>Ga0209752_1000191_pt1 | contig 29776 bp, 27 predicted proteins | sample METZYME_3_250m_FD_187548 | JGI IMG/M metagenome (GOLD analysis project Ga0209752, IMG submission 187548) | Marine microbial communities from oxygen minimum zone in mesopelagic equatorial Pacific - METZYME_3_250m (SPAdes) (version 2) | ecosystem: Environmental > Aquatic > Marine > Oceanic...
GCACACTCGTATTCGTAAAATGGTGTCGCGGGGTTTCACCCGGCGGGCGGTGGAGCGTTGGGAATCTCAAGCCCAACACCTGATGTCAGAGATTCTCGACACAGCGTTGACCGATCCGGATGACGATTTCGTGGAGACCGTGGCCCGCCGGCTACCGATCCTCATGATCAGTCGGGTCTTAGGCGTTCCGGATGACGACGCTGCACAACTATTCCACTGGGCCGATTCCGTCGTTTACCACGCCGACCCGGAGTTCGCCGACGTCGTCTTCGACCGGGACGACACCGACCCCTACAGGCTCCTGCCGTTCCGGAGCCCTACCTCGGTCAAGGTGTTTGAATACGCTCAACGCCTGGCCGAGGCCAAGCGGATCGACCCGGCCGGCGACATCGTCTCCCTGCTTGCCGACTCGGACGACTTGACTGCCCAGGAATTCAACACATTCTTCCTACTGCTTGTGATTGCAGGCAACGAGACGACACGTCATGGACTCAGCCACGCCGCTTTGGCCCTGGCCGACCACCCCGACCAGTTGGACCGACTCCGCGCCGATCCCGGGCTCATGCCCAGCGCGGTCGAGGAGATCCTCCGGTGGTCCTGCCCGCAACTCCATTTCCGACGTACCGCCCAGGTCGACACCGAGTTGCGCGGAGTCTCTGTCGCGGCCGGAGACAAGGTGGTGACCTGGTATATCTCGGCCAATTACGACGAGGCGGCGTTCGTTGATCCGTTTACCCTCGACCTGGGACGCTCCCCGAACCCACATGCCACTTTCGGGGGCGGAGGCCCCCACATCTGCCTCGGCGCCTGGTTGGCTCGGCTCGAGGTCCGGGTGTTCCTCGAAGAAATCTGTCGGAAGATCCACCGGTTCCACCGGGCCGGACCGCCGGTGCGAATCCGGTCCAACTTCATCAACGGCCTAAAGCACCTCCCCTTGGAGCTGGAACCGTCCTGACGGGGGTCAGGAATGCTTCCCCGGGTTCCAGTCGGAAGCCTCGTGGATGGCTGTGGCATACCGAAGGGGGTCGATCTCCAACTCGGTGGCCACCGTGTCGTTCCACCGGTTCAAGAAGCCGAACAGGCAGATCACGGTCAATACCTCGACGATCTGGCCATCGTCGTAGAATCGACGGAGATCGTCGAAGTGGCCGGAGCCGACTGCGTTGGGTAAAACCGAGGCATCGCGAGCGAACCGGAGCACGGCCCGTTCGGCCTCGTCGAAGTGTGGACTGGATTCGAAGTCCCAAACATCAGAGATCTTCTCCTCCGGAACGCCCCTTTCTCTCATGTCGACCGACTCATGAGCCTGGCAGTACCGGCATCCGGCTGCCATGCTCGACACCAAGGCCACAAGCGGTTTCAACTCGATGGGGAGTGTCCCGGTCCGCCAGATCACGGTGATGAGATCGCTTAACACTCGGAGAGTCTCGGGGCGACGGGCCATGGTGAACAGGCTGTTGGGGACAAAACTGAGGGTTTCGTCGTAATGAGAGAAGAGTTCCTCCAGCTCAGGAAGGTCCTTCCGGTCTAGTGGTTCAAGATGAGACATGATTTCTCCTCCGATCAGGCACCAGGTGGGGCGATGCGATCCAAAGCCTCGGCGACCAGGGTCGATACTTCGTCCGGGGTCCTGGCCACGCCAAAGATGTAGCGGTCGGGACGGATCAGGACAGCCCAGTCGTTACCTAACAGACGGTCAAGCCAACCGTCCGGGTCGCCGAGCTCCAAGGCATTAACCACGACGAAGGGGCTCGGTTCCACCGGGCCCCGGACCACCAGATACCACCAGGGTCCGGCCAGATCGTCGAGTAGAACCATCCGACCGCCGGTCTCCACTGTCGGCTGCCGAGCCTGGTGCCCGACCCGGGGTCCGTGGTGGGCTTCGGCAAGTACGCCACCCCGAATCGGCGGTAGGCGGGACCATCGCTCGTCGTCGTCCACGTCCGCCTCCGGAAAGGACGGTGCCGCATCGGTTACCAGTCGGCCAGCCTCAACCGAGAGTTCAATGCACCGTTCGACATGGGGTCGCCGCTCCACCTCGTAGGTGTCGAGCAGACTCTCAGGGGCGCCTCCATCGACCACGGTGGCTAGTTTCCAGGCCAGATTGGCCGCGTCGCGCACCCCTGAACAGAGGCCCTGACCCATGAAGGGGGGCATCTGGTGAGCGGCGTCACCGGCCAGGAGCATCCGTCCTTCCCGCCACCGGTCGGCGACCACGGCATGAAACCGGTAGACGACGGCCCGCAACAGCACCCCGACTCCTACGCCAATCCACGGACGAAGCAGTTCGGCGACCCGTGCCGGCTGGGACATCTCGTCGGGATCCTCACCGTCGAGAAGACAAAATTCCCACCGGTGATGCCCACCGGCCGACGGCACATAGGTGGTCGGCCGGGCCGGGTCACAGACCTGTTGGATGACGTTGGGAAGCCCCGGGTCGCCATCCACCATGAGGTCGACGACCAACCAGGCCTGGTCGTAACCCGAGTCGAGGAGTTCGATTCCGGAGGCCTGACGCATATCACTTGAGGCACCGTCGCAGGCCACCACGAACCGAGCGTCGAGCTCATCCGGGTCGCGGACCCTGGAACCCAGCCTCACCTCCACTGATGGGAGCCGGTGCACCCCGGCTCGTACGACCGCATCTAGAAGCGGTTGCTGAAACACGTAGTCCTCTTCCCAACCGAGAATCGGTGCCCGCTGGAAGTCCTCATAGGTGAACAGTTGGTGGCCAAGAGCGTCGACGAATTCCATCCCCTGGCTTGGTTCCACCACGTCGGACACCTCATCAGCCAAGCCGGCCGCCTGGAAGATCCGCATGACCTCCGCATCGAGGTGGCAGGCTCGGGGCAGGGGGTAGGGGTCGTACGACCGCTCGTATACCACCGTGGAAACTCCGGCCCGACCGAGCAGGTTTGCCAGCGTGGCGCCCACCGTGCCGTAGCCGACGATGGCGACTTCGGTCACCGACTCAACCACCGAGGTCGGGCACCTCATCGTGCCAGCAGGTGGTCCCCCAGGTAACGGCCAGCATCGTGCAGTCGACACCGGACGCTGCGCCGTGCCAATGGGCCTCGTCGGGTGGCGCCACCACCAGGGTGCCCGGCTCGAGGGAGATGGAAGCATCGTCGCGGGTGCCAACTCGGCCTCGGCCGGAGACTACGAAGAGGAGCTGGCCGCCCGGGTGGTGATGCCAGTTGGTCACCGCCCCATCGGAGAAGTGGACCCGCGCCGTGTCGGGCTCAGAGTCGGCAGGAGTCTCGTTAAGCATCTCCAACTCGACCTGACCGGTGAAAAGTCCCCCGTAAGTCGAGTTTCGGTCACCACCCATCACCACCCGCATGGTCAGGGTCCGGCTACGAAACGGTTGCGGATGCTGCCGATGCCCTCGACGGTGGCCACTACGACCTGGCCGTCTGTGAGGTAGGTCGGTGGATCCATTGAATCACCCACCCCGCCGGGTGTACCGGTGAAGACCAAATCACCGATTTGAAGGGTCACGTAACGGGACAACCACGCCAAGAGCTCGGGTACCGGGAAGATGAAGTCGGAGGTGTGAGCCTCCTGACGGACCTCCCCGTCGACACTGAGAGAGACGGCTAGACCATTCCGGTCGGGGACTCCGTCCGGGGTGAGCATCACCGGCCCGATCGGACCGAACCGGTCGTAGCTCTTGGCCATCGAGAACTGCCTCACCGGGGGCCGGAACTGTTCGTTTCGATCGCTGACGTCGTTGCCGACCATCAGGCCGGCCACGTGGTCCCAAGCGTCGACTTCTAGGATCCCCCTGCCTTCCCGTCCGATGGCCAGCACCAACTCCACCTCGTAGTCGACCATCTCAAGGTCGAACATCGACACATCGTCGAAGGGTCCCGCCACGCATGTTGGGAACTTGGCCATCACGTGGGGTTCGGTGGGGATGGCCCGGCCGGCTTCTTCGGCATGGCTCCGGTAGTTGAGGGCGATGGCGATGATCTTGGATGGGCGGGGCACCGGTGGTCCGAGCTTTGACTCGTCGAGGTTTGGGCACGCGGCATCCGGGGAGAGGGAGGCCAACCGGGGATGGTTGGCCAAATCCACCAACACCATCGGATCGGGTCCAAGGTCCCCGTCTGTAGCTTGTTCGACGTCGACTACCTGGTCGTCTACCAGCACCGCCGCCCGTCCTCCTACGTTGGCCAGTCGCATTTCAGTCTGATTCTCCTCTCCCGAGAGGCTCGGGGTTCGGGCCACTTCCGGGCCCTCGTCGATTTCCGGCTCAGTCTTTCCAGCCGGCAGCTGGCGGCTCGAACCATACGTGAGCCTGGCCGGTGCCGGCAGCGGACTCGTAGGCCGAATAACGGACTCCCGGCGCCCGGCAGTCCCGGCCACCGAGGGCCCCCACCATCATCAGGTAGTGGCCGAAAAAGCCCTCGGGGGAGTGGCCGCGGTATTCGCTCTGGAAGTCGATCACTGAGGCATGGTCACCGGTGTCCCACCAGGCTAGGACCTTTTCGTCGGCGGCTCGGGCCTCGGGGGTGCGGATATTCGCGAGGGAAGCTGATTCATGGTCGGCAAATTCCCGCAGCGGCCAGAAGCGATGACTGAGGCCTCCTGAGGCTAGTAGGACGACCCGGCGATCAAGGTTGGCCACCGCAGCCCCTAACAACTCACCAAACAGCAGGAAGTCACTCACGGTGGCGGTCTGGCAGATTCCGACCGACACCCACTGCTCTGCGCCTTGGAGGAAGCCGAGGAGGTTCACCGTCGGGTAGTGGATGGGCAGGTACGGATCGTCACAGGCCAGAACGCGGGTGTCGTCTCGGGCCTCAGCCTGAGCGACGACGGCCGCCGCCAACTGTGGATCGCCAGGCACGTCGTAGGCCACGGCCGACATGGTGCGGGGTAACTCCTCGGAGGTGTACAGCCCCGAGCGACGCTGGTGGGCCGTAAGGACGTGCTCAACGGTCGTGAACCAGTGGGTGTCGAAGACCACCACGGTGTCCGGGGCGAGTCGGTCGAGGCATTCCTCGCGCAGGCGCGCCAGGCCCGGACCAAGGCTGAAGTCCTGGCCGTTGTTGAGTTCGCGACGGACCTCCTCGGGCATCACAATGGTTGGTACGTGGGCAACGACCGCGGCACCCACAATCTCACCCATCGCCTCGCCCTCCGGTCCTCACGACGATCATCGCCGGTCGGGACCCTCTGCGGAACGCGTCACCACACGTAAAAGGCGAGCCAACTCAGCGGTTTCGTCGTCGGCTAGGTCCCGGGTCACTTTGCGTTCCTGTTCGTTGAACACCGGCATGATCTCATCAACGGCGGTCAGGCCGGCCGGGGTGGCGTCCACTACTACCCGACGCCGGTCATCGGGGTGGGCTCGTCGCTCAACTAACCCTTTGCGCTCCAGGGTGTCGAGCACCCCGGTGAGGGTCCCGCCAGTGATCCCCGCCTCAGCTGCCAAATCACGGGACTCCTGTCGGCCAAACACCCGAAGCACGAACAGGACCACAAAGGCGCTCCAGGAGAGAGTGTGGCCGGCCAAGACCTCTCGCTCCATGTGGTTGCGAACCGCTGTGGCCGCCCGGAAGATATTCGACACAGCTGCCAAGGCGGGAAAGTCCAGATCCAGGCAGGACATCCGGTCGCGGATTAGCCGCTCCGCCTCCACCAACTGGTCGTTGCCAACTGCAAAGGCACGCGGCACCCTGCCATATTACTGTTTGGACCCAAACGTTTGCCCACCCGCCAAACGCCCACCTCTATGACCCGGACACCCGCTCGCGCTGAAACCGTCGGCAGCCTCCTTAGGCCCCCTGGTCTACGGGCCGCCATTGCAGAGTTCGGCAACGACCCTGAACGGGCAGCCGAGATAACCGCACTGGAAGACGACCTGATCGCCAAGGCGGTTCGTCGTCAGGTCGATGCCGGTCTAGACGTGGTCACCGATGGGGAATACCGGCGAACCATGTTCCTGGACTCCTTCTGGGGCGCTGTCGAAGGGTTCACCAGTGATCGGAACCCGGTCGAGTTCAGGGCCGACGACGGCAGCACCATCACATGGAACGTCCAGCGCATTGAGGACCGTCTCCGTCCCGTAGCCAGCCCTGCTGCCGACGAGGCGGCCCACCTGACGACGATCACTGACCACCCGTTCAAGGTGACGTTCCCGGCAGCATCGTTGTTCGCCCTTCCGTTCACCTTCAAGCCCGGTATCAACGACCACGCGTACGCCGATCTGGGGGAACTCGTCGCCCACTGCGTTGAGATCGAACGCGGGCTGGTGGCCGACGCGATAGCGGCGGGGGCGCGCTATGTACAGTTCGACTTCCCTGCCTACCCGTATCTTTGCGACCCTGACTGGCGTCGGGCCATCACGGCGACCGGCTGGTCGGTCGACGACGTGCTCGACCTGGCAATCCAGGCTGATCAGGAGGTGGCCGCCGGTCTCGGCGACAAGGTGACCGTCGGCATGCACGTCTGCCGAGGCAACAACCAGAGCCGCTACCTTTGCGAGGGACCCCTCGATCCGGTGGCTGAACGTCTCTTCGGAGACCTGGACTACGACGTCATCCATGTGGAATGGGAGGATCCTGACCGCATGGGCGACTTCGGGTCCCTCGACTACGTCCCGGCGGACGGACCGCTCATCGTCCTGGGCATCATCTCGTCGAAGCGTCCCGAACTGGAATCGGTCGACGACGTTCTCCGCCGTATCGAGGCCGCTTCTATCCGGCTGAACGTGGACCGCCTGGCTGTGGCGACCCAGTGCGGATTCGGATCCACCTGGGAAGGCAACAAACTCACTGAAGACGACCAGTGGCGAAAACTGGACCTCGTGGGAACAGTGGCGGACCGGGTCTGGGGAGACTGAGGTGGACCGTAGACCGGGTGACATTTCTCGAAGCCGCCGGAGAACTCAACCGGCTTCTGCGGGGATTCCTCCTACTGGCTACCGTGCCGGTTAACCAACGAGGGGGACCGGAGAGATGACCGACGACTATCGCCTCATCCGCGTGCTGTGGCCCGACCACCTCAACATGCCCCGGGGCAAGTACCTACCTGCCCGATTAGCCGATCGCGGTACTCGCCAGTGCCTCACCCTGTTCGCCCTCGGCTACGACCGCGAGATGGTGCCTGCTCCAGGGTCGATGTTCCTCGAGGGCATGCCCGACTTTGAGTGCACCTTCGATATGACTGACATCCGGCCCGGGTGGGAGGACGGAGTAGGCGTCGTAGTCGGTGATCTGCAACGCCACGGGGAGCGTCTAGCTATTGCTCCGCGCACCGTACTGGGCCGGGCCGTGGACGCATGGGAATCGATGGGCTACACCCCAAAGGTGGGCATTGAATACGAGGCCTACATCATGGAGCCCGACGGCTCCGGAGGCTGGCGACCCTACGACTCACCAGGATCGATGGTCTACGGCACCGGACGGTTCAGCGACCCAGTGGGGATTGTCGACGCGGTGATGGCTACCGCCGACCGAGTCGGTATGCGTCTCGAGTCCGTGAACGGTGAGTTCGACGTCGGCCAGTTCGAGTTCACCCTCGAGTACGACGACGCCATGGCTGCCGTGGACGAGGCATTCTTGTTCAAGGTCATGGCCCGGGAAGTGGCCGCAGAGCACGGTCACCTGATGACCTTCATGCCGAGGCCGATCAACGGAGTGGGCGGCAACGGGCTGCATGTAAACCTGAGTTTGTCCGACGCCAACGGAGCCAACGCACTCGTCGACCCCGATGGCGACGACGGGCTTTCGGAGCTGATGCGTCACTGCATCGCCGGACAACTCCACTACCTCGAGGCCATGGCTGCGCTGTGCGCACCAACGGTGAACTCCTACAAGCGACTTAAGCCCGCCCAGTTGTCGGGCTACTGGCGAAACTGGGGCCACGACCACCGTTGCACCACCGTGAGGGTCAACCCGGAGAGGGATGCCTCCACCCGGATGGAAAACCGGATGCCCGATGGAGCGGCGAACCCCTACACCGCGGTAGCGGCCGTCCTCACCGCGGCCCGTCTGGGTGTGTCTCATGGCATGGAATGCCCGCCAGCTGAAACCGGCGACGGGTTGGAGAACGTGGACTGCGAGGGCCACGCACCCGACGACCTCGGTGCGGCACTTGACGCACTCGAAGCCGACACAACGTTCGTCGAGGCCATCGGCGCTGAGATGGTCGCCCAATTTCTGGTGGCCAAGCGGAACGAATGGGACAAGTTCGTCAACCATGTCACTGACTGGGAACTCTCCACCTACCTCCCCTACCTCTGAACCCCTGAGACCAGTGACCGAACTCGACGACCGCAGGGCCCACGACGGGGGCCGACGCCAGTGAGCCTCGGAGCGTCGATCTCCCTGGTCGACCTTGAGCGCGACCCCGGACCGATCCTGGCCCGACTGCGGGCCGAGGAGTCAGTGTGCTTCATCGACGAGTTGGGAATGTGGCTAGTCACCCGCTGGGATGACGTGGCCTTCATGGAGGATCACCCCGAATTATTTAGCGCGGCTACCGAACCGTCGTTCCTGCGCCGGGCACTGGGCCAGAACATGCTCACCGCGGATCCCCCGGAGGCGACCCGCTCTCGGGAAGCCATGCTCCCCTCGTTCCAAGCCGGTGGCGTAGCCGGTCGCTTCGTAGCCAACGAGCTGGCCGCCATGGCCGACCGTCTTATCGACGAATTCGCCGCCGACGGCCAGGCCGAGTTGATGACCGCCTATGCGGAACCACTCAGCGCCGGCTCTCTGGCCACGGTGCTCGGCCTTGACGCCCACGGATGGGAGCAGGTCTGGGAATGGTGCCGTGGCCTGTGCTCGGACATCGCCAACTTCGCCAACGACCCTGAGTTGACTGCACTCGGCGACCAGGCCCGGGAGTCACTGGGAGCGGCGCTCGACCGGCGAATCGACGAACTCGAGACCCGACCCGACGATGCGGCCCTTGCTGCTTTCTGTGCCGCCATTCCTGAAGGCGGGTCGCTTACCCGGGACGAGATCATCAACAACGTCCGGTTGATGATCAGCGGAGGCATCAACGAACCCCGCGACGGGATCGGTCTGGTGGCCACCATTGTCTTGGAAACTCCGGGCCTTCTCGACGAACTGACCGCCGACCCACCGCTGTGGAGAAGATGTGTGGAGGAGGTGTTCCGACTCCACACACCAGTCGGGACGATCACTCGCCAGACCACCCAAAGGGTCGCGGTGGGCGGCACCGAGATCCCAGCCGGTTCGCTGGTCGCCGGGGTGCTCCGGTCGGCCAACCTTGACGAGGATCACTGGAGTGACCCTGAGAGTTTCAAGCCGCACCGGCATGAGGGCCCTCACGCGGCCTTCGCTCTCGGCGAGCACCGGTGCCTCGGTGAGTGGCTGGGCCGCCAGGTGGTGCGGGTCGGGGCATCCCGGCTCTTCGAGAGGCTCCCCGATCTGCGATTGGCGGACGACGAGCCGGTTACCCTGCACGGCTTCGAGTTCCGAGGTCCTACCTCACTGAACTGCCGGTGGGAAACGCAATGAGTCAGCGCCCGCTGATCGGGATTACCGGCCGACGCCGGACTGCCGGTGACGTGGCCCGTATGCCCAGAGCAATGGCTGGGTTGGACCTCGACCTTTACTTCGCCAGCTACGCCAAGCAGGTCGAGATGGCGGGGGGGATCGGTGTCCACCTGACCCGGGACGGCAGCCCGGAGATCTTGGAACGACTTGACGGCCTGGTGCTTACCGGTGGAGCCGACGTCGACCCCGCCGCCTACGGTGCCGAGCCCGACCCTGACCTCGGAGTGGTCGAGCACGGACGTGACGACCGCGAGTTCCCACTGCTCGACCTAGCCGCCGTGGCCGACATGCCGGTGTTAGGTATTTGCCGGGGTATCCAGGTCCTCAACGTGCACGTCGGGGGGACCCTGCACCAGCATGTAGCCGACCACGCCCGCCATGACCAACCGTGCGACCAGGCCATCCACCGGGTTCGCCTCAAGGAAGGATCTATGGCCGCGCGGCTCTACGGCCCGGAGATAGGTGTCAATTCGCTACACCACCAGGCTCTCGACCGAGTGGGCAACGGCTTACAGGCTGTGGGCTGGTCGGAGGGCGGGCAATCCAGTGAGGGGATCGTGGAAGCCGTCGAATCCGACGATGGACGCATACTGGGCGTCCAGTGGCATCCGGAGATGATGCCGGATCCAGATCCCGGCTTCGGTTGGCTGGTGGAGCGGGCGTCCAGGTGACCGGGCCGCAAACTGTCCTTGTCACCGGGGGCGCTTCGGGAATCGGCCGGGCGGTGGCGCTTCGACTGGCCGACGGCGGGGCGGCAGTCGTGGTGGCCGATGTCGACGCCGACGGCGGTGCCGAGACCGTCGCACTGGTCACTGACGCCGGCGGACGGGCTATGACCCGGGTGGTCGATGTCACCGATCGGGGCTCGATCCGGAAAGCAGCCGACGATGCTGTGGCCGAGTACGGCCAGATCGATGGTCTGGTGAACTGTGCCGGCCTGGTCACCATGGCCTCGCTCGACGAGTTGACCGAAGACGAATGGGACTTGGTGATCGACGTCAACCTCAAGGGCACCTGGCTGGTCACCCAGGAGGTGGCCCGCGACATCGCGTCGGCTGGCGGTGGGTCGGTGGTCAACATCTCCACCATCGAAGCTGAGGTGGTCGTGTCGTCGAGGGGATACTGCCAGGTCCACTACAACGCCTCGAAGGGCGGGGTCAAGATGCTCACCAAGGCCCTCGCTGTGGAACTGGCCCGTTCAGCCATAAGGGTAAACGCCGTAGCGCCTGGCCCGATCGCTACCGACTTCGTATCTCTGGAAGTAATCACCTCCCCGGAGACGCTCGAGGAACTCTCTGGACGACTGCTCGTCCCCCGGGTCGGCCTTCCCGAGGACGTCGCCGCCGCGGTGGCCTTCCTGATGTCTGACGATGCTTCGTGGATCACCGGCGCCCACCTCCCGGTTGACGGCGGCTGGTTGGCCCGGTGAGGGGCCGCCAATTAGAGGTCGAACGGGCCGGCGGCGAGTGCACCGCCGTCTAACCGGAATGATGTGCCGGTAGCGAACCGACCCGATGGTGAAACCAGGTAGAGGACCAAGGCGGCCACCTCAGTCGGCTCCCCGGCACGGCCCACCAGGTTTATCTTGCGCTCCCCCGAGTTGACCTTTCCGACGACTTCCGCGGCCATTGGGGTACGCACCAGGCCCGGGTCGACCTGAACCACCCGGATCCCGTCACTGGCCCACTCCTTGGCCAGAACCACTGTCAGTGAACTCATCGCCCCCTTGGACGCTCCGTAGGCCGCCGCGCCCGAAGATGGGCGCGCGGCGTCGACCGAGCCAACCATGACCACCACCCCGTCGGCCGACTCGGATAGATAGGGGTGAGCCAGTTGTGCCAGACGTAGCGGCACCCAGGTGTTAAGGGTCAGGTGTGCGTCGAACGACGCCTGATCAGTCTCGAGCGCCGAAGCCCAGTCGGCCCGACCGGCTGCGTTGACCACGACGTCGAGTTGACCGAAGACCCCAACAGCCCGATCCACGACTGTGTCTACCTGTTCTGGGTCCGAGAGATCGGCGACAACCGTGGCGGCTCGACCACCCTGGCTGACGATCTCGGAGGCCACTACGTCCAACTCCTCGGCTCGTCGGGCCACCAGCACAACGTCGGCACCGGCGGTGGCCAAGGTCGTGGCGATGGCCCGCCCAATCCCACTGGAGGCACCGGTGACCAGAGCGGCCTGCCTGTCTAGGTCCTTTCCGTCCGTCACCGTGACCCCCAAACGCTCACTGGTTGGCCGGTGCTGACGCCCCGAGGTAGGCCGCCTGAACAACCGGGTCGGTCGACACCTCCTCGGGGGTACCGGCCGCGATCAACAGGCCCTGATCTAAGACGTAGATCCGGTCACAGATTCCGGTGATGAAGTTGAGGTCGTGGTCAATTACCACTACCCCGGCACCGACCATGGACGCCATGGCCCGCACTTGTTCGATCATGGCCACCGACTCAGCGTCGCCCATGCCGCTGGTCGGTTCGTCGAGAAACAGGAAGTCGGGAGCAGCTGCCGCAGCCCGAGCCAACTCCAACCGCCGGGCGTTGCCGTAATCAAGTTGTGAGGCCCGGCGGTCGCGCAACTCCCAGAGGCCGGCCTGTACCACTAGTGCTGCGACCGGCGGTTGGGGACGGTCGGCCCGGTGGCGCTGAGCTATTAGCCGCGACGCCTCGAGGTTCTCCCTGACAGTGAGCCCGCCGAACAAACGCAGGTTCTGGAAAGTACGCACCACCCCGGCCCGGGCCACCTCGTGAGCCGGAGTGTCATCCAGGACCTGCGGCCCCATCTCCACACTGCCCGACGACGGCTCCACCAGACCGGTGACCACATTGAGAAGAGTCGTCTTCCCAGCACCGTTAGGCCCAATAAGGCCCACTATCTCGTCGGTCGAGGCCTCGATGGTCACGCCATCGAGGGCCCGGAACCCGCCGAAGTCCACGGTCACCCCCCGTGCGGTCAGAGTTCCCTTACTAACCGCCCCTACTGGCGGACGATCCGGCTCGATTTCACGACGTCGGCTGAACCGCATCAACCAACGGTCGACCTCCAGGTCGCCGAACAGGCCGGACGGCCGCAGAATCATGAATCCGAGCATCGCCCCGCCGAGGAAGATGTCGGTTAGCCCCTCCCGAAGTAGCCAGTCCAGAGCAGCCACCTCGACGTTGGGTCCTGAGAGCTGGCGGGTCAGTTCGCTCCCTGCCGTGATGATGACCACACCGGCCAGGGCACCACTGACACTGCTACGACCACCCACGATAAGCATGGTGAGGGTAAGCAGCGTGTAGTCGAAAAAGAAAAGGCGCGGGTTGATACTTCCCAACTCGAATACCCGAAGTGCCGAGCCCGCCGAGACGACGGCTACCGAGAGCACCAGGGCCACCATCTGTTGAACCGGCGGGCTGATACCCATGGAGCGGGCGGCGAGGTCGTCTTCCCGGGCGGCCTGGGCCAAACGGCCGGTGCGCGACTCCCGGAATAGTCGAGCCACCAGGATCGACCCCGCCAGGAGGATGTAGACCCAACCGCGTCCCTGCAGTGTGGCATTGCCCAACGGGCTGAACGACAACCCCGTCTTACCGCCCCTCGTCAAGTCGATCCAGTTACGGGCTACCTCATGGACGACGAACAGCAGCGCCAGTGTGATCACCGTGGCCGCCACAGCCCCCGACTGGGCCCCCGAACGAGCTAGGCCTAGACCAATCACGAAGGCCACGATCACGGTCAACCCTACGGCCACCATTCCCGATTCGAGGGGCGTAAGGTCCACCTCAGCCAGGTTCCACGGGGCGTCGGGGATCTGGCCGCCCTTGCGCTTTGGCGAGATTGCGCACACTGCGAAGGCGTAGCCGGCAATGGAACCGAATCCGATGTGGCCGATAGAAAGCACGCCGGTGTTGCCGACGTAGATCTGGATACCCAAGACGATGATCGCGTTAATGAACATCTGGGTGACCAACCCTTCGCGGGCCAGTCCCCCAAACGAGGTATAGAGAAGCCCACCGGCGACGAGAAGCGTAAACAGCAGGGCGCTGCCGATCGCTGGAACGGCCAGATGACGAATGGGGTCGCGTGACATCAAACACGCTCCGCGTGTCGAACGGTGATCAGACCCTGAGGCCGGAACACAAACAGGAGAGCAATAAGGAGGAAGACGATTCCGTCGGTCAGCCCGGCGATCCCTCCGGGCAGCCGGGAGATCAGCAGCACCTCGACCAGACCCAAGACGATGCCGCCCAGTACGGCGCCACTCAGACTACCCAGGCCCCCGATAAGCGCAGCCAGCACACCCTTGAGCATCGGGGTGAGCCCTGCGGTTGGGCTGGCCTGGCCGCTGCGCATCAGCCAGAACACTGCAGCTACCCCGGCTAGCAGACCGGAAAGGGCGAACGCGCCACGAATCACCCGGTTGCTGCGAATCCCCATCAATCGGGCAGCATCGAAATCCTCGGCGGCTGCCCGCAGGCTGATACCGAACAGAGTGCGCTGTAGAAGCCAGTACACGGCAAGAAGGCTGGCCAATGTGACCGACACCACGACTAGGTCGAACACCTCAAGACTTACTCCACCAACGCGGACCGTATTGAAGATCCAGCCGGGTCGTGGAAATTGTCGGAAGTTGGCCGACACGTACATAACAAACAGGGCTTGGACCACAAAGTGCACCCCGAAGGAGGTCATCAACATGGTGAAGTCGGAAGCACCTCGCACCCAGCGGAAGGCCACGAATTCGATGACCACTGAGGTCAACACCGCTACCACTACAACAATCGGGGTGACCAGCCACCAGTCGAGGTCCGTGTTGAACAACCAGTAGGAGGTGTAGGCGCCAACGGTGATCAACTCGCCGTGGGCGAAGTTGACAAGGTGCATCACCCCAAAGATGAGAGCAATGCCCAGCGCAATTAGTGCGTAGATACCACCCCGACCAAGTCCGTCGACGACCTGCTGGACGACTTCGATCACGCGAGTGTCCCGGCGCGACCCAAGTAGGTATCGAAGAGGTCGTCCCGATCAGCTAATTCATTGGCTGAGCCCTCGGTCACGATCTGGCCCGAGCGCATCACATAGGCCCGATCGGCCACCTCGAGCATCCGCTGGGCGTTCTGCTCAACCACTAGGAGGGTGCGTCCGGCATCACGGAGACTCCCGATCAGGTCAAAGACCACGTCGACAAGCACTGGTGCCAACCCAAGGGCAGGCTCGTCCATCAACAGCAGTCGTGGGTCGCCCATCAGAGATCGGCCAATAGCCAGTTGTTGGGCCTCGCCACCGGACAGATACCCGGCAGGCACTGGAAGCTTGCCAGCTAGAACGGGGAACAGGTCCACCACCTCGTCAAGTAGCTCGATCCGGCGAGCCGGCCGCTGGGTCACCCCGCCCACAAGTAGGTTCTCCCTAACCGACAGGTCAGCAAAGATCCTCCGGTGTTCGGGCACCAGTGCCAGCCCGGCACGGAGCATCCGGTCCGGGGACCAACCGGTCACTTCCACACCATCGAAAACCACCCGGCCCGCAGCAGGCCTCAACAGCCCGGCGACGCTGGCTAACAGCGTCGTCTTGCCAGCACCGTTCGGGCCGATGAGGCACACAACCTCACCGACCTGAACCGCCAGACTGGCTTCGCGCACGGCCGCAATGGAGCCATATCGGGTGGTCAGCGACTCGACCTCAAGCACCGGCTTTGGCCTCCGCTACTTCCACGACGCCGACGTTCGGTACGCCGGACCCTTCTCGCCATTGTTTCCCGGGCAATCGGCGCCCGACAAGCCCGGTCGGCCCAAGTTTCTGTGCACGCAGTGGGCTCAGTCCCGGCGGGGCGGCCGGACCCCTCGAAATTCCCAGTCGCCTCCAAGTGCTGTCGAAAGCACCTCCTCAGACTCCGAAGGCTGAGCTCCGCAATCATCGCGGATCGGGTTCTCTCCGCTAACGATCCGGTTGGTCAACCCGCCGAGGCCCTCTACCTCGACGGTGACCAGATCACCTGGTTCGACAGGTCGAGAGTTGGCCGGAGTACCAGAAAAGATCAGATCTCCAGGAAACAAGGTGATGGTGCGAGCCAAGTCAGCCACCAAGTAGTGCATGTCCCAGGTCATCTCGTCGGTGGTTCCGTCCTGGGCAACCTCACCATTCACCAACGTCCTAATCCGCTTGCCGTGAAAGTCCCAGCCCGAGACAATCCCGGGACCCACTGGACAAAGGGTGTCGGAGCCCTTAACTCGCAGCATCGACCCGGCATCGGTATCGCGGAAGTCATGGAGACCAAAGTCGTTGCCGATGGTGTAACCGCCTATGTAGTGACCGGCCTCGGTTGGGTCGATGTTTCGGCAAGGTTGGCCAATAACGATGACAACCTCGCCTTCGTAGTTGAGCCAACGGCAGCGTTCAGGGCGGACAACGTCCCCAAGATGGCGGTTGAGCGACGAGACGGGCTTGTGGAAGTAGGTGGGAGCCGCTGGGAGCGTGGTCTGGAATTCGCGCACCCGGCTGATGTGGTTGAGGTGGACACAGAGGATCTTGGTAGGCCGGACCGGGGGCAGATGGTGAGCCTCGTGGATCGGGACGCGCCAGCCGTCCTCGGCTACCAGTTCGTCGCCATCGACTTTTACTGGGGTGTCAACGTCGTCTTTCAAGATGCGGCGGATCTCAGTTGTGCCCATCAGACTCCTCGGGGTGTCCCCCAATCAAATCGTTAGGGGCCTAATGATATAGTCCGTAGCGTGGCCGAACTCAAGGGCTTCACCTTCCCGAGGAGCGCCACCGGCATGTCGTCGCTGGTCCCCGAACCCCCGTGGCACTACTCAGGAGACATGCTGACTGTCGAATTCCGCGCTGATCCGGCAGCCGTGGCTGAACTACTCCCCGAACCGTTGCATCTGGCCGAGGAGGATCCCGGCGCGGTGGCTGTGGTCTGGGCCGATTGGCAGTCCTGTTCCGACGGTTTCGGTGAACTCCTCGACCCGGAGCGGGCCCAGTACAAGGAGTGCTTCGTAGTCGTCCGCTGCCGCTACCTGGGCCAGCACTACAGCCGATGCGTCTACATCTGGGTCGACAAAGACTTCGCCATGGTCCGCGGCCACGTACAGGGTTACCCCAAGAAGTTGGGCGACATCTGGATGACCCGACCGGTTACCGTCGGTCGGGCCGGACCCCGCCTGGAGCCAGGCGGCCGCTTTGGGGCCACCTGCTCGGCGACCGGTCGCCGGTTGGTCGAGGCTCAGTTCACCATTACCGGCCCCAGCAATGACGCCGGGTTCGTCAACGCCCTACCCATGGTCCATCACCGGTTTATGCCAGCGATCGAGTCCGATGGCACGGACTCACTGGCCGAGTTGGTCACGATGCGCGGTTACGACACCGAAATCGGTCCAGCGTTCACAGGCGAGGCCGAGATTGAGTTCTTCGACTCACCCGTCGAGGAACTCACCCGGCTAGCCCCTCGGGAGATGATCGCTGGATACTGGCGGAACGTCGGTACATCCTGGAACGGGGGAACCACCCTGGAGTCGGATTGACGGTGGTCGATCAGCACCCCTGGACCCCGGGTGGCGACGATGGCTTCGTCGACCTCACTAGTCACGACACCTGGACAGAGGGGGTCCCCTACGCCACCCTCCACCGTCTGCGCGACGAGAATCCGGTGTCCTGGTGGGACGAGGAGCAGGGCTCGGGGTTCTGGGCCCTGACTCGCTACGCGGACGTGATCTGGGCCAATCACCAGTGGAACACCTTCACGTCCAGCCTGGGAATTCGGCTTGAGGAGATGGACTCCGAGGAGACCGAGGCCCGTTGCACACTCATGGAGTTGGACCCACCAGACCACACCCGACTGCGTCGCCTCGTGAACCGGGGCTTCACCCGTCAGGCCGTCGAACGCTACGAGGGGCCGATCCGCGAGCTGGCCGTCGACATCATCGACCAGGCGATCGACCTCGGAGAGTTCGACTTCGTCACCGAAGTGGCACGGAAGTTGCCCATGCGCATGCTTGGCCGGCTACTCGGTGTGCCCGACACCGACTCTGAACAACTCGTCACCTGGGGCGACAAGTTGCTGTCTAACACCGACCCGGAGTTCACAGACCATGTGGTCGACCAGGTAGACACCGAGAAGTTCCGACTGATCCCATTCCGCAGCCCTGCCGGCCTCGAGGTGTTCGATTACGCCCAGGAGGCGGCCGCTGATCGCCGCAGCTGCCCCAGAGATGACGTCATAAGCCAACTACTGGCCCCCACCAGCGACGGGGAGCCGCTCACCGACTTGGAGTTCAACAACTTCTTCGCCCTGCTGATTGCCGCGGGCAATGACACCACCCGTTACACGATGACCGGCGGCCTAGCTGCCCTGATCGACCACCCGGACCAGCTGGCCGATCTTCGGGCCGATCCGTCACTCATGGCGACCGCCGTGGAGGAGATCCTGCGCTGGACCACGGTCACTACCCACTTCCGCCGCACGGCCACCTGCGATCTGGAGGTGGGCGGTCGAAAGGTCCGGGCCGACGACAAGGTGGTGCTTTGGTGGACGGCGGCTGATTACGACGAACGGAAGTTTGACGACCCTTACCGGTTCGACCTGAGACGCGATCCCAACGACCATGTGGCCTTCGGTCGCAACGGTCCCCACCTGTGTATCGGGGCCTGGCTGGCCCGAATGGAGATCCGTGTCACCTTGGAGGAACTCTTGCGCCGAACCTCCGACATGGAGATCATCGGTCCGACCGAACGACTCCGGTCCAATTTCATCAGCGGCATCAAGCACCTTCCGGTGCGGTTTACGCCAGCCTGATCCACGGGTTGGTCGGTGCAGAACACGGCCTGAATGCCCCTCAAGCCAAGTCGTCGACCAGCGACCCATCGACGACCACTGGCTCTCCATCCAGGGTCACCGTGCAGTGTCGCATAGGTAGGTCGAAGTGGCCCCGACAGAACCGACCGGCCACCTCGTTGGCGCCGGTCGAGAACAGGAAGTTGCCGGCGAACGCCCGGAGTTCGGTGCCGTTGTGGTCCGCCTTGTCCCACATGGCGAGGCTCTCCCACCGAGCGTCGGGGTTCATGCCCCAGCCGACGTGTGACACGGCATACGCCTCGGGTTCTTCGAACGCGGCGAGGTAGGAGCGGAACAGGTCGGCGTCGTGGCCCTCGCCGGCGATGGCGGTCACGGCGTCGTCGACGATCGTAAGGGTGATCGGCTGCCGCACGTACTCCTTGAACGTGAGGTTCACGTCCCCGGGAGCAAGCACGAGGCGGCCCTCGACGGTGCCCGCCGCCGGGAACGCCAGGACGAGGCCGCCCGGCCAGTGGGTGATTTGGCCCGGTTCGTCGACGCATCCCCAGCCAGCGCCGATCCGCGCACCGGCAAGGGCAACGGTGAGGTCCGTGCCAGCCGCTGAGGTGACATGCATGGTGGAGGCGGCTGCCAGGAGCTCGCGGCCGTGGGCGACACGGACGCCGAGGTCGGGGTCGAACGGCCAGCGTTCCACGTTCTCGGGGTGCTCGTTCGAGATCATCAGGACTCGGGCTCCCGACGCCAGGACGCGACCCAGCTCCGGGGCGTGGAGCATTCCCTCGACGGTACAGTCGACGATGAAGTCGGCGGCGCACAGGGCGCCCATGGCCGCCGGGTGGTCGGCGATGGCCTGGGTGGCGCCCGTCGAACGGATTGGCAGCGGACCCCGATTGGTTGGCGAGGGGAGCACGACCTCGACGACCGTGGCACCGAGCGACCCGAGGGCGAGGCGGGCGGTCTCGGCGATAACCGATCGGCTGCGGGTCTCGCGCAGGATGACGACGGCCTCGGTGGGCCGCACAGCGCAGCCGCGGAACTGGGTGGCGTACCGCTCAACCCACTGCCATTCGGTGCTCATATCGCCTCCTCGTCGTCGTAGAGGCCCGTCCGGCCGAGGCGGCCGAGGCAGTTCTCGACCGACCAAGGCCGCATCGTGGCACCACAGCGGGCGTCGCGGAAGAGTTGTTCGAGACGCGATGGGCGTAGCAGCGACCTGCCGCCGCAGACCCGAAGGGATATCGAGGCCACGTCGGCGGCACCATCCATGGTAGTGACCGTGGAACTGAGTGCCCGACGGACCGCATCAGGACCGGGGTCGGGACCTACCTCCCCAAGTACGTGGTAGCAAAGCCCCTGGGCACGGGAGTAGGCCAGGTTCATCTCAGCCCAGCCCTGCTGCTTGACCGGGTGGTCCCGTCGGCCCTCCCCCGACCCGGAGCCCGTCAAGTAGGCCGCCGTTGCATCTAGGACGGCGCGCATGAGGCCGAGGTACGAAAACGACAGTGTCATGTAGAAGTACGGCCACCGGTCGCGGACCGCGTCGAAGGTCCCCGGGGGGATCCACTCGTTCCCTGCAGGTACGAAGGCCCCCTCGAACACGAGGGTGCGGGAGTCGGTGGCACGCATGCCGAGTGGGTCCCAGTCGCCCTCGATGGTCACGCCCTCGGCGTCGGCGGGCACGCCGAGGAGCCGGTTGCGGTCGTCGCCGTCCACGACGCAGACGACGTTGTGCACGTCAGCGGCGCCGCTCAACGAAGCGAAGATCTTCCGGCCGGTCACCCGATGGCCGCCATCCACCGGCACCGCCCGGGTGGAGAACCCCGGCTCCTCCCCGGAGGTGGTCTCCGAGAACGGCTGGCTGTGGATGACGCCACGCTGGACGATGCCCTCCCAGAGCAGCTCGCGATTGGCGTGAAGAATCCGTAGGTCGTCGGCATCGTCGACGAGGTCGTCAGCGATCTGTCCGGCGAGGAGCGTCGTGGCGACATGCATGTTGTACGTCAGGGCGGTCGCCGGACAGTGGCGCCCCAGTTCCTCTGAAGCGAGGGCGTAAGCAACGAAGTCGCCGCCGAGCCCGCCCGCCGACTCGGGAATACAGATACCGAGCAGGCCGGCCTCGGCCAAGTCTGCCCAGTTGGCGGTCGGGAACGAGGCCTCGCGGTCATGGTCGGCACATCGGGCGCGAAACGACGGGCCGAGTCCGGCAGCGCGCTCAACGATCGCGCGACGCTCGGGGGTGAGGAGCGCGTCAGACACTGACGCCTCCGGGCATCGGGTCCTGAGCGTCGAGGAACTCCCGGACGAGACGGTTGAACTCGCGCGGTGCCTCGTTAGGGGTCAGGTGGCCGATGCCGGGCAGTTCAACGAGCCTCGCATCGGGGATGCCGTCGGCCAGAAGCCGGGCCACGCCGGGAGGCGTGGCAGGGTCGAGTTCGCCCACGACAACCAGCGTCGGCACGTCGATCGTGGCGAGAGCATCCCGGACGTCGTGGGTGGGCAGACAGCGCACGGCGTCCTCGTACCCTTGGGGGGTCAGGCGGCCCATGGCCGCCACGGCCAGGTCGAAGTCGGGTCCCGAGAAGTCGGGGCCGGAGACGCCCGCCATCACGGACTCGGCGATGTCGGCGGGGGTCAGTCCAGAGCGCAACGGTTCGAGCCGCTGGTCGATCCATTCCTCGCGGGTCATGCCGTTGGTGCCGAAGGCCGGGCTGGTGTCGGCAAGGACGAGCGACCGGACCCGGTCGGGGTGCCCGACGGCGACGTGGAGTGCTTGTTGGCCACCGAAGGACAGCCCGACAAAGTGCGCCGAGTCGACGCCGAGCCGGTCGAGAAGGGAGACGGCAGCATCGGCGATCGCCGGGAAGGTCATGGCCTCGAGGGGTTCGGAGGCCCCGAAGCCGGGGAGATCCCAGGCGACGCAACGCCAGCGGTCGGACAGATCCTCGAGTTGGCGGTCCCAGGCAATCCGGCTGTGGCCGATGCCGTGCAGGAAGAGCACGACGTCACCGGACCCGGCCTCCCGCCAGGCAACCGGGCGCTCGTCGACGTCGGCCAGGACCGAGGCGTCCGACATCCGGGCGATGCTAGCCGTGGTCGTCGTTCCCGGACTCGGTTGGAGCCTGCCAGCCACGCCTCCCGGCGTGCCCCAGCACTATTTCAGAGACCAGCGCATCAGCCACGAAGTCGGCCCCGAGACCACCGTGAGTCACGGGGATACAGAGGAACAGGAATCCGACGTCGCCCAGGTCGTCGAATTTCCCGTAAGGATAAAAAGAGGCCTTCCAGTCATACCGCTCCGCCCGAACAGCGACCGTCGAGTCTCGGTCGGCCTCCGCTGAACCAACTGGCGCCGGGCCCGGGTAAGCAGGTCGGTCATGCCGTGGAGTCTGCCCTGACCTGGAGGGTCTTCAGATCGCTATGGAAGTCGAGAGCATAATCACCGCCTTCTCGGCCCAGCCCGCTGATTCCGAACCCACCGAACGGAGCTGTTAGGTCCCGGACGAGGAAGCAGTTCACCCATACCGTGCCGGCCCGCAACGCTCCCCCGAGGCGTTTGGCCCGCTGAGCCGACCCCGTGAAGAGAGTGGCCGACAGGCCATAGTCAGTGGAATTAGCAAGAGCTATGGCCTCGTCGTCGTCGGCGAAGGTCTGGAAGGTAAGCACCGGGCCGAACACTTCCCGCTGGACGATTTCGCTTTCGTTGGAGGTCGGTTGGACAAGTGTCAGTTCGTACCAAAGCCCCTCGGCGTCGAGCCGAGAGCCACCCCGGAGCACGGTGTCTCCGGCCGCCCGGGCCCGATCCACGAAGTCCTCGACCCTGATTAGGTGGTCGGGGTGAATCAGAGGGGTGACGGTTGTCGCGTCGTCCCGACTGTCGCCGAGCACATGAGCATCGGTCTGGACAAAAAACTTCTCCAGGAACAGCTCGGCCACCGACTCCTCAACCAGCAGGCGTGTTCCAGCCAGGCACACCTGTCCCGAATCGTCGTATTGGCCGGCCGCTGTGGCTGCCGCGGCGTCCAGGTCGGCGTCGCCGCAAACAACCAGGGGACCTTTACCTCCAAGCTCGGCCGTGAACGGCACGATATTGGCCGCCGCGGCTGCACCGATAAGGCGGGCCGTCTCAGGAGAGCCAGTGAAAGAGATCCGCCGCACACGCCGATCCGCGACCAGAGCCGCTCCCACCTCCTGGCCGGTGCCTTGGACAACATTGACCACGCCCGGCGGAAGGCCGGCCTCGTCGACCAGGTCGGCCAGCAAGCTGGCCGATAGCGGCGACCATTCGGCCGGCTTGAGAACCACCGGATTGCCGGCGGCCAGGGCGGGAGCCATCTTCCAGGTGGCCAGCATGAACGGAGCATTCCAAGGGGTAATGATGATCGCCGGGCCGGCTGGCATCCGCTGGACGAGATTGTCGGTGCCGTTCGACGACCAGGCCCGCTCGTTGTAGGCCTCCGCGAGTTCTGCGTACGCCCGGAAGTTCCGAGCCCCCCGGGGAATGACCCGCTCCCGAAGGCTCTCGTGACGCATGGCCATGTCGACGCACTCCACCTCGGCAATACGAGACACGTCTCGGTCGATCAGGTCGGCAAGGCACCGAAGGTGCTTGCCCCGACCAATCGGACCCAGGTCCGCCCACTCATCGAAGGCGTCGACCGCCGCCGAGACCGCAGTGTCGGCGGCTTCGAAATCGCCGGCCGCCACCTCGGCTAGCAGCGTCGACCAGTCGAGCGGAGATCGGTCTTCGAACGTCGTCGGCGAAGAGAGCCGGCGACCGCCAATGAAGTGGTCGACCGAAACCAGAACTCCGGCGACCTCGACCCGTGGTCGTTCAGCCTCCACAGGGGATCCTTAGCATGCGCCACAGGTTCGTCAGGGACCAAAAGGGTAACCGGGAAGTTAGATTCCCTGCCAGCCGGGACCGACGAGGTGCCACCATGGCCGACCACCACCTAATGATCATCGGTGCCGAGCGAGTCGATGCCGACGCAACTACCGAGGTGCGCTCACCCTACGACGGTCGAGTACTGGGCACGGTTCCGACCGGGACGACCGACCACCTCGACGCCGCGGTGACCACGGCCCGGGAGACGCTGAATGGCGGGGTTCTTCCGACCCACGAAAGGGCGGCAATCCTGGATCGGCTTGCCACCGCCCTTTCCGACCGCTCCGAAGAATTTGCCCAAACCATCTCCGCTGAGGCTGCCAAGCCGATCACCACAGCTCGGGGTGAAGCAGCCCGGGCGGTAGACACGGCCCGGTTCTCCGCCGCGGTGGCCCGCACGCTAGGCGGTGACGTGATCCCCATGGACGCCAGTTCGGCTGGCGAGGGCAAGACCGGATTCGTAAAGCGGGTACCGATCGGCGTGGTCGGCGCCATCACCCCGTTCAACTTCCCGCTCAATCTGGTCTGCCACAAAGTGGCCCCAGCCATCGCCGCCGGATGCCCGTTGGTCCTCAAGCCGGCCTCGGCTACCCCTCTGACCGCGTTACTTCTCGCCCGGACGCTTCTGGAGGAGTGCGGCCTACCGTCGGGCTGGATAAACGTGGTGACCTGTCCGGGCCGTACGGCCGACCACCTGGTCACCCACGACGACGTAGCCATGATCACCTTCACCGGATCCCCGGTCGTGGGCTGGGAGATCCGGGCCCGAGCACCCAGGAAGAAGGTGTCCCTGGAGTTGGGTAACAACTCCCCGATCGTCATCGAACCCGATGTCGACCCAGCGACTGTCGCAGCCAGGATCAGTCCCGCTGCGTTCGCCTACGCCGGCCAGACTTGCATCTCCGCCCAGCGTCTCTACGTACACGACGATATCGCTGAGGCGTTCACTGAGGCCCTGGCCGCCGAGGCATCCACCCTGGTGGTCGGCGACCCATCCGATCCAGTGACCGATCTCTCCTCACTGATCGACGCCGAGGAGACCGAACGGGTCATGTCCTGGATCGACGAGGCCACGGCGACCGGCGCCCGACTGGTTTGTGGCGGCATAGTCGACGAAGGGGTGATCACTCCGACGGTGCTGGCGGACGTGACCGACGATATGAGGGTTAGTTCTGTCGAGGTCTTCGGCCCGGTGGTCAGCATTGCCACCTACTGCGACTACGAGGAGGCGCTCAGGCGAGCCAACGCCAGCGATTACGGGCTGCAGGCCGCAGTGTTCACCAACGACCTGGCCAAAGCCTTACGAAGCGCCGAGGTGCTCCATTACGGGGCGGTGATGGTCAACGAGGTACCCACCTGGAGGGCCGACCACATGCCCTACGGCGGACTACGAGACTCGGGAAACACCCGGGAAGGCCCGGCCTATGCGGTGCGGGAGATGACCGAGGAGCGTTTGATCGTCATCCAGTCCTGACCGGACGGTTCACCGATCGGCCCGGTCTACCAGGTCGGATACAGCATCGAGGATCGCTGGCCACGCCCCCTCTGCGAAGTCGTGGCCCCAGCCGTCAATCCAAACCAGTTCGGCCCCCGGGATGGTGTCTGTGGTCTCCTGGCCATGTTTCGGGAGGACCAAGCGGTCGTCGGTGCCGTGGATGACCGTGGTTGGAACGTCAAGACCTGTCAAGGCGGGTCTGCGATCGCCGTCAGCCATGATGGCTGCCAGTTGGCGGGCTGTGCCCTCAGGGTGCCACGCCCGGTCGACGGCTACAGCCGCCTCCCGCCGGGCGTCGTCCTCATCAAAGGTGAAGCCTTTCCCGCTGAGCAGGCGGAACGTGTCCAACCCCTTTTCGATCCGTTCTTCCCGGGTGCTCGGATTCCGGTCGAGCTTCAACAGTTGTCTCGTCAGTCGAAGCGACGAGCGGTTTGGCCGGGGAGCCGACATGATCGAACACAAAGAGCGGACGCGCTCCGGGTGCTCCATCGCCAACCGCTGGGCGATCATGCCGCCCATGGAAGCGCCCACGATGTGAGCTGAGCCGATCCCGAGCGCATCAAGCACGCCGACGGTGTCATCGGCCATGTCGGACAGCGTGTATGCCGTTTTCGGCCGAAGACCTAACAGCGAACCCAGCCAGACAACCGTCATGTTCGGCTCAGGGGCATCGTCAAACCAGGTGGAGAGACCGACGTCTCGGTTGTCGAAGCGGATGACGTGATAGCCACGACTGACAAGCTGTTCAACGAAAGCCTCAGGCCAGTGGGTCAGTTGGTAGTCAAGGCCCATGACCAGGAGGATCGGCGGATCGGCGGGATCCCCGAAGGTCTCCACCTCAATATCGATGCCATTGGCCCGAACCTGTGGCATACCTACCCCCGACCGGCCCGATTCTGTGCCAGGAGTCTGTTACCGGACGGGGCCGCGCGCAAAAGGATGCGTCAGGCCCCAGTCCGTGCAGCCCGAACAACTTTCACGGGTACTGCAGCGAGGAAGGTCCGCTCGCCCGTGGCATCCAGACCGACCCCTCGGAACATGCTTGCAATGGCTTCTACGTCAACGACAGTCATCTCCTGCTCATGGTCGTGGTGGGTTTCGTGCTGAGGATGGTCGGGGTGAGTGAAGTCCTCGTCGACCAGCAGGGCCCTCCCCCGAGGGGCCAGCACCCTCGCTAGTTCGTCGACCGCGGCTTCCAGGTCGGTCCAGTGGTGGATTGCGTTCACCGTGAAGGCCACCTCTATGGAACCCCCGGCCAGTGGCAGGTCTTCGGCGGCACCGGCCTCAACGGTGATTCGCGAGGGGTTGCGTTGCCCCTGTCGGCGAAGCCCGAGGATGACTCGCATGAACCGCGACGGGTCGACTGCCACCACTGAGGCTCCTCGGCGTGCGGCCAGCACAGTCGCCGGACCCATCCCGGCACCCACATCGAGAGCCCGCTCCCCGGGCACCGGTGCCGCTAGGTCGACGACGGCCCGGTTGATAGGCGACTGCCAGAACTTGGGGAACCGGACCAGCCAGCGCAGCTTGCGGCAAATACCTCTGTCGTGGTCGTGCCGGTGTTGGTCGTAGTCCCTGCCCATCCGCCCATCCTCGGGTCCCAGTGTCGGACCGCCGATCCTGTCACAGGCCCGCCCGGGATCCTTCCCTCGGGTGGCAGGTACGCGAGACTCACCCCTCACCAAGGTCACCTTCTAGTGGGCAAGGAGAGACCGGTGTGAACACGACACCAGAGCAGACTGTCAGACCTAGTTTGGTGCCCTACTACCTGATTCTGTTCGGGATGTCAGCCGGACTGTCCAGTGTTATGACGTTGCTGGCCGAGTTCCGCAACAAGCTCGGGTTCTCTCAGTTCGGCATCGGCCTGGGCATCGCCGTCGGCTTTGTAGCGGCATTCGTAGCCTCGGTGGCCCTGGCCCCCCAGGCCGACCGGGGCCAGGCGCCCCTGATGCTGCGTTCCGGGCTGCTGCTGGGCATAGCCGGACTGCTGGTCGTAGCCATGTCTAACGACCTCTGGCATTTCCTGGTCGGCCGCGCACTGTTCGGCCTGGCTTTCGGGATCGCTCATCCGGCGGCTCGACGCACGGTCATCGTGGCCGACCCGGAGAATCTGGGACGCAACCTGGGACGCCTCGGGGCCTTCGACGTGGCCGGCTTCGTGGTGGGCCCGACAGTAGCGGCGCTCCTACACGCCCTCGGCGGGTTCCGCACCCCGTTCTGGACCATGGCGGCGCTGTTGGTTCTCCTAATACCCACCGCCTGGCGGGCCCGTGCGGACACCGCGGCTCGGGACATCGAGCGCCGGCGGCCCACCGACCTGTTCCGCAACCGCCGACTGGTCGGGGCCTTCTTCGTGGTGGCCTCGTACTTCGTGTTCATCGGGGCCTTCGAATCGATCTGGGTTCTCGAGATGGACCACCGGGGGGCCAAGCAGTGGCAAATCGGAGTAGCTGTCACTGTGGCCGCCCTGCCCATCGCTGTTCTGTCACCCTGGGGGGGTGTCCTGGCTCAGCGTTACGGTGCCCGACGTTGGGCTATAGGCGTGTTGACTATTTGCGCCGTGTTCTCGGCCTCCTTCGGCCTGGTGGAGGGCTTGGTGTCCTTGGTGGCGTTGACCGCCGCCTGCTCGTGCGCGGAGGGGATCGGGTTTCCCTCCACGCCGATGTTGGTGTCGGCAGCCGTACCTGAGGAGCGCCAGGCCGCAGCCCAGGGTCTGGCTAGCGCTGTAGAGGTGGGCACCGCGGCGGTGGCTTCGCTGGGTTTGGCGGCCATCTACGACGCCTCCGGGGACACCCTGGCCTGGGCGGTCACTGCGGTGACCATGGCCGTACTGTTAGTCATCGGGTGGGTGCTGACCCGACCACCGGATCGCCAACCCGTGCGTCCTGGCGTACCCTCCGAACCGATCAGGAGGATGTTCGAATGACCGATACTCACCACCCGCTGTTGCACCCCTTCGCGCCCCCCGCCAAGGCTGAAGCCGACTTCGTGAACATTGTCCGGGGCGAGGGATCGCTGCTCTGGGACGACGCCGGTAACGAGTACGTGGACGGGCTGGCCAGCCTCTGGTATTGCCAGGTGGGGCACGGACGGGCCGAGATCGTCGACGCGGTGGCCGATCAGATGCGACGTCTCGAGGCCTACAACCTCTTCGACCCGTTCACCAACGAGCCGGCGGCCCGGGCGGCTGCCATGATCGTCGAACGGTCCCCCCACCCTGACGGACGGGTGTTCCTTGGCTGCTCGGGTTCGGAGGCCGTGGACACTGTCCTGAAGATGGCCCGCCAGTTCCACCAGTTGGCCGGTGACGCTGAACGGCAGGTGGTGGTGCGACGCACCCACGGCTATCACGGCACCAACTTCGGGGGGACCAGCGCCCAAGGGATCGCCCCCAACCGGGATGGGTGGGGCGACCTGGTACCCCACTTCGAAGAGGTCCCCAACGACGATCTGGAGGCGGCGGCAACCCTGTTCGCCGACCGGGGTGACCGCATCGCCGCGGTGATCTCCGAACCCGTCCAGGGTGCAGGCGGGGTCCACGTTCCACCCGACGGCTACCTGGAAGGGCTGCGGCGACTCTGCGACGACCATGGAGCGCTTCTCATCTTCGATGAGGTCATCTCCGGGTTCGGCCGCACCGGCCAGTGGTTCGGCGCCCAGCACTTCGGCGTCACCCCCGACCTGATCACCTTCGCCAAGGGCGCCACCTCGGGTTACCTGCCCCTGTCCGGGGTGATCGCCTCGCGACGGGTGTGCGAAGCCTTCGAGGAGCCGGGCTTCGTCTTCCGCACCGGCTACACCTATTCGGGCCATCCGGCCTCGTGCGCCGCCGGGATCGCCAACTTGGAGTTGATGGACGCCGAGGGTCTCGTCGACCGGGCAAACCATGTCGGCGGATGGATCCGATCCGGGTTAGAGGCGCTCCAAGCCGACGGGCTAATCGAGTCGTGGCGAGGTACCGGGGCGGTCTACGCCGCTGAGCTGGGTCGGGACTCGATCCCGGTCCGGAACGAGATGATGGCCAACGGGGTGATTGTTCGACCCATTGGCACCTGCCTGGCCATCTGCCCTCCGCTGATCATCACGGACGACGAGGTGGGCCGGGTTCTCGACACCATGGCCGGGGCGCTCCGCTAACCCACCCGGGACCGGATGGCCACTTTGGCTCCGGCCGATCAGGCGCCCATCTCGACCATGGCCTCGGTAAGGGCCTGGCGCAGAATGGCGTTGATCTCCTCAAATTGGTCCGGTCCGGCGATCAACGGCGGCGATAGTTGGATTACCGGCTCCCCGCGGTCGTCGGCCCGACAGATCAGCCCCAACTCCAGGAGCCGATTGGACAGGAACCCCCGCAGCAGGTGTTCACGTTCCTCCGCGCTGAACGAGACCCGTCCCTCACGTTCCCTGACGAGTTCGATGCCATAGAAGTAACCGGCGCCTCGCACGTCACCGACGATTGGGAGGTCGGCCAAGTCGTCGAGAGCGGCCCGGAATGTGTTCTCGTTGGCCTGGACATGGCCGACAATGTCTTCGGACTCGAAAACGGCCAGGTTGGCCAGGGCCACCGCGCAGCTGACCGGATGGCCGGCGAAGGTGATGCCGTGAAGGAAAGTCTCTCCGGTACCGACGAATGGTTCGGCGACCCGGTCACTCACCAACAGGGCACCGAGCGGCGCGTAGCCCGAGGTCAGCCCCTTGGCCGTGGTGATCATGTCGGGCTGATATCCGTAGCGCTGGCAGCCGAACATGTGGCCGATCCGCCCATAGGCGCAGATCACCTCGTCGGAAACCAGCAGCACCCCGTGGCGGTCGCAGATCTCTCGCACCCGGTTGAAATATCCTGGGGGCGGCTCGAAACAGCCGCCGGCGTTCTGGACCGGTTCGAGGAACACGGCGGCCACGGTCTCCGGACCCTCGGCCAGGATGGCCTCTTCGATGGCGTCGGCGGCGTGCAGGCTGCAGTGCGGCTCGTCCTGGCAGGTCGGGCAGCGGTAGTGATTCGTCTCGGGGACCTTGACCGCCCCGGGTACCAACGGTTCAAAGACTGTCTTGATCGACTCCAAGCCGGTGATCGATAGGGCCCC
>Ga0209752_1000194_pt1 | contig 29406 bp, 26 predicted proteins | sample METZYME_3_250m_FD_187548 | JGI IMG/M metagenome (GOLD analysis project Ga0209752, IMG submission 187548) | Marine microbial communities from oxygen minimum zone in mesopelagic equatorial Pacific - METZYME_3_250m (SPAdes) (version 2) | ecosystem: Environmental > Aquatic > Marine > Oceanic...
TTTCATCATCAGGAACAGCTGAAAGAATTTTACTTGTATTTTCACCAATTTTTATTCCATCATAAAATTTAGGAATCAGGACCCTTCCAGAATAATCTTTCATTGAAGATAAAATTTTTGATAAAGTAAAAGCTGGATTAGGAGCATAATTTCCAAAATGCCCACTATGTTGAGGTTTTTTTGGTCCATAGGTTGTAAGGGTAATTTTGCTTATTCCTCTTGCTCCAAAAGTAAGGGTAGGTTCATTAGAAGGATGTGATGGACCGTCAATAATTAATAGAAAATCTGATTTTAATTTTTCTTTATATAAATTAACGGCACTTGAAATCGTAGGAGAACTCATTTCTTCTTGAAAATCGATAATGAGTTTAATGTTAAATTTAGGCTCTAAGTTTAATTTATTAATAATTTTTAAAGCATTTATCAGCATCATTGGAGGACCCTTATCATCACTTGTAGATCTGCCAAAAATTCTCCATTCTCGATTAGGATTGTTATAAATCCTATTTATATCTATTGTATTCCAATTTCCTTCTATATTTTCTTTTAATACTGGGATGTACGGATTTTCTTGATTCCATTTAGATGGATCAACGGGTTGACCATCCATATGAAAATAAATAAGTACAGTTTTTAATTTTTCAGATATGATTTTGTTTGCAATAATGAGAGGATGATTTGGTATTTCTAAATTGTTACTATTTGCATTTACTTTTTCAATAGTAAATCCAAGGTCTAGAAATTTATTTTCACACCATTTAATATTTTTATTTATATTTTTTGTATCATATCCGTCGTTGGGAATAGAAAGAAGCTCAAAAAAGTTATCCCAATTTTCTTGTATTGTTTGATAAGCAATATTTTCAATTATATCTTTTTGTTGGGGATAAATCAAGCCTGATTTTAATAAAATCAATAAGATGAATAAAATTGTTTTATTCATCTGTAGTCTTTTTTTTTCTATTATATATTTTCCCAGATGGTTTAATTTTTGTTGAGTTTTTTTTTCTTACAATTTGTGCTAGTCTTCCCCTATCACTTTTTGATTTTTTGGGCATATTAAAGTGCTAATTTTTCTTTTAGATATTTATTAATAATAAATTTTCCATTTTCTAATCTTTGGATTATTAATGTATCTTCAGAAAGATAATAATTATATTCACTACTCCCACCATTTAATTTTATGATCTCTATAAAGTCATTATTGACATTATATTTATGTGAAATAGTTCCTTTAGAATTTATTTCTATAAGGCTACCATCTTTTTTAAAATTAAGAATATTAGGTGTTTTTTCACTACTTGATTGAATCGGTATTTTACTCCATAAACCAATTAATTTACTATTGTAAAGGTCAATAGTAAAATATAATATGATTAATAATAGAAATGTTTTCATAATTTGTTAGTTATAATTTAATACATTTTATGCATATCATTTAACTATAGAGTCGATTTTTTAAATTTATACTATTATGCAATTAGATTGATTGATATTTAATAATAATTTTTTTGTTATTTTTGTAATCCAGCAAAAAATTTGCTGGCCAATAAACATTTTTAAATAAACATTTTATGTTAAAAATTTATTGTTGTTTGGGATTTAAATTAAATGTAAATTTTAAATTATGAGTAAACATACAAATAAAGTGCATGGAAAGTTGAATTTTTTGATTATTGGAGTTGTAATTGTTATTGGTGCGGTAGCATATTTGTTAGTAGACAATGGTACTCTTAACCCATCAGACTTAGCAGGTTCTGGTAAAGGTATTAAGGGTGTTAAAAAAGCTGAGAAGTATTCTAATCAAAACGAAGTAACAGTTGAACTCGATGGTGAGGAAATTCAAGAAGTATTAAATAATCAAGATTTTCAGAAGATGATTTCTTCTGGTGATTTTTCGAAATTGGCAGAGGATGCTGATTTTATAAAAATTCTTGATCATGATGGTATAGGTATTATGACTGATATCTATTCTATTTTAGAAGACGATGATATTAAAGGTAGAAGAAGAGGGGGAGATGATGGACCTAAACCTATTAATGTAGTTAGGCCTGGAGGATCTTCTGAAAGTAAACCTTTTATAGGTTCTGCGGGGAATCCTGCTAATAGCGATTCTGGAATTAATGATGGAGGAGGAGTTGAAATTCTAGATTTGCAAGTAATTAATAAAGTTGCTGCATTTCAAAAATTTATGAAAAGTGATAATTTACAGAAGTTTATGAAAGATGCTACATTTCAAAAGTATTTGAAAAGTGGTGCTGATTTTGAAAAGTTTCAAAAAGATGCTGCATTTCAAAAATTCATGAAAAGTGACAATTATCAAAAATTCATGAAAAGTGATAATTATCAAAAATTTATGAAAGATGCAACTCTTCAAAAATTTATGAAGTCAACGAATTTAGAAAAATTTGCTAAAGTATCAGATTTGGAAAAATTCACTAAAAGTTCTGCATTTCAAAAATTTTATAAAAATGCTGCATTTCAAAAATTCATGAAAAGTGATAATTTACAAAAGTTCATGAAAAGTTCCGCATATTCTAAATTTGCTCAAAAAGGAGCAACTTTTGAAAAATTCATGAAAAATGATAATTTTCAGAAGTTTATGAATAAATCAGAAATGTAAAAAGTAATATGTAACATGTAATGTTATTACATATTAAAAAATTAAAGGAGGAAATTATTTATTTTCTCCTTTTTTTTTAAATAAAAACTATTAAATTCTCATTATGAAAAAGATTCTACTTTTTTTCTTCGTTTTTTTAATAGTAAATAATAGGTTATTTTCTCAGCTTAATAAAACAGAAACTGATGATTTTGATATTGTTAGTTTAAGCATTTATCACTCTTATATTTTATCCCATGCCACAAGGTGTGCTCAGAATGCTTTAAATTTTCATAGAAAATTATTTGATTACGAACCTAGAGAAAAAATATCTGTATTGATTCAGGATTTTGGTGATTATGGTAATGGTGGTGCAACATCAATTCCTAGAAATATAATTTCAACTTGCATTTCTCCAATGAACTATGCTTTTGAATCCAGTGTTGCTGGGGAGAGAGTATTTGCTATAATGAACCATGAACTTGTTCATATTACAGCATTAGATAATGCTTCTAAAAGTGATATTTTTTATCAAAAGTTTTTTGGTGGAAAAGTTGAAAATACAAATGATCATCCTATTTCTATGTTCTATAGTTACCTTACCAGTCCAAGATATTATTCTCCCAGATGGCTCCATGAAGGTATAGCTGTATTTGTGGAAACATGGATGGCTGGAGGTACAGGTAATGCATTAGGTAATTATGATGAAATGTTTTTTAGAACTAGAGTATTTGAAGATGCTCGAATTTATTCGGCTCAAGGTTTGGAATCTGAGGGTACTTCTGCAGATTTTATGTCAAAAGCAAATTCTTATTATTATGGTACTAGGTTTATGAGCTATGTTGCTCATGAGTATGGACCTACAAAATTAATTGAATGGATTAAAAGAAAAGATGGAAGTAAAAGAGGTTTTGCATCAAATTTTAAACATGTGTTTGGAATTCAAATTTCTGATGCATGGAATAATTGGATAGAGTTTGAAAAAGATTTTCAGAACAAGAACATTGGAAATTTAAAATTAAATTCAATTACAGAAGATGAGTTAATTACAGAAAAAGCTCTTGGTGGAGTATCTTATGCTTTTTATGATAAAAAAAGATATAAAATTTATGTTGCTGTTAATTATCCTGGAAAAATTCCTCATATTGCCTCAATAGATTTAAAAACTGGTAATCTTGAAAGATTAAAAGATATTAAGGGACCAGCTCTTTTTAATGTTACTTCTTTAGCATATGATGAAAAAAATGATTTATTGTTTTATACCACCGATAATAGTTCTAATAGAGATTTAAATTCATATAATCTTAAAACGGGTGAGTCAATTATGTTACAGAAAAATTTTCATACCGGTGATCTAACTTTTAACAAATCTGATCAATCATTATGGGGTGTAAGACACTTAAATGGTTATAATACCCTTGTTAGAATACCAAAATTTAATTCTGAGAATCCAAATGATTATTACACAGAGTGGGAGCAAAAATATACTTTGCCCTATGGTCATGATATTTTTGATATTGATGTATCACCAGATGGATCTAAATTAAGTGCTGCTGTTGCTGATTATTATGGAAATCAGTATTTAAATATTTACGATATTGAAACTTTGGATAATGAAAATAAGGATGGTATTATATACAATGAAGTTTTTAATTTTGAAGTCTCATCACCCCAAAGTTTTAGGTATACGGAAGACGGTAAATATCTTATAGGATCTTCATTTTACTCTGGTGTAAGTAATATATTTAGAGTTAATACTTCAACTTTTGAAATTGACGCATTATCAAACGGAATTACAGGATATTTTAGACCTATTTTGATTGATGATAAAAAGATTTTTTCCTTTAGATATACAAGCAATGGATTTTTACCAGTTTATGTGGCTAATAAGACAGTTGAAAATGTTTCATCAATAGAATTTTTAGGTAATAAGACAATTCAAAAACATCCAGAGCTTATAGATTGGAAAACAGATATTCCAACATCTAAAACATTTGAGAATAATAAAATGAATGCTAAGGAAGGATATTATATTTCAAGAAAAGAAATGAAATTAAATTATGCATATCCTATTTTGATTGGATATAAAAATAATATGGGTGTTGGATATAAATTTAATTTTAGTGATCCATTTAATTTCAAATCAATAGATTTTTCTGTTTCATTTACCCCAAATCAATGGACAAATGGTTCAAATGATGGTGAAGACAAACTTAGTAAGAATGAACAAATTCATTCATCATTTAGTTATTCTACTACAAAATTCGGTGGATTTTTATCTGGCAGTTATGATTTTTATGCTTCATATAATAAAGCTAATTTTTATGACTTATTTGGTCCTACTAAAAGGTCAAGAAAGGGTTTTAATTTTGGAATGGATTATAATCAATCAATAATTTATGATCCACCAAGACAGTTAGATTTTGATTTTGGTGTAGGAGCATATTATGGTTTAGATCAATCTCCAGAATTTCAACAAATTAATTTTTCGGAAGAATACAATACAAACATTTTTTATAATTTACACACATCTTTAACTTTTAAAGATCTTAAAAGATCTGTGGGTGCAGTGGATGGTGAGAAAGGAATTAATGCATCACTAAACCTTTCATCTTCAATTACTGAAGGAAAATTTTATCCAAAAATGTATGGTAATTTAGATATAGGATTACAACTACCTGTCAATCATACATCACTATGGTTTAGAAATTCTTTAGGAAATTCTTTTAGTAAAGGGTATAACCCATTTACTAGATTTGGTTTTGCGTCTTTTGGTAATAATTACATTGATTATTTATCATCTAAAATGTATAGAAGTACTTTTTCATTTCCAGGAGTTAGTTATGATTCTGATAAAATTTTGATTGCAAAAAGTTTTTTCAAATCGATGGTAGAGTTAGTGTTACCTCCTATAAGGTATAGAAAGTTAGGATTTTTTAATTTCTTTGCAACATATTCTAGTCCTTCAATATTTGCTGGAGTTTTATTTTCTAATGATTATAATGAATATTATTCTGATCCTAATATAAAAGAATTTTTTTCAAATATAGGAATTCAATTAGACACTAAATTGGTTATGTTTTCTCATCTTTCTGCTACTTTTTCATTTGGTTGGGCACGAGCATTTGATAATAATGTAGATAATACATCATATGATGAATGGATGATCTCATTAAAATTTTAATTTTCAAAAATTAATCATTTATGGATAAAATAATAAAATCTAGTTTTATTGGTTCTTTGTTGATAACAGGTCTTTATTTAGTTTTATTTTATCCTCTAATACTTATTAACAGATTCGATTGGTATGATTTATTATTAGTTATGCTTTCAATATCTCCTGGAATTTTTATCATGATTTTAATTTACAATTTAGACACTTATAATAAAGAGCCGTTATGGCTACTTGCTATTAGTTTTATTTTAGGGGCTATTAATTTACATTGGGGTGTTGAATTTCTTGAGTATGTATTTACCTTTATTAATGTAGAGAATAATTTTATTAGAATAGGGGAAGAAGCATTAACTGTTGCTATAACCGAAGAACTATTAAAATTTCTTGTTGTTATTTTAATAATATATCCAAACAAATATTTTGATGAACCTTTTGATGGGATTGTTTATTCAGTATTTGTTGGTATGGGATTTGCAACAGCAGAAAATTTAACTTATGTATTACAGGGAGGTGCTTCTCTTGCTTTTTTTAGAATGATTTCTGCAGTTCCTGCTCATTTTGTATTTGCAGTTATTATGGGTTATTATTTAGGAATAGCAAAGTCTAGAAGAAAGAATCAAATTTTATATATATGTGTATCATTAATTGCTCCTATTTTTTGTCATGCATTATATGATTATTTTTTATTTTTAGATTTTGTTCCAGGTTTGTGGATAGGCGGTTTTGTTACACTTTATATTGCATTTATTTTTGCAAAAAAAGCAATTGTTGAACATCTAGAATCTGCTCCTTTTAAAAAATAATTATTTCATTACAAATTGAAATATTATTTTATTCATGTGAATATTAATATTTTTATAGTATCTAGATTAATTAGATAATTTTATTAGTAAAAATATACAGATATGAAAAATTACATGAACTTTAAAAATTTGACTTTTATTGGATTATTATTTTTAGCTTTTCAAAATTATAAAACAAGAAATACCTTAAATGAATTAAAAGCTAAAATTGAATATTCACATTTTGAATTAAATGAAATAAAAAAAGAAGCTGTTGAAGCAAATAAGTATGCTAAATCTGCAAATACTATTGCATTTCAAATTCAGTCATCTATTATTAAGGAAAATAAATAATATGAAATTTAATATTTATATAATATTAATTTATTTATTTATTTTTTCTTTTAGTGGATATTCTCAAAAGATATATTCTTCACAGTATGAGTATCAAGCAGATGTAAAAGTTTTTGTTGTAGATTATATGTATCAGGCTGATTTAAAGGTTTTTAAGGTTGAACATGAATATCAAACAAAGGGAAATATTGGGTTATGGTTTTTTATTGATAATAGTTATAAATCAGATAAGAAAATTTATTTTGTAGATTATGAGTATCAGGCTGATTTGAAAATTTATATGGTAAAGTATGGTTATCAGGCAGGATGGAAAAATAAAGAAAAAATATATTTATTATTATAATCTATTTTTAGATTCCCCAGTTTTTTAGGTTGTTATTTTTTGGAGCTGTTTTTTTGAGTCTATCTCTAATTTTAGGGATATACATAGTATTATACCTTAGTCTAGAAATTTGATTTGGATTTTCTTGATCACCATTCCAACAGTGCTCTGCCATATTTCCATAGTCCACTTCTCCATTATAATATGGATTAGTAGTTGATTCAAGGAACTCTTCAGTTAATACAACTGCATTATTTAAATAGTAGTTATCCATATCTCCACAATAAATATTTATTTTTCCTTCTAAGTCTTTTCCTATTTTATCCCAATCTCTTTTCATTATATAACTCAAATCATAATTTTCTTTCCAATATTCTGCAACTTCTTTATCAATTTTTCCAGTTTTTCTATCCCAAATTGGTTTTGGGTAACCATCTTTCCCAGTTGGTGAGTATACTGCCTGCCAAATATCCCATTGATCTCCTGATCTCCCTTTAGATCCAAGTGCTGATTCACGTTGGTTTATTTGAATTAGGTGATTTTTAATTATACCTTTTCCATCTCTCATACCTGCTCTAAGTGTTTTTCTATTGCTTCCTTCATGATAATACGCATTGTCATCTTCATATAAGTTTATTACTGTATACGCTCTAAAATCAATGGGATCTGGGCATGCAGCAAAGCAGCCGTTATATTCATTAGGGTAGAAGACTTGAACGGCTAATGATTCCCATCCTCCAGTTGATCCCCCATATAGAAATCTTCCCCAACCTTCTCCTACACCATTAAATAATTGCTCTATATGTGGTATTAATTCATAAGTTATGGCATCACCATATGGACCCAAGTTAGCAGAATTTACAGCATATGAATCATCATAATATGGGTTTTGATGTTGTATTTCAATAGCAAGAAATCTTGGAAAATCATTACTTATCCAATTATTATAAAGATCATAAGCTTCTTTTTGCTGAATATATTTATAACCAGTTATTCCAAATCTTGAATTATAGATTGTATCTTCTTTTGGAGCTGTTGGTTGGGTTATTCTAAATCCGCCAAATGTATAAGGAAAATGTCCATGAAATATCATCAGCGGGTATCTTGTTTTAGATTTTTTATCAAATCCATGTGGAACAAGAACATTTGCTTGTAAATACATGTCTCTACCCCAAAATTTAGAAAGCATCTCACTTTTGATTTTAATATGTTTTATATATTCAGTGTCTTTAGCAGGTTCAATTGGAGGTATTTCGTTTTCAAGAGTAATATTTATAGTTTTTGATTTTTTAATTTTTATTTTTTTTGGTGTACTATAAAGATTTTTTGGACTAATGTTCCATTTCTGACCTTCTCCTTGATCCATTGGTAATTTAACTGTGTATCCAGTTGATAAATTAAAGGTTTCATATTTGTGAAGTAGTGCTTGCACATAATATTCACCTTCCTTAATATCATTTATTGATTCAATGGGATAGCCAAAAGCTTCAGCATCAATTATTATTTTTTCATTAGAATTCCATGAGTTTACATCTACTCCAAAAATCATTTGGGTATTATGATTGTCATTTATTTGAAACCTAGGTTCAGAATAATTATTATTACTAATCATTAGCAGAACTCTTCCATCAAATCCATTTTCTTGAAATTTATCAGAATAATCTATTTCAAATTTTACTTTATTATCATTACTATTTTTATAGTAATCAAAAAAAAGAAATAATAGACAAGTAAAAATTACTCCTTTGATAAAAGAAAAAAATTTTAATTTTTTATCAACAAATTTTTTATGCCAACTCATATTTATATATTAATCTTTAAAGATATGAAATAATTTCTAGGAAGACCAGGGTAGTAATATCTTGGTTTCCCACCTCCAAATCCTTTTGCATTTATAACTATACCAGATGCATATTTTTTATTTAATAAATTATTAATTCCTGAGCTAATTATAAATTTTATATTATTAAAATCAATATTTTTATAAGCTTTAAAGTTGATGATAGAATATTTATTGTTAAAAAGTGTATTTCCATCATTCATGGGTATTTTTCCTACTCCATTAATAGAAATTATGGATGTAAAACTATTTAATCTAAACTTTAGATGACTTGAATATGTGTAGGAGGGGACTCCTGTTAATAAGTTATTAGAGAAATCTATTCCTAGATTATTAAAATCAAGAAATTTATACCAATTTTTAAAAAAATTAGATTCTAAAGTAATTTCATTATTTGAGTTAGGTTTATAAATTAATAGATTAAACTGACCCTCAATTCCTGGGTGTGAAGTTTTACCAGCATTTACTCCAACAAAAGTATCAAACGATGTTCTTTGTGCAACTAATAAATTTTTTATGTCCATATAATAGAGACCTATATTATATGATAAAATATTATTTTTATTTCTACCTATTAATCCAATTTCATAATTCCACCCTGTTTCTGGTTTTATATCTGGATTAACTAATCCATCTCCATCTAATGTCTCATCAATATTAGGTGATGAATATCCGTGACTTATATTAATGTAAATCGATTGGTTGTTTAACTTTTGGTTTAATGAAATTCTAGGAGATAAGATATTGCCATATGAATAATTTTGTAAAATTAATGGGTCAATAACTGAATGTAATAATTTCCATGAATATTTTATTTTATTGGAACTAACCCCAAATTGTATACTTGTATTTTTGTTATTGAATGTATAGTTGGTTTGAGTGAAAAAACTTATGTTGTATCTTTTTTCTTCTTGATTATTAATTGTTACTTCACTCAATGTACCGTAAAATTTATAGGTTTCCCATTTGTAATTTTCTTTGGAATAATCAATACCTAAATTAATAATAAAATTATTTTTTGAAAATGTACTTATATGTCTTATTCCATTTGTATTGCTATCTTCAATTAAATAATTAAAAGGTCTATTTTCATTCGATTTAAATTTTTTATAGTAGAAACTAGATTTAGTTGAATACATTTTTGAATTAGTCTCTAGAGTTAATCCGGAAAGATTTTTATTATATTCTTCTCCTCCATTTATACTTGCCCAACTATATGCAGCAGATGAAGGATTATTTACATAATTATCATAACTTAATGAAGATGGTATTAGAGCATTTAATTTAATATTATTTTGTATGTAACTTATTGAAATATTTTTCTTCAGCTTATAACTAATTTCTGCAAATAATCTTAAATTATTATAAGTGTTATTATCTCTATATCCATTACTTTTTAGTTTTTCTATTTCAATATATGATGTTAGGTTATTATAATTTTTGTGAAAAGAAATTCTATTTTGATAGGTTCCAAATGATTTAACTGAATTAAATATTGTTAAGTTATCATCTTCTAGGTTACTATTGGTTTTTAAATAAATACTTCCCCCTAGTCCAGATCCATAGATGCTTGAGTTTGGACCTTTTGTTATTTCAATTTGATCAAAAATATTTATTCCAATATCTTCAATTGATATCTCTCCAACTCCATTACTTAAAGGTATATTATTTATAAATGCTTTTATTTTATTTGTGGTATACGGTGATCTTGAACCTAATCCTCTGATTATAATTCTGTTAGTGTTTAAGCTAGCAGAATGAACAAATATTCCAGGTATCTCATTTAAACTTTTGCCAATAAATTCTCCTTCTAATTTTTTTAATTCTAAATTATTAATTGTTGAAATAGATATTGAAGATGAATTTAATTTTTTTCTATTAATATCTGATACAATCACAACTTGGTCTAGTAAAAAGCCCTTATTTGTTAGTTCAATCTGAAAATAATCTTTGTGTGATTTTATTTCAATTTGTTTGTTGAAATATATATCGTTTTTAAAAATTATTATTGCAGGATAATTAACTATTTTAAATTCAAATTCACCGTTAACATCTGTGAAAAAGGACTTCTTATTATAAATAATTTCGATGTTTTCAATAGGTAGTTTATGAATTTTTTCTATAACGATTCCTTTAATAGTTTGTGAATATGATGTCAGAAAAAAAAATAAAAAAAAAGCAGTAAAAAATGATTTTAAATTCATTTAAATCTATAATAGACTGAAAAAAATATTACTACAATTACAATTATAATTCCTATATATTTAAATGTTTTAAATATTTTAAGTAATAAAACGTTTTCAGTCATATTTGCAAAAGCTCCTAAGGAAAAATGTATCATCCAAACTAATAATATTATTCCTATTGTGGTTGGAAAATTGATATTCATAATTTATTTTTTGATAAATTTAACAATCTTATGCGAGAGATAATTTATTTCTTTATTTTAATTACTGCATTTTCTTGTAGTAGTAGTGTTCTATACTCTGAATTAACTCATGATGATGGAGTTTCATTTTATAATGAAAAAAAATTTTCTGGCGTAGCAATTGAAAAAGATAAATTTGATAATATAAGAGTTGAAAAATTATATAATGAAGGCATTAATTTATCTACTAAACTCTTTGACTCGAAAGGTAATATAGAAAGTGAATGGATATATGCTACTTCTAATATATTAGTAACACGATTTTTTGATAGTGGTAAAGTAGAAAGTAAGGAAGTTTTTGATAGATCTCTAGTTAGAAATGGAAAATCTATTTCATTTTATAGAAATGGTAATAAAAAAAGTGAATGGAACTTTAGAGATGGATTAAGAGATGGTATTCAAAAAAATTATTTTGCAAATGGAAAACTTTCAGATGAAAGGGAAATGAGTAATGGAAATGAAAATGGATTTACTAGAATTTATAATAGAGAGGGAGAACTTTTAAAAGAAATATTTTTTAAGAATGGAATAGCTACAAAAATTTAAATTATTTTTTTATTGTTAAATAATTTCCATCAATTGAAGCTATGTAAGATGTTAAGTCTGAGTTTGCTGGTCCACTGATAAAATCTCCAGAGTTAGAAAATATTGAAGTATGACATGCACAAGTAAAATTTTCATTTGAATATTGCCAACTTGTTCTACAACTTTCATGAGGACATTCATTAGAGAATGCTCTAATTACATTGCTTCCAACATTAACAATTAACATACCACCTTCTGAAAACAATTTCCAAGACCCATCATTTGTTAAAGTTGAAAATGAAGAATGAGTTAGATCTATTATATAAAGATTTCCATCTATAACATACCCAGTTTCTGCAAATGCATCTGTAGTAGTTGGAAGTAAATCATCATCATCACCACAACTTATAAAAAAAGATGATCCTAGACTTGCGAAAAGTGCTGAAGATCCAGCTGTTTTTAAAAATTCTCTTCTTTTATTTTTCATAATTTTATTTAAAAATACTTTTTTTGATTTTTATAAACCAATTAGATATTGAAATTTTATAAAAAATTGTGAATTATCCATGTATAATGACCCAAATTCATCATTTATTTCTTCTCTAAGTGCATTTTGATTTCCTCCTATATAGAATATTGTAAAAGGATTTGGGTTCCATTGAAATAATGGTTGGATTAATAATTTTTTTTGAAAATCATTATATTCTGAGATTAGTCTAAAACTTATAGATTTAGTAAATTGATATCTTCCACTTAATCTTGCTATATAACCTTTAAAATAATTTTCACTAATGTTTATTTTTTTTAATCTAGAATATCTCAAACTAGGAGTTAAATTAAAATTATCATTAATTTGAAAACTTAACATACTAAAAAAAGATAATTCTTTACCTATTTGAGGATCATCTTCATTATAAGCTATATCTTTTCCCAAGCTTACTTTTAAGAAAAAAGAAAAAAATTCACTTGTCTGACTTCTTATATTTATTTCACTTTTAGGTAACATTTTATAATCTTTCCCTTTATAATTTTTAAAAACATCTAAATCATAGGTATATGAAATTTCTGTGTTCCCTATTGTTTTAGCAGCTGATTGGATGTCTAAACTTATAACTTTTAATTCATTTTCAAAGTTGTAAAGAAAATCACCTTTAAATCCAAAGCCATATGATTGAATATTTTTTTTGTTAATTATGTTTTTATATCCTTGAACAAGAGTAAGCCACCTTCTATCATTTTTAACTACAAATCCAACATCAGTTCTATAGCCTGGGGAAAGATTCTTATATTCAATCATACTTACCCAATGTTCAGTATTTCTTAAAAGTTTAAGATAAATAGCATCACCATTGAATTTTTCTCCATCAAGATTTACGGTTTTATTATTAAATACATCATCTGTTTCAATCCAATCATTAATTGGTTCTTCATTAAAATTTTTAAATACTTCAAAACTAAATTTCCAAATTTTAGAGAATTGAAATAATCCATCCAATCCAAATAAGTTTCCATAACCTCCATTTTTATAGTATCTACTACTAGAAAATAATCCAATTTTATTATTATTTTTTAATATTCTTTGGTATCTAAATACATTGACTATACTTTGATTTCCTTGACCAAAATACGATCTATCATTCCCTGCAATTTGATAAGGTGAATTTTTATCTAAAGCTGTAAGAAAAAATATTCTTGTATTTTTACCTTGACTAAGGAGTTTTGAAGAAAATATTGGGTTATTGATGGATCTAGAATAAAATGCTCCATCAGAAAATTTAACTAAGTCACTCCCTCTATTAAAGAATGGTCTTTTTTCAGGATAAAGTAAAGCATAAGCTGAATTGATATCAATTTGAGTTACATCAGCTTCTACTTGTGAAAAATCTGGATTAATTGTTACTTCTATTGATGTATTTTTTGTGATATCAAGATTTAATCCAATCCCAGCATCTCCTGAAGGTTTAGAATATTTTAAGCTATTAGTATTAGTTTCATAATCACCTACAAAATTTCCTGATACATAAGGGAGAAGTTCAATTTTTTTTTCAATATTAATATTATTAATTATTAATAATTTAGTTACTTGACATATTTCACAAGGGTTATCTCTATCTCTCCTTTCATTGCTTAATCCGATTTCATTTGAATTTTCATCATAGTATTTTCTAAACATATTAAAATGCCATTTTTGATTAGTTCCATTAGGAAATGGTAATGAAGAAAAAGGAATTTTCATTTCTACATTATAACCATCTTCAACAATTGTTCCAGATGATTCATAATTAATATTAAATGAACCATCATAGCGTTCTTCATCAGTTAATGCATCTATTCCTTTTACATCATATTGACTTCCAAAAGGATTAGAGGCTAGTAATATATTATTTCTTGCATCTCTATATGTATCAAATTTTATAAGAACAACATCATCATTCCACATTCCATAATCATCTCTTTGTCTTATAGCGGATCTTATGTTACTTGGATTTCCGTATGCATAAAAAGCAACAAAAAGGTAATTGTCAGAATAAGTTATATAACCGGTAGTTTTTACATTTGCTTTTGTATTATAGCTAGGTTCAATTTCTAAATCAAGATCTACTATTTTTGCATTTTTCCATTCTTCCTTATTTATTTTTCCATCAATAATAATAGAATTAGGTTCCGATTTAATTAAATCATAAGAATCTTGAGCTTTTAGAGTATTTATTATTAGAAATAAAACAAAAAAGCCTTTATAAAATCTCATTGCGTATTTTAAGTTATGTGAAAATAAATAAAAATGAATTATTTATTCATTAGATGTCTTTAAGATTAATTTCTTTCAATAAAAAAATTAAATTTGTTTAATGCCTACTTACTATATAACAACATTAAATATTATTATTCCAATATTTGTAATTCTAATTTTATTGGAAATATTTTATGCTAATATTATTAATAAATCATTTGTTATTAGGAGTATGGATACTCTTTCAAGCCTTTGCTCTGGTTTGACTAACGTTATTAGGGATGTTCTAGGATTAACGATTATAATAGTATCATATAGTTTTATGGTCAATAATTTTGCTTTATTTACTATTAAAACTACTTGGATTACCTATGTCATTGCTTTTATAGGTATAGATTTTGCAGGGTATTGGGTTCATAGAATTAATCATAGAATTAATTATTTTTGGAATCATCATATTGTTCATCATAGTAGTGAAGAATTTAATTTAGCATGTGCTTTAAGGCAGTCAATTTCTAATTTTTTTTCTTTAACATTTGTTTTTTTAATACCAACAGCTATTGTAGGAGTACCAGCAGAAGTAATTACATTTTTAGCTCCTCTACATCTTTTTGCTCAGTATTGGTATCATACTAGACTTATTGGAAATCTTGGTTTTTTAGAATATATTTTAGTAACTCCATCTCATCATAGAGTTCATCATGCTATTAATGAAGAGTATTTAGATAAAAATCTTTCTCAAATATTTATTATTTGGGATAAGCTATTTGGTACTTTTCAAAAAGAGTTAAATGAAGTTCCTCCAGTTTATGGTGTTAAAAGACCAGTTAGATCTTGGAATCCGATTTTTATAAATTTTACCCATTTAATGGTCTTAATTAAAGATGCTTGGAGAACAAATAATTGGTATGATAAATTGAGAATATGGTTTATGCCTACAGGATGGAGACCAAAAGATGTAGAAAATGAGTTTCCTATAGTTTCTATAGATCCATCAAATGATTATGAAAAATATTACCCCAATTTATCTTTGAAATTACAGATTTGGTCTTGGATACAATATACATTGGTTTTTTGTTTTATGATGTATTTTATAAATAACCTTTACAGAATTAGTTTTGTTGAGGGTATTCAATATGCTGTTTTTTTATATGTTTCTATTTATGGTTTAACTAGTCTTATGGATCAGGATTCCTATGCATGGATTTTTGAAATAGGAAAATCTTTGTTCGGTTTTGTATTAATAATTTTTTATGGGGACTGGTTTTTTATAAGTACCTATTCAGATTATGCAATAACACTATTGCAAATTTATTTTGTAAGTTCATCTACTATTGTACTTTATTTTTCTTATTATGAGAAAAAACTAATTCCTGTTACTAATTAAATTATTTCTCATTCATAAAAGGATACCTATAGTTAGTTGGACTTTCAAATACTTCTTTTGTTGTTCTTGGTGATACCCATCTTACTAGATTTAGATAAGAACCTGCTTTATCATTGGTTCCGGATGCTCTACTTCCTCCAAATGGTTGCTGACCGACAACTGCACCAGTAGGTTTATCATTTATATAAAAATTTCCAGCAGCATATTCTAATTTTTTATTAGCTAATTTTATTGCATCTTTTTCTTTGGCAAAAATGGCTCCTGTAAGTGCATAAGGAGATGTGTTATTAACCAAATCAAGTGTTTCTTCATATTTTTCTTTATCGTAAATATGAATGGTAACTATAGGGCCAAAAATTTCTTCACACATTAGTTTACTTTTTGGATTCGAAGATAAAAATATTGTCGGTTCAATATAATATCCCTCAGATTTGTCATAATTCCCTCCAATTAAAAGTTCATGATTATTATCATTCTTAGCAAAATCAATGTATGAAGTTATATTATCAAAAGCTTTTTCATCGATTACTGCATTTACAAAATTTGTAAAATCTTCTGGATCTCCCATTTTTAGAGTTGAAAGTTCATTTAATAGATTTTCTTTAATAGGTTCCCATAAATTATCTGGTATATATACTCTAGATGGTGCACTACATTTTTGTCCTTGAAATTCAAATCCTCCTCTAATTATTGCCGTTGAAATTGCGAGAAAATCAGCAGATTTATGTGCAATAATAAAGTCTTTTCCACCTGTCTCTCCTACAATTCTTGGATAAGACTTATAATTACTAATATTGTCACCTATTTCTTTCCAAAAATTTTGAAAAACATTTGTACTTCCTGTAAAATGAATACCACCAAAGTCTGGATGTTTAAATATAATATCTCCAGCTGTTTTACCATCTGTATGAATGAGGTTTATGACACCATTAGGTAAACCTGCTTCTTTAAAAACCTTCATTATAATATCGGCAGAATAAATTTGTGTTCGAGATGCTTTCCAGACAACTGTATTACCCATTAATGCAACACTAGAGCATAAATTTCCAGCAATAGAAGTGAAATTAAAAGGACTAAGAGCAAAAACAAATCCTTCTAATGGTCTATAGTCTAAAGAGTTTTTCATTCCTTCAGGAGATATGGGTTGTTCTTCATTTATTTTACTCATATAATATGGATTAAATCTTAAAAAATCAATTAGCTCACAAGCCGCATCGACTTCTGCTTGAAATATATTTTTTGATTGTCCAAGCATTGTTGTAGCATTAATTTTAGCTCTATATGGGCCAGCAATTAAATCAGCAGCTTTAAGAAAAATTTCTGCTCTTTTAGCAGCACCTAATGCATTCCAACTTTTTTTAGCACTCATAGCAGCTTTAATTGCTGAATGAACGTGAGAAGCATCTCCATGATTATAACAGCCTAATGTATGATTATGATTATGGGGAGGTGATATTCTAATTTTATTATCAGTTCTTATCTCTTTGCCATTTATATACATTGGAATATCTACTTCTTTACTTTTAAAATCATTTAATACTTTTTTTAGCTCTTTTTTTTCTTTTGATCCAGGAGAATAATTTAAAATAGGTTCATTAATAGGTATTGATATTTTAAAAATTTCTTTATTCATGAGTTTGTAGTTTTAAATATTTATTTGTTAAATCTTGTTATAACAATTTTATGTTTGTGCAAAGAACATTTTTATTAATTAATTTTGCACGATATTTAAAATTAATAACATTTTATATATGATGGTAAGAAATAGCTTTCTAATAATTTTTTTATTAATTAATATTTCATTTTACTCTAATGATTTATTTTCACAGGGTCAAAATAAAATTATTCAATTATCTGGAGTGGTAGTAGGTGAAGATAGTATTTCTGGAGTAGGAGGAGTTCATATATACGTTCCAGCAGCAGGTAGAGGAACAACCTCAAATCCATATGGTTATTTTGCAATGCCTGTACTTGCTTCAGATAGTATTATTGTAAGTGCTGTAGGTTATCAAAAGCAAAATTTTATTATGCCTGGTGATAAAGGTGAATCGGTAACTTTAATTATAGAATTAAAACCAGATACGACAATTTTACCAGAACTTGAAATTTTTCCTTATCCAACTGAGGATTTATTTAAAAAAGCAGTTTTAGCAATAGAATTACCTAATAGAAAAGATTTAGAAAATCTTGATAAATCCTTAAATAAGGATATGTTAAGAAAAATGTATGCAAATCAACCTATGAGTGCTAATATGAATTATAAGTATTTTATGGATCAACAAATGTTATCAACTTCTCAAAAATATCAATTACCATCAAATCCTTTATTAAATCCTTTTGCATGGGTAAAATTTATAAAGGCAATTAAAAGAGGGGATTTTAAAAAGAAAGATTAATTACAGTTTGTTTCTATCATTTTTAAATTAATATTTGTTTTATCTAGTAAAATGGATTTATTCCAATCAAGACATGCCTGCTCATAATTTTCTAGATCATAATTAATAGTTCCCCTGTTAACATAATATTTTGAATTTGTTGGATTTATATCAATGGCTTTATTGAAATCTTCTAATGCTTTTTTACTATTGCCTAATAGAAAGTATGATAGTCCTCTTTCTGAAAAATTTCTATCATTTTTTAAATTTAAAATAATCGCTGAATCATAATAAGTTATAGCATTAATATTATTATTTATTAAGGAATATGAGTTGCCTATATAGAAGTAATAATCTTCTGTTTTTTTAATTTTTTTATGTTTTAATAAAAATGTAATAGTTTTTTTATATTTCCCTTTTTTGTATTTATTAATTCCTTTTTTTAAATAATCTCCTAAGGAATAAAAAGAAAAAATAATAATGATAAAAAATTTCATAATTTTAGTTTTGTAGCCCTGACAAGAATCGAACTTGCATCTAAAGTTTAGGAAACTCCTATTCTATCCATTGAACTACAGGGCCATATAAAACAAAATTATATTTCATTAGCCAAAAAAATTATAAATAAACAATATAATTTGTAGCTTTATATTTCTAATTATAATTGAGTTTTAAGATGGCAGAAGAGTTTAAGAAAAGACAGGAAGAACTTCAAAAACTTGTTTTAGAATTTGAATTACAAGTTAAAAATAATATTAATTTTTATTATGATTCTGAATATTATGAAAGAATTGTAAAATGGTATATTGATAATCATAAATTTAAATTAGGGCTTAAAGCTATTGAAGTTGCTCTTTCTCAACATAAATTTTCTTCGGATTTACTAATTCAAAAAGCAAATATTCTTATTGCTCTACAAAAATTTAGCAAAGCACTTATATCTTTAGATAAGGCCCATTCACTTAATCCTAAAGATGAAAACATTTTTATTTTAACTGGTCAAGTGAAAATTATATTAGGATACTATGATGATGCTATCGAAACTTTTAACAAAGCTCTAGATATTTCAGAAAATAAAGATGAAATTTTTTATCAAGTGGGATTAGCATATCAGGCAAGTGGTAAATTTAATCATGCTACGGAAAATTTTAAGAAAGCCATTGATATAAATATAAATCATGAAAATGCATTGTATGATTTAGCTTATTGTTTAAACCTTACTGGTGAATTAAAAAATAGCATTCATTATTATAAAAAATTTATAGATGAAGATCCTTATTCAGAATTTGCTTGGTTTAATCTTGGTAATATTTATAATAAATTAAAAAAATATTCTAAGGCTGCTGAAGCTTTTGAGTATTCTATTGCAATAGATGATGAATATTCAGCAGCTTTTATTAGTCTTGGAGATAGTTATAATAACTTAGAAAAATTTGATTTAGCAAAGAAATGTTTTGAAAAGGCATTAGAATTAGATGGTCCTTCTCCTGATATTTATTATAATCTTGGAAGAGTATATTATTTATTAAAAGATTTTAATACATCAATCAATTTTTATCAGAGATCAATAAAAATAGATCAGTTTTATAAGAATTCATACTATGGTTTAGGTAAAAGTTTATCTTCTATGGACAAATGGTTTCAAGCTATTTATTACTTTAAAAAAGCTCAAAAATTTGATAATAATAATATTGATTTTTTGAAATCATTAGCTTATGCGGAATTTAAAGTTGGTAATTTAGTATCGAGTATTAATGTATATACTAAAGTAATGGAACTTTATCCTGAGGATGTAGAATCATGTTTAGATTTTTCTTTTATTTATTATGAAAGTGGTGATATTAAGAAAGCAATATCAATTATTAATGAAGGAATTGCCGAAACTCCTGGAGAATCTTTATTTTATTATAGGCTTGTGGTTTATCTTTTAGATGATGGTAAGTATAAGGAGGCAATAAATGTTTTAGAGAGTGCATTATCTATCAATTTTGAAAATCATGATGTTTTATTTGATTTTATTCCGAAATTTGAAACTCAGTCTGCTTTAATAAGGGTCATAAATCAATTTAAAAAAAATAATCAATTATGAATTATTATTTAAAAAATATTCCAGAGAGAGAACTTAAACCAAGGGATAATGGTATTACGATGGTTATGGATAAGGGCTCAAGTATTAGACAATGTAAAGATTTAATCGAATCCAGTGGAAAATATATTGATTTATTAAAATTTGGTTGGTCAACATCATATTTAGCTGAAAATCTTAAAGAAAAAATTAAACTATTTAGAGATGCTAATATTGAAGTATATTTTGGAGGAACTCTTTTTGAAGCGTTTTTAATTAGAGATCAATTAGATGACTATATAAAGGTTTTAAAAAAATATAATTTGAAGTATGCTGAAGTATCAGATGGTTCAATTACAATTTCTCATAAAAGAAAGTGTGAATGTATTTCTAAGCTAGCAGAACATGTTACAGTTTTGTCAGAAGTTGGTTCAAAAGATGCTAGAAAGATAATTCCACCATATAAATGGATTAGACAAATGCGTGCAGAACTTAATGCTGGGTCTTGGAAGGTTATAGGAGAGGCTAGAGAATCTGGAAATGTTGGTCTTTTTAGACGATCAGGAGAAGTTAGACAAGGACTAGTAGAAGAAATTTTAACTGAAATACCACAAGAAAAAATTATTTGGGAGGCTCCTAATAAAGTTCAGCAAGTATGGTTTATTAAGTTACTTGGTCAAAATGTTAATCTTGGTAATATACGAGGGGATGAGATAATTGCATTAGAAACTACTAGAATAGGTATAAGAGGAGATACTTTTGATGAATTCTTAAAGTAATTAATGTATTTAAAATCATTTATAATTTTCCTTAAAGGATCAGCAATGGGATTAGCTGATTTAATTCCTGGAATATCCGGTGGAACTATAGCGTTAATTTTAGGTATTTATAAAAAATTTATTAACTCATTAAAATCTATTAATCTTCAATCTATAAAATTATTATTTACTTTTAATTTTAAGGAATTAAATAAACAACTAAACTTAGTTTTTTTAATTCCTTTGTTTTCTGGAATTATTTTTTCAGTTTTAGTTTTTTCGAGTTTAATTTTTTTCTTTTTAGAAGAGTTCCCTATTCATTTATATTCTATTTTTTTTGGTTTAATTTTTTTTTCTTCATTATACTTAATTAAAAAAATACCTTCTAATTTTTTATCAAAAACAGTTTTAATATTAATTGGAATTGGGATTGGTTATGTACTTTCAATTTTAAATCCTTTGTATATTTCAGATACTTATATATCTATTTATTTATCAGGCTTAATAGCAATCTTAGCTATGCTTTTGCCTGGAATATCTGGAAGTTATATTTTGGTTTTATTAGGAAAATATAAGATAGTTTTAGAAGCATTAAATAATTTTAATTTTGACATATTAATATTTTTTTTATTAGGTTCTATTTCTGGAATTTTATTATTTTCAAGATTTATATCATTACTTCTAAGTAATTATTATAATGCTACAATCTTAGTATTGTCAGGATTGATGATTGGGGCATTAAATAAAATATGGCCATGGAAATATAATAATTTTAATATTTCACCGAATGATTATCATAATTTAACTGGTAGTGCTGATTATTTTTATCATGCATTTATAATTTTTATATTATGTGGTTTATTTTCATTGATGATAAATTATAAAAAATATGAATAAATTTGGTTTAATTGGTTTTCCCTTGGAACATTCATTTTCTAAAAAATATTTTGATAATAAATTTTTGAATAATAATATTAAAAATGCTTCATACGATAATTATGAAATTAATGATATTCAAAAGTTTAAGGATTTAATCAAAAATAATCCAGAAATTAAAGGTTTAAATGTTACAATTCCATATAAAAAAAAAATAATTCCTTTTTTAAATAAAATTGATTCTAAAGCTAAATTAATAGGTGCTGTTAATGTTGTTAAAATAAATGATGGTTTTTTGATAGGATATAATTCAGATTATTTAGGTTTTAAACAAAGTTTAGAATCTTGGATACCTAATAATAACTTTTCAGCTTTAGTATTTGGATCTGGAGGTAGTTCAAGAGCTGTAATTCAAGTTCTTAAAGATATGAACATAACATATACAATTGTGTCAAGATCTTTATCAAATAATTATAAAACTTATAAACAAGTTATGGATGAAAATTTATTATTAACAAATAAATTAATTATAAACACAACCCCGTTAGGAATGTTTCCGAATCTTAATTCTTGTCCAAATATTTCTTATGACAATCTTAGTGATTCTCATTATGTTTATGATTTAGTTTATAATCCTGAAAAAACTCTTTTTATAAAGAAATGTCAAGAGGTTGGTTCAAATACTAAAAATGGCTTGGATATGCTTTACAGACAAGCTGATATTTCTTGGAATTTATGGAATAAATAATTTAAATATTGAATTTTAATTTAAAATCAGATTTTAAACCAAAAGGTGATCAGCTTAGTGCTATAAAGAAATTAAATTATGGTATAAATAATAAAGAGAAAGCTCAGGTTTTACTTGGAGTCACTGGATCGGGTAAAACATTTACAATGGCAAATGTTATTTCAGAACAAAATAAACCCACTCTTATTTTGTGTCATAATAAAACTTTGGCGGCTCAATTATATGGGGAGTTAAAACAATTTTTCCCTGATAATGCTGTTGAATATTTTATTTCGTATTACGATTATTATCAACCAGAAGCTTATATTCCAACTACTAATGTATATATAGAAAAGGATTTATCTATTAATAAAGTGATTGAAAAGTTAAGATTAAGTGCTTCATCTTCTCTTTTATCTGGAAGGAATGATGTTATTGTAGTTGCATCGGTTTCATGTATATATGGTATTGGTAATCCTGATGACTTTGGAAAAAATGTTATAAAATTAAAAATAGGGGATAGTTATAATTTAAAAGAACTACTTTTTTTATTTGTTGATATTCTTTATGAAAGATCTTATGAAGAAGAATTTAAAAGAGGTTCATTTAGGTTAAAAGGAGATACATTAGATATTTTTGTTGCTTATGATGACTTTATTTATAGAATAATTTTTTGGGGTAAAGAAATAGAATCAATTCAAAAAGTTGATCCAGCTTCAGGAAGAAAAATTTCAGATCAAGAAAGTATTGTAATTTATCCAGCAAATTTATTTGTTACTTCTAAAGATGTAATAGATATTGCCTTAACTGAAATTGAAAAAGATTTAGATAAACAAGTAAATTTTTTTGAAAAAGAGGGGAAATTTTTTGAAGCTAAAAGAATTAAGGAGAGAACAGAATTCGATTTAGAAATGATAAATGAAATTGGTTATTGTTCTGGAATTGAAAATTATTCTCGATATTTTGATAGAAGAGATCCTGGAAAAAGACCATTTTGTTTACTTGACTATTTTCCTGATAATTTTTTGATGTTTATTGATGAGAGTCATGTGACAATACCACAAGTTAGGGCAATGTGGGGGGGGGATAGATCTAGGAAAATGAATTTAGTTGAATATGGTTTTAGGTTACCATCAGCACTTGATAATAGGCCTTTAAATTTTCAAGAATTTGAATCTATGATAAATCAAGTAATTTTTGTTGGTGCAACACCATCAGAGTATGAGCTTATTAGTTCTGAAGGTTCAATTGTTGAACAAATTATTAGACCAACTGGATTATTGGATCCCAAAATTGAAGTTAGAAAATCTGAGAATCAGATTGATGATATTTTAAATGAAATTAATCTTAGAGTTGATAAAGATGAAAGAATTTTAATTACTACTTTGACAAAAAGAATGTCTGAAGAACTTTCTAAGTATTTACTTAATAGTGGTGTTGCTTGTAGGTATATGCATTCGGAGATAGATACTTTAGAAAGAATTAATATTTTAAGAGGATTGAGGCTAGGTGATTTTAATGTTTTAGTTGGAGTTAATTTATTAAGAGAAGGATTAGATCTACCAGAAGTTTCATTAGTAATAATTCTTGATGCAGATAAGGAAGGATTCTTGAGAAGTGAAAAATCGTTAATACAAACTTCAGGTAGAGCAGCTAGAAATGTAAATGGTTTAGTTATTATGTATGCTGATAAAATTACTAAATCAATGGATTCAACTATTAAGAAAACTCAGAGAAGAAGGAAACTTCAAAATGAATATAATATTAAAAATAATATTATTCCAAAAACTATTTCTAAATCCAAAGAATACATAATAGCTCAAACTACAGTTGGTAAAAAATTAAGTGAAGAAAATCAATTTATATCTAAATTAGAAATTGATCCTGTTATTAAAAGTATGAGCAAAGAAGAAATCGATAAAATTATTTTAAGAAATGAAAAACAAATGAATACTGCTGCAAAAGATTTAGATTTTTTTGAAGCTGCAAGATTAAGAGATGAAATTATAGAATTAAAAAAAATTATAGAATCAAAATTAGATTTTAGGTAATTTCCATCCGTTGTTATATTTAGGGGTAATTAAACTATTTGCTTTGTAATCATAGCCAAAATTACCTCTTTCTTTATTCCAATAAATTTTGTTTCCAGTTTTATAAGCAATATTACCCATATGAGCATTAATTGCTGCTATACTACCACTTTCAATACCACAGTTTAAAGAATTTGGATCATTATTTTTTATGCAATCTATAAAATTTTTAGTGTGGGCATCTAGAGCATTAAAATCAACTGATTGTTTTGGAATTTTTTCAATGTGAAAATTTCCTCCATTTCTATGATCTCTTTCTGGAATGACTTCCCATCCTCCTCTATTGACAACTAAAGTACCATTATTTCCAATAAATGCAATTCCTTCACCTTTTCCATAATTACCTCCATCAATACCATTTGCATGTTCCCATAGCATTGTAAAATTATCATATTTATATATTGTTTGTAGTGTATCTGGTGTTTCAGTATCTTGATTGGGATAACCAAATTTACCACCAGATGCCATTATTGAAATAGGGTCTTTTGCTTTCATGCCATACAATGCAATGTCAATTTCATGCACTCCCCAATCAGTCATTAGACCACCAGCATAATCCCAGTACCACCTAAAATTAAAATGAAATCTATTTTGATTAAATTTTCTCATAGGAGCTGGTCCAAGCCACATGTTATAATTAACTCCATGAGGTGGATTAGTATCTGGTTTATTATCTACCCAGCCATACCATCCTTGGTATGCCCATACTTTTACTAATCTTATATCTCCTAGTTTTCCAGACCATAGATAATCTAGAGCTTCTTTGTATTGACCGCCACTTCTTTGCCATTGTCCTATTTGAACACATTTATTATGTTTTTTTGCAGACTTGAGCATAATATTTGCTTCAGCTATCGAATTTGAAATGGGTTTTTCACAGTAAGCATGTTTTTCAGCTTCTAAAGAATGTACTAGGTTTAAACAGTGCCAGTGATCTGGTGTTCCAATAACTACTGCATCAATATCTTTGTTTTCTAACATTTCTCTATAATCTCCATAAAGTAGTGGTTTTTTACCTGTAACTTCCTCAACATTATTAGATCGATTATTTAAAACATTTTCATCAACATCACATATTGCTATACAATCTGTTTCACTATTTTTTAGTATAGATTTCATATCTGCCCATCCCATTCCTTTACATCCAATTAGACCAAAATTTATTTTTTCATTAGGGGAAACGTATTTTCTCATAGATGAAATTGCAGATAGAGGCATTCCAGAAAAAATTGAAGCACCTAAACCTATTTTAGCAGATTTTATAAAAAAAGATCTTCTTGAGTCGATCATTATTTAAACTTTACTATTTACTTCTTCCCAATTAATTAAATTAAAAAAAGCATTTATATAGTCTGGTCTTCTATTTTGATAATTTAGATAATATGCATGTTCCCATACATCAATACCTAAAACAGGAATACTTTTATCAGTACATATTCCTGGCATTAGTGGATTATCTTGATTTGCAGATGAACATATTTCTAATTTATCATTTGTTTTACATAACCATGCCCAACCAGATCCAAATCTAGTCATTGCAGCATTTGTAAATTTCTCTTTAAAATTATCATAACTTCCAAAATTGGAATTTATAGCATCATCTATTTTACCAGTAGGATTACCACCACCATTAGGTGAAAGAATTTTCCAAAATAAAGAGTGATTGTAATGCCCACCACCATGATTTCTTATTGCAGGATTATCTGTATGATTTCTACATAGTTCTTCTAATGATTTATTTTCTAATTCATTTCCTTTTATTGCATTGTTTAAATTTGTTAAATATAAATTATGATGCTTAGTATGATGAATTTCCATCGTTTTTGCATCAATATGTGGTTCTAAGGCATCGTATGAGTAGGGTAGATTAGGTAAAGAAAAGGCCATTTTTGAAAAAGTTTAAAGGTTAAAAAATATAACTCAATTTAAGAATTTTATATGATATACTAATAAATCAACTTCTTAATTTAAAAAAAAATGAGTTTAATAATTCTTTACATTCATTTTCAAGAATGTTTGAAGTTATAATCAATTTTTTATTGATGGATTTTAAAGATTTTCTTAGATAGCCTTTTTCTTTATCATCAAGACCGTAAACTACTTTAGAAATTTTTGATAAATGAATTGCTCCAGTACACATTGTACAAGGTTCTAGAGTAATATAAAGTTCACAATCATTTAAATATTTACTTCCTATTTTATTTTGGGCTGATGTTATTGCAATCATTTCTGCATGGGCTGTTGCATCATTTAATCTTTGAGATTGATTATACCCTTTACTTATAATTTTATCTTTATGTATTATAATTGCTCCAATAGGTATTTCTTCTTCTTCATAAGCTTTTTTTGCTTCCATTAGAGCAAGTTTCATATAGTGTTCGTCTCTTTTCTTTATTAAATTCATACTAATTGTAAGATTATAAAAAAAATGAATGCATTGTTTATAAATCTATTAATTTTGTTTGTAAAATTTAATTATGTTTAGATCACATACTTGCGGAGATTTAAGAATAAATGATGTTGGATCAAAAGTTTCTTTGTGTGGTTGGGTTCATAAAGTAAGGGACAAAGGAAAAATGATATGGATAGACTTAAGAGATAAATATGGCATTACTCAATTAATTTTTGAAGATTCTAATACTGACGCAAATACTTTTTTAAAAGCAAGGAATTGTGGAAGAGAATTTGTTTTGAAAATTACAGGACTTGTTTCTGAAAGATCAGCTAAAAATAAAAATATTGATACTGGTGATGTTGAAATTATTGTTGATGAAATTCAATATTTAAATAAATCAGAATTACCACCTTTTATTATTGAAGATGAAACTGATGGGGGTGAAGAATTAAGAATGAAGTATAGGTATTTAGATTTGAGAAGGAATCCTCTTCAAAAGAATCTTAAATTAAGACATCAATTAATGAGGGAAACTAGAAATTTTTTGGATTCAAAAAATTTTATTGAAATTGAAACTCCTGTTTTAATAAAGTCAACTCCTGAAGGAGCTAGAGATTTTGTTGTTCCATCTAGAATGAATCAAGGAGAATTTTATGCATTACCACAATCTCCTCAAACATTTAAGCAACTTTTAATGATTTCTGGTTTTGATAAATATTATCAACTTGTAAAATGTTTTAGAGATGAAGATTTAAGAGCTGATAGGCAACCAGAATTTACTCAGATTGATTGTGAAATGTCATTTGTTGAAAGAGATGATATATTTTCTAATTTTGGGGATTTAATTAAATATTTATTTAAGAAAATTTTAGGAATAACTATTAATGATATTCCTGTTATTGAATATTCTGATGCTATAAATTTATATGGTAATGATAAACCAGATCTTCGTTTTGATATGCAGTTTGTTGATTTATTTAATGATGTTAAAGGTAGTGGTTTTAATGTTTTTGATGATGCTGAAGCAATCATTGGTATAAATGTTTCCAATTGTTCAGAATATTCTAGAAAACAAATTGATGAACTTACTGATTTTGTTAAAAAACCTCAAATTGGGGCAAAAGGATTAGTTTATATAAAGTATAATAAAGATGGAACCTTAAAGTCTTCTATTGATAAATTTTATAGTTCTGATAAATTATTGGATATTGTTAGTAAGTGTAATTCTAATAAAGGGGATTTAGTATTAATACTTGCTGGAGAAAAAAATAATACTCAAAATGCTTTATCAGAATTAAGGCTTTTAATGGGAAATAAACTTAGTTTAAGAAATCCTAAAGAATTTAAACCTGTTTGGGTAGTAAATTTTCCTCTTTTAAAATGGAATGAGGAATTAAAAAGGTTTAATGCTATGCATCATCCATTTACTTCACCAATAAATGAAGACATTTCCTTACTTGATAAAGATCCTTCATCTGTTAGAGCAAATGCATATGATTTAGTTATAAATGGTGTTGAAATTGGTGGTGGATCAGTTAGAATTTTTGAAAAAGAACTTCAAGAAAAAATGTTTAATGTATTAGGTTTCACTAAAAAAGAATCGAAAGAACAATTTGGTTTTTTATTGAATGCTTTTCAATATGGAACTCCTCCACATGGTGGGATTGCATTTGGTTTTGATAGGTTATGTGCTTTATTTGGTGGCAAAGAATCTATAAGAGATTTTATTGCATTTCCAAAAAATACATCTGGACGTGATGTAATGATTGATTCTCCTTCAAAAATTACATTGGATCAACTTAAAGAACTTGGACTCTGATTATTTAGGATAAATTATATTTTTTAATTCATTCTCTTTCTATTGCATCCATTAAAAATTTTTCCCATCCTGGAGTAGAAGATTTTTCTTCATCAACAATTTTTTTGGCATCATCAAGTAGTTGCCTAGCATCAAAAATTATTCCATCTTTTATT
>Ga0209752_1000197_pt1 | contig 29322 bp, 19 predicted proteins | sample METZYME_3_250m_FD_187548 | JGI IMG/M metagenome (GOLD analysis project Ga0209752, IMG submission 187548) | Marine microbial communities from oxygen minimum zone in mesopelagic equatorial Pacific - METZYME_3_250m (SPAdes) (version 2) | ecosystem: Environmental > Aquatic > Marine > Oceanic...
TTGTTGTTGTAGAAGTAGTTCGGGAGCATCGGCGGGCCGGCGTTGGAGCCGTACGACATGATGCAGCGCTCGGCGAGCCCCCGATTCTCCGGATTGTCGAACTCGCCGAATTGGCGATTGAACGCCCTGCGTTCAGCGACCCGTTGCTCAGCCTCTGATGTCAGCGAAGGAATGCGGCCGTCTGCGGGGTTCATGACGAGCGAGCTTCTCGGCTCACCGTTGTAGATGGCAATGTGGTCGCCCCCGTCGATGTAGACGTAGTTGTAGCCCCCCACACCACCCCCGGCCTCTGGCGCTTCGCGATCGGGATCGCTGGCCGCCGAGGTTGCGTCGATGAGTCCCTGGCGCCGCCCTTCCATCGTCGCCACTTCTTCCCACGTCAGTACAGGGTCGGACCCCCCCGGACGCTGAATCGGGGTGAGTGTCGCGTTGCTCCAGTTCCCCTGGAGGTCCGGACGACCATCGGGCGTCCGGGGCATCACCCATTGCTGCGTATCAGGGTTGAGCTCAACGGCCGCCGCAGACGATGGGGCCACCGCCACGGATACGCCCGCGAGACCAAACACCAACAACCAAGCAGAATGACGCGCGATCATGTTCCCTCCTCTGAATCGGCCAGCATTACTTGGGCCGGACTCTACCTCTGGTTCTCCGCCTCCCTACGTTCCTGATAACGAGCACCGCTGAGAATGTTTTCGAGCGCGTAGTTCCCCTCGGCGCAGGCGTACTCGTAGATGAGGTCGTTCAGCGCCTTCATCGGTACCTCACCGCCCCACTCGGCCGTGTAAGTCCCCGGATCAATGACCGTGAACTCGTAGTTGATCGTACTCTCGTCCGCCCGGGAGAAGCGTTCGACGACCTTCATCTGCTCGGAGCCACCCGGATAGACATACCCGTGCTTGTTCAACTGCGCCGTCGGAAGGTTGGTGGTCTCGACGACGAGCACATCACCCTCCCAGTGGCCCCACGAATCGCCCATCCACGGGCGGATGTGCTCCGGCATCGGCACGCGCTCGCCCAGGCGGATGATACGCGTGTCGTGCACCATCTCCGTCATGATCATGATGTGATCAGGGGTCTGCACAATCGTGTAGTTGTTGTTGTAGAAGTAGTTCGGCAACATCGGCGGGCCGGCGTTCGAGCCGTACGACATGATGCAGCGCTCGGGGAGTCCCCGATTCTCCGGATTGTCGAACTCGCCGAATTGGCTGTTGAACGCCCTGCGTTCAGCGGCCCGTTGCATGGCCTCTTGTGTCAGGGGTGGAATGCGTCCGTTCTCGGGGTTCGTAATGAGCGAACTGCGCGGCTGACCGTTGTAGACAGCAACCCGAGTGCCTCCATCGATGTAGACGGAGTTGTAGCCCCCTGTTCCGCCAGAGGCCCCGTCAGCCAGTGGGTTTCCTGTCCAGATGCCACCTGTCGGAGGCGCCTCGCGATCGGGATCACTGGCCGCGGAGCCCGCCGCGGCGCCTAGCGCAGCTCCCCCCTCCATCATTGCCACCTGCTGCGGCGTCAATATGGGGCCCAGGCCCGGCGCGCGCTGAATCTGTGTGAGCGTCGCGTTGCTCCAGTTCCCCTGGAGGTCCGGACGACCATCGGGTGTACGGGGCACCACCCATTGCTGCGTATCAAACGTGGGTGCCTCGGCCACCGCGGACGATGGAGCCACTCCCAGGGATGCGCTTACGAAGCACAGCACCAAAAGCGAAGCAGAAAATCGGGTCGTCATCGTACCTCCTCTGAGCCGGCGAACATTACTCTGAATAATGTCATCCTCGGCTTGATCCGGCTAGACGACGCCCCTCATCAGCAAGCGGAGGCGGCGGTCCGTGAGAGGAACCGGATAGCCTGACGCCAACAGCGGGACACCGGTGACTCCCGGAGCCATCTCTGAAGCAAGACTCGCGTGTTTGATTGCCACCCCGTACTCTCAGAAAGTTCGTCCTGCTAAGCTGAGCCTGCTCTTTTGTCTTGCTCCGCGACCCCGACTTTCCGAGGGATGGAAATGATCCGTAAAGCAACGATTACCTTCGCTCTGCTCATCCTGTTCGCGGCGCCCGCAGCCACGCAGGACTTCCCGCTCGCCAGCCCTGAGGAGGTCGGACTTTCCTCCGAGCGCCTCCAGCGAATCGACGAGGTCTTCGGTAGCTACGCCGAAGAAGGTCGCACGGGGGGTGTGGTCGGGATGGTGCTGAGACACGGAAAGCTCGCGTACACAGGGGCCTGGGGAATGAGGGACGTGGCGGCGGGTGATCCCGCCGAGGTGGACGACATCTATCGCATCTTCTCCATGACGAAGCCGATTACCAGCGTGGCGGTGATGATGCTCTATGAAGAGGGGCACTTCTTCCTCACCGATCCCGTCGGTCAGTACCTACCCGAGCTCGCCAACCTCCCCGTAGCCCTGCTCTCCGAAGCGACTTCCCCGGATGACATTCCGACGGAGCGGGCACGCCGTCAGATGACGATCCAGGACCTGCTGCGCCATACGTCCGGTCTGACCTACGGGAGTTTCTCCAACTCCGTCGTCGACCAACTCTACGGTCGCAACAGAGTCGGGGGTCAGCCGACCCTCGCGGACATGGTGACCGAAATGGGCAAAATCCCGCTGATGTACCAGCCTGGAACGGCCTGGCACTACAGCCTTTCCACCGACGTGCTCGGCCGGCTCGTGGAGGTCGTCTCGGGGCAGTCGTTCGACGAGTTCCTGCGAGAGAGGATTTTCGAGCCTCTCGGTATGGACGATACAGGTTTCTATGTGCCAGGCTCCAAGCTCGATCGTTTCGCCCGCAGCTACGGGCACCGCGGAGCCGAGCGGACACTCACACTCGGCGACACGACGCGCTTCACGCGGCCCCCCACGAACCTCTCCGGAGGAGGCGGACTGGTCTCCACCGCACACGACTATTCCAGATTCGCCCAGATGTTGCTCAACGGCGGAGAACTCGACGGAGCTCAGATCCTCAGTCGGAAGACGATCGAGTTGATGACCATGGATCACCTGCCGGAAGGGGTTCCGACCGAGTTCCTGTCACCCGGATGGGGCTTCGGGCTCGGCTTCACCGTCAAGAACGAGGCGGGAACGGACGGAATGCCCGGATCCGTGGGGAATTTCTACTGGTTCGGCGTGCAGGGGACTTCGTTCTGGGTCGATCCCGAGGAAGACCTCATCGGCATCTTCATGATTCAGATTCGTCCGAATCGTGACGTCACGTTCAGACAGCAGTTCAAGAGGCTCGTATATCAGGCGGTGATCGAGTAGGTCTCCTCCCAAGCTTCCTAGTTGTAGAGGTACGAAGCGACCAGAGTGAACTGACGAGGCCACCCCAGATTCACGTTGGCGGTGCCCCCGGAGCTAAAGTACCGTTCGTCGAGCAGGTTGTGGCCAGACAGCGTAAACCGTACAGGCCCCGGCGACCAGTACGCGCTGGCATCGAGCAATGGGTACCCATCCAGAAGAAGGATGTTGTCCTGGTCGGCGAAGCGGTCACCGACGTACTTGAAGCGCAGCGTGAATCCTACGTTGTCGACCGGCTCGTAGCTGCCACCCACATTATAGATCCTGTCCGGAACGGCAGGCAGACGGTTGCCGGTCAGGTCAATGGTTTTCGTGCTGGATTTCTGCTCAACGAAGTCGCCGAAGCGGTTGTGATAGACAGCCACATTGCCCTGGAAGCTGAGGTTCGGCATGGGCGCCCAGGCCGCCGTCAGCTCTAGCCCCTCGAAATCCTGCTTTCCGGCGTTGCTGTCTATGAAGAGCGGCCCGTCCTGCCTACTTATCACCACTCCGTCCCGTTCCATGTTGAAGTAGGTTGCTTGCAGGCTGCCCCGACCGTCCAGGAACGAGCCCTTCAGGCCTACTTCGAAATTGGTGATGTCCTCCGGATCCAGATTCGCGTCTTGCCCCGGGGGGTTGAGTGAGGAGGGATGTCTCGGAGGCTTGAATGCCTCGGAGTAGGCCGCGTAGAGGTTGAGGTTGACCTGGCCCGACCCCGTCTCGGCCCCGTCTACGAGCCTGAACAGGGCGCTGAACTTCGGGCTGAACGCATCGAAGGTCTCTTCGCTCTTCTCACCCGCTTTTAACTCATCCACGTTCTTGAGGTCGAGTCGATCAAAGCGACCGGCAGCGGTCAGCTGAAGTCGACGGACCGGTGTGATCTGGTATTGGAAGTAGGCGGCGTAAGTCTGAAGGCGATACCTGACTCTTGCCCACTCGTGAAACTCCCAATCGGACCGTGACGGCAGCTCGAGGTCAAGGTAGTTGATGTTGAACGCGCCGAACGGGTCCATGGGGTCCAAGGTGATGAAATCAGTGGCCTTGTCGCCTTCATTCGACTCGTAGGAAACCCCGACAAGCAGCTCGTCGTCGACGTTCCCGAAGGTCGGCAGGTATGATAAGCGAACCTCATCATAGAAAATATTCTCGTCGGTCAGGAGCTGGAACGGGTACATCTCAATCGTTTGGGAAACCGTGTCGGTGCCCCCGAGGAAGTCGCCCGATTCTATGAAGTTGTACTGGATGTCCCGATAGGAGAAAGTGTTCGAAAGAGAGATATTGCTCCCGAGATCTCGGCTGTAGAACGCTGTCAGCCGCAGCTCCTCTTGATGGTAGTTGGCGGTCGACAAGTTGAAGTTGGTGAACACGTCGAATCTTGGATCGAACTCGTGGAGCATCACACCATTTTCGGCATCCACTACCGGTACGTTGGTGGGCAGAGAATTGTCCGACGTGACATTGTTGACCGAAATCCACGCTTCCGACCTCTCGTCCGGCGCGACCTCAAATTTGGCGAAGACCGCAGTCTCACTCACGTCATAGTCGGAGCTTCCGGTGTAGAACCCTTTGTTCCCACCCGATGTCCAGGAGACGAAGTAGCCGGCATTATCCGCCAGTGGCCCGGACGCGCTGGCCACGCCCCGAAGATGGTTGAACTCTCCGACCTGGAATTCGGCGGCGACTCTGGGCTGAGCGGTGGGCTTACCGGTGATGATGTTAATCGCCCCACCGATGGCGGTCCGGCCATAGAGCGCTGAGTTGGGGCCGTTGACGACCTCTACGCTACTGGAATAATCGATCGGGAGATTGATCACCCGGGCGCTGTTCCTCGAATCGGTCTGCGGTACGCCGTCGATGAGTAGTAAGGTGGTCTCGAACTCGTTCCCCTGTCGTGGCATCCCTCGGAGCTCGATCGACTCGAATGCGTTGGCCTGGGCGGTGTGCATGAGGCCGGGCGCGTTCTCGATGGCATCGACGAGTTCGACGTCACCCCGCTCTACGATGTCCTGGCGATCGACCACAGTGACCACCGCCGGCACCTCGAGTGAGTTCTGGGCAGTCTTCGTCGCGGTCACGATGAGTCGCTCCACCTTCAGAGGCTCACTCTCCAAGGTGATCGTGACACGCGTCGGCGAGTCGCCGGCAATCGTCAGCGGGGCCGTATTAAAGGTCCGATATCCCAAAGCCGTTATCTGAAGCTCGCGAGTTCCCAGGGCCACGTTCTCGATCCTGAACCGCCCACTTTGGTTCGTCGTCACCGTATTGTCAGTCCCGGCGACCCGCACGAGGGCTTGGGCGATCGGCTGCAGAGATCCTTGCTCGGAAACCGTACCGCTGACGACCGCTTGCTGCAGCGGGCGTGCGGTGAGCCCAACGGGCGTACCAACGGCGAGCAGGATCAGCACGAAAAACACACGCTTGACGGACGCGGACGCGAAGTCATGTAGATCTAGAATCATGGGGCCTTCCTGATTACTCGAAGGTGATTTGCCCGTGAGGCGTGTAGGGCCACCTCGTGCGTTCAAATTGGCCCCCTAAAAAGGGGGGGGGCTGTAATTTACAACGAGGCGAACGTGTACGCTGAGGGGGTTACTGTCAAACCCAGCACTGAGGGTAAATCCTCTCGGCAATTCCTTGCCCTGGCGCCACGCACGGCTCACTGTGGCACGCACAGGCTGGCGGCAACGACCAGGTAGCAAAGGGAGGGAAGACGGATCGAATGATGGCTCAGTTCCGAAAATGGTTGATCCTGTCACATCGCTACCTGGGCATCGGCCTGGGCCTACTGTTCGTGGTTTGGTTCGCCTCCGGAATCGGCATGATCTACGCGCGGGGGATGCCGAGCCTGACGGATGAACTGCGCCTCGAACGAATGGCGCCGCTGGATCTCGAATCCGTCCAGATGCCGCCATTGGAGGCCGCCGAGCGGGCGGGCCTTGGTGGATCCCTGGGCAGAGTCACGCTCCTCATGGTGATGGACCGGCCGGCGTACCGACTCGGTGGCAGAGGCACGTCGACGGTCTTCGCCGACACGGGAGAGTTGATGCCCGAGGTGGATCCCGCCGCGGCACGCGAGGTAGCGAGTCGATTCATGGACCTTCCCTCGGAGCGGATCAGTTACCTGGAGCTTCTGACGCAGTCCGACCAGTGGACTCTCGAACAGCGCAGCCAACTCCCGTTTCACAAGCTGAGCATCGACGACGGACGAGGTACTCAACTCTACGTGTCGCCGGAATCGGGAGAGGTCACGCTGCTGACCACACGCGCCAGCCGGGCTCTCGCCTGGGTCTCGGCGATCCCTCACTGGCTCTACTTCACTCCGCTGCGGGTCAAGGAGAACCTCTGGACACAAACCGTGCTGTGGACCGCGGGTCTCGGCTGCGTTCTCGCGATCCTAGGAATCACCCTTGGAATCGTGCAGTTCAAGTTCTCCCGCCCCTTCAAGTGGTCACAAATCCGCTCCTACCTCCCTTATACAGGCTGGATGCGGTGGCATTACATCACGGGCTTGGTGTTTGGTGTCTTCGCCCTGACGTGGGTATTCAGCGGTCTGCTGTCGATGGAGCCGTTCGGATGGGCGTCCGGGCAAGGGCTGGGAACGGGCGAACTTCGGCAAGCGCTTGTCGGTGGACCACTCGACGCGTCCAGCTTTGCGCAGATCGACAGCGAGGACTGGGAGACCCTCCTACCGGGCCGGAGCATCAAGGAGATCACCTACACACGCATCTTGGGAGAGCAGTACTTCACGGTCCGCAGTACTGCGGCCGAACCCGGTGGGACCGCTGGTGACCAAATCGCTGGAAACGGTACCGCGCGGCCAGGGGACACTAGCCGAACGCTGGTCTCTGCCGAAACCCTCGAGGTCCGAACAGAACCGTTCACGGTGGCCGCCTTGATGGATCGAGTGCGCGAGACCTATCCGGACGTTCCGATTGTCGAAGTCGACCTCCTAGAGGAGTACGACTCCTACCACTACTCACGAGACCGGCTGGCCCCGTTGCCGATCCTGCGCCTCAAATTCGACGACCCCACCCAGACATGGCTCTACATCGATCCTGGATCAGGACAGTTGTCGACGAGCGTCCACCGCCTCGACCGGGTCGAGCGTTGGATCTACCATGGTTTTCACAGCCTGGACTTCGGATTCTGGTACTACAACCGCCCCATCTGGGACATTGCTGTCATAGTGCTCAGCCTCGGTGGGCTGGCTACCTGCACCATCGGCTTGTACGTCGGGATACGAAGACTGTGGCGTAACAGGAAGTCGGCTTCCAGAACCGCCCAGACGTCTTCCTAGCCTACCGCCTAGCCAGCCCCACACCATCACGACGACGATCGCCATCAGCGCGAGGTTGAGCAAAAATTCGGCGCCGATCCCTGGGATGTTACCCGTGAAAGCACCGCCTACGACGGCAAGAACGAACGTGACTGCGGCGAGGAGGGCCAACGCTATACGATGCAGCCATCCTCGACCCGTCGTCAGCCGTTATCGTTGCGCAGCCACCAGCGCCCTGGGCATCCTTCCATCGCGCATGGCGGAGTGATAAAGAATCGACGCCATCACGACCGCTGCCTGTTTGAGGTCTTCCTCCTGGACACGCTCGAAGGTGTCCATGTTCGTGTGATGCGTCCTCACGTCGTATCCGGTGAAGTCGTGGATCGACTGAAAGCCCGGTAGTCCAGCCCCGATGAACGAGAGGTGATCCGTGCTCCCGACCCCAGCCATCGTGGAAATGTTCGCACCCAGGTCGTTGAACGGCTCGAGGTAATCCTCCATGATCTCCCTCGCCGCCTCGTTGCCCTCCATGAAGAACCCGTAGATCGGAGCGAAGCCGTTGTCGAGGTTGTAGTAGACAGAGAACTTCTCGTGTGCCACCACGTTCTCGGCACCCTCGAAGTGGCGCCGCACATACTCCCTGGACCCCAGCAGGCCCTGCTCCTCACCCCCCCAAAGAGCCACCCGGATCGTGCGCCGGGGTTGGACGTCGAGCGCTTTCAGAATCCTGAGAGCCTCGGTCACGATCGAGGAGCCGTCCGCGTTGTCCGTCGCGCCGGTACCGGTATGCCATGAGTCGAGGTGCGCCCCCACCATAACAACCTCGTCGCCGATCTCCGGGTCCACGCCCGGGATCTCGGCAATGATGTTGTAGGCGTCGGTATTGTCCTCGTAATACCTCCCCGCCACCTCCACCGCCAACGTCACCGGTACCTCCTGCTCGAGCAGCCTCGCCACCAGATTGTAGTGCTCCGCCGCCAGGACGACCGATGGGACGGCACCTTCGCCTTGATCTCGTCCTGTTACGAAGAGCGTTCCGTGCTCACCGCGAGTCGGAGCAAGTTGGACTCCCACCCCTCCACCAACCATCAAGTCGCCCAAGGCGCGCGAGGCCTCCTGCCGCCGGCTCCGCTCCGCCTGCTGGGCAGCGGCAGGCGGCGTGGAGGGACTCCGTGTGAGGGAGCGGGACGGTGTGAACCGATCTTCGAACTGCGGCTGGGGACGATCTTCGCGGAAGAAGTTCGTCTCGATGGGCCGGGTGAGGACGATGGCGCCTTCGAGACCGCCCTGGAGTGACCGTAGCTCCGCCGCCGACTTTCCACCCAGCATGATCGGCTCGGACACCAGCCGACCCGGGGTCGATGCCGACCATCCCACGGGAAACCCGATCATCGGCAAGTACCGGGGCTCAAGCATCTCGACCGAGAATCTCTCGAGACTCCATCCCCGGCCGAACTCCCACGCCTCGACGTGGACGTCCTCGAATTCCCACTCGATCATCTTATCACGCATGAACTCGACCGACTCGTAGTATCCCGGGGAATTGGTCAGCCGAGGGCCGATCACGTTGGTGAGGTGGTTAAAGAGCTCCAGGACGTGGGAGTTGTCGAAGCCCTCAGCTCGAATGCGAGCCACCATGTCTTGGTCGATCTGTTCTTGGGCGGCCAGTGGAAGGGTGCCCACCGAGAGAGTCGCTCCAAGAGCGATCAGGAATGACAGGGCTAGGGCACGCGTCATGGGAGACCTTCCTTGGTCGAGGGTCGGGACACCTGGTCGTATAGAGCGTTTCTTAGTCGTGCAGGATAAGCCGACCGACCGGGATGGCGCGAGGGGTCGCGGTGTCGGGGACGTCAGTCAAGGAAGACAAAGCTTGGCAGAGACAACAGGGACCCTATGGGCCGTCGTCCCTCAGGATCCCCATCCCGGCGTCCCATACGTGAGTGGCGACCACGTAGTCATCGCCCAGCAGGGCGACGTCTGAATACTGTGTGTGATCCACGAACCTCCCTACTTCGATTTGACCGGGCGGTCGAACCATCTCATTTATCGCGCCCAGATCGAGGCCGCTCTAGGCAACCAGGACCGGGCGATGGAACTGTTGCGCCAACACGGATCTGAGCACGGACTGGCATTGCATCACGGGGTTGGCTCGCTGCGGAACTACCCTCCATTTCAGGAATTCATCAAGACTTCAGGTTAGCCGGCCTACACAACGGCCGCGCTGGCCTCTACTCTACCTCCCCCGGCCGTCGCGCGCCAAACTAACGAACTACCGCCGGTTGGACTCCTCCGCCGCCTCCATCCGCTCCTGATACCGCTCCCCACTCAGGATGTTGGACAGCGCATAATTTCCCTCGTGACAAGCGTATTCGTACACCCTGTCGTTCAACGCCCTGAACGGAATCTCCCCTCCCCACGCGCTGCTGTAGGTCGTGGGGTCGTCGACCGTGAACTCATACAGGATTCCGCCTTCCACCCGCGTAAGACGCTCGTTCACCACCAGATGCTCCGTTGGGGGGATCCCCCGGAACGTCTGCTGGGGGTTGATGTTGGTGGTTTCGATGACGAGCGCGTCGCCCTCCCATCGAGCCCGGGAGTCGCCCATCCACGGACGTACGTGTGCCGGAAGCCGCGGGCTGTCACCAATCTCAATGACGCGAGCGTCATGGACCATCTCCGACATGATCAGGATGTGGTCGGCGGTCTGCACGAAGATGTAGTTGTTGTTGTAGAACGTGTTGGGGATCATCGGTGGACCAGCGCTTGACCCGAACGACATGATGCACCGTTCTCCGAGCGGTCGGAGCTCCGGATGGTCGTACTGCGCGAATTGGCCCCTGAGCGCTCTGCGCTCCGCCATCCGCTGTTGCCCCTCCGCCGTCAGGTCCGGCCTCCGGCCGTCCGCCGGAACCGTGATCAGCGAACTCCTGTACTCGCCGTTGACGATGGCGATGTTGTTGCCGCGATCGATATAGACGTTGTTGTAGCCCCCTACACTTCCCCCGGCCCGTGGGGCTCCACGATTGGGATCACTGGGCTGAGCACGGCTCACGACCCGGGCCACCTCCCTATCCTGTCGTTCCTGGACCTCCTCCCGACTGAGAACCGGACTGTCCTGGTCCTCCGGGCGCTCGAATGGTGTGATCGTCACGTTGGTCCAAGTCCCTTGAAAATCCGGATGACCGTCCGGAGTCCGCGGCATGACCCAATCCCCCGCGTCCGCTTGGGACTGCTGCCCGGCCGCAGAGGCCACCGGCCCCACGGCTGCGGTGATGAGGAAAAGCACCATAAGTAGGCTGGAATAACGCGCGATCATGTGACCTCCTGAGCTGAGCAACTTTGGGTTCCTTAACCTATCGTGGCTGTGGGGCGGGCTCCACGCCTTCACGCGCCATGACCTCGCGGATCGCAGCAGCCGTCGGAGCAGATTTGAGGATGTTCATCCCCACGTGGATGCCGCCCTCTACGATGTCGAGCGGCGTCCAGCCTTGCCTGTTCTGCTGGTTCCACACGTCGATATCGGCCCCCGCTTCATAGACGAGCTCAACCACGGCGGGAAAATGCTTGTAAGCGGCACCGTGCATGACAGTCTCCCCGTTGTCGTCGACGGCGTTGAGGTCACCACCGAGCTCGATCGCGAGTGCGACCGCTTCCAGCACTTCGGGCTCGGTCCCTGGATCCTCACCGGGTGACGCGGTACCCAGACCGGCCGCGACCATCAGCGGGGTCGAGTTGGTGGTGTTGGTGAGCAGCGGATCGGCGCCCAACTCGACCAGCAGACGCATGTACTCCGCGTCGGCCGTCCTGGCAGCGAGGAGAAACGGCGTACCTCCAATAGAGTTTAGACGCGTGATACCAGCGGGCGGACGCTCCGTCACCCGGGCGTTCACGTCGGCGCCATCAACTATGAGTCTTCTGGCGAAGTCGAGACTGTTCATATCACCCGACCCGGCCGGGGAGGGGTTGTTGCTTCCGGCGATCCCAGCCTTACGGACCCAGGTCAACTGATGCAGGGCCGTCCATCCGCGAGGGGCGGAGTTCGCATCGGCTCCTCGATCGAGGAGCAGCGCGGCCAACTCGTAGTGTGCGTTCGCCGCCGCAATCAGGAAGATGTTGATGCCGGTCGGCGCGGCCTCCGCGCTGGTGCCGGCATCGTCCTGCCGCCCCCGTTGCAACGGCAACCCCTCGTCCACAGCTCCGCCGGCGTCCAGTAGCGCCTCCACCACGTCGATGTGGCCCTCTCGGGCAGCGAACAAGAGCGCAGAGTAGCCGCCGAGCGACCGGGCGCGCAGGTCGGCGTCGTGCTCGAGCAGCGTCGGGATGATGCCGGCATGCCCCTCGGCAGCAGCCCACATCAACGCGGTCTGACCGCGCCACTGCTCGACGGCATTGACGTCCGCCCCATGATCGAGCAGCACCTCGACCGCCTCCAGCTTCCCGGTGCGGACCGCCGTCATCAACGCCGTCTCGCCCTCACCCTGCACGGTGTTCGGATCCGCCCCGGCCACCAGCAGCAACTCGATGAGAGCAGCGTTTCCACCGACGGCGGCGACCGAAAGCGCTTCGACACCGTAGCGGTTGGCGATGGTCGCGTCAGCGCCCGCCCGTACGAGGAGTTGGGCGATCGTCAAGTCGCTGCTGTACGCAGCCCAATGAAGCGGCGTGGTACCGTCCGCTTCACTGGCGTTCACATCAGCGCCGTCCGCAATGAGCGCGCGTACGGCCTGCTGGTCCCCCGCCTTCACGGCGTCCAGCAACTGCGTGTCGGCTCGTGCGTCGGCCTGCGTGGATACCTGCACGGATGCCGGCACGGACACCTGCGCGGCCAGAGGAACAGCCAGGACGAGATGCCCAGAGACGAGCAACAGTGCGAGCAAGCGCCCCGCCAGACGTGCCGTCGGACGCATGAGCGGACGTGTCATCGAACACGTCACCGCACTCGTCATCGGACGTCTCACCAATCCCGTTTCTATCAGAGGGACAGAGGCTCTAGCACCCCGCCGGCCCGTCCCGTGCTGTCGACGAAGCTGTCCAGCTCGACGCCCATGTGATCCATGAACGAGAGATGCATGTTCGCCAGCGGCGTGTGCTCGTCGAACTTGACGTGGCGCCCGTCGTTGAGTGAGCCGAGGCCGCCTCTCGCCACGACGATCGGCAAGTTCGTGTGGTTGTGGACGTCGGGGTTCCCCATGCCGCTACCCAGTACGTAGGTGGTATGGTCGAGCAGCGACCCGTCCCCGTCCTCCGTGGTCCGAAGCTTCTCGAGCAGATACCCGAAGAGCGACACGTGATACTCGTTGATCTTGGCTAGCTTCTCGAGCTTCACGGGATCGTTTACGTGGTGCGAAATCGGGTGATGCGGCTCGGGCACACCGAGGTGTGGATAGGTCCTGGTGCTCCCCTCTCGCGCCATCTGGAACGTGATGACACGGGTCAGGTCGGCTTGCAATGCGAGCACCTGCAGGTCGAACATCAGCTTGACGTGGTCTTCCCACTCCTCGGGCACGCTGGTCGGACGCTCGAGCGCCACCAGTGGTGACCCGTCGGCCTGCTTCTCCGCCTGCTGGATGCGGCGCTCGACCTCTCTGACCGTCGTGAGATACTCGTCAACCCTCGTGCGGTCGCCCGGGCCGACGTTGCGCCGAAGTCGCGCCATGTCTCCCAGCACCCAGTCGAGGATGCTGGAGTTCTGTCGCATTTCCACCAGGCGCTGCTCGGGCGTACCGCCCTCGCCAAATAGGCGTTCAAAGACCCGTCGCGGATCAGCCTCCATTGGAAGTGGTGTCGTGGGTGACGACCACGAGAGACTGTTCATATAGACGCACGCAAAACCGTTGTCACAATTGCCGACTTGAGCGATCAAGTCCGTTCCGAGTTCAAGCGACGGGAGGGGTGTGTCGTTGCCGATCTGCTGCGCTACGATCTGGTCGACGGTCGTGCCCAACTCGTAGTCGCTCCCCTCGGTGCGTTTCGCTTGAGCGCAGCTCAGGAACGCCGAGCCCGCCGTGGCGTGGTTTCCGCCCGTGACAGCGGCATTGTCGACTTCGAGATTGGTCACCACGCTCAAGTGGTCGAGATACGGCGTGAGCGACGACAACGACGGTGACAACTCGGTGAGACGGCCTTCGATCTTCGGGGTCCAGGGCTCCGGGTTCATCCCCATCGGAATGTAGACGTAGCCCAGGCGCCGGATCGGGTCGGCGACCGCGGCCGCCTGCGCCGACCAAGCCGGCACCATGGAGTCCAGCAGGGGCAGCCCAACGGCGGCGCCCATACCACGCAGGAACGTCCGCCGTGGCATGGCCTTCTGGGTGAGGATCATTGCGACCTCCGCATCTGGAATGGGGGACTCTCCACAATAGCGAGGATGAGCGAAGAGAACGAGTAGTCGTCACTGGCGGCCGTCCGGACAATCTCCCGGACCGCCGGAGCATCATGATAGTCAACGCCGCGGCCCAACCCGTAGGTGAGCAGCTTTTCGGTCATTCTTCCTACGAATACGTCCGGGCGAGCGAGCACCGCCCGGCGGAGTCCGGCGACACCTTCGAAGGTCACACCACCGGGCAGACTACCGGAAGCATCGATCGGCGTCCCATCTTCGCTGCGATCCCGCCAGCGGCCGATGGCGTCGAAGTTCTCCATCGAGAGACCGGCCGGATCCATGAGTTCGTGGCAGACGGCGCACGCCGGATTGACCCGGTGCTGAATCATGCGCTCCCGCATCGAACGCGGCGCTTGCCCCGGAGGGGGCTCCTCAAGTTCTGGAACATTGGGCGGTGGGTCCCCTGGAGGCATACCCAGAAGGTTGTCGAGAATCCACTTGCCCCGTAGTACCGGCGAGGTGCGCGTCGCATAAGACGTGACGGTCAGAACGCTGCCGTGGCCGAGCAGGCCGGCGCGCGGGCTGTCTTCACCCAGCTCCACCCGCTGGAAACGATCGCCGTACACGTTGGGCACGCCGTAGTGCTTGGCGAGCCGCTCGTTGAGGAACGTGTAATCCGCGTCGATCAGCGTGAGGACGCTACGGTCTTCTCGATGGATGCTCTCGAACAGCAGTTCGGTCTCCCGCCTGAAGCCCTGTCGCAGGTTGTCGTCGAAGTCGGGGAACAGCCGCAGATTCGGTGTCGAAGCGTCGAGGTTACGCAGATGGAGCCACTGACCGGCGAAGTTAGTCGTCAGCGCCCCCGCGCGTGGATCGGCCAGCAGACGCTGCACCTGGGCGGCGAGCACCACCGGATCGCTGAGTCCTCCACCAGCCGCCACGTTGAGGAGGTCTTCATCTGGAATGCTGCTCCACAAGAAGAACGACAGCCGGGACGCGAGCTCGAAATCGTTGATGTCATAGGCCGTACGAGCCGAGAGACCGTCCGGATCGCGCTCGATACGGAACAGGAACTCGGTGCTGGTCAGGAGCGCACGTAGCGCCATCTCGATGCCAGCCTCGAATCCTGATTCGGCCCGAGCGTCGGCGTAGAAGTCGAGGAGCACCTCGAGGTCCTCGTCCGTCACAGGCCGCCGGTAGGCGCGCTGCGCCAGGGTCGAGATGATCTGATGCGCGCAGCCGGGTTCGTCCGCCTGGGTCGCCGGACGGCACGTGAACACGCGATCCCGACTGGGCGTCTCGCCCGGTCCCATCTGCTCGAAAGGCCCGGCGATGGCGACCGAATACACGGCGGGCTGTTGGCGAGGATGCCGGTCCATGTTGAACTGTGCCTGGTAGGGCTGCCGCGTCGACTCGATCAGCGCCGCGCTCCTCCGGAGGAACGTGACAGACACGTCGTGCGGACCCGATGCAACCGGAAGCGCGACCTCCAGCCCCTTGTCGACGTCCTCGTCCGAATAGTATCCGCCCAGCCGATTCCGGTTCGGGACGATCGGGAAGAGCTGCAGCCGCTCGCCATCGAGCAGGATCTCCATCTCGTGTCGATCGGTCAGCCCCTCGACGTTCTCGTTGCGGTTCCGAGCCAGGCGCACTTTGATCGTGTAGACGCCGTCCGTCGGGAATGTGTGACTGAAGGTGGTGCCACCACGCGTGCCAAAGGGGAGGCCGTCGAAGTGTCCCTCCTGCGTAAGATCCGCGGAAAGCACGACCACCTCGCTTCCCGGGGCCGGGACCGCACTGCCAACGGCCAGCCGGCTGATCTTTTGCGCGGCCGACAGGTACCGTTCCATCAGGGTTGGCGACAACCCGGCCAAACTCACGTTGTCGAACCCGTAGCTGGCGTCGTCGCGCGGTAGTAGCGCCGTCACGTCGACTTCGAGCGTGAGCAGATCACGGATGGCGTTCTGGTATTCGGTGCGATTGAGCCGCCGGAAAGTGTCGGTCCGACCCGGATCGGGGCTGGCCGCAGCGGCCCGGTCGAGCGACGTCTCCAGATACGCGAGCATCACCTCGTAGCCTGATTCGTCCGGCCGCTGCCCACCGGCCGGCGGCATGGCGCGTGCCCTCAGCTTGCGGACCGCCTTCTCCCAGACCTCGACGTTCTCGCCTACGTTTCCAACATCGATCGCGTCGAGAGCAAGCCCGCCTGTGTTGCGTTGTGTGTTGTGGCAGCGCACGCAATACTGATCGATGAGGCCGGAGGTCTCACCTGAGACCGACTGTGCGGACGCGACTGTGGTTGGCTGCTGGAGCTCGGCTGCCCCCAGATGGACGGCAGACAACGACAGGTGGGCTGCAGACAGCGACACCGCTACCAGCACAGCCGTGCTGCAAATCAGCCAAGGTCGTGCGCTCGTCATTCGACCTCCAACGCTCGGGGCCTATCCTTCTGCAGCTATCCTATGCTCGTTGCGCTGTAGCGTCCAGCCCGATATACGTCTCTTCATCTGAATCAACGCACTTTGGGTGATCAAGATGAACACCTTACGTCGAAACAATCCCAGACTCCTGCTGATCGTGGCAGCGGCCTGCTGAAGGGGAGGAAACCGCGATGAGGACACGCCTGTACGCCGCCGCAGGTGCCCTGGCGATGGGTGCCCTCGCCATGCCGGGTGCCGCTGCTATGCCGGCCGGCGCCCAACAGGGAGCGACCGACGGACAGTGGCGTACCTTCGCCTCCGGCAATGGCTCGAGCAGATACTCCCCCCTCGACCAGATCACCCAAGACAACGTTCGGGACCTGCGGATCGTCTGGACCCGGCCGTCGGTCGATCAGTCGATCGTTGACCAGGCTCCCCGGTCTGCAGGCCGCGCCCTCCGCGCGGAGCCCCTCATGGTGAACGGCATCCTGTACGGCTCCAATGGCGTGGGGCTGGTGGAGGCGTTCGACCCGGCCACGGGTGAGACGCTCTGGATTCAGGAGCCGATGGATGAGGGACCGGACGCTTATCTGGCCGGTTCCTCGACTCGCGGTGTGGTCTATTGGGCGGATGGCGCCGACCGGCGAATCTTGATGCACCGCCAGCAGTATCTTTACGCGCTCAACGCCCTGACCGGAGAAGCGATTACCGACTTTGGGGACGGAGGCCGGGTCGACCTGACCACCGGACTCCGGGAAGGCGCGAGGTATGGCTGGCCCGGCGCACCCACGGTTGTCGGCGACGTGATCGTCTTCGGCCAGGCGATGACGGACGTCGTCTTCGAGAAGGAGGGCTTTCGCGGAGACGTACGGGCGTTCGACGTGCGGACAGGAGAACTCCGCTGGACCTTTCACACCATTCCCCAGGCCGGTGAATTCGGTAACGACACGTGGGAGGACGACGCGTGGGAATCCATTGGGAACGCACCGGTGTGGGCTCTGTTCAGCGCGGACCAAGAGCTCGGCTACATCTACATGCCCGTAACATCCTCCACGAGCGACATGTACGGTGGCCATCGCCCTGGGGACAATCTCTTCACCCAGAGTCTGGTCGCCGTCGACGCGGCGACCGGGGAGCGGGTCTGGCACTACCAACTCGTCCACCACGGATTGTGGGATTACGATCCGCCAGCTGCTCCCATTCTGATGGACCTGGTCGTCGACGGCCGGCCGGTCCGGGCCATTACACAAATCACCAAGCAGGCATTCGCGTACGTATTCGACCGGGTGACAGGAGAGCCGGTCTGGCCCTTCGAGGAACGTCCTGTTCCCCAATCGCAGACACCAGGCGAGCGGACATCGCCGACCCAGCCGTTTCCGACGAAGCCCCCGGCCTTCGACCGGCAAGGTGTCACGATCGACGATCTGATCGATTTCACGCCAGAGCTGCGCGCCGAGGCCCTCGAGATCGTCGAGCGCTACACGCTTGGTCCGCTCTTCACGCCGCCTTCGATCATCGAGGACGGGCCGAACGGCAACCTCGGGACGATCCAGCTACCTGGTTCGCAGGGCGGCGGCAACGTACAAGGCGCGTCGTTCGATCCCGAGACGAACATTCTGTACGTGCCCTCCATCACCACGCCATTCGTCGCGGGCCTCGTCGAGGGTGATCCCGAACGCACAAATCTGCGCTACAGGCAGGGGACCCGCGAGTGGATCGGTGGGCCCCGAGGGCTGCCGCTACTCAAGCCTCCTTACGGCCGGATCACTGCCTTGGATATGAACGCCGGCGAGATCCTCTGGCAGGTGGCGAACGGACACGGGCCACGGAACCACGAAGCGATCAGGCATCTCGACCTGGACCCTCTCGGCTCCCCAGGCCGCCCATCGCCACTGGCCACGAGCACGTTGCTCTTCGCGAGTGAGACCGGCGGTTTGGCTCCTGGTGGTGCCAGGGTACCGGACGGGATGCCGATCGAAATCTCCGCCAATTACGGCGAACCGATATTCCGCGCGTACGACAAAACAGACGGAGACGTGGTGTGGGAGATGGAACTGCCCGCGAGAACCTCATCGTCGCCCATGACCTACTCGTACGAAGGCAAACAGTACATCGTGATCGCCGTCGGTGACCGGCAGGTTCCGTCTCACTACGTAGCGCTGAGCCTGCCATAACAACGTAAGCCGAAGAACCGGCTTCGCTAACGGCGGAAGCCGGCGCGCCGCCCGTTGGGCAGCGCCACCGGCCTCCTGACCCCCTGCGTTAGTGATGTTGCAAAGGAATCGGCCGCCGGGCGACCGAACCTCTGCGAGATCACTAGTCGATGTCGACGATCAGTTTTTGGACCCGCCAGTTGTTCATGTCGGCGACCCAAAGTATGCCGTCATCCAGCTGTGAGCAGTCCAGGCTGTGGATCCAGTTGAACTGCCCCAACTGCCGACCCGAACTGCCGAGCCAACCCAGGATCGTTCCGTCCAGTGCCATCCGGTAGATGCGTCCAGGATCGGCGTCCGACACCCAGAGCTCCTGAGGAGTCGAATTCGTCAGGCACATGGACCAAGGTTGCGTCGCCGGCGCCACACGTCGTTCGGGATTGACCGCGGTGAACGGCGGCTGATAGTCCGCAGGGTATGGAACGCTCATAGTGAGGACCCGCAGGAAGTTGCCGTCAGAGTCGAAAACCTGAATGCGCGAGTTCGAGCGATCCCCCACGTACACCTCACCGTTCCGGTCGACTACCATCGTATGCGGCAGGCGGAACTGTCCGATCTCCCTGCCGAGGGATCCCCAGTCCATGAGGAAGTTCCCGTGCTTGTCGAACTTCACCATACGGGAGTTCACGTAGCCGTCACTGACGAAGATATTGCCATCCGGGTCCCACGCGACGTCCGTCGGCCCGTTGAAGTAGCCCCCCCTCGCCCTTGCCTCCTGCGGGCTGGGAAGCTCCACGATGCCGTGAAAACCCTCTTCCCTGCGCCCCAGGTTCATCATGACGTATCCGTCCGGATCGAACTGGATGACGGTATTCGCCGCTTTGTCCACGACCCAGAGATTGTCTTCGTCGTCGAAGCGAACCTGGTGAGCATAGGCGAGCCCGTAGACGCCCTTGCCGATCTCGCGCAAGTATTCGCCGTCGGCGTCGAATTCGAGCAGCTGCGTCGTGGAGTTCATCCAGATCGGGCCTGCGTTGGCACTACCCGGGTGGTTCAAGACCACGATATGGCCCTCGGAGTTGAGCGCCACGCCGAGCACCTCACCGAAGTTCATGTCGGGTGAGTACTTGAGGGGCCGTTCAACCGACTCGAACTGGATCTCCGGCACGTCTTGCTGTGCGACCGCTGGAGTGCTGACCAACGCGGCCAACATGGCGACGAGGGTGAATTTTTTCACGGTAACCTCCTGAACTCTAACAATGTGGAGAATGGGTTGACGACTGTGCGATGCAGACCCAAGTATTAAGGGTCCAAGCTTAGGATTGAGGGACCCGACCGCGCAAGTAGTCACGCAGGTGGAATAGATGCCAATTTACGAATACGAATGTCGTGAGTGTCAGAACCGGTTCGAGTTGCTGGTGCTCGGCTCGACCACGCCCAAGTGCCCCGAGTGCGAGGCCGCGGACCTCGAGAGGCTCATGTCCCTCTCCGCTGTCAGCTCCGACGGTACGCGGAAGCGGAATCTCGAGGACGGGCGAAAGAAGGCGCAAAAGACCCAGGACGAAAAGGCGCACGCCGAGCACGAGGCGATCCACCACCACCATCACTAGAAGGCCGTCGTACCTGTTGGAGTTGGTGGGCGCGACCGCTCGACGCAGTCGGGTCGCTTTTCTATGCGTCTAGTTGAGGAAGTTCAGCGTCTGTAACCGCCCCTACCACCCATACCTCCTGGCATCCCTCCACCGAACGGGTTCCCCCCCATTCTCCCACGCATGCGCTCGAGCATCTCGTCCCGCTCGGCCTGGAGCCGAGCCCCGCCGATGATAGCGACGTAGTCACCCTCATCCAGTCCGCTCACTACTTGTGTGTGGTCCCAGTCCGTCAAGCCGATCATGACCATGCGTGGTTCGACAGCTCCCTCCTCCGCAACCACGAACACGACCGCCTGCTGTGTCCGGACCTCTCCTGAACTTTCGCGCTGGCCCTGACCGGCCCCGAATCCCCTACCGCCCCTGCCGCCCCTGCCGAACGGATTGCCTCCCCCCCTGTTCGAACGCATACGCTCCGTGAATTCTTCCCGCTCTGCCTGCGAGGCGTCTCCGCCAGGACGGCCGCCACGGGCCTCGCCCTGCGCCCCCGAGCCTCTCTGCCTCTGGTCACCTGATGCGGCTCCGCGCCCACTACTAGCGAACATGCTCCCCATGCCGGACATCAGGCTCTCCATGTCGACGACCCCGGGGTCGAGTCCGAGCGCCATCGCAGCAGGCTCAGCATCCTGAGGCATGACCACGGCATTGTTCGGAATCAACAGGATTCCGTTGGCCTCACCAGTCTGGATCTCGACCTCCGTGTTCATGCCCGGCCTGAGCAGCCGGGCCTCGTTGTCCAGTTGAACGATGAGGGGAAACAGCGTCTGGCCCCGCTGAACCACAGCCTGTGGCTCGATCTGATCCACCACTCCCATGAACGTTTGGCCCGGGTAGGCATCCACCGTCACGAAGGTCGTCATGCCCTCCATGATCTCGCCCAGGTCCCCCTCATCCAGGAAAATCCGAACCTGTACCATGTCCAGGTCGGCCATAACCATGAGTGTGGTGCCACTCGAGACGTTCTGGCCTGAGGACTGGATGACTTGGCCTTCTTCCACGTTCTTCACGAGGATCGTGCCGGCCAGCGGAGCGCGAATGATCACGTCCTCGAGACGGAGCTGCGCCAACTCAGAATTGGTTCGGGCTTTGATGAGCGAGGCTTGCGCGTTGGCGAATTCCAGAGTTCTGCTCTCGTGCTCCTGGACCGAGATCACACCGTTCGCCAAGAGCTCCTCGGAGCGCTCCATCTGTCGCTCGGCAATGTCCATGCGCGCCAGGGCCACCTCGATATCGGCGTCCGCTTGATCGGCGACGTTTCTCACGTCCCGAGGATCGACCTCCGCCAGAAGGGCCCCCGGCTCTATCTCGTCGCCGACATCGACATGGATACGAAGGATCTCACCCGAGGCTTTCGACGTGACCTCCACCTCGAGAACGGGCTCCAAGACGCCGGTGGACGATGAGGTGACGATGAGGTCACCCCGCTCCACGGCCACAGCCTCAAGGTCCAAAACGTCTCCGCCCTCGCCGATTCCGCAAGCAGCGACGACAGGAAGCAACAGGGCCGCCGCCCCAATCTTCATCCTTCGAATCGTCGACATAGAGTAGCTCCCTCCTCGGTCAAGAAGTCGCCTACGACCACTGCATCCCGATCACGACCGTAGATAACAAACTTATCCGGTCATTCGTCGCGGAACAACATCGTGACAAGCGCTCGTGATGGCGGTGTTAATCGTGCACCAACTCCGTACTTGGCGTAGACTGTGCCCGTATTGGCCTCGAAACCTCAAACTCGGGATATTTCATGGAACTGAGAGATACAGTTGCGCTGGTGACCGGTGGCAGCGAGGGGATCGGTCACGCCATTGCCGAAGCGCTGGCAAACGAGGGAAGCAGGGTCACGATTACGGGCCGTCGTGAAGATGTCGTCCGGGATGTAGCTGAGGAGCTTGGACTGGATTGGATAGCCGGCGACGTGGGGAACGAGGAGGATGCCGTTCGCACTGTGAGTTCAGTGATCGAGAAACACGGCCGGCTCGACATTCTGGTCAACAACGCCGGTTACGGCCTCTTCAAACCTTTGGTCGACATGACACTTGAGGAGATGGAGGGTGTGTACCGCACGAACGTGTTCGGCCCATTCCTCATGACGCGGGAAGCGGCTCGCCAATTCATCCAACAAGGCAGTGGCGAGCTGATCAACATATCCTCTACCTCGAGCCTCAAGGGCAGCGCCGGCCGTACCGCATACGGGTCCTCGAAGTTTGCCTTGCGCGGTATGACGGAATGTTGGCGCGATGAGCTTCGACGTCACAACGTCCGAGTCATGTTGGTGAACCCGAGCGAAGTGATGACCGATTTCGCTGCAAAAGCCGGGGTCGAGCGGGAGCCTTCCGACAAGAAACTGCGGCCTGAGGAGATCGCCGACGCGATCCTCGGAGCACTCAAGGTGGATAGCCGTGGGTTCGTCCCGGAATTCTCAGTCTTCGCGACGAATCCGTTCTAACAACCGGGCCTCTCCCATGGAACCGCCCCTACCCTTACAAGCTCCACCTCGTCACCCGGGTGCAAGACTCCACGGATCTCGCGCTATCGGCCTCCACCCGGACTTGGCTCATACTCCAACTCGAACTCTACGCTCTCGACGCCGGGTATCGCTCGGACGACGGCGCCGAGACTCTGCTGAACCGTGCCGGAGCCGCCAGGAGTACGGCGGCCCCCACACTCCTGACACACCACCGAACCGCTAATCGTCACGATACCGTCCATAACCACCACGGAAAGTGCATCCGCGGGAACGTCGGACGCTGCAGCCAGGGCCGCTTCGACCCGCTCCTGGAGCAGTTCATCAGGCACACCCGAAGCGCAAGCGCTGAAGGCCGCTGCGGCACCAAAGCTGATCGCAAGGGCGAGATAGAACTTCGACGCCCTGTTTCTGGATCTCAGGCTCATCGTCTCAGGCACTCGTGGTTCACGCCGACGTGGCCAGCGCCAGGACCGTACGTTCCACCACGCCTCGTGTCAGCGGGACCTTGTATCTGTTCTTCGAGAGGGGCCTCGCTCCTGCCACGGCGGCGACCCCGACTTCACGCGCGAGCTCCGGCGTGACACGCTGGCCCGCTAGCAGCCCTTCTGCTTCTGGAACCCTCCACGGGATGGGAGCCACACCACCAAGCACGATCCGTGCCTCGCGACACACGTCTCCGTTCATGTCGAGCAGCACGGCGGCGCTCGCCAACGCGTGGGTCCAGGCCTCACGATCCATGACCTTGTGATACGCACTCCGCACGCCGTCACCGGGCGCGGCAAGCGTGATCGACGCCAGCACTTCGTCGTCTTGCAAGACGTTCTCATGTTCCGCGTCCTGGCTCGGGAGAACGAAGAAATCCGATCCGGACAGGATCCGCTCCCCCTCAGGCCCTACGATCCGGAACGTCGCATCGTGCGCAACAAGCGCCGGCGCGAGGTCAGAGGGATGGACGATATAGCTGGGGCCACCACCAAAAATCGCGTGGAGCTGATTCTCGCCGACGACTGAGAAGCACTGGTTTCCCCCGGCCTTGTAACAAGGGAAGTCGTTCCGATAATACCAGCACCAGGGCCGCTGAACGACATTTCCCGCTACGGTGCCGGTGTTTCGGATCTGGGGGGTCGCCACACTCTCAGCGGCCTCAGCGAGCGATGTGAACTGGTCGCGGATGACGGGGTGTTCGGTGAGCGTGTCCAATGTGGTCAGCCCACCTATGGTCATTCCACCCTGGGCCGTCGAGGATATCTCATCGAGCCCGTCCACGGTCTTGAGGTTGACGAGGACGTCCGGCTGGCCGGATCCGGGTCGATTAACCAGCCTGTCCTTCATCAGCTGAAGTAGATCGGTGCCCCCGCCGGCAAACGAGACCGACTGGCCGGCCTGGAGCGCTTCGCGGGCGAGCGACACCGCTTCGTCTAGCGTGCGAGGATTCTGATTCGTGAAAGCTTTCATGCGAGTGCCTCCAGAATCTTTTCCCGTGTGATGGGAAGATCCTTCATGCGGTGTCCTATGGCGTTGAAGACCGCGTTGGCCACTGCGGCCGGGCCCAGAATGATACCCGCCTCCCCGACCGTCTTAGCACCGTAGGGTCCGTAGCCATCGTCGGTCTCTATGAAGGTCACCTCAATTTCCGGCACATCCATATGGGTCACGTGCCGCGCTCCGTAGTATCCCGCATTGAGCGGATGTCCGTTCAGGGGGTCATACCGAAGATCCTCGTGCAGCGCCTGCCCGACCCCCTGCAACGCCGCGCCACGGATTTGGTCCTTGGCAGGAAGCGGATTGAGGATACGACCCGACTCGTGCACAGCGACGTACTTAGTGATCTGCACATTGCCGAGCTGAACGTCCGCTTCCACTTCGACGAAGTGGGCGCCGAAACACATGCGCCGCATTCCCTGAGTGCTGGGGGTCGGGGTCGCTGATGCGATCAGCACCTCGTCTCCTATCGGCATCCCTCTCTCGGCAATCTGGCCCTTGAGGTCCAAGGCTGCTTGAACGACCGCATAGCCCGTCATCGTCGTGGTCCGGCTCCCCGACTCGCCCACTGAATACGGGCAGAGATCGGTATCTCCCCAAACCACTTCTACCTGTGACAGCGGAACACCCAGTTCCTCGGCGGCGATCAAGGCCATCGTCGTTTTCGCGCCGGGGCCGATGTCTGTGACCCCAACGTACAGCGTGTACAACTCATCGGAGTTCACCCGGAGGATCGCACTGCTCGGGCCGACTCCCGATCGGAACATCATGAACGCCATGCCGGCACCGCGCTTGATCGGGCCGGGGTCCGAGCCCGGCTCAGGACGCCAACGGCTCTCCCAGTCGAAGAGCTCTCGACCCTGCTCGATGCACTCATCGAGCGTGTAGTTGGTATACCGCTGCTGCTCAGTCGGCCTCCGCATGTTCTTCAACGCGAAATCGACCGGGTCCATACCGATCTTGTACGAGATGTCGTCCATCATCGACTGGATGGCGAAGTACCCCTGGGGGTCCGAGGGGGCCCGGAAATTCCCCGACACCATTCGGTTCGTGTGCATCGAATAGATCGTGCGGTCGACGTTGGGACACGCATAGGCCTCGGTACCGCTGATACCCCCGGAACGCCTCAGATACGGACCCATCCCGCTGTAACCGCGCAGTTCAATGGCAGTCACGGTGCCATCCTGTGCCACACCCACCCTGAAGTCCTGCACGGTGTGCCAGCGACCGTGTGTGCCGAGCCAGTCGTCCTTCCGCGATAGCTCGAGCATCACCGGGGCGTCGGCCACTTTCGACAGCATCGCGGCGATCAGATCGAAGTAGTAACTGCCATTCTTGTCCCCGAACCCACCGCCCATGTACTTGCAGATGATCTGAACCTGATGGTCTTCCAGCCCCAGATCCCGCGCGTTGTCATGGCGGCAGTTCGAGATGCCCTGGGTCGGCGTGTGGATGGTGACTTTGTCGCCATCCCACTGCGCCAACGCAGAGCGCGGCTCCATCTGACCATCCTGAACGAAGGCCGTCGTATATCGGTCCTCGAACACCTGATCGGCCGCCGCGAATCCCGCCTCCGGATCCCCTTGGGTTCCCGCCGACGGTCTCGGTTGGTTCGCGAAATCCAGCCCGATATTACCCTCGGGCCAAATCTGAGGAGCATCAGGCTCGAGGGCCTCCTCGGGATCGAGAACGAACGGCAGCTCCTCGTAGTCGATCTCGATGAGTTGGAGCGCCTCCTCGGCCACGTGCCGGTCGACCGCGGCCACGGCGGCCACGGGCTGGCCGACGAAACGCACCGGGTTGTCGAACATGTACCGCAAGTGCGTAGTGACATCCTTGGCCGCGTCGCTGTACTGGCGACCCCCGGCGATGGAGCCCGAACTGTAGATCACCTCGTGCGTCTCGTGTGTGATGACGGCCCTCACGCCCGGCAAGGCCTCAGCCCTCGACGTGTCGACACTGCGGATGCGCGCGTGTGGGTGCGGGCTCCGCAACACGCGAGCGTACAACATCCCAGGAAGCCGCACGTCACGTGTATAGGTGGCCTTCCCGGTGACACGCTCGTAGGAATCGATGCGGGGGACGTTGTGACCAACCGTGTTCATCGGGTCGAGGGGCCCGGTCCCTTGCCGCGGGCTCATGCTGCACCTCCCGATCCCGAAGTTCCGGCAGCCGCAAGCACGGCTTCCACAATAGCGTTGTAGTTCGAGCAGCGGCAGAGATTGCCCACCATCGCCTCACGCACCTCTTCTGCTGTGGGCCGCGAGTTACGGTCCAGCAGGGCAGTCGCGGTCATCAGCTGGCCCGGCGTGCAGAACCCACATTGTGGCGCATTGTGATCCATGAAGGCCTGCTGCAACGGAGACACGTCACCGTCGCGCTCCAGCCCCTCTACGGTCACGATCTCCCGACCGTCTGCCCACACTGCAAGTGTGCTGCACGAGTATACGGGCTCCCCGTCGAGTAGCACCGTGCAGGCACCGCACTCACCGCGGTTGCAGCCGATCTTCGAGCCCGTGAGCCCGAAGTTGCCCCGGAGGAGTTCGGTGAGCGTCCACCGGTCCTCCACCTCCACCCGTTCCCGGCTTCCGTTGACCGTGACACGGATGGTGGTCTGCGGAACGGCCTCTGCCTGTGAGAGGACCGTGGCCGGTGCGACCTCCGCGATTCCCAGCTTCGGTACGCCCGCGACCACCAGAGCGGCCCCGGTTCCTTCCAAAAATCCTCGCCGCGTGACGTCGCTCTCCCCGACGTCCGCTTCTCGCTCGTTCTCCCGGGAAGTGTCCTCAATCCCGGAGTTATTGCCGTTCTCGCGCTTCCCCATGGATACCTGCCCACGTGAAGTGTTCACAAAATCAAGCGCTCAGATCCCTTCTCTATCCGTCCTTCGAGCGGTCCTTCGAAGACCGTTGGCATCATGCGTATACAACCCTCTCCGCGCCAGAGCCCCGCATCGGCTGGCAGGGATCAAGGTCGGGATCGCTACGTTATTCCCGCCCTGCAGGAAGAGGCATCTCCTCGCTGTCCTCTGCCCGTGCTCGCTCGAACGACGCCACCGGCTCCCGTGTCCGCACCTGCTCGAGCCAGAAGACGCCGTCCCAAGGCACGCTGTTCCCCCGGGTCGAGACGAAGTCGATGTCACCGTCAGAATCCATATCCCTGGCGATGAACTTGTCGAACATGCCACGCTTACGGCGCGAGATGTCGTGTCGGGGCCAAACCCCGGTCACATCATCCGGATGCTCAAACCAGCCAATACGTCCCAGGGCGTCATTCACATCGACGTCACCGTCACCTTCACGCGGTCCGCGGCTGTAGCTCCCGGCGATGACGTCCAGGCGCCCATCGCCATTGATGTCCGCGATCTCCAGGCCCGTCATGCTGTCCGGCGTGAACCTCCCGATGAGATGTGCGGTCCATGCGTCACCGATGCGCTCGGGCTGCTCGAACCAATAGAGCCCCCCGCCAGCCGCGCCGATGATGTCGAGTCGGCCATCCCGATTCAGATCCGCGTACTCCAGGTTGAATCCGGCAGCCCGGGCACCGTTGATGCGAATGGAGTCCTCACGGAACTCGAGGTCACCCACGTTCTCGAAGAACACCAACCGGTTCTCGCCACGGGATCCGGCGACGATGTCCAGATCTCCGTCGCCGTCGAGATCCACCGGTTCGGCGTTCTGCGGCACGCTGTATTGTCCGAGATCCGTTGCTGTCCAGTTGTCACCGACAAGCGGGTCGCCGGTCACCTGATAGATGGACACGGCGGTCGACCGCGCGAAGTCCTCGGGTCCCGGCCGCTGAGCGCCCTTGTTCGGGGCGGTGGCCTCGGGTACCCCGTCACCGTCGAAATCGGCTAGGAACACGCGAATATAGGAGCCACGTCCCTCGGTCATGGGAAGGATCAAACGCGGCCAAGTCACTGTGCGGGCGCCGGCACCTGGATTCTGCAAATAGATGAGATGTGCCAGCTCGGCCGCCACCATCACATCGAGATACCCATCGCCGTTGACGTCGGCGATGGCGGCATCTTCCGGCGCGGGTGCGTCGGTTCCTTCGGCCAGGGTGATGTTGATCCAGCGGTCTGGGTCCGCCGTACCGAACGCTATACGCACGTGGCCTTCGGCGTCCGGAACGAAGTCCGGGTCGAACGCACTGGAGTCGTATTCGCTATCCGATTCATGCACCGAGACGATGTCCTCGTACCCATCGTTGTCGATATCGGCCATGACCAGACCATCGCTGCCACTCAGCTTGAACCCGGCGGACGCCGCTTCGTCGATGATGTGCTCTCGCCACGAGATGTACTGGCCGTTCGTAGCCCGAGCCACCGTCATCGCGTCGCCGACGAGGGCCCCACTCCCGGCCCGGGCAGCGTCGGCCTGACCCTCGACGAAGGATGGTGCACCCCCGGAGCCCAGAACCGCTAGGGCTACGAGGAGGAAGGCCCTTCTAAAAGCTACGAGGGGAAAGACGTTCTCGACGGACTGGATCATTGTGTCCTCCGCTCGTCAGTGTGTCGTCAGCCACCACCGCATGGTCTCGATCACGCGCTCGGCGGCCTGGATCTGGACGGTGTGCCCGATACCCGGGTAGGTGACGAGCGTGTAGTCGCCGTCGATCCAGTCCCAAGTCTTGCTGAGTCCGTCTTTGTCGACGGCGGAATCCGCCAGCCCATGGAACTGAAGGACCGGCATGTCTATCTGGGGCCAGTCCGTCAGCTCTACATACGGCTCCTTGGGGTAGTTCGCACGGTAGAAATTGAGCATCAGCTCGACATCTGACCGCTCATAGGCCTCCTGCACGAACCGGACGACGTGCTCACCCTGCTCGCCATAGGTGCGCTGCGCCCTGCCCGCGGCCCCGCTTTGTATCCCCGCGCCCACACCAGGCTGCTGAAAGGTGCGCGCATACTCCGTGGCCCGCCGCTGCTCGGGTGTTGCGTTCGCCAACGTGCGGGAGAAGCCGCGCGGGTGCGTCAGATTCATCATGATCAGGCGCTTCACCTTGGAGGCGTACGTGTCGTCCATGACGAACTGCCAAGAGATAATGCCGCCCCAGTCATGGGCGACCAGCGTGACCTGATCGACGCCCAGGTCATCGATGACCGCGTTGATGTCCGCCAAGAGGAGCGGCATGTCATAGTTCTCGACGCCTTCGGGCTTGTCCGAGCGGTTCGTTGCCCGTGTGTCCATGGCGACGACTTGGTACTCGTCCGCGAATGCCTCCATCTGGTTGTGCCAGACGTACCAAAAATTCGGGAACCCGTGAACGAACAG
>Ga0209752_1000199_pt1 | contig 29224 bp, 16 predicted proteins | sample METZYME_3_250m_FD_187548 | JGI IMG/M metagenome (GOLD analysis project Ga0209752, IMG submission 187548) | Marine microbial communities from oxygen minimum zone in mesopelagic equatorial Pacific - METZYME_3_250m (SPAdes) (version 2) | ecosystem: Environmental > Aquatic > Marine > Oceanic...
GTATTACACAAACAGAATTTAATGTATCAAAACTTAACGTAGACGACATTCAAATTGATGGTAATACTATTAGTACAACTACTTTAAACACAGATTTAAACTTGCTACCAAACGGTACAGGTGGAGTTAATATTGACAATATTAAGATCAGTGGAAGTGAAATAAATAACACAGTAAGCGGTGCGGCTACTAGATTTACTAGTACAGGCACTGGTTATGTAGAAATTGTAGGAACTGACGGAGTAGTACTTCCTGTAGGAACTTCGATACAAAGACATCCAAGTCCTCCATTAGGAATGACACGTTGGAACACTACAGATGGTAGGTTAGAGATTTATAATGGTACAAGTTGGGAATCAGTTGCAGGAACATCTGGTTCTGTATCAACAACAGATGCTGAAAATATAGCATTAGAAATTGTATTAAGTTTAGGATAATATAGATGGCAACATTTTTTAAAAATAAAGTAGTAAAAAACGTAGGAACGCAACCGGTTGAAATTTTCAATGTACCGACTGCGTCTAAATGTACAGGAATTGGTTTAAGTATTGCTAATCTATTAGATGGAAATACACGAGTTAGTATTACAATTAAAGATGATACTAGTGTTACAGGATATTATGTTAAAGATGTTATGATTGCCCCGAATGCAAGTTTGCGAGCAATTAATGGCGGTGAAAAATTAATTATGCCGGGAGATAATATTTTATATGTTCAGGCAGACCAAGATGACGCAGTTGACGTTATCTTTAGTTTTGTGGAGATTGTATAATGAGTTTTAGTTACGTAGGTTCAGAACCTTTATCAAGACAAACAGGTGAACGTTATTTTTATGCTATGCGTAGAGATGATGATGGACAATTGTTTATATCTAAAATTGATGTAGCATCTCCAACAGACAATATACAAGTTAATAAACCAGGCGGAACCAGCGATAACTTTCCTGATTTCCAAGATGGTGCTGACTTCTTTGAGGGACGAAATCCAAACCATGTTTTAGTTTATGAAAATTTAAACTTTGAACAAATGCGTTGGGATGATAAAAATATTTACTATTTTGTAAATGCTGAAGGTGAATTTGTTTTAAGAATTAATACACCATACACTTATGCAACAGGAACTTCAGATGAATTTAAGGGCGAAGAGTTTATAACAGGATACTAAGATGGCTGAATTTAATATTGCAAGAATAAGATATACATGGAGAGACTATTGGACTGGCTCTACGGTTTATGTCAAGGATGATGTAATTCGTGTAGGCGGTAATACTTATCTTTGTATGATCGGTCATACTTCCGACTCCGCAGATTTTACAACAGATTTAACTTATTCTCCAAAAGCTAGATGGTTACTACACACCGAAGGTTATACATGGCGTGGTGATTGGTTAGCAAGTACAAGATATGTAAGAAATGATTTATTAAAGTATGGATCAGTAATTTATAGAGTTTTAACTGAACACGTTTCAGGCGCAACTAGTATTAGTGGTGACGAAGCTAAACTTATTGCATATTATAAAACACCAAACTGGCGTAACGAATGGCAACCATTAACAAGTTATACAATTGATGATGTTATTCGTTATGGTGGTTATGTTTATCAATGTATAGAAGAACATACTTCTTCAACTACACTCGGTGGTTTAGAAACAGATCAAACAAAATGGAAAATTAAATGGCGTGGAGACGCTTGGGAAAAAGATTGGACAATTTCTACAAGATATAGAAAAGACGATGTTATTCGTTACGGTGGTATTGTTTATCGTTGTTTAGAAGGACACTCGTCTGCAGGAACATACATTTTAGGTTTAGAAGAAGATCAAGCAAAGTGGGAAAAAGTAATTGATGGTGTTGACTACAAAGGAACATGGCAGAGCTCCGACGATTCAAGTGGTACACGTTATAAAGTAGGAGATATTGTAAAATATGGTCCAACACTATGGCGTTGTAAAGGCGAACACACATCGACAAATGCATTTCTTGAAGCAAATTTTGATATATGGATGCCTGGATTAGGCTACGAAGCATTATGGGATAGTACTGTTACATACCAACCAGGTGATATAGTTAGCTACGGCGGATATACTTATACCGCAATGAAAATTAATAGTAGTTCACCTCCAAGTGTTACAGGTGTGTTTTATGACGGAGAAAGTTTACAAGGATTATACGATTGGGAATTATTAACTACCGGTTGGAATATGAAGACAGAGTGGGATATCACTCTTGCCTATAGAACAGGTGATATTGTTAGACGGCGTGGTTGGATTTATATTGCAGTTAGAGATAATACTGGAATAGAACCTGATTCATTAGATCCAGAACATCGTTCTTATTATGATCCAGGAGAAAGTACTGATCCGAATAGCGTAATAATGTATTGGCAATTAGTATTAACTGGAGATTCTTATAGAGGTGAATGGATCGGAACAACAGGAACAGTTTATTGTTTAGGTGATATTGTTGTACATAAAAGTACTGCATGGGTTTGTAAACAAAGACACGAAAGTGATGATTCAACACTTGTTACACCTGACTTAGATGTAACAAATAGTTATTGGGAAAAACATATTGCAGGATTTGATACTAACGTTCTACAATATAAAGGTGACTTAAGAACTCATGATGGTACAGATACAGTTAGACTACCAATTAGTACTCCAGGAGCAACATTAAAAACTGTTGATGTTGGTGGTGTTAATGAAGCTAGTTGGGAAATGTTTGGTGAAGTAGGAAAAACATATTACGTTTCCACATCAGGCAAAGATAGTGTAGGAAGTGGATTAAGTCTTAGTGCTCCATTTAAAACAATTAAGTATGCTTGTCAATTTATTTTTGCTGACGAGCCAAACAGAGCACCAGGTACAATTTATATTTCTACAGGACAATACGACGAAATTCTACCTATTCAAGTTCCAAAAGGTATAACACTTCATGGTGATGGTAGACGTTCTGTACAAGTTAGACCAGCGGCAGGTTATGAAGGTTCTGATATGTTTTGGCTTAGAGATGCAACAGGTATTAGAGGTTTAACAATGCAAGGTAAAACTGGAACGTTAACCGCAAATGATGTTTATGGAACGCAAAGACCACAAGGCGGATCATACATAGCATTTGATCCTGGTGCAGGGCCGACTGATGAAACAGTATGGATTAAAGAACGATCACCTTATGTAAAAAATATAAGTTCATTTGGTGCTGGAGTTACTGGATTAAGACTAGATGGTTCATTACATAACGGCGGAATGAAAACAGTTCTTGCTAACGATATGACAAACTTTCTTGATGATGGTATTAGTGTATGGCTTTCAGCAGATGCTAGAGCAGAGCTTGTTTCAGTCTTTACATATTATTGCCACATAGGTTACTTATGTACGGATGGTGGAAAAATTAGAGGTACTAATGGAAACTGTTCATACGGAAAATATGGAGCAGTAGCTATTGGAGTACTTGCAACTGAAACACCTATAACTTCAAAAGCACACAATCAATATTATCAAGCAACTGCTCCTGAAGTTTACAATAATGCAGATAATATTTTTGCTATAGGATATACACATACAGGACAAGATTATATTAATGCACAACACAATATAACTGGCTCAGGATTAGATGTTGCTGTTGATAACACATATACCGATGTAAGAAATGGTAGTATTAGTGAAATTAGATTATTAGATCCAGGTGATTCAAGTTTACCTGGTGGTAGAGGACATACAAGTGGAATAAGAAATTCTGCACAAAGTGGTACAACTATTTCAATTACTATTGCTCAATCAGATATTAATACTGCGGCAGAATATGCCGGAAGAGCTTTCTTAACATTTGATACTATTTCGGCGGCTGATCCAAGTAGACCAGAAGGAACATATAATATTGTTCCAGCAACCACAAACGGTCGTGGATATATTCCACAACAAGCATTTCAAATTGTTGTTGATGGTGGTGGTGGAATAAGTTCAATTACACCATTAGACGGAAGTCACAGTCACAGAGTTGGAGATACAATTACAGTTTCTAATGTTAACCTTGGTAATGTTGGCGGCGTACCTAATGTAACGTTTAGAGTTGCAACTGTAACTGAAGGACAAAGAATTTATTTAGAACAAGGTAAAGGTAGAGGACAATACGCTATTGTAGATGAGTATTATCCTGGAACAAAACTTATTAACGTAATTAGAGAAAGTGATGGAAAACGTGGTTGGGATCATATTGTTCCAGGTTGGACAATAGCAACTGTATTAGACGGAACAACAACTTATAGAATTGAACCAAGAGTTAAAGTTGCTAGTCCTGGGTATTCAGTTACTGAACTTAATACTGGACTAACTGCACCAACGTTTAAATGTACATCTGGACACGGAAGTACTTTAGTAGCGTTTCCTAGTACTAGTGAAAATGCAGTTTATTCAAACTTAACAGGTTCTAGTTGGAGTACAGCGACAACTGATGGTAGTTGGATTACTCCAAATTGTGTATTAAAATGTAAAGGTAAATTAAAATATTATATCTCTTTAGGTAATGGTGCAAAAGTAAACTTGTCAACGGCAGGAACAGCATGGGCATCAGCACCATATACTATAACATCAGCAAACTATATTGATATTTGTGAAGGACCACACAATTCTACAAGTCATACAGTGATTGCAATTGCAGATGATTCTGCAACAGTACAAAAAACTACAACAGATGGAACAACTTGGACAGGTATAGCTACTGGCGGTGCTGTAGGATTTAAATGGATTGCTTACGGTAATGGTAAGTGGATGATAGTTAGAGCTAATGGTACTTGTATGCAAAGTGTTGATAACGGAGCAACTTGGGTAGCAGGAAATAATGTTTGTCCATCAACGTATGACGTTACAGGGTTTACTTGGGGTAACAATAAATTTGTAGCCGCTTGTATGCCAAATGGAACATTTTCAGTAGGTGGAGATTTAGATCCTTCAACTACAATGATTAGTGATGGAACATCAACTACAAGTGCAACGTTTGGATTATCATCAACGTTCTTCTTTAGCTTTACAGATTTTTCAACTGGCGCAACTAGTTCAGTATGGTATGAATCAGAAACTCCATCAACTTCATTAACTACTACAGCGTGGTATATTGATTACCAAGACGGAGTATTTCTTGCTGTGAGAGATGGCGGAGATATAGTAACTGGTGAAGGTGGTCATGTATGGGAAGAGCAAACTGATTTACCAAGTGATACATATCATACAAACGTTAGAGGTTATACAACAGAGTCTGGCCCAGGCTGGGGATTAGTTAGTACTTCAGCAGGACCAAACTATCAGAATATAAGATTTGGTGCTGTAGCAAAAATGAGAGCAAATATTGATACAGGTAGAATTGACAAATTCTTAATAACAGAACCCGGCAGTGGATATATTAAAGATACACCTCCAACTGTATATGTTTATGATACACAAAAAACAGAAGACGTAACAATAGATGTAAGAGTTAATAACGGATGTCTAGCACAACCTTCCTTTAAAAATAGAGGTGGTGGTTATACGAAATTTAATGCTGTTACAATTACTGGAGACGGCTTTGCTGATCAGTTCCAAACTGGTTTACATTTTATTGTTAAAGATTTAACTTTATTACCAGGACCAGGTGACAACTTAACATTTGCAAGTATTAATGATGTAATTTATAAAGTTGGTTCTGTAGAAACATTAAGTGGAGTTGCACCAAATATTGTTGCAAAAATTTCTCTTGCACCAACTATGGGAATTCAAGAATCACCAGTAAATGAAGAAGATATGATTATTAGACAAAATTATAGTCAGGTTAGATTAACTGGACACGATTTCTTAGATGTTGGTACTGGTACAACTACTACTTCAAATTATCCTGATTTATATAAAGAAGGATATTCATCAGTTTACCCACCAGAACAGCAAAATGAAACTATGGAATTTAGTGGAGGACGGGTATTTTATACATCAACTGACCAAGACGGTAACTTTAGAGTTGGTGAACTATTTAAAGTTGAACAAAGCACGGGTATTGTAACAATTAATGCTTCACAGTTTGACTTACAAGGATTATCAGAATTACGTTTAGGTGCTATTATTGTAGGTGGTACACAAGCAGTTATTAGAGAATTTTCAAAAGAAATAACATTTGTTGCAAATTCAAATAACATTGTACCAACACAAAGAGCAGTTGCATCTTACATAACAAGTAGAATTAGCGGAGGTGGTTCAAATGTAGCCGCTAACGCCGTTTTAGCAGGTACTATTAAATTGCATAATCTAAATCAAATTGGGAATACGGCTGGATTAGCTATTGATATTCCAGTACTTATGAAATTTACAGGTGGCATAAGCGGAGTTCCATTAGCACAGGCATTTTTTGCTAATGGTATATCAGCAGGTATGTTAGCTAACCAAGAACTATATGAAGACCCCGAAGGATATTACGATGCGATTGCTAACGAGGGTATTGGAAATTAAATATGAAACCAATGATAAATACTAACAATATGCATTTAGGAAGAACAAATGGCTGAATTTAAACTAGGTAGAATAAGATTTGTATGGAAGGGTGCTTGGGTTACAGGTACTGTTTACTATAAAGACGACATCGTTCGTAGCGGTGGACGTACATATATTTGTATATCAGGGCACACATCTTCAGCTCAATTTTATACAGACGCATCAACTAAATGGCAGAAATTTTCAGATGGTACTGAATGGCAAAATGATTGGGTATCAGGCCAAGTTTACAAAGTTAATGACATTGTAAAATACGGCGGATATCTTTATATTTGTAACACAGGACATACATCAGAAACACCAGCAGGAAAATTAGAAACAGATCAAGCAAAATGGGATCTTTTTGCTGAAGGCTTTGACTGGAAAAATTTATGGACACTTAATACTGTTTATAAAATTAACGACATTGTTAAGTATGGTGGCGGACTTTACTTATGTACAGCACCACATACATCAGCATCAACAAACACTACAGATATAGACGGTTTAGATGCTGACATTGACAAATGGGATATTTTTGCAAAAGGTCAAGAATGGAAAACTGACTGGGCAATTAATACAAAATATAAAAAATACGATGAAGTAAAATATGGCGGACAGCTTTATATTTGTAATGAACATCACATTTCCGGGGCAACACTAGCAGAAGGTTTAGAAGCAGACCAAACTAAATGGGATTACTTACATAAAGGTATAGAATATAAATCAGTTCACGCAGGAACAACAAGATATAAAGTTAATGATGTTGTTAAGTATGGTGGCAGTCTTTGGATTTGTAATGATTGGCACACATCAACAACGAACTTGGCCGCTGATATAACAGCAACTGGTAGTATAACAACTGTTGATACAATTAGTGTAGCAGACGTATTAAGAATAGAAGGAACTTATAATGATGTAACAGGAACATCAGCTGGTTCAGGTGACATGGCAACAACAAGATTTAATGTTGCTGTTGACTCTGTAGGCGCTTGTACAGTTACAATAGTTCATGGCGGTACTGGACACTCAGCAACTGATGTAATTTCGATTCCTAATACACAAATTGGTGGATCGGGTGCAACATTAACATTTAATGCCGCAACAGTTCAAGCAGTTACACAATGGTATACATTTGTTCCAGGTTTAGAATTCGAAGACAGTTGGTCTTCAGCAACAAATTATCAACCAGGCGACTTTGTAACTTACGGTGGTTACTCTTACATTTCAAAAACAAATAATAGTAACGTAGTTCCGTTTGGTAATGCAAGTGACTGGGATTTATTTACAACAGGATTTAGTTTACAAGGCGACTATAATAACGCTACAGCTTATAAAGTTGGTGACGTTATTAGACTTGGTGGCTTTACGTATCTTGCTAAAGCAAATACAACAGGTAACAGACCACCTAACTTAACTTACTGGGAACAACTTAACGAAGGAATTAATTGGCGCGATGCTTGGGCTAATGGAACAGACTATGATAAAGGTGATGCTGTAAGAGGTATTGCAGGAACTAACTCATATCTATGTATATTAGAGCATACAGCTGATCAAGTTACTTTACAAAATAGACCAGATCAAGATGTATCAGGCACTAACTGGAAATTATTATCAGGTGGTGTTGAATCAGGAAACTTAACTACTGCTGGTGATTTAGTTTACTACGGTGGATCAGGTCCTGTAAGATTACCAATTGGTACTCCAGGACAAGTATTAAAAGTTAATGCGGCAGGTGATGCTCCGGAATGGGCATACTTTGGTGCAGTTGATCATGTTTATTATGTTGCTCCAGGTGGCGAAGAAGGTCCAGCACCATTAAGCGGTACAACACTAGATAAACCTTGGCATTCAGTTAGATATGGTTTAAACGAAATTAGAAAAGGTCCAAGAAATCCAGAAGGTACAAGTTTATTAAAACGCAATAAAGCATTTATTAGTGAAGAAGCTGGTATACAATATGTTGCTTGGAAAATAGCAAACAACTCAGCACCTTTTAGTACAGGTTATACACATGACGCGGCAAAATGTAGACGTGACATGGGACAAATTATTGATGCATTTATTTGGGATCTTACACATGGTGGTAATGTTCGTACTGTAGAAAGTGCTAAATCATTCTTTTCAAGTGCAGGTACAAGTTATATTACAGGACAAACAACACAAACAGTTGATGTAATTAATTACATGGTATCAATAATTGATACCACTCTTAGAAACTTGGCTCCGGCAATAAATTATCAAACAACAAATGGTATTGCAGGTGGATTACAAGTTATACAAAAAATTGATGGAACACAAAATACTGAAGCAGGATATTATGCAAGAGTTCAAGCACTAGCAAAAATAATTACTGACGCAATTACGGCAGGATCAACTGTAAATGTTCCTGCGGCACAACACGCCTATGATACGCTGTTTGTAAAAACAGGAATATACAAAGAAGTTTTACCAATGATTGTTCCAGAAGGTTGTGCAGTTATTGGTGATGAATTACGTTCGACAGAAATTAATGCTTTAAAGGCAGTTGATGCGATAACTACTCCGACACACATAAAATTATCAATGTATGGTATAGCTCATATTAAAACTATCATTGATAATATTATTCTTAATACTTCAATTACAAAAACACCAGCAGGTGCCCATATGACAATGGATACCTTTAGTGGTGCAGATGCTAGTAGAACATTAGGAACATACACAGGTGTAACAGGAACATCAGGTGGATCAGGTACAGTAGGAACATTTAATATTGTAGTTGGTGCCGGTGGTGCTGTTACAAGTGTTACAGTTGCTACAGGTGGATCAGGTAATTTAGTTAACGACACAATTACAATCACAGATGCTAACTTAGGTGGCGGTGGCGGCGCAAACTTTACAATGGATGTTGCAACTATTGCCGCAGGTAATACTAAAACACAAGACACAGCATTACCAGTAGGTTCAGCGGCGGCAGGAACACAAGCTCAAGCATTACTCCAAAATATGTACGATACAATTAATTGGAAAGTATTTGGAATTGGGGTTGCTCCAGAAACAACAGGTAAGAGTGGTAGAGATACAACTCAAGGTTATGTTGATGCAAGATTAAGAATACTTGAAAACTTAGATTATATTGCTGAAGAAGTTGTTGAATACTTAAAAGCAAATCATACTTTAGATTATTCAGCAACTATTAATACAGCAGGCGAAGAACAATGTTTAAATGATATGAAACATAATCTTGATGCACTTATGTATGACTTAGAAAACTACGGAAACTATAGATCAAATCTATATGCAAGATGGACAGCTAACTCACACTTAGGTTGTATTACTGAAGATATGTATTATTGTCAAAACGCAACAGGAATACGTAACCAAACATTAAGAGGTTTAAGCGGACATTTTCCTAGAGCTAAAATTACAACAGATAATACGCATGGTAGAAAGAAAGGCGACTTTATTACAATAGCCAGTCTTAATGTAAATTGTAGTTATGGATCTAAAGTTTATCCAGTTACAAGTACTCTTACAGCGTTTATAGTTGCTTCGGCTCCAGATGCCACAACTATAACAGTTAATCTCGGAACAAGCTCAATTGCACACACTTACGTTAGTGGTGGAACTGTAGTTGATGTAGGTTCATCAACAAATCATGCAATTTCAAACTTTGTATATAATGAAGGTACAGGAATTGCTACAATTACTTGTGCTACTCATACATTAAGTGCCACTGATGCTATTAAACTGTATGACATAGTAATATCATGTGATTCAGGAACTAAAGTTTATCCACAAATGCCATACTCAGGAATCTTTCCTGTAACAAGCGTAGAAGATGGAAACAGTTTAACATTCTTCCTACCACCAAGTGACATAGTTCATAATTATGTAAATGGTGGAACAATTGATAAAACTGGAGTTGCTAATTCAGGTGGCTCAACAGATATTACTAACTTTACTTACGATAATACTACTGGATATTCAACAGTTACATCAGCAGTACACGGATTAGCTGAAGGTGACTTTGTAAAACTTTCAAGCATAACAGTTTCTTGTAACTACGGTGGATCAACAACAAATAAAGTTTATCCAGATCCAAGTAATTCAACAGGAATATTTAAAGTGTATCGCGTTATTGATGCTAACACTTATGCTTTTGGAATGGACAAGTCAGCGTTTGTACACACTTATATTAGTGGCGGAGTAAGTCAAAAGGTTACAATTACTGCAACAGAAAGTAAAACTGTAAGCGACTTTACATATGATACTAACGGAATTACAAACACTTATGGAACTAAACGTCCATCAGCAGGTGCTTGTGTATCACTAGATCCAGGTTGGGGACCAAATGACTCTGAAGCATGGATTCATTTAAAATCTCCATACATTCAAAACGTTACTACAATTGGTGACAAATGTGTTGGATTAAAAATTGATGGTGATTTACACGCAGGTGGTTATGATTCTTTTGTTGCAAACGACTTTACGCAAATTATGAATCATGGTATTTCTATATGGTGTACTAACTTAGGTAGAGTAGAACTTGTTTCGGTCTTTACATATTATGGACACGTTGGTTACCTTGCAGAAAATGGCGGAAAGATTCGTGCTACAAACGGAAACAACTCATATGGTGATTTTGGATCAGTATCAGAAGGTATTGACTTAACAGAAGAAGCAATTACGGCATACGTAGATAATAGAAGTTATGATGCAATTATTGGCGACGTTAGAGTTGATAATAATAAAATTATTGCACTTGAATATACAAATGCTGGTAGAGGATATGTTCCAGGAAATACAACTTATGAATTCTCAGGTGATGGTTATGGCTTAACAGGAATAACTCCAGTAGTTGTTACTGGTGGTGTTATGCAAGTTAGAATGACTGGTAACACAAGTACATTTGGTGGAGCAGATTATGTTACAGCAAGTAATACAGTTCAAAATGGTAACACTACACAAGTTACATTATCAAATACTGATACAGCATTAGGAGCCGCATATCCAACTATGGCAATTTTTATCACAAGTGGTAAAGGTGCAGGACAATATGGTTATATTAATACATATAACGCGGCAACAAAAATTGCTACAGTTAAAAAATTCAGTGACGGCGCAGATGGTTGGGAACATATGACTGGTGCGACAATTGAAACATTATTAGATAATACAACAACTTATAGTGTTGAACCAAGAGTAACTTTTTCAGCACCAACTGGTGATGGTTCAACTGCAACTGCAACAGCTTTAGGTAGAGCAAAAGTTGTAGATGGAAAAATAACTGAAGTTAGAATATTTAATCCTGGTGCAAGTTATACAGCGGCACCAACTGTTACATTTGACGATCCAAATAATACATCAGATGCACCTTATGAAGTTTATATAGGTGACGGCGTATTAACACAACCAACGTTTACAGATGCTGGTACAGGATGGACAACAGTAAGTGCCACAGTAGCTGACACTGGTGTTGATAAAAATATTACAGGCGTAACATATACAGCTAATCCATTTGCTGAAGTATTACTTGTAGCAAATAAAGAATATATTAAAGATGAAGTTGTTGCTTGGATCGAACAACAAGTAGCAGGTGGCGGAACCATGTGGGACGGCTTTGTACATGATTCAATTAAATGTGAAAGAGATGTTGGTTACTTAATTGATGCTTTCATTCATGATTTAAAATATGGAAGTAATACTGAAACAGTTAGATCAGCTAGAACATATTGGATAGGTACACAATTTGTTGGAGGTGAACAACCTCAAATAGTTGAAGCCTATGAGGAAATGAGAGACATTATTGTAACTTATATTTTACCTAATGCGGCTCATACTTCATTACAAGCAGTAACAACTCAAACTACAAACGGTAACAATGGTGAAGCAGATGCTGTTACTAAAACAGGTGAACTAATTAGTATTATTACACACGTTGTTCAACACGGATTAAGTTCTATACCAACACATGGTAGTAACGGAATTGTAGATATTACAGTTACAGGTCATACTATTTTAGACAGAGCAAAAATTTCTATTACAGGTGTTACTGGAACTAACCAACTAAATGCTAATAGCTACTATGTTGGTGTTGTTGATGTTAATACTTTAAGATTATATATTGATGAAAACTTATTATATCCAGCAGTAGGAACAAATTATGCAACTTATATTACAGGTGGTGTAGTTAATACTGGCGACGGGCGAAGAGATTCAAAACAAGATGGAAAATATATGCAAGTAGAATCAATGTTAGCAATACCACAATCTGGGGCGAATGTCCAATTTAATAGTGATTTAAATACATGGTATAAATTAGTATCAGTTACAAACTTAACTGGTAGTGGGCCTTACTCTGCACTATTACAATTGAGTCCAAATATAGAAATTCCAAATTCTCCAACACATGGAGACAAAATAACTATTAAAATTCGATATAGTCAAGTGCGTTTAACAGGACATGACTTTTTGGATGTAGGTACTGGTAACTTTACCACTACTAACTATCCTGGTATTCCAACAATACCTTCAGATCAACTAGATGAAACTGTTGAAGAAGGTGGTGGGCGTGTGTTTATGACGTCAACGGACCAAGATGGTAACTTTAGAGTTGGTGATTTATTTACAGTTGAACAGGCAACAGGTATAGCAACCCTAAATGCAGATGCATTTAGTATTTCAGGCTTACAAGAATTACAATTAGGATCAGTTGAATTAGGAAGTGCGGGAGCCGTTATTAACGAATTCAGCACAGACGGTACTTTTACTGCAAATAGTGATAGTATTGTGCCAACACAACGAGCAATCAAGACGTATATTACGTCCCAAATTGGTGGAGGCGCTTCTGAATTGAACGTAAATAGTGTAACAGCAGGAGTTATTAACATCCAAGGTAATACAATTACCACAACGACAGGTGCTTTAATAAATACAACTGCTGTAATGAATTTCTCCGGAGGCGTTAGTGGCGCTCCGGTAGTAATGCAACAGTTTTTACTGAGTTAATAAGGATTAAAGGAGAAAAAAGATGGCCACAGGACGATTAGGAACAGCAGATTTGGCGGCTGGCGCATATACTTCTGTATATACGGTTCCTGCTAACACTTTCTCAATTGTTAGTGTGAACGTACTTAACAGAGGTTATAGTGCATTAGCTGTAAGAATTGCAGTTGCCACAGGGGGTACACCAGGAGCAGACGAGTTCATCGAGTATGATGTTGAGCTTTTATCGAAGGGCGTACTAGAAAGAACAGGTATAGCGATGTCGGCAGGGCAAATACTTGTAGTTTACTCATCTGCCGTGAGTTGTAATGCAGTGGTGTTTGGAATTGAAACATCGACTGTATAATGATAAATATATATAGTTAAAGGAAAAACACAATGGGACGATACATATCAACAACAGGAACTAGCAGTTCAGTGATCGTTGAGAAATCAGGATCTTATACTGCTAAGGTGAATGAACGAGTTGTAGCCAATACTTCCGGTGGTGCCTGGACATTAACAATGCCAGCTAACGCCAGCTTGTTGGTAAACGACGTTGTGCAAGTTATTGATCCTACAGGAAGTTATTCAACGAATAATTTAACTGTGGCTCGTAACGGCTCAAAAATTCAGAACCTGAACGAAGATTTGACCATGAATATTAACAACGTAGCTATTACCTTTATATACACTGGTACTACTTACGGATGGTTAATGTCTGGTACATAAGATAAAGAAGAGGAACGTTAATGTCAAGTTTAAAAAACTTATTAGGTGACGTCGTAGGAGGAGGTTCTTTACCACAAAAGATCTTCTACGTATACAATAATGACAGAGGCCTAGGTCAAACTGGGTGTTGTTGTGCGTGGACCGTTCCGGCGAAGATCCGAAATGTTACATTCGAATTATGGGGTGGAGCAGGCGGTGGCGCAGGAGCTTGTTGTTGCCAATGGCCAGTTCAAGGTGCAGGTGGAGGTTCGTATTCAATTCGAACAGTAACTTCAGCGGCAGGTACAACATTAGCGGGTAATGTTTATTCAATTTGTGCGGCAGGGAATGGCACTTGTTGTCAAGCCCATTGTTTAGGTTATACAGGTTACACAAGTTACGTTAGTGGCCCAGGGCTACCAACTACTTGTGCAGGTGCAGGATGTGGCGGTAAAACAATGTGTCACGCACTTTACGCCTATAACTGCTGTCATGGTTGTAATATTATTGACAGTCGAACACAAGGCGATTTAAGATTTGGACACGGACGTGATGGTTCAATGCAAACTCACTATTGCCACAACCAAATGTGGGAACAAGTAGCAGGCGGACCTAAGTCTAGCTCAAGTAGAAAAGGCAAAGATTCTTGTATGGGACCAATGTACTGTACAGGTTGCGGATGGGGTTGTTCAGACGATTATCCATCCGGCGGAAGTTTTAGTGCAACAGCGTGTGGCGGAGGATGTTGTTGGGGACAATGGAGCTCCGGAGGATTAGTAAAAATATCATATAGTTAAAAACATATGGACCTAACTGGTGATATGATAAATACAAAGGTATAAGGATACAAACTATGAAGCAAATAACTAAAGATTTTACGTACGATATACCCGATGAGTACTTGGCGCAAACCAATGACGACGGGTTGACTGCAACTGCTTCTTATACAGGTCCAGCGACATTATGGGTTTTTGTGCAAGATCAGACAGGAAAGAATCAAAGTGATGCTATGCAACTTGATGAAAACTGGGATGGCAATGATATGCCGGCACCAGAAGGTCAAGTAAAAGTAGAACTTGATTGTGAAGGCGCAGATACTTTGATGTGTGCAATATTTTTACCACACACAGTATCAGTAAAAGATGTAACAAATGTAACAAGAGAGTTACCAGAAGACTATGGAACATATTCAAACCCATGGCCACCAACACCAGATCACGCTTATGAAAGAGAAATGCTAGTATATAAACAAGATACAGCTGATGTGGCAGGAGTAGATGACAATCATAAAGGTGGTGACTGGGAATTAACATGGAAGCAACCCTGGGTGACTTGGGGAACACAAACTCAATTAAGAAACGATTTATTAGCGATGAGTGATGGTAAAGTATCATTCGATCAACCAGATTCAGTTAAGCAACCTTGGATTGAGTGGCGTCAAAAGATGAGAGATATGCCAACAGTTTGGAAGCGTGGAGAAGCTGGTGAATATCCGGCACATATGGTTAAATTTCCAGCAGAACCAACGAGAGGCGGATTTGCTGATCCACCAGCACCAGGAACAGATTCAGACCCGACACAAGTTAACGAGTCGGATTAGGGAACGGAGAATTTAATTAATGTCTGCATTAAGAACTTTATTAGAACTAGGCGGGGATACAGCCGCATTATCATTAAAAACTATTTACGTTTTCCATTCTAGCTTTGATACTACAAGAAACGGTAACCCAGGATGTTGTTGTTTATGGACAGCACCAACAGATACGTTATGGGCGGCTTTTGAAGTATGGGGAGCAGGTGGTGACGGCGGTGGTGTTTGTTGTTGTATGCAAGGCTTTTCAGGTGGTTCAGGAAGTTATGGACGTAAAATGCTTGAAGTTAAACCTTCAGCACAATTTACATTATGCTCAGGTTCAATGGGATGTTGCAGACCAACTAATACAGGATGTCCAGGATGTGGAAGTTATGCTTGTTCATCAACTGGATGTTGCGACGGAACATACTTTTGCTTATGTGCATCAGGCGGTGGATACGGTCGTTCAGACTGTCACTTTGGAGCGGCTTCAGGAACATACTGTGGTTGCCCAACTTACATTTGCGGATGTGTTCACGGGGCAGACTTTGCAATTTGCGGATTTCACGGAGGCGGAGCAGGTACATCAATGTGTGCAAGTTCAACCTTCCAATTAACACAAAACGCACCAATGGGACAAGCAGGTGCAAGAATGAGTCACGATAGTTGTTACCAAACACATGGTAGAGTACACGCTGGACCGTCAGTATTCCCAGGTGGAGGTGGCGGAACAGGATCTAATCACGATGGCGGTTGTCGTTGTGGAGGACCAGGTGCTGGAGGATTGGTAGTTGTTTATTATCAATCGGATGTATAAGGGATATAATTTATGTCAAGTTTAACAGATTTTTTACCAGGATATGATATAAGCTCTAGCCCACCAAAGGCGTTTACAATTTCATATGAATGGGCACATAACGAAGGGTGGCCACAATCAGCACACGGAATGCCACCACAAGGAAGATATTGTTGCCCAGGCAACGGTGGTAAATGCTGTCATTGGACAGTTCCAGCAGGAGCTTCATATGTAGTTTGGGAAATGTGGGGCGGTGGCGCTTCAGGAATGGGCTCTTGTTGTTGTATGCAAGGATACGCGGCAGACTCAGGAAGTTATGCAGTTAAAAGTTCTAACGTATCAGCAGGTGATACATTTACAATTTGTGCAGGAGCTTCAACGTGTTGTAGACCTAGTGCATCTAATTATCAAGGCTGTAACAGTTTTGTTATGGGAACACCAACAGGATTAAGTTGTTTTTGTGCAACAGCTTGTGGCGGAATATGTACTAACTGTTCACAATGTCACGGATTCTTTGGATGTTATAGTTGTTGTATGAATTGTTATAACTGTTCACAACAACCTAATAACGTTGACTTTGGAATTTCAGGAATTAAAGGTTCAACACAACGTTCACAACATTGTGGCGATAGAGGATTACAATATATACCAGTAGCACCAATGGCACAATCAGGACCAAAAATGGGACCAGGTGGTTGTTGTACACGAGGCGGTGATATGTTTGGTTCATGGCCAGGTGGCGCAGGATCAAGTTCACACTCATACGCAAGTTGTTGTTGTGGTTCACCAGGGGCAAGCGGCGCGGTTTACGTGTTGTACTATTAAGGAAAAATGTTAAATGAGTAAAAAAACATCAGTCAGCGGTTTTGTACATGAGGATAGAATAGAAAATCCTAATGCACCAGACTTCCCAGAAATAGAAATTGAATTTTCTTATGAGATGCCTGATAAGTATTTGTACCAAACTACCAAATTAGGTAAAGTAGGTAAACATACATATAAAGGTCCAGATCATTTATGGATCTTTATGGATAAAATGACAAATAAACGTGCAGGCGATCCGGGTCCTTGGAATATTGAACCTGACTTTATGCCACCAGCAAACACTTACAAAGTACTAATTGATTGTAAAGAAAATCCAATAATTTGTGAATTATTAGAACCAGATTGTGATCTTCTATTTTCAGATACTAGACCTTATACTACTGAAGAATTACCAGTTAATGATCAAGATGGAAATCCATTTTTACATATGGAACCAACAAATCCATCACCTGATCACACATACGAAATAGAAGATATAGAATTTAATCCAAACGGCCACGATCCAAAAACTGGAATAGGTGGAACTTGGGTTTATCCTTTACCTTTTAAAAAGCCACACGTTAGTTGGTATTCATTAAAGAATACACGTTGGTCTAAATTAAGTGGTAGTGATCATAAAATTCATGATGATTTACCAGCGGCACTTAAAAAAGAATGGGAAGATTATAGAAAAGAATTAAGAGATATTCCTATAACTTATGGTGTTGCATTTAGTATTGCAATTGATAATGCTGGAACAGGCTACAAAGTAAACGATAAATTTGTAGTTGATAAAACAGTTTTTGGCTTTAAAGAAAGCGACATTGGTGTTGCAGATGATATTAATCAACCAATGGGATGGCGTCCTGGCTTTGATCACGCAGATATGGACAATGTACACGAGAACGAATTTCACGAAGCAGATGATGACTCAGTATTAACACCTGGAGATAATCCATCAAGTCCAGAAGGTATGTTATTCGAAGGACGTTATGGTCCTTTAGGGTTAACTGAAAAACCTACACTTGATGTTACTATTATTGTTACAGAAGTTGACGGTGATGGTGCTATTACAGGTGTACGAACACGTAATGCCTTTTGTGCCAGACATATTTTTGAAGCACAAACACACGCTGATGTGGCAAACACACCAACAACTGATGCAGGAACAGGTGCTAAATTTACATTATCTAAAGTAGTACGTTGGGATCCTTGGAAATGTAGACTTCCAAAAGCTCCTGATGATATAGTAGCACAATGGGAAGGGAAACGTATTAAACGTTACCTAACTGATGAAGAACGTGACGATCCAAGTGATGGCTTTTATATGGAACATCACACATATCACCCAGTTACAGGGCACTTTATTAGCCCAGAAAAGGGTGGAAATTACTTTGCTAAAGATCTAAAAAGACTTAACCTAAGCACAGATGGTACAGCCTTTGATGATGGCAAAGCTGATGGTTTACCTGCGGCTCCAACTGATGTTAACGGCAAGGTTAGAGTAGTCGGAACTGTTAAAGCCAGAAAACAATCCTAAGAAATCAATTTCCTTTAAATATCTTGCGTAACACTTACTAATAAGTGTGAATATACAAGAGGATAAAGGATGTCAACTAAACGAAATACAGCTATTTTTATTAACGGCGGCGCTGGCCGTGTTATTGCGTCAATTCCTGCTTTAGAAAAGTTTGCAGAGGAAAATCCTGACGATAATTTTCTAATTGTCTGCGAAGGTGGAACTGATTTTTATAAAGGTCATCCTCTTTTACACGCTAAAGCATACGATGTTTGGCACAAAAATTTATTTCAAGAAAAATTAAAAGATATGAACTTATGTACACCAGAACCTTATAGGGTTTGGGAGTATTATAATCAAAAATGTAGTATTGCTCAAGGATACGACATTGGTATTAACAACAAAGGTTTACGTGAACTTCAACGTCCTGTCTTAAGACTTAATAGACAAGAGATGATTTTTGGTAAAAAAGTTGTTGATGAAGTTAAAGAAAAATGTAAAAAAGACAAAGCTATTGTTTTTCAACCATACGGTAGAATGATTAATAATGAAAACGGTATGGTATCAGATGGAAGCGGTCGTAGTTTTGAAGCCGATAATGCTGTCAGCATTATTAGAAAACTTTCTAAAAAATATGCCATGATTCATATGGCAGAATTTCAAATGGAATTCCAAAAACATAATATTAAAGAACCAGTAGCATCACCAATGGGTGCAGATTTAAGAGCCTGGGCTGGAATAATCCAAGCCGCTGATTATTTCTTAGGTTGTGATAGTGCAGGTCAACATATTGTTCATGCACTAGATGGTTGGGGTACAGTTGTTATAGGTTCAACATTTGCTATAAATGTTTCTTATCCAGAAGATAAACGTATTGATATTTTAGATATGGGAGAAACTAAAAGAGTTTATTCTCCAATCCGTGTTACAACTGATGAATGGTCAGATAGAGTTAATGATGGTATTATGATGATGAACGAGCCTATTGAAGGTGCCATTATCGAAAGTATTGAAAAAGGTATGAAGGCAAAGGAAAAAGCTAGTAAGGAAGTATAGTGAATAAGAAACGTTTATTTGCGTTCGGATGTTCGTTTACACATTATGCTTGGCCTTCGTACGCAGATTTTTTAGGATATGAATTTGATTCGTTCTCTAATTGGGCTCATCCAGGACTTGGCAATAGAGCTATAGCCCAACGTGTAGCAGAATGCCATACTAAAAATAATTTTACTAAAGATGATGTTGTTATAGTCCAATGGACTAGCCATATGCGTAATGATTGGCATTCATTCCAACCATTAAAATTTGACCCTAATAGTTTTTTACATAGTTGGTTTAGAAATACAAATAAAATAGGCTGGAAAACCCAAGGTAGTATTTTTAGTATAGGTAATAATTTAATATACGACGATGCATGGATTGACAGGTTCTGGGACGAACGAAGTTTTTTTATGTATACAATGAACGATATAGCCGCTACACAAGGATTGCTAAACTCAACAGGTTGTACTTGGCGTATGACTTCTATAGGTGAGTTAGCTAAATGCGGAAGTGATTTTCCTTATCATCCTGACTATGGAGAAAGTCATAAGAAAGATAGAAAAGATATGTGGCATCGTGAACCTGAGTTTGAGTGTTATAAAAAGTTATTCAACGACAAGTGGTTAAAACCTATAGGGTTATTTACTTGGGAGCATCCAGACGATGCTTATTGGTTTAAAGGTCCAGAAGATAAAACTTCGTGGAAAGAAGAACACCCAAGTCACGTACATCATTACAAATATTTAAATGAAATTGTTCGTCCAAGTTTAGGAATAAAAAAAGAAAATTGCGACAAACAAAAAAACATATATAAGAAACTTGACAAATATAAAAAAGAAATTCCAGATCTTCTTGGCTTTGAACAAAAAATATTAAATGAGATGATTGATATTAATATAGGATATATAGGATTTTAATATGGATAAGAAACATACATGGATCGCAGGAATAGCCAGAGGACATAACTCGGGTGTATGCTTATTAAAAGATGGCGAAGTTGTTTTTACAATTGAAGAAGAAAGATTAACACGCCACAAATATGATGGTGCACCTTTTGCCGCTATGGTTAAAATTTTAGAATATACTGATAAATTAGATTATTTAATTGTAGCACACACTCAGTCTTTATCTAATTCAACAGCAAGAATTGACTTTAGTGGAGATGATCCTTATACAGGAATGGCACGTAAATTAGGTTTAATTAAAAGAGGACACAATACATATGATAGTGCTCATCCGCAAGTTATTGATTTAAGTCATATTCATCATAAATTACACGCCGCTTGTGCATTTTATAGAAGTGGATTTGATAAAGCCGCGGCACTTATTGTTGATGGTGCAGGAACATTTCTTGATTTGTTTATTAATGGCGAACCACAAACTTGTTGGGAAACAGAAAGTATTTTCGATTGTAGTTACCCTGACGATTTTAAAACTCTTTATAAACACGTAGGGTTTAATGGTCCTGTAATAGGTAATAGATTAATAGACTTTGATAGCGAAATGTTTGATGAACCTAAAGGTAATACACACTTATTACATATTTCAGAAAATGCTGGCATTACAAAAGCATACGAGGCAGTAACAGAATACTGTGGTTTTCAGTTTATTGAAGCTGGCAAAACTATGGGGCTATTTCCTTACGGAAAAGAAAATCCTGATTGTCCAAAAATATTTAGAGATGATACAATATTTCCTATTGCAGATAGACAAGTTATTATTCCAACATACCCTAATGGTGCTCATGTTAATCATACTATGTTTAAGTATCTTGCTAAAGGTGAAACTGCAAGAGAAAAAACTACTGATATAACAGAATATCAAAATCGTAGAGATTTTGCTTATTCTATACAAACACAATCGCAAGATGAAGTTGTAAAACTTATTAAAAAATGTGTTGAACTAACAGGACATAATAAAGTTGTAATTAGTGGAGGGTATGGATTAAATTGTGTTGCAAATTATCATTATCTAGGAGCACTTAAAGATGATGGTATTGAAATTTATGTTGAACCAGTTTCAAATGATGCTGGAACGGCTATGGGTGCGGCACTTATGTGGCACAGACGATTAACTAAAGATACAACTATACACCCACAAGTAGATACATTATTTGACGGACCTGAATATAATTATTCAATAGACTATATAGAAGCAACTGCAAAAAAATATGATGCTTTAGTTGAAGACGCAGATAATGAAAAAGTTGTTGACTTATTAGCAAGTAAAAACATTGTTACTATATTTCAAGGAAGAAGCGAAAACGGCCCGCGGGCATTAGGTAATAGAAGTATTCTTTTTAATCCTGCTTATGAAGATGGTAAGGATTACGTTAATAAAGTAAAACGTAGAGAGTATTTTCGACCATTTGCAGGTTCAATTTTAGAAGAAGATGTTCATGAATGGTTCGATTTACGTGGTATGAAAACATCACCAACAATGATGTATGCTGTAAATTGCCAACCTGGTATAGCTGAACGTATTCCAGCTATAATTCACGTTGATGGTACTTGTAGAATTCAGACTGTTAGTAGGAAACAAAATCCACATTATTATGATATAATTAACGCCTTTAAAAAAAGGACTGGTATTTCAATAATATTTAATACTAGTTTCAATTTAGCTGGAGAACCTCTTGTTGAAACACTTGATGATGCTGTTAGAACCTTAGCAAACAGTGATATTGAGTACTTATTTCTACCAGAATTTGGCAAATTAATCACTTTAACAAACTTCCCCCAATAATCTTGCTGTCAAGTGATCCCTTTGTTTTTAGGTAAATATATAAAACAAAGAGGATTATAATGTTTGATGTAAGTAGATATTTTCGTAAAGGTGCAAATAACTCAATAGAGTTTAAGAACGGTGCTAACCTAAGTTACTCAGGCCCTTCACATACGCTAGTTAATAGTGGTACAGAAATAGATCGTTGGTACGTAGGCGAGTTTATGGGTGCTGAATACACCATAGCTTGTGACGTTGATGCATCACGTAAAGAAGTCATAAAAGCTCTATGTACAGCTAGTCCAGATAAAGCTAATATTATGGTTTATGGTCGAAGTAATTTAGGCTCTGATTTACTTCTTTTAGAAGTAGTAGTTACAGACTCATTTTTTAGTTTAGTTTGCTACCCTCGAGAACAAGACGATTCAACAGTAATCCAAGGAGCAAAAATAATTTATAGTGCAAACTATTACAAAACACAGAATGAGGCCACAGCTAGATGATCCAGATAAATACATACGGAGCCAATAAATGACTGTAATTAAATCACCTTTTGAAGCACAACACGGATATAAAAGCCCAGGGTTTACTGTTGATGAACTAGGTAACGTAACTGTACGTACTTTAACATATACTGTTAGTGAAGAAATAGAAGTTACTGGCGATTTTATCCTGCGCCAAGCAGGATCAAGTCCATGGTGGACTTTTACTATTGATGGTTATCTTATTGATGGAACTAATACTTTAGAAAGTAATCCTGGAATTGCACTAACAAGAGGTAATTCATATACCTTTACTTTACTATTAAGAGAAGGCGGTATTGGAGATATTACATTAAACATACTCCAGGATGATATTGCTGACCCAGGTGGTGCTAAAGTACCTTACAATGAAGGACTTAAACATACATCAGTAGACGGTCAAACAGAATTAAATGGTGGTGATGCACAAGGACAGTATGAAGGAAAAACACTTTTTACAGTTCCAGCTAACGCACCAACTCCATTGTATTATGGTGATGGTGATGGAACACCAAGAGGTACAATAGTAGTTGCAGATCCAACTATTACAGGTATAGGATCTTTTAGTAGTATTCTTACTACAGGTAATATAACTGCACAAGGTGAAAATGCTACAATAACATTAGCACCAACAGGAAGTTCAGGAACAGTTATTATTAATCCTGCTAATGGCGGAACATTAAGTAACATGGACATTAATGCATTAGCATTAACTTCGTCAGATGATGTCACATTATCTGGAGCAAATTCTAAAATAACTATTAATCCTACAGGACTTGGAACAATTGCTGTATATCCGAATACATCTGGAACAATAGACAATGTAGCAATAGGAAGTACTAAAGCAATGAATGGATCATTCTTAACATTAACTTCCGAAGCAGGAACGTTAAATAACACAGAGATAGGAAGTACAACGCCAACAACTGCATCATTTACAAGTGCAACAGCGTCAGCACAACCTACTTCAGCAACACAGGTTGCTAATAAGAAATATGTAGATAAGACAGCATCGGCATTAGCGATTGCATTAGGGGTATAACTTAAGATGGCAAAAACAAAAGTAGAACAGTATATATTTCAACCAGGTATTCCACTTAAAGATAATCGCTATCACATGGCGCATGATCTTATTAAGAATAACGTTGAATTTATATGCGACGAAGTTACGGCTTGGATCGCTGAACAAGTTAAATTAGAGCCTACATATCCAAATGCTTACGCAAATATAGTTGCAAATAAAGAATTTATAGCAGATGAGGTTATGTCTTGGTTTGATATAGCATATCCAGGGGCACATGATCTAAAGTATAGTGTATCAGCGTCAACATTTGATCCAAATACTGGTGACTTAATATTAACTGTTGGAGCACACGGTTTCCAAGTTGGTAGTACTCTTAGGATTGTTACAGATAGTTTAACCTTTACTTGTGCCGAAGATGCTCATGCAACAAATCATACCTATCCAAGAGCAACTGGATCAAATGCACCAGGTGGTTATGACTATGCTTACGAGACACCAGTTTCAGTATCGGCAATTACAGGAACAACTGTTACAGTAAACGTTGGTCCAAATGGTGGAATTGGTCATACAACCGCACATACATTTGTAAGTGCGACTGCTGATTGTATAATAAGTAATGAACGTCATGAAAAATGTGAACGTGATACAAAATATAACATTGATGCTATAACAACAGATTTATACAATGGTGGTAATTCAAAAACTATTGAGTATGCAAAAAGATACTGGGAAGGTACTAATTCAAATCTTGCTAACGCAACCGAACAAAGTTATGCTCTTGTAATTAATACTAAATTAGAAGAAATAATTAACAGTTATATTTTAACAAATACGGCATGGACAACTGCACAAGTTCCGGTAGTAACTACACAAGATGTTAGTAATCCGGTTGGTGAATCTAATGCAAAAAATAGAGTAACAGAATTAAAGAAAATTCTTAATGATGTTACAGAAAATGGTTTATCAGCAATACCAACTACTACACCTTCTTGGTCACATTATACTTATGACGGAGTGTTATGCGAAAGAGATACTAGAATTAACTTACAAGGACTTGACGGCGACGGCGGAATACTTTATGATTTAAGATATGGTGGTAATGAACAAACACGTTTTACTGCTAGTAAATATTGGATTAATTCAACACCACAAATTGATGGTAATAGAACTCCTGAGATTTTTGCTAAAAATTATGTACGTGATTTAATTAATAATTATATTTTACCACAACCAACACAAGCTCCAACATATCCATTTGCATTAGCACTAATTGATGCAAACAAAGAATTTATAGCTGACGAAGCCATGGCTTGGTTTGATTATAATTATCCAGGCGTTCATAATGCAACTACTCATCTAAAGTGTGAACGTGATACAAGATATAATATTGATGCACTTAGATCAGATTTATATACTGGTGGTAATCATCAAACTCTTAACATGGCTAGTAAATACTGGGAAGGTACTGCTGGACAACTTCCAGGAGGCCAAACACTTCTTACAACAGCAGGTAGTCACGGTAGAACTGTAGGTGATGTAGTTGAAATACGAGGCCTACTATTAAGTTGTGATATGGGTAGCAAAACATATCCAGTAGCCGACTTTTCTAATTCTCATTCAAGTAATCAAACATTTTCAGTTAGAACACAAAACCTAACTGCTACAACATTTGAAATTTATCTTGGAACATCAGCGATTGCCCAAACTTATGTTAAGGGTGGCGTAGCTATTCCTCAAGCAGGAGTACAAAATAATAATAGACTAGATATTCGAAACTTTGACTTTAATACAAGCACAGGTGTTGCTACAATTACAACAATGGGTGGCGCTACTGTTACAGCTACAGCACACGGTAAAAATAAAGGTGATTTAGTTGCAGTAGACAGCGTTGTATTAAGTTGTGCTATGGGTAGCAAAACATATCCAGTAAATAATTTTTCAACACAACATTCAACTAACCAAACATTTACAGTTAGTGCAACTAATTTAACTACAGACACATTTGAAGTTTCCTTTGGAATAAGTGCAATTTCACATACTTACGATAGTGGTGGTACAATTATTAAATCTGGGAATGTTAGAATAGCAATTAGTGATTTTGTTTATAATAATGCCACAGGTGTTTGTACTGTTACTTCAGCTGGTCACGGATTATCAGCAAGTGATAGTATAGATATACGTGGTGTTGTTATGACGTGTACTTATGGAACTAAAGTATATCCAGCAATACCTCATGCAGGAATTTATCCAGTAACAAAAGTTACTGACGCTGATACATTAGATTTTTACTTACCACCTAGTGAAATTGATCATACTTATGTTAGTGGTGGTACAGTAAAATCAGCAACGTTAAGTAACGTTGGTGGTGCAACAAATATTACGAATTTTGTTTATAATAATGCCCAAGCACTTATTACTATTAGTTCCGTAAATCACGGACTTGCTGTAGGTGATCTTGTTAAATTAGCAGACGTTACACTTTCTTGTAATACTGGACAAAAAATATATCCTGATTCAAAAGTATCTTCAGGTGTATTTTATGTTTATGATGTGCCTGATACTAACACATTTATTATTGGTATGGATAAAAGTAGTGTTGTACATACTTACGTTAGTGGCGGTACTTGTCAAAAAGTTACATCCGCTACAACTAATAGTGTTAATGTAAGTAATTTTGTATTTGATAGACACTCAGGACACGGATTATCAGGAAGTGATAGTGTAATATTACGTGGTATTGTAACAAATTGTACTTATGGAACTAAAGTATATCCAGCATTAGTACACGCAGGTCTTTATCCTATAACCAAAACAGATGCTGTTAATACCTTTGAATTTTTCCTACCACCTAGTGCAATCACTCACACTTATACTAGTGGTGGTACAGTAAATGATGTAACAATTTCAACTGTTGGAGGTTCGGCAGGCATTACAGCATTTGATTACGATAACGTACTAGCAACATATACTGTTACTTCAGCTGGTCACGGACTTATTGTAACTGATAAAGTTCAGTTAGCTAATATCGGAATGTCATGTGAATATGGCAATAAAACATATCCTGAAAATAATGCAGGAATTTTTGTAGTATATGATGTTATTGACGCTAACACATTTGTACTTGGTGGAAATAAAAGTGATGTTGTTCATACTTATACTGGCGGCGGCACTTGGCAAAAAATTACATATACTACAAGTAATACTATTAGTGTAAATGCTTTTAGTTTTGGTACAAGTGAAACAGCTTATGCTATTGCTGTTAATAATAAAGTAAATGATATTGTCAATAATTTTATTCTTACTAATACAGCATATACAACTGCACAAGTACCAGTAGTTACTACACAAACTATAAATTCAAATAATGGTGAAGTTGGTGCTGATTCTAGAATAACAAATCTAGTTAGCATTATTAATAATATAACTGAAAATGGATTAAGTGTGGCGCCAGATGCAGGATATGTAAGTGCAGGGTATACGCCATTACAAACAGTAACATCACAATATTTTGATACGGCTAGTGTTGCAGAAAGTGCCGCTAGTGGTGTTGTTACTAATAGAATGGGTATTATTACTGATGTAATAACTAACGGACTTGATAATGTTCCAACACTTGAGAGAGCACAAATTAGTTCTGTTAAATTACAAACTCGTGTACCAACAAATGATTTATTATTAATTACTGATACAACTGTTAATGAAGTTTTATTTAACTTTACTGACTCTGAAAGAGGCGCTAGTGTTAGCTATGTTACGGATGAAGAAAGATTAACAAAAGGTGTTGAAGACGATTTTCCAAAATTCTTAGAAAGAACTGGAACTATTACAACTGTTTATTTAGATGTAAACACAGATAATAAACAATATGTTCCAAATGCAAGAATTCAACTTGAAGCAAATAAATCTTTCTTACAAAAAGAAGCATCAGCCTGGATACAAAATAAAGTTTCAACTGCTACTACATATCCTTATGCAAAAACATTAATAGATGCAAACAAAGAGTGGTTAGCTGACGAAGTTATGGCCTGGTTTGATATAACATATCCAGGTGTTCATGATGCTGAGCGTCATGCAAAATGTGAAAGAGATACAAAATATAATATCGATGCAATAGCATATGATATCTTACACGGTAGTAATACTGAAACTATTAAAACTGCAAAAATGTATTGGGAAGGAACAAATTCTCAACTTATGAATTCAGGTGGTGCGTTTACTAGTACTACTGCAAATGAAATGTCTTACGCAATTGCTGTTAATAATAAAGTAAGAGATTTAATTATAACTAACGTCCTTACAAATACAATGGCTATTACTGTACAGGATCCTATTGTAACAGTACAGGCAACTAACGCTAATGATGGTGAAGCTAAAACAATTGCTAGAGTAACAGAATTAACTGACATCTTTACAAGCGTTATACAGAACGGTATTTCTGTAATACCTAATTACATTCCATCATGGGATGATTATACTTACAATTTACCAAAATGTGAAAGAGATGTAGGATATCAAATAGATGCTCTTATATGGGACCTTAAATATGGTGGAAACGCTGAAACTTATAGAAATGCTGAAAAGTATTGGGTTGGCGCAACACCACAAATTGATGGAGATCGTTCACACGAAATATATACTAAAGATTTTGTATTACGTTTAATTAACGATTATGTCTTTAAAAATATAGCTTATTCTACATTACAAGTGGGTGGCGGCGCAGTTGCACAAAATACAATTTATACAGCGGCTGAACTAGGTACTAACGCAAGAACAAGTGAACTATTTGCAATTATTAATAATGTTATTACTAATGGATTAGGTGTACTACCTGTTAAAGATGAACCAAAAATATTTACAGAAAATGATGATATACAAATCTTTATTGATCAAGGTGACTTAAAAGTTAGACCTTATGACTTTGGTACTGATGCTATTGAACGTCAACGTGTTGCACAAGCTCAATCAATGCTTGATGCTGACTTTGAGTATGGACTACAGCCTACGAAGTGGCAAGCGATTGCTACACAAAGAGGTTATCCATCAATTTACGAAGTA
>Ga0209752_1000201_pt1 | contig 29175 bp, 34 predicted proteins | sample METZYME_3_250m_FD_187548 | JGI IMG/M metagenome (GOLD analysis project Ga0209752, IMG submission 187548) | Marine microbial communities from oxygen minimum zone in mesopelagic equatorial Pacific - METZYME_3_250m (SPAdes) (version 2) | ecosystem: Environmental > Aquatic > Marine > Oceanic...
TCTCGATGGCACGCACATTCTGGCCTAGGTCGTGGTAGACGTTCCCCCGGTTGTGGTAGGCCTCGGAATACTTCGGATTGATGCGAACGGCCTCATCATAGCCTTCTATCGCACTCTCAAATTGACCCAGTGCGTAGTAGGCCACCCCCAGACTGTAGTAAAACCCGGACCGTTCGGGCGTCGGATGGTTCATTGCGGTTTTTTACGTTACGCTCAAGTTGAATCTGGGCCGGCAGCCGGGCCCATAGTTTTGATCACCGGTTTTCCCGCGCCCTCATCTTTGAGGCCGAGTATACCATTCAAGGTATACCATTCAAGCACGAAAATAAGGGAGCACCTAGGGCCGAGAAAACCGTGATTGGGGCACTGTCGTACTAATACCAGACCGGGGTGGATTCATTGACCTGGCCTAGAGCGCCGGGATTCCCGGTGTATCGGCATAAATCGAATACTGTTATCCGTCCCAGAGGGCGGTTGGGGATAACCGGAAAATGTCACGAATATTTGCTTTGCCAATGATGGCCGTTGTTTTGGGCTTGTTGGCTTGTGGGGCCTCCGCAACTAAGGCGCCGCTAGCTTCGACGCTTGCACCATCAACCTCAAGCGATGCGCAAGTTTCGACCCGTACACTGTCAAACACAGCTGCGCCCATTTCAAAGGTTAATACTGCGGGTGGCGCGGTAGCCACTCAGGCATCGGATTCGCTTCCAACTCCCGAGATCGGAGACACGGCGACACTTCAGACCGATTCGAATCCGACGGCGCCGGCTAACTCATCTGCGCCCGCAGGCGCCACGGCTCCGGAATCGTCACCTCCAGAGACTCCTGTACCTGCTCCAAATTCGCCTTCGGCGGCCGCTCCAGCGAAAGCGGCGATCATCGTAAACCAGCCTAAGGTTGGCATCGACGTCGGCAGCACCATCCCGCACTTTGAATTCACGTTAATTGACGGAACGCGGCAGTCAACGGCCCAGCTCGCGAGCCAAGGGCGGCCGGTGTTCCTATTCTTCTTTGCAACTTGGTGACCGGTCTGCCGCTCCGAGTTACGGAGCCTGAAAAATGTCTACCCCGAGTTCGCGGACCGCGTAGATTTCTATTCCATTGGCCAAAGCCCATTCGAGAGCATCGACCAATTGGAGTCGCACCGGATCAAAGAGGGTCACCTCTGGCCGATAGCTGAGATAGACACAGACGTGCTAAAAGGGTTGCGGGTTCTGCAGCAATCGACCAAGATCGCACTGGACCACCAAGGAATCATTACCTACCGGGCTGGCTACGCCGACGGCGGCGCACACAAGTGGCGCGAAGTATTCTCAGACCTCGCGAAGCGGGCCGGCGGCTGAGACAGGCCAACTGTTTCGGCCACCGGGATATGCCCAGTTTGACTCCCCAGACCACGAGTGCTGGATTTCCGAAAACCGAATCAGGCAGTTCCTGCTGGGCATAAACATGCCAGAAACAGGGGGATGACATGCTGGCCAAACCGGTCCTCAAGATTGTCGATCTGTTTCAGATCCCCAAAATCTTGCAGGTACTTTTACGTCTACTTACCCACGCCTCAATACTGACCGCAGAAGAGTTGGAAGCGGCTGGCTCGGTTCTGGGTCCAGAGGCAGTGCAGTACCCGAAAGTCAGGATTGCCGAGGGCGGGGTGATGACCGTGGTTTTCAAGATAAACGGCGACCGGGAGATGACCTTATTCCGCACCATCAACCTTCCCGCAAAGGGACATCATTCACGTAGCCACCTCAAACTGTTGGTGCACGAGCCCAGAAAACCGAGAGTTACACATACTGAGGCTGGCAGGGTCTGGCTGAGAAACGTCCGGGCAGCAAGCGGTTTAGCGATTTCAACCGTGAGCAGCTAAGCCAGATCGCTCAAGACTATTACGACGATGTCCTGACCGCCGGCCCACCCTCGACCGACGAAGAGAAGCAGGCATTAAAGTCTCATATAGAGGACTTGCAGGCAGGGATTCTCTAGGCTGGTAGGCTAGAGACCCGATTTCGCCAAGAAATTGTTAATCGGGCCACTGAACCGCCGGTGATGCTCGATGATACCCAGGTGTTTAGCTCCCTGAATTATCTCCGTTTGAGCCTTGGGCATAGCCAGGGCCATCTCTTGCGCCATTCTGGGCGTTGAACCTGGGTCGCCGTCACCGGTGATGATCAGGGTTGGCATGGCGAAGGATCCGTAGTCCAGATGGTGGTCTTCCGCGTTTGACAGAAGTTCATAGCTCTCAAGAAAGCTGGCCGGGTCGTTTCTCTGCAACCTGGCAGTTATCTGGCATTCCACGTCTGGATGGGCTGCCAAGAACTCCGGGTTGAACCACCTCTGCAGCGCCGATGCTTCTAGTCCTTGCTGGTCGCCGTCCTTTGCTTGTTGGACTCTTAAAGACATAGCCGACCGTTCCTCAGACGTGCGTTGGTAGGTGGTGCTGATCAAGACCAACGCCGAAACGATGTTTGGGTAGGACGAGGCAAAATGCTTGGCCACCTGGCCCCCGAGGGAAAACCCTACCAACACCATCTCTTCGATCTGGAGCTCTTCAAGCAGGGCCCTTAACTGGCCTAGGAAGGGATGGAACGTCTTGGCGCCCAGACGTTTATCGGTGTCGCCGTGCCCCAGCAGATCGTAGGTCAGCGTGGACCGGCCCACAAGATCAGCCAGCATCGCGCCCCAGATGCTTTGGTCAAGGCCGACTCCATGGATCAACACGATTGGTCTCGTGCCTGGAGTCTCTAAATATTCGAATCGAGTCCCATGTGCATCGATGCTCATTGGTGTGGCATACCTTTTGACTAGTTCTGGATAAATTGACACTCTCAAAATCGGGTGTTAGCGTCTGTTCTGCCGTGGGCGAATGACCACGGCATTCTATCAAGGAGACAACATGAAGTTTAGCAACTTCCTATTCCCGGAGAGCCAATCTCCTGACGGCGACTATGACGTCATTGAAGAATCCCTCCGGGAGGCAGAACTGTCCGAAGAACTTGGCTACGACGTGGTCTGGCTGGCAGAGCACCATTTCGACGGGGGCTGCGCCTACGTGGACCCAACAACCTTCGCCGCAGCCATCGCCGCACGCACCAAGAAGATCAAGATTGGATTCGCCGTGGCCCAGATGGCCCTGCACCACCCCATCAGGTTCGCCGAGCAAATCGCACTGGTCGACAATATCAGCAAGGGCCGCATGATCGTTGGCGTAGGCCGGGGCACGGCCTACAATTTCTACGAGTTCCGTGGGTTTGGCATCGACCCTGACGATTCCCACGAGATGCTCTTGGAAGTGGAAAAAATCCTGCTCCAAGCCTGGACCACGAAAGACTACAAGCACAACGGCAAGTACTGGCAGTTGGAATTGCCCGTGCTGCGGCCACAGGTGTACCAGAAGCCGCACCCGCCCATGATTCGCGCTTGCTCCGGTCTGGAATCGACGCTGGAGATGGCCCGGGAGGGCCGGCCGTTCATGATGAACGTCCAGAGCGACGAGGTCACCGTCGAACGCATGGACCAATACCGGGCGACGATGTCCGACGCCGGCCATAACGATGAGACCGTGGCCTGCAATGTGGCCGACTCGTGGGTCTGGCGCAATATATTCGTGGCTGAGACCGATGCCGAAGCCGAGAAAGTAGGGATCCCCTACTTCCAAAACATGCGGTCCTACTTGCAGACCAACCGCGACCGCATGAACACGGCGGCGGAACTTGAAGCCCAGGCATCTAGGATCGTCGGTTCGGCCAGGAATTCACTGGAACATGGAATAATCGTCGGCTCACCGGAGACCGTGACCGAGCGGCTTCAGAAGGTGCACGGCACCGGCGTTGGCGGCGTGATCATCCACTTCCGTCTGGGAGCCATGCCTTACGACGTCGCAGCCAACAGCTTGAAGCTGTTCGCCCAGAAGGTGGCGCCCAACTTCCAAGACTGAGCGCCTTTCTGGCCAAGAGCGCAGCCCTTACTTCAAGTCCAGCAATTCCACCTCGAACTTGAGGGTGGCATTCGGGGGAATCACGCCGCCGGCGCCAGAGGCCCCGTAGGCTAGGTCAGGGGGAATTATCAATTCGACCTTACTGCCGATGTTCATGGTCGCCACGCCTTCGTCCCAGCCCTTAATCACCCGGCCGGCGCCCAGTGGGAACTCGAATGGCGTGCCCCGGTCGACTGAGCTGTCGAATTTGGTGCCGTCCAGCAGCCAGCCGGTATAATGGACCACCGCGGTCTTTCCCGATTCTGCCTTATCGCCGGTTCCGATTTCGATCACCTTGATCTGTAGCCCGGAAGCCGTGGTGGTGGTTTCTTCGTCTGCCATGTTTACCTCTGAGTTAGATTCGGAATCAGAATCGGAGGAAGACCCGCATGCGACTCCCAAGGTTGCCAAGAACACCAGAATCATGAGCCACCGCATGCCGTTAGACCTCCGCAGTTATGGAAATGCCGCCCGATCGCGCCCAAAGATGTTAGCACAACGTGTATTTGGATGAAGTGACATCTCTATCCGATGCCAGGCATTTAGATTATGATGTCACCTACTTCAAATGGGGAGGCAGCATCGATGACCGATGATTTCAGGCAGCGGGTAGAAGCCGCCAAGGGGCAAACTACGCCCGTCGAAGTTACCATTTCAAAAGAACAGATGGACGCGGAACCCAAGATACTGTTGATCGAGACGCGTCTTAAAGAGAACGTCCCGCTCAGCGAGCAGGCTGAAAACGTGGTTTTCATGTCGGTTGAAGACTTGGACGCGGCCGCTGAAGACCGTTCCAGGCTGGACCCGAGGCTTTCGGACCCAAACGTACAGATCATCACAACTTGAAAACTTGGAAACAGGGCCGCCGTGGGCGCCCAGATACTCCAAGACATGGGATTCGACAACGTGACATACATGGTCGGCGGGATGACCGCTTGGAAAGAAGCCGGTCTGCCAACCAAGGAATAGATTAGGTGTAAGACGGAACAACCTTAGGCGGTGAGTTATGGCCGAGCGAGTTTGGGACAAGTTTCTTACTGATCAAGACCGGGAACACGTGGCGATGGGCGAAAACAAGCACGTGGGCTTTGGCGAGAAGCCGGCCCTGCTGCTGATTGACCTCTATCGGTGGGTGTTCGGTGATCGGCCCCAGCCTATTCTGGAGGCTACCAAAGATTGGCCGGCCAGTTGCGGTCTGGCCGCCTGGGACGCCATCCGCCCGATTCAGACCGTCCTAAAAGCGGCCCGTGATGCCGGCATCCCCGTGATTCACGCAACCGGACGCGACGACGACGGCCTGGCTGGTTGGAGCACGGGCCGGCAGGTCTACGGCAACCAAGACCGGAGTCCGGAAGCACTGGAACGCCGCAACCGACGCAATGACATCATTGACGAGGTAGCTCCCATCGACGGCGAGCCGATCATGCGCAAAGACTCTCCCAGCGCTTTCTGGGGAACACCTCTGATAGGCCACCTGACCGCCCATAACGTGGACACCATCATCGCCGTGGGCGAGACCACCAGCGGCTGCGTCAGGGCCAGCGTTCTGGACGGCTGCACCAACCGGTTCCGCATGATTGTCGTGGAAGAAGGTGTGTTTGACCGGCACGAAGCCGCCCACGCCATCAACCTGTTCGATATGAACCAGAAATACGCCGATGTCCTGCCTTTGGCCGACGTGCTGGAGTACCTGGGAGAGGTTGGTGCCAAGCGCGGCACGGCGGTCTGACCCAATCATGTAGCGGAGACGGCCTGGTTGATTGGAAATCGTGCCTGTGGTAAATTAGCTCTAACTAGATAGACTGGCAACGGTCGGAGATTCGAATGGCATACGTGACCCCTCGCGATGGCGAGAACCCGGAGAGCCTAGTAAATCGGTTCCGGGCTTCGGTACAGCACTCCGGGATCCTGCGGGAACTCAAGGACCGCCGCTTCTTCCGCTCCAAGGCGCAGAAAGAGCGATTGGCCGCCCAGAGAGCCGCTCGCCGTCGCCGTCGCCAGAACCGCAGGTAAGAACACCGACAAGACCCTGACCCGCACCGAATCGGGCCTGGGTTTAGGTTTTTGCACACAGTCTTAGCAGAAATGCAATCATCGGGCGGCTTTTTAAGCCGCCTGTTTTGCTGAAGGCCAAATCCCAAGGTTATTACTGGTTTTTCTTCAAGCATCGACGTTGAGGGGTACGGCAATCAGGTGCGTTGACAGCTATAAGTGCCGCTGGTAGATTGGATTGGTTGGCCTTAGCACTTAACCCTATGGAACTGCCAAAGGGTCATCATATACAGGAGAGCGCCCGTGCCTCGTTACGATTACCGATGCGAAAGCTGCAAAACAGAATTCGAATTGGTGCAGTCCTTCGCAGAAGCTGGCAAAGGCACCTGCCCGGCGTGTGCCGGAAAGGGCCAACGGGTCTATCACGCGGTCCCCGTCATCTACAAAGGTAGCGGTTTCTACACCACCGACTACGGAAGGCCGAAGACTCCGTCGGAAAGCAAGAGCGGCTCCAGCGATAGCTCATCTTCGTCCGACTCAAAACCGTCTGATTCCAATTCTTCCGGCGACTCTAAGTCGTCCACTGATTCGAAATCGGACACGGCCACCAAATCCGCCAGCGACAGCTCACCCAGTTCTTCGTCTGAGTCTAGCAGCAACAGCAGCAGCTCCTCCACTCCCGCAAGCTCCAGCTAGGAAACTAGTTTTTGGCCTACTGTGCCTTGGCTGCGCTACCTTCGGTTACTGTATTCCCCTTTGCCTTCCCAGAAGGTTGTTGAGTTTTTCATGCGGGCATTGGTCCAGAGGGTTACCAAAGCTTCGGTTGCCGTTGCCGGCGAGACTGCCGCCGAAATCGGCCCCGGTCTGGTCGTCCTGCTGGGTGTCTCCAAGGAAGACGACGAGGCCGACGCCGAATACCTGGTGGAAAAGACCGCCAACCTCAGGGTCTTCGCCGACGATGAGAACCGGTTCAACCGTTCCGCATTGGACATTGGGGCTGAGGTTTTAGTCGTGAGCCAGTTCACCCTCTACGCCGAGACGCGCAAGGGAAGGCGGCCCGACTTCAACCAGGCAGCAGGCCCCGAGAACGCCAAACGTCTCTACGAACATACGGTGCGGTTGTTCCAGGACAAGGGGTTGAAGGTGGACACCGGAAGATTCCAAGAGCACATGCTGGTCAGCCTAGAGAACGACGGTCCGGTAACCCTGATGCTAGACAGCGCCGACCGGCAGCGCCCACGCCGGAGTTGATCTGGGGAGACCAGACCGGCATCAAGAGAACAGGTGGTTCAACAAGGTCACTTCGCTTCCACAGCCAACGACCCTTGCAGGGACCAGGGGCTGGAACGCTCAATCTTCACCGTGGCCATTTCACCCTGGTGATACGCCTCATCCTCGAAAAACACCAGTTTGTGAGACCGTGTGCGGCCCTGCCATTTTCCTCTCTTGCGGCCTTCAACCAAAATCTCCACGTAGCTGCCGACCAGTTTGGCGTTGATCTCGGTCTGAATCTGCTCCTGGAGACTGTCCACCCTTTGGCGGCGGCTGGTCTTCTCGTCTTCGGGAACGGCGTCGTCCATGGTCCGCGAGGCGATAGTCCCCGGTCTGGTCGAATAAGAGGCGCAGTGGACCTTGTCCAGACGCAGCTCGGCGAGCAGATCCAGGGTTTGCTGGAACTGTTCTTCCGTCTCGCCGGGAAACCCCACGATGATGTCAGTGTTCAAAGCGACATCAGGCATCGCTCGACGGATCCGGCCGACGAGGTCGATGTAATCAGCACGGCTGTACTGGCGGCGCATCTCGTCTAAGATTCCGTCGTCGCCGGCCTGAACCGGCAGATTGATGTGCTCACAGACTTTAGGCAAGTCTGCCACAGCCTGTATTATCTCTTGGGTCATGAACTTGGGGTGCGATGTCAGGAACCGGATGCGCTCGATGCCGTCGATCTCATTTAGTCTGGCGAAAAGATCGGCCAGATTCGGCTGGTCCGGCAGGTCGTGGCCATAGGCGTCCACGGTCTGGCCCAGCAGGGTTATTTCTTTCACTCCCCGGGATGCCAGGGTTTCCACTTCCAAGGCAACATCCTCCACCGGACGGCTTACCTGGCGGCCACGGCGGTAAGGGATGATGCAGAAAGTGCACATCATGTCGCAGCCATGGATGATTGGCACGTGGCAGGTGACATCGGGCCGGTTGGGGGTTAGGGGTCTGACGCAGCCCTCCCAGTCGACCCCGGTCCGTTCGCCCACCATCTCCAACAGGGGCTCGAACTGCTGCGGCCGCATGAACACGTCAACGAAGGGGAATCTGCGGACCAAATCGTCAGAGTTGGGTCCTACCATACAACCCATGAGGGCAACGATGCGCTCGGGTTGCTTCTTTTTCAAGGGAGCCATCCAGGCCAGGTTGCTGGCTACTTTGTCTTCAGCGCCCTGGCGAACGACACAGGAATTGAGCACAATAACATCGGCGTCAGCCGCTTTTTCCACCTGCTGGATGCCCATCTGCTCCAACGCGGCGCCCAGCCGTTCGGAATCCGCGATGTTCATCTGACATCCGATGGTCCAGAGGTAGTAACTGTTCATGGCAAAGCGTTAAATCTGGCGCTTGGTTCCGAGTTAAAACGTAAATCGTTTGATTATGACAGAAATTAGACGAAAGGCTTCAAATAGAGGTGGCGGAAAGAGAGGGATTCGAACCCTCGGAACCTTTGCAGGCTCACGCGATTAGCAGTCGCGCACAATCGTCCACTCTGTCATCTTTCCCTGCACCAGCTAAATGTTACCAAATGTGCCTATGCCCATCAATACCCGACACGATAGGACGCACAATCAGACGGTAGGAACGACGGTTCAGGAGCCTTGATGGGCGTTTCGGTTTGAGATGCTTCACTTTATATGCGCATTAACCCGGCAAATTTGGTCGGTATTCGACCAAATGCGGCAGCATCTGGCAGGATTCCGGTGTTGACACTCCTGAAAACCAGCCATATGATGTGGCGGGACTTCCGGTAAAGAGCACCTAGCACAACGAATAAACTGGACCCAAAGGCAAACCAACAGGCCCTCAAGCCACGGAGAGTGACGCCCATGGATGAACTGGACCGAAAGATAATCACCCTGCTGCAACTTGACGGCAGGGCCTCCAACGCCAAGATCGCCCGCGAGGTTAGCGTAAGTGAAGGGACAGTCCGGCGCCGTTTGCGCCGCTTGGTCAACGACGATGTGGTCAAAATCATCGCTGTACCCAACTTGGAAAAACTGGGTTACGCGACCACCGCCCTCATCGGCCTACAAACCGGCCCCGGCAAGTCGGACGCCGTAGCAGAACAAATCGCTAAACTCGACGAAGCCCACTACGTAGCCATCACCACCGGCGCCTATGACGTGTTCATCTGGGCCGGACTGGAATCGGCGGAAGGCCTGGGCACATTCTTGAGGACAAAGGTCGGAGTCATAGACGGAGTCCAACGCACCGAGACATTTGTGAATCTTTCTATAAAAAAGCGCACTTACGGCCTAGTTCTCTGAGCCAGCGGCCCGGCCACAGAAATAAGCTAAAACCACCGCCTAAACCGCGGTGGTTTTCCTTTGCCCAGCCTGGTTTGAACGATAGGACAGAGGCGTTGCAATGGCGTCGGGCTATGCTATAATTCCAGTGCATTTTTCGCCAGCCGCAGCCAGGCGTGACAGCGCCGGCGCGGACTGACGCCGGAATTCAATCAAAAGGAGCCTCTCACCATGACCTACATCATCGTCGAACCTTGCGTAGGGCTTAAGGATTCGGCTTGTGTCGATGTTTGCCCCGTAGACTGCATCTATACCCGTGACGAAGACGATATGTATTACATCAGCCCGGACGAATGCATCGATTGCGCCGCCTGTGAGCCCGTCTGTCCCGTCACGGCCATCTTCGCAGAGGATGCGGTTCCCGCTGAGTGGTCCGATTACATCGCCAAGAACTACGACTACTTCAAGAACGTCGACCCCTCTGAGATGAAGCGTAAGTAAAACCCTACTCCGCCGGTTCACGGCAGACTTGAGGAAGCCCAGGACCGGCCCTCTGGGACCGAGACCATAAAACCTTTAAAGGGTCGCCCTTTAAAGGTTTTATATCGTCAACCAGTGATTTTAGTTTCCAATTTAGGGCCGGTATCGATGGGATGTTTGGGTTGGGAGGGAGCTGGATCGCGAGACGAACGGTTGCCTGTAGATTATTCGATTTAACCTGATAACACGGCTAGGAGCCATATATGAACGTCGACTCAACTCCCCAATTCGTAGAAGAAGCCTATAAGAAGATGGAGCGCAATCTGGAGGTTGTCAGGTCACGGCTCAACCGCCCGCTGACCCTAGCCGAGAAACTCCTCCTCGGCCACTTGGAAGATGCCCAAGGCGCTGAACTTGAACCCGGCGAAAGTTACATTATGCTCAACCCTGATCGGGTCGTCCACCAAGACGTGACCGGCCAGATGGCGATCTTGCAGTTCATGCAATCCGGGCGAGAAGAAGTTGCCGTGCCAACCACCGTCCACTGCGACCATTTGATCCAGGCTAGGGTCGGCGCTTCATCCGACCTTCAAGACGCCCTGAACGAAAGCAGCGAAGTGTTCCAGTTCTTGGAGTCTTCGTGCCGCAAATACGGCATGGGCTTCTGGAAGCCGGGCTCTGGCATCATCCACCAGGTCAATCTGGAGAACTACGCCTTCCCCGGTTGCCTGGTCATCGGCACAGACTCCCACACTCCCAACGCCGGCGGTTTGGGCTGTCTGGCGATCGGTGTTGGCGGTGCGGACGCCGCTGACGTCATGGCCGGCCTACCATGGGAGGTCAAGTACCCTACTCTGGTGGGCGTACACCTCACCGGTGAGCTGAGTGGCTGGACCGCCCCTAAAGATGTCATCATATACCTAGCCGGCGTGCTGACCGTGGCCGGCGGAACCAACGCCATCATCGAGTACTTTGGCCCCGGCGTCAGCTCCATCAGCTGCACCGGCAAGGCTACCATCACCAACATGGGCGCTGAACTCGGCGCGACCGGGGACGTATTCCCCTTCGACGAGCGGATGGCCACCTACCTGAAGTCCACACGCCGTCCGGAACTGGCCGAACTGGCTGAGAAGTACAAGCACTTGCTCACCTCCGACCCTGAGGTGGAGAGAGACCCTGCCCAGTACTACGACCGTATCGTGGAGATCGATCTCTCCAAGCTGGAGCCTCAGATCACCGGACCCCATTCCCCTGACCGCGCCCGACCCATCTCAGCTATGGCCAAAGAGGTCAAGGAAGAGGGCTTCCCGGACAAAGTATCCGCGGCCCTGGTCGGCAGTTGCACCAACTCATCTTATGAAGACATGAGCCGATGTGCCGATGTGGCCAACCAGGCCGCGGCGCACGGTCTCAAATCCGTCTCAGAATTCATGATTACCCCAGGTTCGGAGCAGGTACGTGCGACCATCTCCCGGGACGGCCAACAGGAGGCCTTGGAAGCCCTGGGCGGCACGGTCTTAGCCAACGCCTGCGGCCCTTGCATCGGCCAATGGAAGCGAGACGAGGTGTCAGAGGGCGAACCGAACTCCATCGTCACCTCTTACAACCGCAACTTCCCCAAGCGCAACGATGCCAACTCCGGCACCATGAATTTCATCACCAGCCCAGAATTGGCAGTGGCTATGAGCCTGGGCGGAAGCTTGAGCTTCAACCCGCTAACCGACACGCTAACCGGCGCAGACGGCAAAGAATTCATGCTGGAAGCGCCCAAACCAGCCCCTGAAGTCCCCTCCACCGGGTTTGATCGCGGCGAAGAAAGCTACGTTTCCCCTCCCGAGAACGGCAGCGGCATAACGGTCGCGGTAGACCCCAACAGCAACCGATTGCAGATCTTGGAGCCGTGGCCCAAATGGGACGGCCAGGATTTCAACAATATGCCGGTGTTGGTCAAAGCTGCCGGAAAGTGCACCACTGACCATATCTCTCCAGCCGGAGCCTGGCTCCGCTTCCGGGGACACCTGGACAACCTGAGCGACAACATGTTCCTGGGTGCCGTGAACGCATTCACCGACGATCCGGGCACCGGAAGGAATCAACTCTCGGGCGAGCAGATTCAGCCCATCCCTGAGATCGCCAGGGAGTACAAGGCGCAGGGCATGCAGTGGATCGCTATCGGCGACAACAACTATGGAGAGGGCAGTAGCCGTGAGCACGCCGCAATGTCTCCCAGAATGTTGGGCGCGGCGGCGGTAATTACCCGAAGCTTCGCTAGGATCCACGAGGCCAATCTGAAGAAGCAGGGCGTGTTACCCCTGACGTTCGAAGATCCCGGAGATTACGACCGCATCCGGGCCGACGACCGACTAAGCATCATCGGCTTGGCCAACCTGGTGCCGGGGCAGCCGCTGGTCTGCGTAGTCGCCCACGAGGATGGGGAGGAGGAGCGCATCAATCTCCGCCACACCATGAACCCCGGTCAGATCGATTGGTTCAAAGCCGGGTCCGCGATGAACCACATGAAGAACATGGCCGCAAGCTAATCGAAGTAACTGGTTCCATTTGGAATATCTAGGAACCAGTCAAACCTAGACTCGGCCAACAAAAAAGAGGCGTCCCGGTCGACCGGGACGCCTCTTTTTTGTTTCGTGACTCACAGGTGGGTTAGCCGAGATCGTCCAAACAGGCCTCCACTGACTTGCTGATGCAGGAGAATATTGGAGTGTCGATCAGTGTGTAGGGCCTGGCTTTGGACTCTCTAAGCTCCATCACCAGGTCTAGGAAATTCGACGGGTTGTCGGTCTCGAACCCCAGGACGAACTCCTGGTCGTCCAGTCCGAAAGAATAAGCCGTGCTGATTTTCACGTCCGGGTAATTGTGCCCGATGACGAAGTGCTCGTTCATAAGCGCCTGGCGTTCTCCCTTGGGCAACTGGTACCACTCGTGGGTCTTCACGAATGGGTAGATGAACAGGTACTTCCGGCCAATGATGCGCATGGTCGCGGAGCCTGTCCCCTCCTGGCCTTCATGCTTATGGTCGTCGATGTAGGGAGACCGGCGGGTCATGGCCAGATAGGAATAGGGCATGGTGAGATACGGGGCCAGATCGGTGTGGTTAACCCTGGCCATCAGCTCGTTGATGGCTTCCAGTTCTTCGCTCACCTTCCAGAGCAAAAAGTCAGCGTCGCCGCGGGTGCCCACCATGCTGTAGCCGGACATGGACACGCGGTCGGAAAACTCGTTCAGGACCTCGGCGAATTGGGCCTTGCTGTCTTGGCGCTCTTTCTCAGGTATGAGGCGCCATGCCGGGTCGACCTTAAAGAATGAGTACTTTACGAAATCGCGCCTGACTTGTTCTGTCATTTAACCCTGCTCCACGGTGTAATGAAAACCCGCAGACCACTGATGGTATTGGGGTATCGGGATTCATGATAGCAACGGTCAACTCCCCGTGGCAATTGACGCCCGCAAATCATTAGGCTTTGCAACCGTTGATTTCCCATCTGTCGATGCTACAATCTCCGAGTACCCACTAAGGGGCGTAAATCACCAGAACGACGAGAATATTGAGGTTGTAGCAATGGTAGCTTTAGGGTCAGGATCTTTCACTTACGAGGTAGAAGAAGGTTGGGGAATTCTCCCCGACGGTTGGTCGTTCAAAGAATGCGCAGCAGTGGGAGTGGACTCCCAAGACAACGTTTACGTTTTCAATCGGGGCGAGCACCCGATGATCGTCTTTGACAAGGACGGCAATCTCCTTCGTTCTTGGGGGGAGGGAACCTACCCGCGGGCCCATGGCATCACCATGGGGCCGGACGACAGCATCTATCTGACCGACGATGGCGACCACACGGTGCGCAAGTGCAATCTGGACGGCAGCGTCATCTTCACCTTGGGCATCCCCGGCAAGCCGGCGCCATTCATGGGCGGCGACCCCTTCAACCGCTGCACCCATGTAGCCCTAGACCCTCAGACAGCCGAATTCTACGTATCGGACGGCTACGGCAACGCCAGAGTCCATAAATACTCGCCGGACGGCAAGTTGCTGTTCTCCTGGGGCGAGTCGGGCACCGGGCCGGGCCAGTTTAACATCGCCCACAACGTATGCACCGACAAGGACGGCTGGGTCTACGTGGCTGACCGGGAGAACCAACGGATACAGGTCTTCGACAAAAACGGCAAGTTCGAGACCCAGTGGAAGGACATGGCCCGGCCTTGTGGCTTGTTTATCGACACCAGCGGAGACCAGCGGGTCTACGTTGGCGAGTTGAGCGCGGCCATCGTCCCAAACGAGAAAGCCTCCGGCCTAGGCCCGCGAATCGGTATCATGGACACCAAGGGCAACTACCTTGCCAAGCTGGGCGATGTCCCTGAAGGCGAGGAACCGGGCACCTTCATCGCCCCCCACGGTGTGTGCATCAACTCCAAGGGCGACATCTTCGTCGGTGAGGTCTCGTGGACCCACACCGGTAGCAGGCTCAACCCGCCCCGCGAGGTACGCTCCCTGCAGAAGCTGACGAAGAAGTAGGAATTAGGCGGGCGGCCCTTCGACAATCTCAGGTAAGCGGGTTGGTTCTCGAGAGGCCTTTATAATATCGCCCCGTTGTCCCTTCCCCGGCGCACCGGGGAGGACTCGGGTGGGGTTTCCCTCTTCGCATCAGACATTCCACACGGAGCAAACACAAACATGGAAGTAAGACTCGGCAGTTTGGTGCGTGACGCCCAGGAAGCCCAGGGAACAACGATTATCATTGACGTGTTCCGGGCCTTCACCACCGCGGCCATCGCCTTTGACCACGGCGCCAAGGAGATTACTTTGGTGGCGGAGCCCGAAGAGGCTTTGGAACTTCACAGGCGGGGCATCGGCGATTTCCTCATGGGCGAGGTTGCAGGCACGCGCCCAGAGGGTTTCAATTTCGGAAATTCCCCCTATGAGATATCTCAGGTCGACCTAACAGACAAGACCTTGATCCAGTCCACCAGGGCCGGCACGGTGGGGGTTGCAGCGGCCGTGAACGCCTCGGAGATCTACTTGGGGTCTTTCGTGGTGGCCCAAGCGACGGTGGCTGCCATCAAGGCTAATAGGGCGGACCTCGTCTCGATCATCGCCATGGGAGACCAGGGTGTGGACCGCTCCGACGAGGACGAGCACTGCGGGATCTATCTACGGAACATCATGGAAGACCGCGAGCCCGACTTCGATGCCGTTAAGACGCTGATCATGGCCGGCGGGGCAACCCGGAAATTCTTTGACCCCGTCCAACCCCAGTTCCATCCCGAAGATGTGGCACTGGCGTTGGAAATCGACCGCTACGACTTTGCGATGAAAATCAGCCGCGAAGACGGCCTGCTAGTCGCCCGCAAGCACGGGGCCTAGACCTTCGCTGGGAACCGGTCCAGCTTCAGGTGCTCGGCACCGATAACGTCCACCGCTCCTTGGTCGATCATCTCAAACAGGGCATGGGCCATGCCGGTGCTCCAGAGGATGCCCTTGCGGCCCGCACCAGTGGAGACGTAGAGGTTTTCCCAGCCAGTCACTTTGTCCACGATAGGCAAGCCGTCGGCCGATAATGGACGCAGGCAAGCGGTCTGCTGCAACAGTTCGGCGTCGGTCATGCCCGGAATCATCTTCAAGAAATCGGCCATGATGCTATCGCGGGCCGCAGAGTTGAGGCTATCGTCAAAGCCTGTTTCTTCTTCGGTCGTCCCAGCCCAGATGAGGCCGTCCGACTTGGTCGCCACATAGCTGTGGGCGTAATTCACGGCCATTTTCAGGGGGTCGTGCAAGGTCCGCAGCCTTAGGATCTGTCCTTTCAGCGGAGTAACCGGAATATCCACCCCACACCACTCCGATGCCAGTCCGGTCCACGGGCCCATGGCTAGTACGACGATTCCGGCATCGATGGTTCCGCTCTCAAGTGTTACTCCGGTTACCCGGTCGCCGTCGCTAATCAGACCGATAGCCCGCCGCTGTAGCATCTCCACGCCGTAGCGTTCGGCGGCCCGCATGGCGGCAAGGATGAAACGGTATGGCTCCAGGGCGCCCGGGCTCCGCTGGTAAAGCGCGCCCGTAATCTCTCCGCTTACCTGGGGTTCCAATCTCCTGGCTTCGGCGTTGTTGACCCACTCGACAGTGAAACCACCAACGTCCTTCATCCATTCAATCTGGTCTTTCAAAACTTTGGTCTCTTCGTTGTTGAACGCCAAGTTTAGCCGGTCCCGCAACTCGAATCCCACGTCGATTCCCGTGGTTTCGTGGAGCTCTCGGGCCAGACTCCGGTGACGGACAAAGCACCACAGGCTGAAATCTAGCAGCGGTTCAGGCAGCCCAATCCCGGTCAGGGGGTCCAATCCGCCGAAGGCAAACCCCGAGGCATGGCTACCCAGTGAGTCTGCTTCTAAAATCGTAACTTTGTAGCCACGGCGGCCCAGCAGATACCCGCTGAGGCATGCAACGATTCCTCCGCCGACGATCACCACATCGCGTGAACCAGTGGTCAATTTATTTCTCTCTCTTTTTCCGAGGGCTTTTAGCGAGACCCAAGAAGGTTATGTCAGTCACCGAACTTATCACAGGCGCTGACGCCAGGTTACAGACCTTTGAACCAGACTTCAAATTGATCCAGGTGAGCAACGTCGCCGTTGATGCTCAACCTGCCTAGGTGGATTCCGTCGGCGGCGGTCAGCCTTCCGTAGGTGAACAGCAAAAACTGCTCGCCGGTGGCAGACAAAGAAAAGTCTGTTTCGGTAGCCTCTCCAGAAATCATATCGAATCCATCTCCGGTCACGGTCAGACGATAATTCTGGGAGTCCACATTGAAGCCGTAAACCACCGGCTTGGGCAGTTTGGCCGAGGAACGAAAGCACATTCCTAGCCACCTGGGAGTCATGTCCAACAAAATGGGGACGGAATCGGGGTAGAGGCTGGGGATGGTCTCGGTAGCCGAGCGTATGTCCCAGTCGTGGATAGCCAACTCTTGGATGCGCAGTTCCACGTACGCCGCCCCCGTCATGGCGCCCCGGCGGACGTGCCAGGCTAAAGTGTCCCATGAGACTTCACCAAACCGGTCGAACTCGTGGTGGAGTTTCTCGTAGCTGGCGTCAAAGGACTCCAAGAAGTGGCCCGCCAATTCGTTGCTCCGGTCGATGTCACGCTGGGCGTTGGTGGCGGATAGCTCCGACGCCTGCGGGGGAACGAACCCGGCGGGCGGGTCGAAGTCGCCGCCCCGTCCCCGTTCCATGCTCTCAGCCTGCCGTTCCGCACCACCGATCAGGTGGCTGACTACGTCCTGCACCTGCCATTCGGCGCAGGCGCTGGGCAATTCCCATTGCTCCGGAGTCAGTCCGCCCAGATGCTCCCGGATATTTGCGGCCAACCGCTTGGCCACCGCCACCCGGTGTTCAATCTCAGTCACTTCACCCGCCATTTCTTAAGCTCCTATGTCTATATTCCAGGCTGTTGGCATCGGCATCAGCGTTCTTGTACAATCTCAAGCAGCCCAGCCAGAGCATACTCAGAGCCGCCAACGAGGAAATATCAGCCATGAAATTGTGCTTCTTTCACCTAATGCCCTACCAAGACCTGCCCGATAACTTCGAGAAAGATTATCACAGCGTTTGGGTAGACGCACCCAACTCCCTTTTTGCCCCCGAAAAGGCCGAGCACATGTACAACGATTTTTTGGATGAGCTTGAGTACGCCGAAGCCATGGGATTCGATGCCATCTGCGTGAACGAGCACCACGGCAACGCCTACGGGATGATGCCCTCACCCAACCTGATGGCATCGGCGATGATCCGGGCAACTTCCAAGGCAGCGGTGGTGGTGCTAGGCAACAGCCTGGCCCTCTACAATCCGCCCATCAGGGTGGCCGAAGAAATGGCCATGCTGGACGTGATGAGCGGCGGAAGGTTGATCGCCGGATTCCCTTTGGGAACGTCCATGGACACCATCTTCGGTTACGGCCAGGTGCCGGTCACGCTGCGGGAGAAATACCAAGAAGCCCATGACCTGGTGATGAAAGCCTGGAAAGAGCGCGAGCCATTCTCTTTCAACGGCAAATTTACCCAGCTACGCTACGTAAATATCTGGCCCCGGCCCTATCAACAGCCCCACCCGCCGATCTGGGTACCCGGCAGCGGCAGCCTGGAGACCTGGGACTGGACCATCAAGAACGACTACGTCTATTGCTACCTCAGCTATTCCGGCTACAAGGTGGGCAAGACTATTATGGACGGCTTCTGGGACGAAATGGAGCGCCAGGGCAAGGAGTTCAATCCCTACCATGCCGGCTTCCTGCAGTTGGTCGCGGTATCCGAGACCGACGAGCAAGCCCAAGAATATAAAGATTCCATCGAGTATTTCTTCAAGAAGAGCCTTCATATCCCCGCCGGGTTTGCCAACCCACCTGGCTACCGGTCGGTTCGGACCAACGCATCGCAGGCCGGATCGGCAACCGCGGATTCCCGGACCAAGCAGCTCAGCGATTTCACCTGGACGGACTATCTGGAGGCCGGCAATGTCATCGTTGGCAGCCCGGAGACGGTGGTCAAAGAATTGACCCACGCCGTCAAGGAACTACGAGTGGGCAACCTGATGTTGCTGCTCCAGTTCGGCGACATGCCAAAAGAACTGGCCATGAAGAACACCACTCTCTTCGCCAACGAGGTCATGCCGCACGTGAAGGACATCTGGTCCGAGTACGAAACACGCTGGTGGCCAGAGAAGCTATCAAAAGCTCCTCAGGAAGCCGGACGGTAAAGAGCGGCCTGATTTGACTCAAGAAACGATCTCGACCCAAGACTCCCATCCCCGTAAGCGCATATTCACGGGCGGGATAGACATTTCCTACGTGGACACCGGCACTGGAGACCCCATCGTGTTCCTTCATGGGAACCCAACATCATCCTACCTGTGGCGCAATGTGATACCCCACCTGGAAACTTCTGGCCGCTGCTTGGCCCCCGACTTGATGGGCATGGGGGAATCTGGCGCCTCACCCAACGGATCCTACCGGTTCACCGACCACAGCGCTCTGTTGGACCATTGGTTCGACGACATGGGCTTGACCAGCAACGTCACGCTGGTTGTGCACGACTGGGGTTCAGCGCTTGGTTTCCACTGGGCCAAACGGAACCTGGGTCGAATCAAAGGCCTGGTCTACATGGAGGCCATTGTCCGGCCCGTGACCTGGGAAGACTGGCCCGAGGCAGCTCGTCAGGTGTTCCAGGGGTTCCGATCACCGGCAGGCGAGGAAATGGTGCTGGAGAGGAACATATTCGTCGAGCGGGTGCTGCCGGGCAGCGTTCTCCGTGACCTGACCGAAGACGAGATGGAGGTCTACCGCTGTCCCTATCTTGAAGCCGGAGAGTCACGGCGGCCGACCCTGACCTGGCCCCGCGAGATCCCTATCGACGGCGAGCCCGCAGATGTGGTCCAGATCGTGTCTGAATACGCCGAATGGCTGGCCAGCAGCCAAGTTGCCAAGTTGTTCATCAATGCCGATCCGGGCGCAATCCTCACGGGTCCGCAGCGGGAGTTCTGCCGGTCGTGGCCCAACCAACAAGAGGTGACCGTCAAAGGGGTCCACTTCATCCAGGAGGACTCGCCCGCGGAGATTGGACGGGCGATCGCTGGGTGGTATGCGGGCCGAACCTCTTAGAACCATGAGTAGAACGGAGTAAACATGCCGGAGACCTTGAATATTTACCTGCGGGGCGGTGATTTTGAAGCTGAAGTGCTTAAGGATGGCAGCGGTCCGCCTTTGCTGTACCTGCACGGGGCCATAGGCCAGAAGGGCTGGGCACCGTTCTTGGACTCCCTGGCTCAGAAGTTCACGGTCTATGCCCCTTATCTGCCCGGTTACTCCAAGTCCAACGGTCTGGACAAGCTAGACGACGTTGCCGACCTGACTCTTTACCAGTTCGAACTCATGGACGCTTTGGGTCTCGCCAAAGCGCATGTAGTGGGCCATTTCCTGGGCGGCATGATTGCCGCTGAGATGGCCGCCTACTCGCCGAACTACGTCGACCGTCTGGTGCTAGCGGCGCCGGCGGGCACTTGGCGCGGCTCAGACCCAGTGGCCGACCTGTTGTCCATGACCGCCAACGAGCTGCAGGACAACCTTTGGTCTGCCGCCTCCAGTTCCATGAGTCTTTCTCCCGCCGATTTCGAGGCTAATGCTCGGTTGAAGTCAGAGCTTGCCGCTGACCGGATGCAGGACCTGACCGCCGCCGGAAAGTTCCTCTGGCCTATCCCAGACCGGGGCTTGAAGCGCCGGGCCTACCGCATCAAGGCGCCGACGTTAGTCTTGTGGGGCGAGAACGACCGCATCATTCCCCCAGTCTACGCCAAGGATTTTTCCGGACTGGTGGCCGGCGCTCAGGTATCGATCATACCCAACGCAGGGCATCTGTTGATGATTGAACGCGCCGAAGTATTTGCCAGCTCAGTGGCCGATTTCCTGAGTTAAGCCTGAGCTGCCTGGTCAAAGGATCAATGATGTATCCCCTTTCTGAATTCTCATTGGCGGATACGACAAGATGCGGCGCAGAGCTGCGGAACATGGGCGAGAACGCTTCTAGCATGGAGCAAGTTGCCGATAAGATCGTTCGCTCTTTCTATGACCACATCGTCGAAGATAATACTGGAGCACGGTGCCTAAGTCTGGTCCGGCTATTCAAGACCCATCCTTACGAAAACTTGGACCCAGAACTTAAACGGTTCGCCGTGGATGCCTTGGGTCACGAGCCTGAAGTCGCTTCCACCAAATGCCTTACTTTGTTGGCGACCGCCGGCGTGAAGGACGAGTGGAGATCCAGGCTGCTTTCGAAACACCACAAGACTATCCCGCTACCAATCGGAGGTGCGAATGGCTCTCGATTCACAGAAACATTTATTGGCCCTGGAACAAATCCTTCAGGAGATGGGCTCGGTGGCCGTGGCTTTCTCCGGGGGTGTCGATAGTACCCTGGTCGCCGTCGCGGCTCACCGGGTGCTCGGGCCAAAGGCCTTGGCAGTCACCGCCGTCTCGCCTGCCTTGGCAAAACGAGAGCTGGAAGAGACCGTTAGTCTCGCCGCGCGGTTCGGGTTACCTCACCGCATCATCCACACCAACGAGATGGAGCGGGAAGGTTACGTGGCCAACTCGCCCCAGCGGTGCTACTTCTGTAAGACCGAGCTTTACTCCCAACTCACGGAACTGGCCGACCAAGAATCCATCCAGTGGGTGGTCAACGGCGCGAACACCGACGATATCGGAGACTACCGTCCGGGCATGGTGGCCGCGTCGGAGCACCGGGTCCGCAGTCCAATGGTAGAGGTCGGGCTTACGAAAGCTGACGTGCGGGTCATCGCCAAGATTCTGGACATCCCCATCTGGGACAAACCGGCCCAACCCTGCCTGTCCTCGCGGATTCCCTACGGCACCCCTGTAACTGTCGAGAACCTGTCCAAGGTTGAGCAAGCTGAAGACTACCTCCGCGGACTGGGCCTCAGGGAGGTCCGAGCCAGGCATCACGACCGACTCTGCCGAATCGAGGTCGGCGAAGATGAGATGGACTTCGCCTTCGAGAGGCGAAAAGAGATCGTCTCGACCATCAAAAAGATTGGTTACCTGTGGGTCTCCATCGATATGTCCGGGCTTCGCTCTGGCAGCCTCAACGACCAGTTGAAGCTCAATGATGGCGCCTTGAAGATCTGATGGCAACCACTCGTATCGCCTATATCCAACCTATCGGCGGCGCCAGCGGTGACATGATGTTGGGCGCTCTGACGGACCTGGGCATGCCCATCGAATACCTGGAAGCCGAGCTGGGAAAACTCAACGCTGGCGGCTACCGGCTGGAAGCCCGCCAGGAAACCCGCTGCGAAATACGGGGCACCTACCTGAACGTTGAGTTGGAAGACAAGACTCGCTGCTCGCCCCGGCAATTGCTGGAGACGGTCGAGGGCAGCAGCCTATCTCAGCCGGTGATCGAGCGTTCTTGTGAAGTCTTGAAGGCGTTGTGGACGGCCGAGTGCCGGGTACATGGCGAAACACAAGACATCTTGGAGTTGGAAGAGCTAGGCAGCGTGGACACCCTGGTCGACGTGGTGGGCTCCGTCATCGGGTTCGAATACCTAGGAGTGAATGGTATCCACGCCGGCCCACTGGTGATTGGGAACGCCACGCCGCCGCGCTGGGCCGGAGGGTACTCCAACCCGGCGCCGGCTACGTTGGAGTTGATCGCGGCCGCCGGCGCGCCGGTGATCGGTGACAAGCCGATGTATGAAGAAGCCGGAGAACTCACCACACCCACCGGAGCAGCCCTGATAACGACCCTAGCCGCGTTTGGCCGCCCTGCCTTCGCCGTGGATCGTGTGGGTCTGGGTCTGGGCACCAAAGATCCCGCCGGATTTCCTAATGCACTGCGGGTCTGGCTGGGCGAATTGGCCCAAGCCGAATCCGCCTCTGCAGTCCAACAGGGTGAAGTGGTGCTACTGGAGACCAACCTGGACGATGTCTCCGGTTTAGTGTTGGGCTACACCCAGGAACGATTATTTGCTATCGGAGCTTTGGACGTTTGGAATACGCCTATCCTGATGAAAAAAAACCGCCCGGCAACACTACTTTCGGTCTTGGTGCCCAAGGACAAAGAACGGGAGGCGACCGAGGTCATTCTCCTGGAGACCCCCACGCTGGGCATCCGCACCCGCCCGGTGGACCGTTACGTGGCGGGCCGTCAGATGATCACTATCGAGACTAAAATGGGCCCCATTAGCGTGAAGGTCAAGCTGTTGGACGGGAAAGCCATCAGCGCGGCCCCGGAACCCGATGAGGTCCGCCGCATCGCCCTAGAGTCCGGAACGCCCTTCCAGGAGGTCTATCAACAAGCTACGGAGGAGGCCCGGCGGCAATTGCTCTAGCCGGACCGGCCCCATGCCGAATCACTGATCCCATCAACTTGTTCTACGCAGTCCAAATATCGACCAAGACAAAAGGAGAGGAAAGATATTCGATTATTCCAAGTCTCTGACGCGGACCTGAGAGAGTTCGGCGCCAGTATCGCTGCGCTCGGCGGCGGCGTTTCCAGCATGGAAGATGTGGCTAACAAGATCGTGAGCTACCTCGACGAGAACATCTCCGATTCTTCGGGCGGCAACGCCAATGCATTGGTCCGTTTCTACAAGACCCACCCCTGCAATCGGTTGGACCAGGGCATCTTGGGCTCAGCCCTCAGCGACGACACAAACTGCCTGACGGTGTTGGCGACCAATGGGAAAATGACGACTGGAAATCCCAGAGCAAGTCCAACGGCCACCGCGACATTCCCTTGGCCTCTGCGGACATGATGACTGGAATCCCGATGATCTCACTGCGGCTGACCCAATTCGGCATCGACGTCGGCTCGGTCATGAGGCTCGGCCCATGTTGATCGGCGACATGTCCAAGAAGACCTACGACACTTTCTATGTGCCCGAGTCCGTGGGCAGTCCGTACATTCCCACCCAAGATGACTTCGTCATACCCAACGGGATAAAGTCGGTCTTAGGGTTCGGTGGAGTCCTGTCTTCGAGCGAACTGTTCGTGGTAATCATGTTCTCGAAGGCCAGCATACCCGCCGATGCGGTGAACAAGTTCAGCGCCATCGGCGCCGGTGTCAAAGAAGCCGTGGAGCCCTTTGTCGGCAACAAGGTTTTCGCCTACAATCGGGATAGTGATCGCAGGGACCATTGGATAAAGCACCGGTCCCTGCAGAATCACTGGAGAAACACACCATCGAAGAGAGCCGCTTAAGGGAGTTCCTGGTCCAGTTCAAGGACAATGGCATGACCGTGGATACGGCCATGGGCCAGTTGCGCGACCTGCCGTACCAGGACATTGGCTTCGCTAAGTTGGACCACCACCGCGCCCTACGGACCGGCTGGCCGGAGGTGGTCTTCGGCAAGGGCAAGACGCCGGAGCAGATAGCCCAGATCGTTAACGCCATGAAGGGCCGCGGCCACCCGGTCCTGGTCACGAAATCGGGCCAACAAGCCTACCAAGCGGTGCTTCAGGACACTCCGGAAGCAGAGTTCCATGAACTGTCCAACGCTATAGTCGTCCCCACGCCTCAGATCACGCCCCTAAAAGTGGGCATCACCGTGGTGACCGCCGGCACCGCCGACCTGCCGGTGGCCGAGGAAGCGGTTTTGACGGCTACCATCATGGGAAATGATGTTACGTTGGTCAGCGACGTTGGCGTAGCCGGTCTCCACCGGCTGCTGGACCAGGTGCCTACGCTTCAGAAAGCGCGGGTGCTGGTGGTAGTGGCAGGCATGGATGCGGCCCTGGTAGGAGTGGTCTCGGGCCTGGTATCGGTCCCGGTGATCGCGGTGCCAACCAGCACCGGCTACGGCGCCAGCTTCAACGGCCTGGCCCCATTACTGAGCATGTTGAATAGCTGCGCACCGGGCGTGTCGGTGGTCAACATCGACAACGGCTTCGGCGCCGGCCACCAAGCAGCCCTCATCAACTACGTCAGCACGGCCGGTGCTGATACCTCCGGCGGCGAGGATGCCCTTAGTTCATGAGCCTGGTTTTTCACGAGTCGAGTGTTAGACTGCTTCTGTGAACGCGAGATGGGGCTGCATGATTCTATCTTTTTTCCTGGCCGCCTTGGTTATTCTGACGCTGATTTCAACTCGTGTCTCAGGGACACCATTTTAGCCGTAAGCATCTGCCCAACCTGATTACCCTAATTCCTACACCTCATTCTCCGGGTGCTCCAATCTCAGCAGTTTTCCTTAATCACCCAGGCTGATGCTAACCATGTCTGCCCGCCTTAGGGCTTGCTCCAGGCTATTCTTCTGAAGGTAGTCTTGGGCGGTGGCGATCAAGCGTTTGAACTTGGTGGCAGTGACTGATTGTTCAGGGGTGCCAAAAACCGCGCCACGACGGATCTTGACCTCGACGAAGGCCATTTCTTCACCCAACTGTGCAATTATATCGACCTCGCCCCAGCGGCTGCGGTAGTTGGTGGCAGCTCTTGCCTCCTAGGTACCGGAAGGCATGTTCTTATCCCCATTTGCCCAATCGGCCTTGAGGCGTGGTCAAGTCCGGCTTTCCGCGGGGAAGAACATGCTGGCCTGAGCCACGGGCGCGAAAGAACGGCGGTGGATCGGGCAGGGGCCGAGTTCGTTCAGCCGCTCGAAGTGGGCTTTGGTGGGATAACCCTTGTGTCTGGCGAAGTAGTAGCCAGGGTAGGTCTCCTCCGCCTCCACCATCAGCCGGTCCCGGGTGACCTTGGCGATATTGGATGCAGCGGCGATGGAGTAGCTGCGGCTGTCGCCCTTGACTATGGTGTCGTAGGTGTAGGGGCACTCCCGGACGTGGATGAAGTCCAACAGTAGATGTCCAGGCTGCAATGCAAGTTGGCCCACAGCCCGCAGCATGGCCGCCAGGGCTGCCCGGCCGATGCCCATAACGTCTATATCCTCGGGGCTGACCATTCCAACGCCGACGGCCAGCGCATGTTCATAGACCGCCTGGGCGGCGTGTTCTCGCCGGGCTTGGGTCAATTTTTTTGAATCGTCGAGAGATTGGAGCCAGAGCTCGTCGCCGGTCAGGTCAGGGGGTAGGATCACGGCTGCTGCGACCACCGGGCCGGCCAAGGGGCCGCGGCCTGCTTCATCAACGCCAGCCACAAACTGAACACCGCTATTAAGGATTCCAGATTCCAGGGAAAGGTCCGGCATCGGCCACCTCGCAGATCATGCTAAGCAGTTGCCGTGGGCTGGTCCTCTGGAACGCCAGGCTCTATCGTCCCACCGCCCAAAAGCACATCACTCCGATAGAATACCGCAGCTTGTCCCGGAGTTACCGCCCTCTGAGGCCGTGTAAACCGGACTATAGCGCCGTCGCCGTGCGGGTGGAGCACCGCAGGGGCCTCGTGCGACTTGTAACGAATCTTAACGTTGACGTCCACCGGCCCTTGGGGCGGGTTTCCCAACGGGTAATTCACGGCTGAAACGAACATATCGTCCTCCATCAAGGCCTCTACCGGCCCAACGATCACCCGGTGCGTCTCCGGCTCGATCTGCAACACGAACCGTGGCTCCCCACCGGAGATTCCCAGACCACGCCTTTGTCCGATGGTGAAGTACTCGATGCCCTCGTGCCGGCCCACAACGGTGCCATCCTGTTCTACGATGTCGCCTGGGACGGTGATCAGCCGCTCCTTGAGGAAGGACTTGTAATCGCCCGAGGGAATGAAACAGATGTCTTGGCTGTCAGGCTTGGCGGCATTCAACAATTGGGCGTCTTCAGCTATCTGGCGAATTTCAGACTTGGGGTATGCGCCCACGGGCATCAACGTCCGTTCAAGCTGTTCCTGACCCATGCCGAACAGCACGTAAGACTGGTCCTTGGATAGATCAACGGCCTTCTTCAGAACAACCCCGTCGGTACCGCGTTCGATCCGGGCGTAGTGGCCCGTGGCGACGTAGTCGGCCTCCAACACGGCGGCCCGTTCCATCAGGTGGCTGAACTTGATCTTGTCATTGCAGGCGATGCAGGGGTGGGGCGTCCGGCCAAGTTGGTACTCGGCGGTGAAGTAATCGACCACCTGCGACTGGAACTCCCGCTGGGTGTTCAGGACGTAGTGGGGAATTCCCAGACGGCGACAGACGGACCTGGCGTCTTCAACATCGTCCAGAGTGCAGCAACCCTGGTAATTTTGCGGAAGGTCCTTTCCGTCTAGGTTGTAGAGCTTCATGGTGACGCCCACGACATCGTAACCCTGCTGCTGCAACAACAGAGCTGCAACAGCGGAGTCCACTCCTCCACTCATGGCCACGACCACTTTTTCCGTCATTCCTTAAAGCCCCGCTACGACCTCTTCTGTCCAGACTAGCACAGGGTATAACCGCATTCAATTACATTCGAAGTGGATGGCTCAACTTGGGCTGGGTGCATCCGAAATCTGCGATTCGTAGTAGTCTATATGCGGAGCGTTTACCTAAGGCGATTGGGAAAGACCGATGGCGGGAAAAAATCTGGACGAAGTCTCTGAAAACCTGTTCTGCGGGAACTGCGGCACTGGCGTTGTGCCCGGAGCAAACGCGTGCGGTCAATGTGGCGAGAAGATCGAGCAAGCACACGACCCGCTGGAATTCAGGGACGGCTATCTACCTTACTGCCGGGCCTGCGGAGTTTCAGTGGCCAGAGAAGCAGCTCTCCACTGCAACCAATGCGGCGTCGCTCCTCTCTGCAGTGAGCATTTCTTCCCGTCTACCAGTTCCTGCACACTTTGCCCACCCGTTACGGCGGCGGAAGAACAGACGGGTAATGGACCATCCGACAGGCCTGATGGGCGATGGGCCAAGCCGACTAGCACATTTCCTTGTCACCGATGCGGCGCCCGCCTCCGTCAGGGAGTGGGTTACTGCCCCAATTGCGGCACGGAACATGAGGGCGCCAAAGCAAACACCAAGTATGTCAGCTTCATGACGCGCGCCGCCGCCGCCGTAGTCGATGTTGTTGGCCCAATGATGGCAAGTGGAATCATCATCGCGCTGATCGATATCCCCGGCATTTTCCCACTGATATTCTTTAGCTACCATACGATCTTCACCTATAAGCTTGGGCAGACCCCGGGCAAGATGATGCTTGGCCTGCAGGTCGTGGACGCCAACGACAACCGGCCTTCGTTGAAGCAGATCCTCCTACGTGAAGTGCTGGGCAAATTGATCGTATTCCTGGTCATGTTTATCGGCTTCATTTGGGTGCTTTGGGACCCAAAGAAACGCGGCTGGCACGACTACATCGGCGGCACCTACGTGATCAGAAGGGAGCACCACTAGCTTCCGGAGATACCTTCCTGATGCCTCCTGCCCATCTGTCTGCTAAACTGGCCCCAACCGTTATCCAGGCACGACAGTAGGTGGAGGACCTTGATGGCAATCACATTTGGCACCTCATTGCCCAGCCGCGGCGAGATGGCCGGCCCGGAACAACTCCGCAGCGTGGCCCAACGAGCCGAAGACCTGGGCTACGACCACGTATGGGTCAGCGACCACATCGTACTGCCCAAGAAAGTCGACTCCTTCTACCCCTATGCCGCCGACGGCGTGGCCACCTTCCGACCGAACGAACCCTACTACGAGCCGTTGGCCGCGCTGAATTTCATCGCGGGCTGCACCCAGAGAATACGTTTGGGGACCCACGTGCTGATCATCCCCTACCGCAACCCTGTGCTAACGGCCAAGATTTTGTCCACGCTGGACGTGCTTTCCGGCGGCCGGGTGATCCTGGGCGCGGGCGTAGGCTGGATGGAAGAGGAATTCCAGGCCATGGGTCTAGACACCTACAAGGAACGCGGGGCGGTCACCGACGAGTACCTGCAGCTCTACAAAGAGCTATGGACCAAGGAGAACCCGTCGTTCCAGGGCAAGTACTATCAGATATCAGATAGCGGATTTGAGCCCAAGCCAGCCCAGAAGCCCCATCCACCCATTTGGATCGGCGGACACACGGGCCCGGCCATCCGAAGGGCCGCCAAATACGGCGACGGGTGGATGCCCATCGGACTCCGTCCTCCAGCTATCCTCGACCCAGAGGAACTGGGCGGCAAGATAGCAAGGCTGCGTAAACTGACTGTGGAAGCCGGGCGGCCCGAGGACGCGGTATCGCTGACCTTCAGCACCGGCGTGTTTTTTGACGATTCATCCGGCAGCTCCCGGGAGATGATGCACGGGCGCCCAGAGCAGATAGCCGCCGACCTCTGTCAATATCAGGACCTGGGCGTCTCCAACTTCATCATCGGGCTTCAGGGCAGCACCGTGCCCGAGCTACAGGAAAACATGGAACGATTCTCCAGAGAGGTCATGACCCTGATCCCGGATTAGGCGGAGCAAATTCGGTTTCTATTGCCCCTGTGCGTGATAGGTCATATCCTTGGCTTTCTGGCCTGCCGCAAAGCCGTCTGCAATCGGAATCAATACCGTTATCTTAGCGTTGGTTATTGAACCTGTGCCGGCAACGGTCATCACGAGCCTTGCCGCAGTAGTGTTGTTGGGAAACCCGAACACGCCCACAAAATCGTAGTCTCCACAGCAATAGCCGAAGGTTATTATCTGGTCGCCAACACTTTCGCCCAAGTCCTTGATCACGCCCGAACGGTCTTCAGGACTAGACACCAAGTCGGACAATTCTTGATGGGTATAACTCCCCTTCATTAGATATTGGGGCCTTTATCCTCCAC
>Ga0209752_1000204_pt1 | contig 29096 bp, 25 predicted proteins | sample METZYME_3_250m_FD_187548 | JGI IMG/M metagenome (GOLD analysis project Ga0209752, IMG submission 187548) | Marine microbial communities from oxygen minimum zone in mesopelagic equatorial Pacific - METZYME_3_250m (SPAdes) (version 2) | ecosystem: Environmental > Aquatic > Marine > Oceanic...
CTTCAGTTTTTAATATTGTTATTTTTGCAACATCTGTTTTGGGGAGCGCATTCTTACCATCGTTTGTATGCGCAATATGGTGGAAGAAAGCTAATACTTACGGGGCGTTGTCTTCAATAATTGCTGGAGCTTTGATTGCATTCTGTTGGGAATTTTTTGGTTTAACGTCTATAACAAATCTTGCGCCGATGCTCGTAGGTATCTTATGTTCATCGTTTACCATGATAATTGTTAGTTTAATGACTCAATCCATATCTCCAGTGCCAGAATATATTCTTGATGCGATGAATGAGTCGGATAAGCATGGCCCTATTCCAAAAAAGATAATGCAAGCCACTGATTTTTCTTTAATCAATGAAGCAACTGAAATTAAAAAAATTTTGAAAGAACAAAATCATGATAACTAAAGAAGTCATTAGAGCTATCAAACATAATATTGATGGTAGATCGGCCGAACAATTGATTCAATCAATTGCTCCAGAAGATGAAGTAGAAATGATTCAGAAATTCTACTATCCATACTACTGTTTTAAAGCAAATTGTGACATTCCTACATTGAGAGGAAGAAGAAAAATAGCTACCCAGTGTTTGGTTGACGGAAGAAATGGTTTGGGAGCCACTGCCGATCCTTTTATAGTGAATTTTGAAGAAGTTGAAATTGATTCTGTTATTAAAGCTTGCAGCGATCAAGGCAAGCTAAAGCAATCTGCATTTCGTTATCTTACCCACAGTTTAGGTAGGAGATTTAAGGCATTAACTAACTTTAATGTGGCAATAATATCTCAACGATTAGTTTATAAACTATTTTGGGGAATTCGATTTGGTAATCAGTTCGTAATAATAGATTCTATGACCGGACTCATCCATCCACTAGAAACTGATTTTTCAGATATGAAACAGATGAAAAAAACAACATGAATAAATAATTTTAAAAATTACATAAATTGAGATGCCATTATCAGGAGTGAGCAATGAGTAAGATTACACGAAGAGGATTTATTGGGTCATCAACAGCTTTGCCGTTCTTAGGGGCAGCAATAGGACCGAAAGAAGCAAATGCAGCATATGCACTCGGTCAGGCCGATATGATTGTTACAGGAGGAAAAATTATAACTATGGATTCATCTATTCCTATTGCTGAAGCTATAGCGATTAGAGGCGAACATATTCTTGCTGTAGGTACAATTGAGGATGTTCTCCCATTAGCTGGCGCAAGCACAAAAAGAATTGATGCTACCGGAATGACGATAACTCCTGGATTTATTGATTCACATAGTCATCCTTTGTTTGCCGAAGAAGCAATTGGAGTTAATGTTAATTTACCAAGAATCGATGACGTTAAGAAAGCGTTGGCACGGAAGGCCTCACAAACCCCTCCAGGTCATTGGGTGCGTGGAGTAATGTATGATGATACTAAATTTATAGATGAACGCCCTCTTAATCGAAATGATATTGATGAGGTGGTGAAAAATCACCCAGTCTATGTTGCTCATCGCGGCGGTCATACGGGTGTTGTTAATTCGAAAGCCATAGAGTTAGCGGGTATTACAATGGAAACTCCTGACCCATTTGGCGGAAAATTTTATCGAGATAATGGGGAATTCACTGGTAAGGTAGCTGAGCATGCTGTCGATGTCTTTTTTAAAGTTGGTACATGGCCAGTGATGAATAGAAGCGTGCGTCAAGAAGCTGTTCGTATCGGCTCTAAGAATATGGCTGCAGCGGGCTTAACTTCAACAACTGATGCCGGCGGAAACAAAGATGATTTATTGGCCTATCAGGATGCCAGAAGAGCAGGCGAGTTATATTTCAGAGTGTCGTTCATGCCAAAAGGAGAGAGTAAAGTTTATAGCGGATTGAAAACCGCAGGCATAGGTTCAGGTTATGGTGACGAGATGATTCGAATCGGCGCTGTTAAGTTTGTGGCTGATGGATCGGCATCTGAAAGGACAATGAGCATGAGTTCGCCCTATCAAGGTAGGCCAGATGATTACGGTATTTTAACTATGACTCAAGAGGAAATTTATAGTTCAGTTGATGATGCGGTGGCCCATGATTTTAGAGTAGGCATTCATGCGAATGGTGACGTAGCCATTAATATGGTGTTAAACGCCTATGAAAAAGTATTGAAAAATCACAAAGGTACGAATCCAAGACATCGTATAGAGCATTGTTCTTTAATTAATAGTGAAATTATTGCCCGAATTAAATCAGCAGGCGTTATTCCTGCTCCTTTTTATACTTATGCTCATTATCATGGTAATAAATGGGTAGATTATGGATTTGAAAAAATGCAAAAAATGTTTGCCCATCGAAGTTTTCTCGATGCAGGTATCCCTGTTGCGCCAGCATCTGATTATACGCCTGGGCCATTCGAACCAATGATGGCGCTACAAAGCATGGTGACTCGCAAGGATGTTCGAGGACGGATATGGGGACCTGATCAAAGAATATCTGTTACAGAAGCAATGCGAATTTGTACTTTGCATGGCGCTTATGCTTCGTTTGAGGAAAAAACAAAAGGTTCTCTTGTAGCAGGAAAATTAGCTGATTTTGTAATTCTTGAAGAGGATCCACACGATGTTGATCCTGATAAAATTATAGATATTAAGGTTTTTAGAACTGTTATGGGAGGCAAGACAACATACGAAGCATGATCATGAGGTAATAATTTTTACGGCACAAATATTAACCCTGAAATATTTTTTATTTTAATCAATTATTCCATTAAATATTTTTAAAGTGTAGTGGAAATTGATACCCAAATACTCTATCCTGCGCACTGTTTGTGAGCATAGCACTAAATATGTTTGGCAATACGAGAGACACGCATATATGAGTATTGTTTTTTATAAGTAATTGATATTTATAAATCTAATCATGCATAAAAGTTTTTTTTGGTTAATTAACAAACCTACAGGGTATAAATAGTAGCGCGGCTTAGATTAAAAAAAGTAGCGCACCATTTAAAAGTAGTTTTGATTTCACAAAAATCGTTACAAAGGATGCGATAGATGCCCGTAGCAATTTTAATAATTTTATTGGTTGTAGGCACTTTAGTTTTTCATTTTCTTAGTCCATGGACATTTACCCCTCTTGCATCTAATTGGGGAGCCATTGACCAAACAATAGATATCACACTTTGGGTAACAGGCTTTGTTTTTGTTGCAGTTAATCTATTTATGGCATATGCAATCATCAAATATCGAGCCAAAGATGATGGTAAAGCAACTTATGATCCAGAAAATACAAAATTAGAATTTTGGTTAACTGCTTTTACCACAGTTGGTATTGCAGCAATGTTGGCTCCTGGTCTATTAGTATGGAATCAGTTTGTGAATGTTCCAGATAACGCCATGAATGTCGAGGTTATAGGTCAACAATGGCATTGGAGTTATCGTTTTCCTGGAGAAGATGGAAAGTTCGGAAATGTTGATACAAAACTCGTTTCAGATAGCAACCCTTTCGGTATGGATTCAGATGATCCGGCTGGAGAGGATGATGTTCTTATTAATAGCGCAGAATTACATCTGCCAGTTAATGTACCAATAAGTATGCATTTGCGTTCGAAAGATGTACTGCATAATTATACAGTGGCTCAGTTCCGAGTAAAAATGGATTTAGTTCCCGGGATGATCACCAACATGTGGTTTACGCCTACCGAAGTCGGCCGTTATGATGTTTTATGTGAAGAGCTTTGTGGGGTTGCTCATCACACTATGCGTGGAGCTGTGATTGTAGAAGAACAATCGAATTATGATAGCTGGTTAGCGAATTACCCTACTTATAAAGATACCAAACAACGTCTTGCTGGAAATTCTGACTTTGGTGCTTCTCAATATGCGGTTTGTGCAGCCTGTCATGGTCAACAAGGTGAAGGTTCACCGTTATTAAATGCCCCAAAAATTGCAGGTCAGGACGAGTGGTATATTGAAAAACAACTTAAAAATTATAAAGCAGGTCTTCGTGGTTGGCACCCTGATGATATTTATGGAAATCAGATGGCTCCAATGTCGATGACACTCGTTAATGAAGAAGCTATTAGTAATGTAATTGCTTATATAAAAACACTCCCAGATGATCCTTCGCCAAAGACAATTGATGGTGATATTAATGAAGGTGCAAAGACGTACGTTATTTGCGCCTATTGTCATGGCAAAGATGGGCAGGGTATCCAGGAAATGAATGCACCTCGGATGGCAGGAATGACAGATTGGTATATTCAACGGCAATTACAAAATTTTAAACATGGTATTAGAGGTCAGCATCCAGAAGATTATTACGGTAAACAGATGGGATTTATGGCTCGAATTCTTCAGAGCGATAAAAAAATTAATGATCTTGTAGCCTACATTAACACTCTTTAATTATTTAATGATTATGCGACTTAATATTTATATAATTTGTTCATATAACTGGTAAGGGGAACCTGATGGCATACGTTTCAATTGCTGATCGTGATCATGAAATAGAACATCATGATCCACAAACATTTATTACCAAATATATTTGGAGTCAGGATCATAAAGTTATAGCTATTCAGTACGCTGGAACAGCAATTTTTGTTGGTGTTGTAGCACTTATATTATCGGTCTTAATGCGTTTACAACTAGGATTCCCTGATAGTTTCTCTCTCATTAATCCGGAAAATTATTACCAGTTCGTGACCATGCATGGCATGATCATGGTGATATATCTATTGACTGCTCTTTTCTTAGGTGGTTTCGGTAATTATCTCATACCATTAATGTGCGGATCCCGTGATATGGTTTTCCCGTATCTTAATATGTTGAGTTATTGGGTTTATCTATTGTCGGTTATTATTCTGATGGTTAGTTTCTTTGTACCAGGTGGAGCTACTGGGGCCGGATGGACATTATACCCACCCCAGTCAATAGCGCCCGGAACACCTGGAACTGAGTGGGGCATACTTCTTATGCTTATTTCTCTTGCGGTTTTCATAGTAGCTTTTACCATGGGCGGTCTTAATTACGTGACAACAGTACTGCAAGCCCGTTGTCGAGGAATGACCTTAATGCGAATGCCACTTTCCGTGTGGGGAATATTTATGGCAACCATTCTTGGTTTGCTGGCTTTCCCAGCATTACTTGTTAGCGCCATCATGATGATTCTAGACAAAACAATTATGACTAGTTTCTTTATGCCTGCCATGATATCCGCTGGCGAGCAGATGAGCTATAACGACGGAAGCCCGATTCTTTTCCAACACTTGTTCTGGTTCTTTGGGCATCCCGAGGTATATATAGTTGCTTTACCCGCGTTTGGTATTGTTTCTGATATTTTAGCTACGCATGCACGTAAGAATATCTTTGGTTATCGAATGATGGTTTGGGCAATTCTCGCAATTGGCGGGTTGAGTTTTGTTGTTTGGGCCCACCACATGTACGTTAGCGGCATGAACCCCTACTTTGGGTTTTTCTTTGCAACTACAACCCTCATTATTGCCGTTCCCACCGCTCTAAAAGTTTACAACTGGGTATTAACACTGTGGCAGGGAAATATTCACTTGCGCGTTCCCATGCTCTTTGCCATCGGGTTTATTTTTACTTTTATCCACGGTGGGTTGACCGGCATCTTTCTTGGTAATGTTGTCGTTGATTTACCTTTATCAGATACGTATTTTGTAGTTGCTCATTTTCATATGGTGATGGGGGTCTCACCAGTGTTAGTGGTTTTTGCAGCGATCTATCACTGGTTCCCGAAGATTACCGGAAGGATGTTTAATGAAACCCTAGGAAGATGGCATTTCTGGCTGACTTTTTTAGGTGCATATTCAATTTACCTTCCAATGCATTACCTTGGCTTTCAAGGTGTGCCGCGCCGGTATTTTTCCCTGGGGAGTACCGACTTTCTTCCAGAATCAGCTCATATGTTAAATGCTAGTATTACAATTTCAGCAATTTTTGTGGCCTTTACCCAGATCATCTTCTTTTATAATATTATTGCTAGCCTTCGAAAAGGGAAAAAAGCCAATTCAAACCCATGGGGTGCTACAACATTAGAATGGCAAACACCTGATACCCCTCCAAAACACGGAAATTGGGGTCATAGTCTTCCTGAAGTTCATCGCTGGGCATATGATTATAGCGTCCCTGGTCAGGCGCAAGATTTTACACCACAAAATGTACCCGCAAGCGAAGTTCCTGTGGGACGTGTTCATGGAGTAGAGCACTAGTGACTGTTTCCCTTATATTCCTTGGAATAATAATGGCTACTATTATCTGGTGGCTATTAAAGCATAGTTTAAATACTCAACCTTGGGTTTCAGATTCCGTTTCTGATAACTTTTCAGGTGAGTCACTAAACACTGACTTCAAGGCTGTAGGTTTAACAATATTTTTGGCTGTAGCCACTTCCTTATTTGCTTTATTTGTTAGCGCTTACTCTATGCGTATGGGGATGTCTGATTGGAGCCCATTGAGTGAACCGAAATTGTTGTGGGTAAATAGCGGTTTTCTTGTAGCAGCTAGTATAAGTTACGAGTGGACAAAGTCACAGTTATCAAATAATGAAGAGTCAAACCTAAAAACCAGCTTGCTTATTGCAGGCGTCTTTTCTGTCCTTTTTCTATTAGGACAACTAATAGCGTGGAATCAGCTGCAAGAGTCTGGACACAACCTGTCCGGTAACCCCGCCAATTCATTTTTTTATGTATTAACTGCTCTTCACGGCCTACATCTTCTCGGCGGCCTGTATGTCTGGGGACGGTCAATATTAAAGGTATGGTCAGGTGCGATAAACGACGTTAGCACTAGTATAAAGTTATGTGCCGTTTATTGGCATTTTTTACTTATTGTATGGATAGTACTTTTCACTTTACTTTTATCTACCTAGTAAGGAATGAATCTTATGACTGAGACTGTAGTGAACAGTAACGAAGACGCTATGCCAAGCGGGTTTGGAGGAGTCGTTTCAGACTTTTCATCTGACAAACAATCGTTTCAAGTCCCTTGGGGAAAAGCCATGATGTGGATTTTTCTTCTGAGCGACACATTTATTTTTAGTTGTTTTTTACTTTCATATATGACAGTTCGCATGTCAGCACAGGATCCATGGCCGATTCCTAGTGAAGTTTTTGCACTTAGTTTTGGGGGTGATCCGATACCCCTTGTTTTAATTGCCATTATGACATTTATTTTGATTACCTCGAGTGGAACTATGGCGATGGCAGTCAATATGGGCTACAGAAAAGATAAGAATAAAACTTTCTGGTTAATGGTTGCAACAGCCTTACTTGGCGCTAGCTTTGTTGGAATGCAGGTATTTGAGTGGACTAAATTAATTGTCGATGAAGGAGTTCGTCCGTGGGGAAATCCCATGGGAGCAGCACAATTTGGATCAAGTTTTTTTATGATCACTGGTTTTCATGGACTGCATGTGTCAGCTGGTGTTATTTATCTTCTTGTGGTGGCATTTAGAGTTAAAAATGGATTTTATGAACGTCGAGGCGGTAACTATGAAATTGTGGAAGTTGCTGGCCTTTATTGGCATTTTGTTGACTTGGTTTGGGTTTTTATTTTTGCATTTTTCTATCTTTGGTAATAACTAACTGGAGCTAAAAAGTATGGCAGGTTCTGAAGGACAACAACATCCACTTAACATATATTTTTGGATTTGGGGATTACTGTTTGTGGTAAGTACTTTTTCCTACCTAGTTGACTATCTTCAATTTCAGGGCATGTTAAGGTGGACATTGATTATTCTTTTCATGTTTATAAAGGCAGGCTTTATTGTGGCTATTTTTATGCATATGACGTGGGAAAGACTTGCTTTACAGATGGCCATATTATTGCCTCCCATTTTTATTATGATTTTTATTGGCATTATGGCTCTGGAAGGAGACTATACTTTTCTTACTAGGATTGAGTTTTTCGGTGAGAGTAATTTTATTCCAGAATCACCACATCACTAAAATCATCCCATAGAATTCTTCTCATTGAGACTTTCATTAATGTAACTATGGTAGATGTTATTCTTAGCCTGATGTAGATACTGAACTGACAACATGTTAGAGAATTCAACAGATCTAAAGCATAAAATACTGTTTGTATGCATGGGAAACATTTGTCGATCCCCTTCTGCAGAAGGGGTTTTTAGAGATATGGTTAAGGAGCATAACCTCAGTCAATTTTTCTATATAGATTCATGTGGTACTCACGATTATAATACCGGTCAATCACCAGATTCAAGATCCCAACATGCGGCCGTGAGAAGAGGCATTGATATTTCACAGCAAACCGCAAGAACGATAAAGCAGAATGATTTCAATAGGTTTGACTACATACTAGCGATGGACAACCACAATCAGAGTTTTCTACAGTCTATGGCAGATGAGATATATCTAAATAAAATACACCTCTTTTTAGAGTATGCTGAGAATTGCAAATTGACCGAGGTTCCAGATCCCTATTTTGGAGGAGAAGAAGGATTTGAGATTGTTTTGGATCTTCTTCAACAAGCATCAATTGGATTGATAAAACATTTACAAATTTCTTAGCTTGTTTTAAGAGAAGATTTTATCCTTTTAGAAAGTTGATTTGCTTCTTTTCTTACCCGGTCTGTATTAATCGACAGAATTTTTCCTTCTCGCATCAAAACTTTTCCATCTACAATAACAGAAACTACGTCTTGTTCATCTGTCACGTATACAAGATGTGAAATAATGTCGTAGGTTGGAATATGATGTGGATCATTAAAATTTACCTGAATGAGATCAGCTTTCATTCCTATCTCTAGACTGCCAATTTCATTTTGGAGGCCTATAGCTTCTGCTCCACCTCGAGTTGCCATCGTTAATACTGTATTTGCTGGTAAAACTTGCGGATTCATTTGATTTATTTTTTGTAGAAATGCCGCTAAACGCATTTCCTCCCACATATCCAGATCATTATTGCTGGCCGCTCCATCAGTGCCAAGACCAATTTTAATTCCTGCGTCAAGCATGTCACTAATAGGAGCTATGCCGGAAGCAATTTTCATATTTGATGTTGGGTTGTGAATTACTCCAACTTTCTTTCTTGCTAATGTTTTTATTTCATTCTTGGAAGGCCATACAACATGGGCAGCAATTGTTGGTGCATTAAAGAAATTTATTGAGTCCAGAAGATCAATACTGGTCATACCATAATTTTCTTTTGAAAAGTTTACCTCAAAGGGTGATTCTGAAACATGCATGCTGATAGCTACGCCTAATTCATTCGCTGTTTTACGAGTTGCTTTCAATTGATCAATAGTTAATGAATAGATTGCATGTGGACCAAAAATTGGGTTGATACGTGAATTGTTAGATTTCCAGCGTTTAACAAATCTCTTTCCTTTCTCGATGGAATCTTCAGCATTTTTTGCATCAGGACTAGCTTGATTAATCACTGTTGTTGCAATTAATGCCCTTAATCCACAAGATTCAACCACTTTGGCAATAGAATCAGGGTAATAATACATATCAACAAATGTCGTTGTTCCACCTCGAATCATTTCCCAACACGCAAGTTCAGTACCGACTCGAACAAATTCAGCGTCCACAAATTTAGCTTCTACGGGAAATATGTAGTTATTCAACCAATCTATGAGAGCAAGATCATCTGCAATACCTCGTAACAAAGTCATTGCAGCATGAGAATGCCCATTAATTAAGCCAGGTAAAACTATTCTTTCATTACCCAAAATATGCTCATTAGCTTCGTATTTATTACTTATCACTTCAATGCTATCTATATCAATAATAAGTCCTTCATCAATTGCTATGGCAGAATCTTTAAGAATAAGATTTGATTGATTCATCGTAACAATATGACCTGCCTCTAGGACCAGATCTACTTTGATTCGTTCATCAATTTCCTCTATATCGCAGGAGATCAGAAAAAACATAAGAAAAGAAAATAATAAGGCGACTGGTAAGCTTTTTTTATTCATGCGTCTTTATGTTGTTTTAAAATAAAAGATTAACCTATATTATAATTCTACTAAATGCTATTAGTTCTAATTCATAACTAATATAAGAGACAACTTTTTAGAGGAGTAAATTCATTATAAGTATTTTCGGAATCATAGTTATCCTGTTGCTCGCATGGCTGCTTTCTAATAACCGTAAGGCAATAAATCTTAGAATTGTTGGCATGGCATTTGTTGTTCAATTTAGTATTGCAATTTTTGCTTTGTATTTGGATTTTGGGAAAGTAGTAATTCAGAAAATTAGCAATGGAGCGCAACACGTAATTGATTTCTCTCAAGAGGGTATATCATTTGTGTTTGGGCCTTTGGCTAATGAATGGAGTTTTGCAATTAATGCTTTACCCATTGTGATATTTTTCTCGGCATTAATGTCCGTTCTTTATCATCTAAGAGTCATGCAAGTTTTTGTGAATGTTATTGGAGGCGCCATACGAAAGATTATAGGTACAAAAAAAATCGAATCAATGAATGCTGCTGCCAATATTTTTCTTGGCATGGACTCTTCACCTTTAGCGGTTAAACCCTATTTAACCAAAATTAGTGAGCCACAGATGTTTACTATAATGGTATCAGGGTTTGCTTCAGTAGCGGGTACTGTATTACTTGCTTACGCCCAAATGGGCGCAGAATTAAAATATCTTTTGGCAGCTAGCTTTATGTCAGCACCGGGAGGATTACTTATGGCAAAAATTATCATGCCAGATGACGAAGATAATTTACCTGCTCAGGACAACATAGAGATTAGCTCCATTAAGAGTCCCCATTCAAATGTAATACTTGCGGCTGCAGTAGGAGCAAGCGATGGCGTTAAGCTAGCCGTTAATATCGGAGCCATGTTGATAGCATTTGTGGCTCTTATAGCGTTATTTAATGGATTGATTGGCGGTGTAGGAGCATTTGTAGGTATAGAGGGATTAACCATGCAGAAGATTCTTGGTTGGGTTTTTTCACCGCTCATGTTTTTACTTAGTATTCCTTGGGAGGAGGCCCAGGCTGCAGGAGCCTTATTTGGAGAAAAACTTATTCTGAACGAGTTTGTTGCCTATAGCCACCTTACTGATTATCTGTCCGGGATGAGTGAGAAAACTGTTGCTATAGTTACATTTTCTCTCTGTGGGTTTGCTAATTTTGCTTCCATTGCTGTTTTAATGGGTTCTATAGGTAGTTTGTTGCCGGAGAAGAAAGAATTAATTGCACGTTTCGGAATAAAAGCAGTAGCTGCAGGATCACTTTCAAACCTAATGAGTGCTGCTTTTGTAGGATTACTGTTTGGACTATAAATGTAGATTTGACGCATATGGGAAAAAAAATAATTCTTGATTGTGATCCTGGTCAAGATGACGCAATAAACCTTTTACTTGCGATGTCATCACCTAGCGAGCTTGAAATTCTTGGGATTACGACTGTTGCCGGGAATGTTCCTCTTGAGTTGACACAAAGAAATGCGAGGATTATTTGTAATATTGCTCACCGTAATGATATGAAAATCTATGCGGGTTGCTCTAAACCAATGATACGAGAACTTGTGACTGCTGAGAAAGTACATGGCAGTACAGGGATTGATGGAGTTGAAATATTTGAACCTCAGCTGCCATTGAGGAAGCAACACGCTGTTGATTTTCTTATAGAAGTTTTAAATGCAGCTGATAATTCATCAGTCACTCTAGTGCCCACAGGGCCTCTTACGAATATTGCAACTGCAATTAATAAAGAACCCTCAATTCTTGAAAAGATTAATCAAATAGTAATAATGGGCGGGGCTATGCGAGAAGGCGGTAATCTTTCACCCTCTGCCGAGTTTAATATTTTAGTTGATCCACACGCAGCAGACATAGTATTTCAATGCGGTAAACCTCTTATAGTTATGGGTTTGGATGTGACTCATCAGGTAATAGCAACAAAGAAACGCATTGATAAAATTGCTTCCCTGAATAATCGAATTTCCGAGGTTACCGTTAATATGTTGAATTTTTATACACGCCATGATGCAAATAAGTATGGATTTGATGGTGCTCCATTGCATGATCCTTGCACGGTTGCATGGCTCCTAAAACCTGAGTTATTTCAAGGTAAGTTATGCAATGTCAAGGTGGAAACCAAATCGGAATTAACTATGGGGCACACAGCCGTAGATTTCTGGGGAGTAACTAAAGCAATACCAAACTCAACTTGGATGCATACTGTAGATGTTGATGGTTTTTATGATTTATTATATGAGCGATTATCACGTTACGAGTGATAGATAATAAAATGACCCCTAAATATTCTCGTGAAAAAACCCCAAAAATAAATGTTGTGGGTTCAGTAAATCTAGATCTGGTTGCTACTGTGGAACGTTTACCCGGAACTGGAGAGACAGTTTCGGGACTTACACTTGAGAGATTCCCTGGAGGAAAAGGTGCGAATCAAGCTTTGGCTGCGCATAGATTAGGAGCCGATGTTTCCTTTTTTGCATGTGTTGGTGATGATAACATTGCCGATGAAGCACTATCCATTCTTAAAGATGAAGGTGTTAAATTAGATTATTGTAAGCGATCTTCTGATGAACCTACTGGGCAGGCATTGATTGCGGTCTCTCTAGAAGGTGAGAACCAGATCGTGGTTATACCTGGGGCAAATAGCATAAATTTCCTCAATCAGGATTTTCATTTGCCTACAGCAGATGCTTTAATTTGTCAGCTAGAAATACCCATTGAAACGGTTGAAATAGTTTCTTCTAATTTTAGTGGTTTTTTTTGTATTAACTTAGCTCCAGCAGTAGAAATTTCTGCACGACTGATGAGTAGAGCTGATCTCATTGTTGTGAACGAAACAGAAGCAGCTTTTTACGGTAATATCATTCACCAGAGACAGGGCTATACAGCAATTACCTACGGTCCCAAAAAAGCCAAATTGTTTTTAGACGGCAAAATTATTGCAAAGACAACGCCACCGAAAGTTAAGCCAATCGATACCACTGGGGCTGGAGACGCCTTCACAGCTGCTTTGACCGTTGCTCTAACAAAAAATCAACCACCAGAGAATGCGCTAAAATATGCCTGTACCGCTGGAGCTCTTGCGACAATGATTAAGGGCGCACAAACTTCACTACCTACAGAAGAAACAGTACTTGCAAGTTTAGGTTAAGAATTATTTTTGTATTTATTAGGTAGGTTAATATCCAGTCTTGCGCCGCTTTGTTGTATTATTTTACTTGCACACCAATTTGCCATAAGACTGCATTCTTTTAGTGAATTTTTTGAAGCAAGTCCATACAAAAAAGCTGCAGCAAATACATCCCCGGCCCCGGTTGTATCAACTACATTATTAACTGAGAGTGCTTCTTGAATAATTGTATTACCTTGATAAAAAATGATCGATCCTTTTGTACCTCGAGTGATAACAAAAAGATTTTTTAGATGTTTTAATTTCTGGGGGATCTTATCGAAAGAATTGACTTCATAGAGGGACATTATTTCATTTTCATTACCAAAGATGATATCGAGGTTATTATCGATTGCTTCATGGAATTGCTGTCGATGTCTATCTACACATAACGAATCAGACAAAGATAAGGCAGTTTTTGAACTCTCGACCTTCGATATTTCTAGCGCTTTTTTTGTTAGAGATAAACCATCGGGTATATCCCAAATATAACCTTCAATTAGTATTGTTTCAGCCAAACTGATGTTTTTTGAAGTAATATCTTCTCGACTAAGTTCTGTGCACGCACCAAGGTATGTCTGCATGGTTCGCTCACCATCGTCTGTAATTAAGACATAACATCTGGCTGTGGGAGCTCCCTTTTTTGATGGTTTAAGCCTCATGTCCACACCAATTGACTGCATATCATTTACAAAAATATTTCCTAAATGATCATCCTTTACACGGCCGATATAAGCCGCAGTTCCTCCTAATTTGGAAAACCCAGTAACAGTGTTCGCTACTGACCCACCAGATATTTCTTTCTGTGATTTCATTTTATTATAGATTTGTTCTGCTTCTTTATTATCAATCAATGTCATTGATCCTGGGCAAGCACCTATGTCTCTAAGAAATTGGTTATTAACATGAGCAAGTATGTCAACGATGGCATTACCGATTCCTAGAAGTTGTATTTTCTTATTCAAAATGGCTTATAACCTAAATATAATTAATGTTAGAAATTAGATTTGATAGTTCTCGATTGATTCTTGGTCATGTAGTATAGGTATAAAATTTCTGTTTAACATTAAAATTTCATTAGAACGGGTTATTCATTATGGGCAAGATTATCCTAAGTGCAGAGGAATTGCTCGAAGATTCATTTCGCCTAGGAAAACAGATTTGTGACAGCGGCTATGAACCAACAATACTCATCGCCCTCTGGAGGGGTGGAACGCCAGTTGGTATGGCGATACAGGAACTACTTAGTCATCGGGGTCTAAAAGTTGATCACATTGCAGTGAGAACATCTTCATATTCAGCAGTGGATCAAAGAAATCCAGTCAAAATTCATGGTCTTGGTTACGTTTCGGAAAGAGTGTCTAGTAAAGATAAACTTCTGATAATAGATGATGTTTGTGATAGCGGGAATACGCTTTTTAGCGTGCTTAAGCAATTAAGGAAAAATACTGGTGACAATATGCCAAATGATGTTCGATCTGCTGTTACTTGGTATAAGCCATCAAAAAACAAAACAGATATCGAACCTGATTACTATCTGCACCAGACATCTGAATGGATAGTATTTCCCCATGAACTCGATGCATTGACGAGCGATGAGCTAAAATTACATAGACCTAATATTTATAAAATTATTTATTCCAAGACAAGTAATGAACTTCTGAAAGATGAAGATGATTTAATTTGAATTCTATATAGCAAGGTATTACGACACATTGAAAACAAAAAATCCCTTAGAGGTTTTAATCGCAGAGTTGCCTGATTTCAGTGAGGAGCAAGCAATAGACATCGCATTTAATCATTTTGGGCTTGAAGCAAAAGCATCTAATCTCTTGAGTGAGAGAGATCAAAATTTTCTATTAGAGGTTGATGGCGATAAAAAATATGTTCTGAAAATAGCAAATTCTTGTGAGGAACATCTCGTCACAGATTTTCAGATCCAAGCTCTAATTCATATAGCTAAAAAGTCAGATTTATCGATTAATACACCAGAAATACTTCAATCTGTCGATGGAAGAAATAGTATTATACTGGAAACAGACGCCGAAGTTCATGTAGCTCGCGTTGTTTCGTATCTAGATGGAATGACATTAGGGGATAGAGCACCAAGCGCAAAACTTTGCAGAGATATGGGGAGATACTTGGCACGTCTTGGTTTTTTGCTCAAAGATTTTAAACACCCAGGATCTGATCACAGTCTTATGTGGGATATGAAGGAAGCTCTAAAATTAAGAGAAATCTTATCCCACATAAAAAACGAAACTACTCGTCACTTAGTAGAAACAGTTCTGGAGGATTTTGAGAAAAATGCTCTGGTTATTTTCGATTCAATCCGATGGCAAGTCATTCATAGCGATATGCATGCAGATAATATTATAGTCTCGGAGAGTAATACGGATAAGGTAGCTGGCATCATTGATTTTGGTGATATGCTTTTATCTCCATTGATTGTCGATTTGGCCGTGGCAGCATCTTATTTGCGTGTGGTTGATGGGGACCCATTATCACTGATAACGGAATTTTTATATGGATACCACCAAGAAATACCACTCAAAAGAATGGAAATTAGTATTCTGCATGATTTAATCAAAACACGTCTCGCAGCGACAATCTCTATTCTGGATTGGCGAGCTTCATTTCGCGATAAAGATGATGCTTATTTAAAAGCCAATGCAGGAGAAAAGTTAGTGGCAGAATTGTTTTTGAAAAAACTTTCAGAAATACCTCAAGAGAATGCCACTAAAATATATACTCAGGTATGTGCTTCTGCTGAGCAAAGGAAAAAGTAGTATGCAAAAAAATTGGTTAAGTCGCATCATAAAAAAGGCCACAAAAATCGAACCTCAAGAACTTAAGGCTACATTGTTATCTTTCAGTTTTATTTTTCTTTTAATGCTTGCTTACAATATTTTAAAACCTGTAAGAGATGCAATGGCTCCTGAATGGACTGATGTAGAAGTAGCGTGGTTGTGGACATTGAATTTCCTGTTTAGTGTGATTGCTGTCAGTTTATACGGTCTTGCGGTGTCCAAATTAAAACTCAAAAATGTAATTCCTGGCGTGTACGCATTCTTTGCAATGTCTTTTTTAATTTTTTACATTTTCTTAGATTTTTCTTCCGATGATATTCTAGTGAACAAAGCATTCTATGTCTGGCTTAGCTTATTCTCACTCTTTCATATCTCCGTTTTTTGGAGCTTGATGTCCGATCTTTTCTCGAAGGTTCAAGCTTCCCGACTTTTTGCTTTTATTTCTAGTGGAGCAAGCGTTGGAACAATTTTTGGAGCGACATTTACATTAATGTTGGCAGATAATCTGGGCACATTAAATTTGATGTTAGTGGCATCAGTCATCTTGCTTTTGATTGTGCCCTTAATTAGTTACCTTAAACATTCGATTTCTGAAGACGGCAAACATTTAAATCAGGAGGTAACCATAGGCACGAACCCTTTTGCCGGATTTATAAAATTTATTAACAATCCATACTTATTGGGCATCGCATTATTTATATTTTTGTATACCTTTATAGGGTCCTTCGCTTATTTTGAAATAAAAAATTTGATGATGGAGAATGATAGAATTACTAATACTGAAATTTGGGCTGCTATTAATCTTACTGTGAATAGTATTTCTATTGTGACAGCCATGTTTGTTACAAGTCGAATAACCCAATATTTAGGCATGGGAAAAACTCTTTTTCTTGTTCCTTTTCTAGTTTCTATAGGTTTAATGGTGGTTTTTGTTAATCCAATATTAGCAACTATTATAATTACATGGGTGCTTCTCAAAGCTGGTAATTATTCTATTACTCGCCCAGGTAGAGAGATGTTATACACAAGCGTTGGAAGGGAAGATCGTTTTAAGACTAAACAGGTTATAGATATTGTTGTATATAGGGGAGGTGACGTTTTCTCGGGCTGGATGTTTGCTTTTTTAACTGCAACTCTTGGCCTAGGTATGGGGGTAATTGCTATTATTGGAACAATTGTCGCTCTTTTTTGGGGATACGTCGGACTTCGTCTTGGAAAACGTCATGATACAACAGCTCCAATTACACAGGATTCAATTAAAATCACTTCATGAGTAAAAAAATACCCACAGAGCTTGGAGATTCGTTGGAAAAGTTTGCTAACAGCATTCGTTCGCGTCGAACGATTAAATTATTTAAAAATAAGGAAGTAAGTAGAGATATCCTTATAAAGGCAATTGAAGTTGCACGCTGGGCACCAAATCATCATCTAACAGAACCATGGAACTTTTATATTTTGGGTAAGCAATCTATTAAAAAAAGTGTTGATCTGATCCGAATTGTAACCGCCGAGAAAAAAGATTTGAAAATCGCTAATTTTAAGGCTGATCAAGCTGCTGAGAGGCCTGGTTGGCTAGTAGTTACCTGTAACAAGTCAGATGAAGTTATAAAACAACAAGAGGATTACGCAAGTGTTTGCTGCGCCATACAAAATTTATTTCTATATCTTTCCGAAGCAGGGCTTGCCTCAAAATGGTCTACGGGTGAAATTACTCGAGATCAACGTTTCTATGAGTTACTTAAAATTGATACCAGCAAGGAATTTATAGTGGCATTAATTTGGTATGGTTATCCAAAAGTTATACCTACCCAGAAAAGGAGAGAGGTATCTCAGATAGTGACTTATCTTAAATAAAACATGACCTATTCAAAGACGTAGCTTTTTTGCTATAAAGGATAGCAAAGTCTACAAACAAGAAAATTGGAATAAATTTAATGCGTAAAAAACAACAAGTCCGAGCCAGAGAATCGATTCAACTTCCGGACAATGTCACTAGAAGAGATTTTGTCGCCGGCACCTTGCTAGGCGTTGGCGGAAGCCTCCTCACTGCTTCCGCACCGGGAGTAATTCGATCTGCGCAGGCACAATCTCCAACGTTCGACGCGTTGGTCGGTTCCGACTGGACAGGACCAGGAGGTGTGGGAGATTACTCGACCGCCAATGGTAATACCCATGAGGTCATTAACGCAGCCCATTCGTTAAGAGATGGCCACTGGGCGTCTTTGCCAGAGTCCTTGGAGAACACTGGCGAAGTTTACGATCTCGTGGTTGTTGGCGGTGGATTTGCTGGTTTGATGTCTGCGTACCAATTTTTGCAAAAAAGCAATGACAGCGTCCGCGTACTGCTTTTGGATAATCACTCCGTATTTGGAGGCGAGGCTAAGCAGAATGAAATTGAAGTCGATGGCTATCGCCTGCAGGCCCCACAAGGTTCAAACATGTGCTTGTGGCCTCCACGCGGCGTGGCACGCGTTATGTCTGAATTTGGGTTTTTCTATCATCCGGTCTGGGAGGAAATTGGGCTTCCAATGGGCGATGAACCCGATGCACCAACCTGGCTCGAAAAACCTGCCGGCAGCGACAAAGACCTTACTTACGCGAAAGAACATTACGGACCCATGATGATTATGCGCGATGAGACACAACAGGGATACTTCTTCGACGACCCGGAAGGGTCGGACACATTAAAAATGGCTAGGAACCCATGGCTTTCCGGATATGAAGAGCTCGACTGGTCTGATGACGTAAAAAAAGAACTGACTCACCTGGATCAGTTCATCCTTGAGGATCGGGATGACCTCGAAGTCTGGCTGGATAGCATGACTTACGCGGACCTTTTGAATAGGTACGTCGGCATTACTCGACCGGAAATATACGATTTCCTGAGTCCTATGGTCGCATCCTACGGAACCGGACTCGGTTGCGATGCCGTTTCTGCACTCGCAGCGAAGCACTATTTTGCGCCGGGCACTACAACCGCAGCTGAAGTAGCAGCAGCAACATCTGAAAGCCCCTATTTTGCAGTTAGTTTTCCAGGCGGAAACACCGCAATTGCGCGGCATTTTGTAAAGAAGATGCTTCCCGGTGCAATTGAAGGTGACGCGACCCACAGCGACATCATTAACGGTCGTATCAATTTCAATGCGCTCGACCTGAAAAATTCTGCGTTACGAATGCGACTCAACTCGACTGTAATTGACGTACATCATGATGGTGACCCCGGAAGTGCCAAGCAAGTCCAAGTGCGCTACATGGATAACCAGAGCAACGAAGTTAAAGGCGTCACGGCTAAAGCTGTCATCATGGCCGGCGGTCAATGGATAAACAAGCACGTCGTTCGAGACGCACCGAGCGAACTGCTTGATGCCATGGGTACTTTTCAACACGCGCCGATGCTGGTTGTTAATGTTGCTGTACGGCATTGGCGTTTCATGGAGAAACTGGGCATCACGTCGGCACGCTGGATTGGACAGCGGAGCTGGTTTACAAGTATTCGTGCACCGATGTCGCTCAACGGTGAACACATGCCGTTCGATCCTGACAAGCCAACAGTATTGACGTTCTATATACCGTTCACAGAAGGTGTATCCGACAAGGGCCTCCCGTATGACTCACAGAGCCTGATCGCGCGAGCCCAGTTATTTGCGATGCCATACCGGGAAATCGAGACGACCCTGCGCAATCAATTGGCGAAGACTTTTGGCCCCCACGGCTTTGATCATGAACGCGACATTGCAGCGATTATCGCGAATCGATGGGGGCATGCGTACGTCATTCCTCAGAAGGGCTTCTACTATGGGCTCGATGGTGAGCCTGTCCCCCGTGAGCTCATTCGCAAAGGCTATGGACGAGTACGTTTTGCACACTCAGAATTAACAGGTGATCAGCTTTGGTCGACAGCTTGCGATGAAGGTGAGCGAGCAGCCAGACAAGTGCTCCAATTTGTATAAGCAGTGGCATCTTCTGAGGAGGCGCCGAATTTTCCGGAGTTAAATGTAGGTAACGCCTGTTTTCGAGACCGAACAAACACTAAATCAGGAGGAAACACAGATGTACCGTTTTACAACAACTATCATTTTGTTCATAGCCACGGCCGGACACAGTCAACAAAACTATCCTAATATTGACGGGGAAACGCTGCTGGAAGATGACCGTGTGGTCGTCCAACGATTCATCTTGGAACCCGGCCAGTGGGAAGGAATTCATGAACACCCAGAGAATCAGCTCGTCATCGTCCTAAATTCCACACAAGAGCTCATTTATCGCTTTCGTGGTTCGGAAAGGATTTTCGAAAGACCGGAAGACGATACTGTCCGTGCATTCTGGCGCCCCGGACCGGTTTTTATGAGTGACGAACACGAATCCGGAAATACTGGAACAAGACCATTGGAATGGATTGCTATCACATTCAAGAAAGAGTCGATTTCGACCGACGATCCACCAGAACAGTTCGTTGAGTCGGGAGAGGAATGAGGGTATTACTTGAGTTAGACCTTCATTAGCCTGGTCATTCTTTTTATGACATATATATGATTTGATCGCCGAGTATTCGCGATCGTAATAAATAAGCAACGAAGGTTATTATCCCGAAAATACACATTAATATAATAGAGTTTAATACCGTTCCGTTGTAAATCATACTAGCAACAATAGAGCCTATCGCCGTTGATAAATTTTGGCATGTTCCAACTATTGATGCTGCAACGCCAGATATCTTGGGAACTGGATCGAGCGCTACCGCAGTTGCATTTGCCACCACAAAACCATTTCCAAACATAAAAAGACATACACAACTCCATAACCAAAAAAAATTTTCACTATTAAACCATGCAATAAGGGTTAATTGAATTGAGGCTATAGTAATTATAGCTACACCTGCACCTGTTAATTGCATGACGCTATACTGCAGAAGCATCTTCCGATTCAGCATAGATCCCAGCAGGGTTGATATTCCTGCTAAGGCAAAAATAAAACCAAACATTTCAACTGGAAATTTAAAAATTTCAATAATTAAAGATGCTGATCCAGTAATTAATGACATAAAACCTATGGATGGAAGCACTACCAGAAGCATTCCCAAAATACTTTGTCTGTAACTAAAAAATGTAGTGATACTTTCAATTAATTGGCGTGATATTTTATTCGTTTTATCTGGTTTTTTTGTTTCAACTAAACCCTTATTTACTCCTACAATCATAAGAAAACCAAACAACGTAATAATAACAAAGGTTGATCGCCATCCATATTCATAGGCAAGATAACTGCCCACTATAGGAGCTATTATTGGAGTTACGGTAAATATCATAACCATGATTGATAGTAGTCTTGCGGCTTGGATTCCACTCGCGATATCTCTCACCATGGCACGCGATAATACAATACCAACTGAGGCTCCTATTCCTTGAAAAAATCTTGCTATCAACATTATTTCAATGTTATTTGCTAGGGAAGTGATAATTCCAGCGGCAGTAAAAATTACCATTCCTACAATTAACACGGGTATTCTTCCTATGCGATCAGAAATTAACCCGGCAGGAATTTGTCCTATGGCGATGCCCGCAATAAATACCCCAACAATTTGTTGTCCAATTGATATTGTCGTAGTTAAACTTGCCGCCATATCTGGGATAGAAGGCAGGCTCATATCGATGGTAAGAGCTCCTAATCCAGTTAGGCAGCCAAGGACAATTACAAAACTACGCTTGTTTAAGAGGTTATTCATGTGAATAGCAAATTGACTTATAAAAAGACGTATCAGGATATAGGTAGATACTTTATTTTGATACTTAAAATATTAAAAAATAAAATATAAAAAATTTTTGGAATTAGGATATATATTTCATACCTCTTGACCTTGTATGAAAAGATTAGATAACTGATTAAAGCCTAACCAATAGGAGAGTTCGTTAGGATGTTCAATATCCCATACTGCAATATCAGCTCGTTTCCCAACTTCTATAGTGCCACGAGTTTCAATCATATTTAGTGCTTTCGCAGCTTCTCTGGTAACGCCAGCAAGACATTCTTCCGGTGTTAGTTGAAATAGGGTAGATGCTAGATTCATAGCATAACGAAGAGTGCACATTGGGGATGTCCCAGGATTACAATCTGATGCAATGGCGATGGGTATATTATGAGATCTCAACTTTCCAATGGGTGGTTTTCTTTGTTCTTGAAGTGTAAGGAATGCTCCAGGGAGAAGTACAGCAACAGTTCCCGCTTCTGCTAGTGCTTTTATACCAGATGCATTTGTGTATTCTAGATGATCAGCGGAAAGAGCACCGAATTGCGCAGCAAGTTCTGCTCCCTGACAATCACTTAATTGATCCGCATGAAGTTTTATTGGTATTCCAAGGGAAGTTGCGTGTTCAAATAAGGGTGTAATTTCGGCTGCAGAGAACGCAATTTTTTCACAGTATGCATCGATCGCATCTATAAGTTTTAGATCGCATACAGTAGGTAAAACTTCATCACATAGAAATTTGATATATTTTCTTTTTTCGTGAAACTCAGGCGGTGTGGTATGAGCTCCTAGAAATGTAGTGGTAACAGATATATTATTTTTTTCGCCAATAGTTTTTGCAACTTCCAACATTCGTATTTCAGTTTCAAGATCAAGGCCGTAACCCGATTTTATTTCGACAGTTGCTACACCTTCATTTTTAAGACATTGCAGTCGTTTTTCAGAAACAGTCATGAGGGATGAAAAATTTGCGTTTCGAGTGGCATTTACAGTTGACATAATACCACCTCCATCCATGGCAATTTCTTCATATGATTTTCCCTGTAATCTTGCTTCAAATTCTGTCGCACGGTTTCCAGAAAAGACAAGATGTGTGTGACAATCAATTAAAGCGGGCGTGATCCATTGACCATTAAGAGACTGCTTTTCTTTTATTTCATGTGAAGGCAGTTCCTTTTCGGGGCCAAACCAGGCAATTTTTCCATTCCTTATAGCCAATGCAGCATTTTCGATAATCCCATATGGCGTCTTATTAGATTGCATGCTTGCAATTTTGGTATTTGTAAAAACAAGATCAAAATTACTCATACTCTTTGTTCCTCTATTTTTAGGTTATCGAGTTGCATTAGAAATTAGCATGTAATAGCCTGTATATCCAACCATATTTGGATATAAGTATGAAAACTATTTTTGCTCGGAAAGCATATCTTGAAGGCGTTTGGGAGCAAAATATCCGACTCCATATTGATAATGGTCTAATTACATCCATTGATAGAAATACTGCATATTGTAATGGCGATACAATGACGTCCATTGTTGTTCCAGGTATCTGTAATGCTCATAGTCATGCATTTCAAAGAGCTTTAAGCGGTCATGTGGAGTATAGAAGTGTTTCAGACAAAAAAGATGATTTTTGGACTTGGCGGGAATCAATGTACCGTTTAACTTCAAAGCTCGACGCGAAAAGCTTGGCTGATATAGCTACTCAGGCATATGTTGAAATGGTAGCTAGTGGTTATACATCTGTAATTGAATTTCATTATTTACACTGCAAAAAAGATAATGATGATATGAGTATTGCAATGTTTGAAGCCTTGCTGAAAGCGGCAAACGACAGTGGTATTAGATTGATTTATGTACCGATACTATATGAAAGAGCAGGATTTAAAGATGAAAAATTATCCGTTCATCAGCAAAGATTTTCTCTGTCATTAAGCCAGTTTTTTGATCATTATAACTTCGTAAAGAAAAATATAAGTTGGCCGCACTCACTTGGCATTGGTGCACATAGTTTAAGGGCGGTGACGCATGAATCACTTCGTGAAATAGAAGTGGTTTCTCATAAAGATCAGATACCTCTTCATATTCATGTAGCTGAACAGGAGATGGAGGTTAAAGAATGCATTGATGTTTACAATACTACTCCCGTAAATTGGTTATTAGATAATTTTGATATTAATCGTCAATGGTGTTTTATTCATGCAATACATATGAATTCAAAAGAATTAACCAAGCTGGCAAAATCTGGAGCTACAGTCTGTCTTTGTCCAAGTACTGAAGCGAATCTAGGCGATGGTTTATTTAGCCTTCAATCATATTTAGAAAAAGGCGGGCATATTGCTATTGGATCTGATAGCAACATTTCGATTAATCCATTTGAAGAGTTACGTTGGCTGGAATATGGACAACGTTTATTTTCTCGAAAAAGAAATATCGCTACAAAGTTGAATCATGGTAGCGGAAATACACTTTTCGACTATACTTCTTTAGGAGGTTCTCTAGCATCTGGAAATAATTTAATTGGTAGGTTAGGAGAAGGTTCTGTGGCAGATTTAATCGTAATGGATGATGCAAGCCCCATGTTTTCAGGTCATCACACAGATACCTTATTTGATGCGTTGATTTTTTCAGGTGTTAATTTACCTATTCAAAATGTAATGGTAAATGGCGAATGGCATGTTACTGATGGTAAACATAGTGTTTTTGATCTGGCGCGTCATAATTATGCCAAACAAGTGACACATTTGTTCAACTCGGTAAATTAAATAGTAAAAATTACGAAAAACTCAGTCAAACATTATGAATGCCAAACGAATTATCAAAGCTCCAACTGGAACTAATATCCAAGCAAAAAGCTGGCTTACTGAGGCACCTTTAAGAATGCTGATGAATAATTTAGATCCTGATGTGGCTGAGAATCCAGAAGACCTTGTAGTTTATGGAGGAATAGGAAAAGCTGCTAGAAATTGGGATTGTTATGATGCAATTGTCAAAAAACTGATTGAGCTCGAACTTGATGAGACACTTCTAATCCAGTCAGGTAAACCTGTCGGAGTATTTAAAACTCATCCAGATGCTCCAAGGGTTTTAATTGCTAACTCAAATTTGGTGCCAGCCTGGGCTAACTGGGAACACTTTCGAGAGCTCGATAAAAAGGGCCTTATGATGTTTGGTCAAATGACCGCAGGTTCTTGGATATACATTGGCAGTCAAGGAATTGTTCAAGGAACCTATGAAACATTTATTGAAATGGGACGACAACACTATAATGGGGATTTATTAGGAAGATGGATCCTTACTGCAGGCTTAGGTGGAATGGGAGGTGCGCAGCCACTAGCAGCTACTATGGCAGGCGCGTCAATATTGGCAATTGAATGTGAAAGAGAACGAATCGAAAAACGTTTGAAAACAGGGTACCTTGATAAGGCTGTTGATAATCTTGATGAAGCTTTATCACTTATTGATAAATCTGTAAAAAAGAAACAACCATTATCTGTTGGGTTACTAGGAAACGCGGCTGAAATTCTCCCTAAAATTTTTCTAAGTGGTGTTAAACCAGATGCAGTGACCGATCAGACTTCAGCCCATGATCCAGCGAATGGTTATTTACCAATTGGATGGACTACGGATGAGTGGAAAGAACGTCGTATTTCAAACCCTGATTTAGTATCTGTGGAAGCAGCTAAGTCCATCGCCATTCATGTAGACGCAATGCTCGATTTTTTCCATGCGGGTATACCAACAATAGATTATGGGAATAATATTCGACAAGTCGCATTTGATCAGGGCGTGGAAAATGCTTTTGATTTCCCTGGTTTTGTTCCAGCGTATGTTCGTCCATTGTTTTGTCGCGGCATCGGTCCTTTTCGTTGGGCTGCATTATCAGGGGATCCAGAAGATATTTATAAAACCGATGAGAAAGTTAAGGAATTAATTCCAGACAATGCACATCTTCACCAATGGTTAGATGCCGCTAAAGAAAAAATCAGCTTTCAAGGATTGCCTGCAAGAATTTGTTGGGTTGGACTCGGTCAGCGCGATGTTCTTGCGGTTGCATTTAATGAGATGGTTCGAAATGGAGAATTAAAAGCTCCGATTGTCATTGGAAGAGATCATTTGGATGGTGGATCAGTTGCCAGCCCAAATCGAGAAAGCGAAGCCATGCTAGATGGTTCAGATGCTATTTCCGATTGGCCGATTCTCAATGCATTGTTGGGTACAGCAGGAGGCGCCACATGGGTATCACTTCATCATGGCGGCGGAGTTGGCATGGGGTATTCACAACATGCAGGCGTAGTAATTGTTTGTGATGGTACTAAAGCAGCTGATGATAGAATAAAACGTGTACTCTGGAATGATCCTGCTAGTGGAGTGATGAGACATGCTGATGCCGGTTATGACGAAGCTATTGAATGCGCACGTAAATATAAACTTGATCTACCCATGATTGATATATAGGAACCTCACATGAAATTAAGGATTAATGGTCAACCAATTCCAATGTCTGAATTACGCCGTGTATGGGGGGAAGATGTAACTATTTCTATTGGTGAAGAAGCGAAAAAGAAAATTTCGTCTTCAATGGAAATGATTAGTAACGCGGTAAAAAACGGTGAGAAAATTTATGGAGTAAACACAGGTTTCGGGAAGTTAGCACAAACAAAAATTAATAAGGAAGAACTTGTTCTTTTACAAAGAAACATCATTTCTTCACACGCTGTAGGTGTTGGCGAACTTCTACCCCAGTCCATAGTGAGACTCACTATGGTGTTAAAAGTTAATACCCTCGCCCAAGGTTTTTCTGGCGTTACACAAAATCTTGTTGATGCTTTATGTAACCTCATCAATCATTCAGTTTATCCCTGTGTACCATCAAAGGGTTCCGTGGGTGCTTCTGGTGATTTGGCTCCCTTAGCACATATTTCGGAAGTATTATTAGGAATCGGCGATGTTCACTATAACGGTCAACAAATGTCAGCCAAAAAAGCACTGGCTAATATTGGTCAGAAGCCTCTGGAACTTCAACCTAAGGAAGGACTGGCATTATTAAACGGAACTCAAGTTTCTACAGCGATTGCCCTTGCTGCATTGTTTCGTACTGAATGTCTTATAGCTGGAGCTGTTTCTGCTGGCGCGATGGCTGTGGATGCAATAAAGGGCAGCGATACACCCTTTAAAGATTCAATTCAACAAATAAAGGGCCATGCAGGTCAAATAGGAGTGGCAAGCTTATTACGTAAATTTTTGACGGGTAGCGAAATAAGGGCATCACATATCAAATGTGAGCGGGTTCAGGATCCTTATTCTATTCGTTGTCAGCCTCAGATAATTGGAGCCTGCGTTGATGCAATTAAACATGTTGCAGATATTCTTAATATTGAGTCAAACGCAGTCACTGATAATCCGCTGGTATTTAAAGCATCAGGCCAAGTGCTTTCTGGAGGTAATTTTCATGCCGAATCAGTAGCTTTCGTATCTGATTATCTGGCTCTTGCTATATCTGAAACTGGCTCTCTTTCAGAGAGGCAGATTGCACTTTTAATTGATGAAAATCAAAGTGGATTACCCCCGTTTCTAGTTGAAAATAGCGGTCTTAATTCTGGATTTATGAATGCGCAAGTCACTGCAGCGGCACTGGCATCGGAAAACAAGGTTCTCGCACATCCGGCTAGTGTTGATAGTATTCCTACTTCTGCCAATCAAGAAGATCATGTCAGCATGGCAACTTTTGCTGCTAATCGACTGCATATAATGATTGATAATGTTCTTTGCATTATTGCAATTAACTTGATGGCAACTGCACAGGGTATATCGTTTCATCACCCACAAAAAAGTTCTACCATTATTGAAGAGTTCATTGCTGAATTACGTGAGATCTCTCCTGTCTATAAAAATGATCGCTCACTTTCTAAAGAAATTGTAGAAATTACGGCAATGATCGAAAAAGGCTTTTTTAACCATCACTGTAGATCAATATTGCCAAGCTACTCAGAATGAAAAAAAGTGATTGTTACACTTTTTATCAAGGAAATTCTCCTTTATTAGTAAGTATCCCGCATGATGGGAGGATTTTACCTCCAGATATAGCAAATCTGATGACATCAAATGCACTATCGCTACCTGATACTGACTGGAATGTCAGTCGTTTATACCAATTCTGTAAAGAAATCGATGCCAGTATGATAATCGCCAAATATTCGAGATATGTTGTGGACTTGAATAGAAGTGATAATGATGAATTGCTGTATAAAAATAACATCACTACCGGCATTTGCCCTTCAAATTCTTTTGACGGTAATGATCTCTACAAAGATAACAAAATAATTAGCGCAACAGAGAAGCAGCAACGTATAAAATTCTATTGGTTGCCTTATCATAATAAAATTAAATCTTGCTTGAAAAATATAAAGAATCATTATGGATATGCATTACTCTGGGACGCTCATTCAATACAAAGTGAAATTCCATCGCTTTTTCCTGGCACATTGCCAGACTTGAATATCGGAACCAATGATCAGAAGAGCTGTTCAATTGATGTGCAAAATGCTGTCATTTCCACTGCTGAAGATTCACCCTATTCAGTAGCTGTTAATGATCGCTTTAAAGGAGGGTATATCACTCGTTGTTATGGTATCCCAGAAAAAAATCAGTATGCGATTCAACTTGAACTTGCTCAAAGCTGCTATATGGACGAGCATACCTTGGATTACGATATTATACGTGCTGAGAAATTGGTAAATACCTTGAGAAAAATGTTGTTGATGTTTGCTAATTCAGTAGATTAGAAGTGTTGCGGAGCTAAATGAATGAAGAAGATTGGTATCCATAAATTATACTCCCAAAATCCTATAGAAGCCGACCGATTGCTTTGGAACCGTGAAACAGATCCTGTAAGCCGCAGAGGTTTTCTAGGAAATGTTGGTCTTATTTCAATGAGTACCGTTTTAGGAGGAACAATTCCATTTGCTAAATATATGCCCCAGGGTTTAATTCCAGCGGCTTTAGCTCAAAGCGAAACGAACTTTGAAATTCCAGGTAAAGAGGGGCTTGTTATTCTTAATGACAGACCCATCAATGCAGAGACTCCTGCATATCTACTCGATGATAATATTACTCCCACAAAGCATCTTTTCATTCGTAATAATGGCATTCCTCCAGATATTTCAGAATCAGATTATGAAAATTGGGGGCTTCAGATCGAGGGTGAATCTTGTAGCCGACCACAAACAATCCAACTAAATGAGCTTAAGACTCAATTTAAACATCATACATATCAACTTCAGATTGAATGCGGCGGCAATGGCCGATCTGAATTTTATCCACCTGCAAGGGGAAATCAGTGGACCACGGGCGCTATTGGCTGCCCAAAATGGACAGGTATTAGGTTATCGGATGTTTTAAATTATGTCGGAATAAAGAACGATGCA
>Ga0209752_1000211_pt1 | contig 28612 bp, 25 predicted proteins | sample METZYME_3_250m_FD_187548 | JGI IMG/M metagenome (GOLD analysis project Ga0209752, IMG submission 187548) | Marine microbial communities from oxygen minimum zone in mesopelagic equatorial Pacific - METZYME_3_250m (SPAdes) (version 2) | ecosystem: Environmental > Aquatic > Marine > Oceanic...
CAAAAACAGAAAAGTAAAAAGTAGTATAGTTTTTTTCATCAACTAGAATTTACAAATAATTTTAATACTTATAAAATTTAATGGTGTTTTCCAATATCCCACCCTTTGTCTTTGAGATATTGATTGGCGGACTCTACCGCATCCTCTTCTAAGGAAGTTCCCATCACATCGTTCCATCGATTTAAATAGCCAAATAAAGCAATCACGGACATGATTTCAATGATATCATTCTCACTCCAATGTTGCTTTAACTCCTCTTCCATAGCTTTAGTGGTTGCTACAGGAACTTTGCTTGCTTCCCTAGTAAATTTAAGCGCCACTTTTTCTTGATCAGAAAAACAATCGCTTTCTTCAAAATTCCAAATATTTTCAAGGCGTTCTTTGCTTGCGCCGTATCGTTCCGCTGCCCTGATTGTATGGGCCTGACAATACCTACATCCACTGGTATTGCTACTAACAAATGCAATCAAACGTTTGAACTCACTGGTTAAGGCTCCATGATTCTCCATCACTGCCATATTGAGGTTGATAAATGCTTTGGCAAGGGCTGGGTTTTTCTGCATGGTTAGAACCGAATTCGGACAAAATCCCAGTGTTTCATTAAAAAATTTTACCAGCTCTTTGGTTTCGGCATCTTCAATCGTATGAATAGGATTAATAAGGCTCATACTATTTCTCTTCGAATAGTCGTTCTTTGGGTTTACGAACCTTGGTACGATGTTGATGATGATCCTCAGGTGATCGGTATCCGACAGGACACAATACTGTGCTGGTTAAATTGCGATCGGTCAGCCCTAAAATACGGTCATATTCTTCTGATTTAAATCCTTCAAACGGACACGAATCGATGCGCATGTCTGCACAGGTTGCCATCAGATTTCCTAACGCAATATAGCATTGTCTTTTCATCCATTCTTGGGCATCTTTTGGATCACGACTTCCTAAATCTGCTTTGGCAATAATACTATAGGCTTTAATCTTTGCGGAAGATTGAAATTTTTGCTTCAACCCTTCTTCTTTATCGTTGGTACGCGCTTCTTGCATTAAGGCAATAAATTCATCCACATGTTCTGGTTTCACAGTCTTATAGCTACAAAAAACAAACAAGTGCGAACAATCACGGACTTGGGACTGGTAATACGAGTGTTTCACCAAACTTTCTTTCATCGTTTGATCCGTCACGATGAGTACTTTGTATAGCTGAAATCCATAGGAAGATGGTGCAAGTTGAATGGATCGTTTTAAGGTATCAATATCTTGGTTACTCACCTTTCTATTGGGATCAAATTTTTTGGTGGCATAACGCCATTCTAAGCTATTAATAATGCTCATTGTACCAGAATCTCATCTGAGCCTAATGGAAGATGAATTTCATCATTGTCTTTTACCACAATCGTTTCCACCGGAGACTTAGAAATAAATTCTTTTATTTTGCGTTTGACAAGCAAATTGTCGCTGGGTGGAATAAGATGCGTTAGGACCAACATGCCTACATCTACTCCTTCCATACGGCTTAATAATCCAGGATTACCTTCATAATCAATCATATTGGTATGGTAACTATTAATATGACTAAATATGGTTGCCATACGCTCTTTTCCAACTTTTCTAGCCACTTGTTCCAATTGCTTATTCACTTGTTCAAAAATTCCTTCATGAATTAATAAATCGGCCCCATTTGCAAAACTATAATCATCCATGAGATCGGTATCCCCTGAAATAATTACGGAACGATCTTGACATACAATTCGGTACCCTACTGATCCAATCACAGGATCATGCGGAACATAGAAAGCAAAGACTTCAATTTGATCATCTTTAAATACCGAGACTTCCCCATCATCTACATTAAACGTATTTGCTTCTATCACGCCTAATTCTGGTTGAAGAAAGTCTGCACCATGGTGAGTAACACGATGCATGCGATCTGGTTTGTAGGCCAGGTTAAATCCTTTGACTAATTCCTTGACTAATTTTGTTCCATAAACTTGAAGCGGTTCCTCTCTTCCTCGTACCCAAGATGCTAAATTCAATTGCCCTAAATCTCCTATATGATCAGAATGGGTATGGCTGATAAATACGGCTTTGACAAAGGCAGGTTCTAAACTCATATTGAGAATAAAATTTGCATTAGAACGCGGTCCAATATCAAATACATACACATTATCATTGATTGCTAATACTGTGCTTTGTTGGGCAAAGTGTGCTGTTAATGGTGTGCCAGTTCCATTAAAGATAACTCGCAAAACATCTTTTGGATCTTTGTCCACAACCAACAAAGAAGCTGCTTGTTTTTCAAGAATGGTATCTTTGATTTCTTGCGGAGATTTAATAACAAAAACCACTATTACTGTTAGTAGCATTAATCCCGTAAAAAAGATTACAAGATACTTCAGAATTTTTCCTTCAGTTAGATGTTCTAATTTCATTTAGTTCTCCTCTACCTTGCTTATAAAATTAAGTACACCATTGATATAGGTGTCGGTATCATCCCACATGGACATATGGCTTCCATTTGTACATAAAAGGAATTCTCCATTCGGAAATTCATTTGCCATCCATTCTTTATGGTTCGGATCCATGGTATCATGGGTTCCTGCAATAACCAATGTTGGAATGGTGATGGTAGATAGTTTGTCTGTAATATCCCAAAATTCTAGTAATCCAGAGGCTCCAAATTCACTCGGTCCCTGCATCGCGACATACATATCTTGGTTAATATTTTCAAACGCATTATTGACCTCATCTGGCCATTCTGCAAGAGGAGTGCGTAACATATGTGTTTCATAATGGTATGGTAGTAATAATTCCATATAACGAGGATTCGTAAAGTCTTTTGCTGCTTCCAATGCTTGAATTTCTGCCAACACTTCTGGTGGCATTTGTGGACCCAATACTTCCTTAGCATACTTGTTATATGCAGGAATACTTGCCATCATATTAGATACAATTAATCCCTTCATATTGTCCTGATATTTGAGGGCATATTCCATGCCAAGAATACCACCCCATGAATGCCCTAAAACATAGAAATTTGACTTATCTAGGTTTAATGCTTTTCTGACTGTTTCTACTTCTTCTACAAAACGTTCTATGGTCCATAAACTTGGGTCGTTTGCTGGATCACTGTTGGTAGATCCTAATTGATCATAGTAATAGTATTCAATGCCTTCACCTGGGAAATAGTCATCAAAAATCTTGAAATATTCATGGGTAGCACCTGGTCCTCCATGAAGTAACAGTATCTTCACAGATGGATTATCCCCTACTTTCTGTGTCCAGACTTGATGGCCTCCATCAATGGTAATCATCTCCACCCCATCATCTTCGGTGAAAAAAACATCATTTATGGTAAATACTAAAAATGTTGCTCCTGCTATCATTGCTAAAAATGCAAGCAATAGTTCTAATTTCTTATTAAGCATTTAACCTCCAAATAATGTAGAGCTGTAGACTCAACACAAGTAATGCTAATAGCGTTCTGATAAACTCCATCAGATGATTGTGTCGATCAAAAAATCTCTCAATTTTATACCATGTAGATTCTTTATAATTATTATCGTTCATTGTTATTTTCCTGTCTTAAGCGATTCGTTAATCCAATTTAAATAATCTGTATCAACATTGCTTGTTTCAATTGTGGTGATTTCTGGTACATCATAGTTATGTAATTTTTTAATTGTGGTATAAACTTTCTTTTCCATTTTTGCTACCGTTTTAATCAATAGTACACTTTCTCGTGATTCAACAATACGTCCTTCCCAAATATATTTAGAACGAATGCGTGGAATAATATTAACACACGCCGCATATCGTTTATTAAGCAACGTATTTGCTATCAACTTGATAGCTTTATGGCTATCAGAAGTGGTTTTAATAATAATCATTTCTTACTGGTTTTCTACCCATTGGTATACCACATCTTGTAGTATATCCATTGTCATAGCACCATTTTTTAATACAATATCATGAAAATCTTGTAGAGAAAACTTTGCTCCTAATGCTGTTTCAGCATATTCACGTAATTCTTGAATTTTTAACATTCCAATTTTATAAGACACCGCCTGTCCTGGCCATACAATATGACGTTCTACCATTTTCACGCATTCCCCTTCTGGATTAGCGGTATTACTACGATAATACTCAATGCCTTCTTCTCTGGTCCAACGATAGTGATGAATCCCAGTATCTACCACCAAACGACAGGCTCTCCATAGTTCACCAGATAGTCGTCCAAAATCAGAATAAGGATCTTTGTATAATCCCACTTCTTTAGGAAGGGTTTCTGAATACAATGCCCATCCTTCGCTATATACACTATATCCACCATATTTTCTAAAACTAGGCATGCCTTTGGTTTCTAAAGCAATCGAAATTTGCAGATGATGCCCTGGGATTGCTTCGTGGTACGCTAAATTCTCTAGTTTGTACGTTGGCATATCCTGCATGGTATACAAATTAGCATAATAAATCCCTGGTCTGCTCCCATCGGCTTTTCCGCGTTGGTAGAATGCAATGCCAGCAGATTCTTCACGATATGGCTCTACTGCCTTTACAACAAACGGAATACTTGGCAATCCATTGAATAATTGATCAATATTAGCGGTTAATGTGTCCATAATCACATTTACCTGGTTAAGGTATGCATCACGCCCCTTTTGATTGTCTGGATAGTAAAATTGTGGATCCGTACGCATAAATTCAAAGAAGTCCTGTAATGTTCCTTCAAATTGGGTTGCTTCCATAATGCCATAGATTTCCTGATGAATACGTTCTACTTCTTGTAATCCCGTTGCATGTATTTGCTCAGGCGTTAATCCAAGCGTTGTATATCCATCAAGTTGGAATTGGTAATATTCTGCTCCATCTTTGTATTTCCATACCCCAAAATTATCAGTTGCTTTTGTTTCTTGTGTAGAAAGAAAATCAATTATTTTTTGATAGGAACTCTTCACAATAGTTACAAGGATAGCTTCGGCTTCACTTAAGTAGCGGGTTTTAACAGGACCAGATAAGTCTAATTTATCAAGTTTTTTACTAAAATCATCAAAGAGAACATTCCTCTTTTTCACATCTTCAAACGGGTATCCAGAGATGATATTTTGAGAGACTTTAATAGCCTGTGGATACACAAATTGTGGAGCAACAATATTCAAATCTTCCCTAAGGTTTAATTCTCTAATTAAATCATCCATCAATGGTTCAATATTGCGTAATCGCTTTAAATAATCTTTGACGTCATCTTCATCATCAATATTGTGATAATTAATCAAGAAAGATGGAATAGAAGAGTGTTTTCCTCCTCGATGTGTGATTGGATATGAATTAAAGATATAGTCATTAGATTCGATTTGTCTCTCAAACCTTCTTTCAATTAATCGATAGCTAATTTTGGTAGCTTCGTCTAATTTGTCATAATCAATAGTATCGTGTAAATATTTTAAATTATAGATACCTTTTCTTATCTTGCTTCTGCGTTGTTCCCAAGTAATATCATCCCATTGATCGTAATTAGATTTATAGCCTAAACGTGTCTGAAATTCAGGGCTTTCTTGTACCTGGTCTAGAAAGATAGATTCAAAAAATTGGTTGGCTTCTTTGATCTCATCTTCACTGACTTTTGTCCCGGTACATCCGATAAAAAATAATAGTAAGAGTATAAAAAATTTCTTCATAATTCTTCCTTTAATTTAAAGACAGCTCCGCAGATAGAACGGTGTTTTCCACCAACATTGCTATTGTCATTGGACCAATTCCTTTTGGTACAGGTGTTAATGCACTTGCCTTCCCCATTACGCTTGCTTGATTAATATCTCCGACAATAGTTGATTTTCCATCACGTTCTATACGATTAATTCCAACATCCACTAAACAAGCTCCTTCTTTAATAAAAGAGGCATCTAAAAATTCTGGTGAACCCATTGCAGCCACAACAATATCTCCTTGGGTTGTGAATTGTTTAAGATCGCTAGTTCCGCTATGGCATATCGTTACTGTTGCATTCCCTAATGATTTAAGACTTGAAAGCACAGATACCGGTCTACCAACAATATTACTTCTTCCTACGACTACGACATGTTGTCCATGCAATTTGATATTAAAATGTTCTAGTATATACATAATCCCCTTAGGGGTACATGGAACAAATCTTGGTGTTCCTATCGATAATAATCCAGCATTTTCAGGATGGAACCCGTCTACATCTTTTGTTGGACTAATTGCGTGAATTATCTTCTGACTATCAATATGATTTGGGAGCGGTAATTGTACCAAAATTCCATGAAATGTATCGTCATTATTAATCTGATTAATTAACCTTAATAATTCTTCCTCTGATACGTCTTCTTCAAGACGATGAATTTCTGATTTTAACCCAAGTGAATCAAATTTTTTCGTTTTGTTACGAATGTAGATCTGAGAAGCAGGGTTTTCTCCAACAAGAATAGCTGCTAATCCAGGAATAATTTGCTTTGATTTTAACGCATCTATCCTTGCATGCAAACTCTCATAGAGTGCACTACTCGCTTCTAATCCTGATAAGATTATCGTATCAGACACTTAAACTCTCCTTTTACTTAAATAACTTGATCAATACGTTGAATTAAAGATTCAATTCTTGATTCTACTTCTCCTTTAAAAGAGTATTCTCCTCTTCTAGCATTGAAAAGCTCATCAGAAATATTCATGGCCGCTAAAATTGCAATTTTAGATGCATTTAATCCAGAAGGAACTGATTTCTGAATTTCAGCCATTTTTCTATCCACATAAGCTGCTACTTCTTTTATATATTTCTCTTCAGTTGTAGCTCTAATTGAATATTCCTGTCCAAAAATTCTAACCTTTACTAGTTTTGGTTCTTTGTTTTCCATAATTTTTCCTTTTATTGGTCTCTTAATTTAGCATTAAATTTCTTCAAAACAATATCTATAATCTCAGCAATAATAGAAGTTACTTCATTATCTTCAAGTGTTTTCTTAGGGTTCTGAAAGTACAACTTGAACAGCACACTTTTCTCATTTTTTAGCTCTTTTGATTCAAATACATCTACAGGAACTACTTCCTTCAATAAAGATTGGTTGACATTCTTTATTGTAGTACATACTTGTGCTAATTCTATGTTGTTATCCATTATAAAATTTAAATCTCTGTTTACTATCGGATATAATACAATATCTTCTGCTTTAATATTATAATTAAAACATTTTTTAAAATTCTCTGTATTAATATCCATAATACATACATCTGTCCTGTGTAAAATATCCATTTCCTTTAAAAATCCTTCATTTATAATACCTAGCGATCCAATCAAATTCTTCTGAGAATCTACTATGTTATAAAAAGTGTCACAATATGAATGTGACTCTTTGATAAATTTTATTTTTACCTTCAATAAATTGTTAAAAATATTCTCTGCTAATCCCTTCAATAAAAAGAAATTTCCTTCAATTGGATTAAAATGAACATTTGGCTCAGCAAAATCACCATGCACTAGACAAGAAAAAGCATTTTTTTGATCAATATCGTCCAGGGTATCCCCTTTTTTCTCGAACACCGTTCCTTGCTCATAGAGTAATACATTTTGTGTACCATTCTTATAGTTAAAATCAAGTGTTTTAAGTAATCCTTGATGTAGGGAAGTTCGTAAAACATTCATTCTATCAGAGGAAGGATTCATAACAGAGATAGGTTCTAATCCAAATTTTGCTATATTATCTCTTTCTTCAAGGGAATTATTATAACATTGTTGAAATCCAACAGATGATAAATACTTCTTTAAGTTAGATAAAGGACGTTCTTCGTCTTCTGCATACTGCATTTGAGAGGAAAAACTATAAGATGAAGCAATATTATCATATCCATAACAACGCAATACTTCTTCAATTAAATCAGCTTCATTTACAAGGTCTCCTCTAAAGGAAGGAATCGTGCAAATCCACTTCTGTGTATCAACACTTTTATTGGTCTTTTTTCCTGCTATTCTAGGAATAAATTCTTCTGGAAGACTATCAGAATGATTTTTCTTAAGCATGTTAGCTAATTCTGATAAAGTTTCTTTTGATCCAAACCTAATATCACGACGATAACTACTTGCATTTTTTCTCGTAATTTCACCAATAACTTGTAAATGATCCACGAGATTGCGCATAAAGGGTCTAAATTCTGTTCTTATTCTCATAGATTCTAGTTTATTCGGGTTTGAAAGAATATCTGCTACATTCATAGGAATAACGCTCTCTCCCCTGGTCTGACAGTCAATATGTAACCCAGAAAGAATATGTTTTACTTTCTTACTCGGAATATTAAATCCAGTATATTTCGATAGTTTTTTATGTGAAAGTGTTATCTTGCGTGGTTTTAGATCAAATGTACATTGATCTGTGACAATAGAACCTAGTTCTCCTCCAGCAATTTCTTCCATAAGCCTAACAATCATATAGAATGCATCCAGAGTAACATCTGGGTCTGCTCCTCGCTCGAACCTTCTAGAAGCTTCTGATAATAAATTTAACTTTTTTGATCCTTTTCTGACGACAATAGGATCAAAATAAGCACTCTCAATCAATACATTAGTTGTGGTATCTGAGACAGCACTCTCTTTTCCACCGATAATTCCCGCTAAAGCAACAGTGTTGACGGAATCGGTAATAACTAAGTGATCAGAATCTAACACATATGATTCGTCATCAAGAGCAGCAAATTTTTCTCCTTTTTTTGCCCATTTTACTTCAATAGTTGGTTCAGATAATTTATCCAAATCAAAGATATGGGTTGGATGTCCAATTTCAAGTAACATAAAATTTGAAATATCAACTAGATTATTAATACTTTTTTGACCCGCTGACTTTAAATAATCCGATAACCATTGTGGTGAAGGTCCTACTTTTACATTATTAACAATTCCTGCAACATAGCGGGTACAGCCACCTTTCTTATCTAAAATAACTTTTACCCTATCTTTTGAATCGGGAATTACTCTCTTTGCATTAAGTGGACTTTTAAGTTTTTTATTAAGTTTTGCTGCAAGTTCTCGAGCAATACCACGGTGACTTAATGCAAACGCTTTATCAGGAGTAATATCAATATCAATTGCATCATACATTGGTCCTAAAATATCGGCAACATTAGTGCCATTCTCTATTCCTGAGTCTAATACCATAATTCCATCATGCTCTTCTGAGATTCGAAGCTCTTCCTCTGAACAAATCATTCCATTGCTTTCAATCCCCCGAATTTTTGCTTTGCCAATTTTGAAATTTCCCGGTAATACTGCACCAACTTTAGCAAAAACAATTTTTTGGCCTGTAGCAACATTAGGCGCACCACATACTACTTCATGGGTTGTCTTACCATCATTCACTATACAGAACTTCAATTTGTCTGCATTTGGGTGTTTTTTAGCCGATTCCACCTCTCCTACAACAATATTTTGAAGTACAGAAAAATCAGTTACAACTTCAGATTCAAACCCTAGCATTGTTAATAAATCAGCTAATTCAGATGCAGACTGTTTGAAGTTTACAAAACGCTTAAGCCATGGAAGAGACACTTTCATTAAAATTGCTCCAAGAATCGTTTATCGTTTTGATAGAATAGTCTAATATCTCTAATGCCATACTTAATCATTGCAATGCGTTCTATTCCCATACCAAAGGCAAAGCCTTGATATTTTTCGCTGTCATATCCAACATTTTCTAAAACATTTGGGTTAACCATTCCGCATCCAAGAATTTCCATCCATTGGTTTAATTTATCATTCCAAATATCAACTTCTGCACTTGGTTCGGTAAACGGAAAATAACTTGGTCGGAAACGCATTTTTGTATCTTTTCCAAACATCTCTTTTGCAAAATATTCTAAAGTTCCTTTCATTTCTGCAAATGAAGATGATTCGTTAATAACCAATCCTTCTACTTGATGGAATAAACAAAAACTTTTATAACTAACTGCTTCATTTCTAAATACCCTTCCACAACAAATATGTCGAAGAGGTGGATCTTGATTTTCCATCAAATGAATTTGGACATTAGACGTATGGGTGCGTAACACTATATCTGAATCAATAAAAAAGGTATCTTGCATATCTCTTGCAGGATGATGTTTAGGTACATTTAACGCTTCAAAATTATGGTAATCATCATCAATTTCTGGACCATAAGCCACTGAAAATCCGATTGATTGAAAAATAGATTTGATTTCATCTGTAACGTGTTCAAGAGGATGGATATTTCCCTTTGGCAATGCATATCCTGGTAATGAAAAATCTCTTTTATCGTCGTTTCCCTGATCTAAATTGAGTACAGTTAGTTTTTCATTATAAGATGTTGTAAGGTCTGACTTGAGAACATTTAAGGTTTTTCCATATTTGGGTTTGTCTTTATTGCTAAGAGTACCAAATTGATTAAACAGATCAGTTAATTGTCCTCTTCTACCTAGATATTTAATACGAAGTTGTTCAAGATCCTCTGATGTTTTACAAGATTTTAAGTCTGATTGAAAAGATGTCTTAACTTTCTTAATAGCTTTATCCATGGACACCTTTTATGTTATTTTTTCAGATATTTTACGAGGTCTTCAAAGACAGATGGATTATTAACAGCTAAATCTGCTAACACCTTTCTATCTAAATCAACGCCCTTCTCCTTTAATAGATGTACAAAATTCGAATATGACAATCCGTTCAGTCTTGCAGCAGCATTAATACGTATAATCCATAAACGTCTGAACTGACGTTTCTTTTGTCTACGATCTCTATATGCATACAATCCTGCTTTAGTTACTGCATCTTTAGCAGTTTTATAATTGCGACTTCTTGCTCCAAAATATCCTTTGGCTAATTTGACAGTCTTACGATGTCTTCTATGTCTTGGAACTGAACTATTAGATCTTGGCATTGTTAACCTATTTTCCCATCATTTTTATGACTTTTTTCTTGTCAGAAGGTGCAACAAGAGTTGATTTCTTTGCTGCGCGTTTTACATCCTTATCTCTACGGATTAACATATGCTTATGCCCTGCATGGTTGCGTTTAACTTTTCCGCTTCCTGTCAGTTTAAATCGTTTTGATACGCTTTTTCTTGTTTTCTGTTTTGGCATTAAAATACCCTTATTTAGGAGCTAATATTATAGATTTTTTTCTTCCCATCATAGGACTATCTTTCTCCAATTCTGCAACTTCGCTTAAATTTAACACAACTTTTTCTAAAAGTGTATCACCTAAATCTTGTCTAGACATTTCTCGACCACGATACATGATGCTTAATTTGAGCTTACAGCCCTCACTTAGGAATTTTTTCCCCATTTTTAATTTATTTTCCAAATCATGATCTCCAATATTAGGCCTCATTCTTAGCTCTTTTACTTTAATAACATGGTGATTTTTACGAGCCTGTTGTGCTTTTTTCTTTTCTTCATACTTGTATTTTCCAAAGTCCATTATTTTGCATACAGGTGGTTTTGCTTTTGGTGAGATTTCGACTAAATCAAGATTAGCTTCTTCTGCTAACCTTAATGCTTCAGGGACTTTGACAACCCCTACTTGATTTTTATTATTATCAATCAAACGAATTTCGTCTGCATAGATTTTTTCATTTACTCTTATTCTTTTATTCTTAATTCGTAACTCTCCTTTCATTAATTTCTTTTCTAATTCCATTGGAAAATTTATCCAATGAAAGTGTTTCTTGTTCTTTGACAAATCTTCTTCTAACTGTTACTATTTTACCATCAACTTCTTTTTCTCCAACAATTAGCATAATATTAATTTTTTGTAGTTCTGCATCTCTAATTTTAGCACCAATTTTTTCTGAACGATTGTCCACTTCAGCCCTTACTCCCTGTTTTCTTAATTCGCTACATGCTTCATCAGCATAAGCATTGTATTTATCAGAGACCGGTAAAATAATTACTTGTTTCGGTGCCAACCATAATGGAAAGTCTCCACCAAAATGCTCAATTAAAAATCCGATAAAACGTTCATGTGTTCCAAGGGGAGCCCTATGAATACATAATGGTGTTTTGGATGAACCGTCATCATCAGTATAAGTCAAATTAAAACGTTCAGGAACTGCAAAATCAACCTGGTTGGTTGCAAGGCTAAATTCTTTTCCAATTGCACTCCATACCTGCACATCAATTTTTGGACCATAAAATGCTGCATCTCCAACTGATTCAACAAATTTTAATCCAGCGCCTTTTAGTGCATTTCTAACATCTTCTTCTGTTTTTTTCCACAGCTTAGGATGATTAATATATTTTTTACCTAATCCTGTTGGATCATGAAGACCAAGTCGCATTTCATATTTTTCAATACCAAAAATTTTAAAATATTCCATATATAGGTTACACACGCCAATAAACTCTTCTTTAAATTGATCCTCTGTACAATAAATATGTGCATCATTCATCTGCATACTTCTTACACGCATTAATCCAAAAAGCTCGCCTGACTTCTCATAACGATAACATGTTCCGTACTCTGCCAAACGATAAGGCAAATCTCGGTAACTCTTTGGAGTATTAGCATAAATCTTGTGATGATGAGGACAATTCATTGGTTTTATATAATAGTCTAGACCATCTACATCCATTGCAGGATACATGCTCGAAGTGTAGTGTTCCAAATGACCAGATTTCTCATATAAGACCCCTTTTGTTATGTGTGGTGTACGGACACGCTTGTATCCACTAGCATCTTCTTTTTCTTTTGCTAAGGCTTCTAATTCATCAATAATAACTGCACCATTCGGAGTCCATAACGGTAATCCAGGACCTACTTCTTCATCGTGGAAATATAAATCAAGTTTTTTTCCAATTTTACGATGATCACGTTTCTTTTGTTCTTCCAACATTGTTAAATATTTTCTTAAATCTTTTTCGCTAGGAAAAGATGTTCCATAAACCCGTTGCAATGTCTGATTCTTTTCATCTCCTCTCCAGTAAGCCGCTGAAGAAGAAAGTAATTTAAAATGTTTTATAATGCCGGTTGAAGGAACATGTGGTCCTCTACAAAGATCAGTAAATTCTCCTTGTGAATAAACTTTTAATATTTCACTCTTTTCTAAGTCATTAATAATCTCAACTTTGTAAGATTCTTTCATCTTTTTAAATAGGCTTATTGCGTCTTTTCTTGATTTTACCTCATGTGTAATCTCACAATTTTCTTTAGATATCTTATGCATTTCTTTTTCAATGCTACTTAAATCTTCTTCAGAAAAAGGAGTTTCAACATCAAAATCATAGTAGAATTTGTTATCCAAATATGGACCAATTGTTACTTTGGTCTTAGGAAAAAGTCTTTTCACTGCTTGTGCCATTAAATGTGCAGTACTATGTAACAGAACACTATGACCATCTTTGCTTTTTGCATCTAGAAATTGGATTGTTGCATCTTTAGCCAAAGGTTCATTTAAATCGGTTAACACATCATCAACCTTACAAATAACAATATTTTTTGGTCCTCCCTTTACAGATTCTAAAATTTCTAAAGGAGTAATCCCGGTTGGATAAGACTCAGTAGAAGCGCCAATGATATTAATGGAAATGTTTTTCACTGTATAGATCTATCAAGTAACCACACACCTATTGAAAAAAAACCAACTAGCATTCCAACACCACCACGGTGTCTTTTAATTAATAGCTCCTCTTCTTCACTAAGGTATTCATTAGGTTTATTTAATTGTGAATACATATATACTTCTTGTTGTTGATCATAAAATTTTGCTAAAAAACCATCTCGCCAATACAATCCTTCTTCACATGACATATCTTCTTCTGAACAATATACAAGAAAGACAGACTCTGATTTTCCAGGTATTGGTCTGACCAATTTTGTACCAATCTTCATACGATGCAGTTCATCTTGTAAAGCCTCAAATTCTTCTACTGGCCTACTGTCAAAATCAAAAGTCTGTAGTTCCGAAGAAACAGAGTGATATATTGATTTTTTGTATAAACTTATCACATATGCTCTATTATCAAGCGGCAATGTAATCTGCGCTGGAAAGGTTTTTGTATCTGTATACCAAGGAATTCCCCATACAAACAAATTATGTACAAGCGCATTTGAATGAATCACAACATCGGTATCAGTTATTCCAAGAGTAGTTCCAGCATTATAGCTTCCTGAAGAAAGCGTAGCATCATTGACTTGTAAGGTTTGAGCAAAAACCAATGAACAGCTAAAAAGCATGATAAAAAAATTCTTTAGAATTTGCATTTGAAAAAATTTAATACAGAACGAATCAAAAAGATATGAATTTATCATCTAAACAATAATGTTTCTTGTTCTTCAGCAAAACAATCTAACCATAGCTGAAAATATTCTTCTGCCCTTGGTCTACCATGAACTGCAACCAATATAGATAAAATATCATAATCTTCATTTTCTAAATAAGGACTTGCGATATATAGAAAAGTATATGTTCCATCCTCGTTTTGTTCCTCTGATGCTAAAAAAGTTAAGCTATTGTATACAGATAGATTAGCACGTTGAATTGCTGGCATAATAATAGTTTTATTTAACATTTCAAATGCAGCACGTTTTTTGGGTGAAATCTTATTAAATGCAATCATAGAATGCCCATCAAAATGATAAACGCTATTTCCGTTTGTAGCTACATTGTTGTCATCAGCAACATCTGCAACTTTATTGCCGATAGAAATAGCGCATCCATAAAAGGTTAGCAAGAAAGATAGTATTAATATTTTTTTCATCAATTAAAACAAGTATTGAAACTTAACAAATAATTGACGTTCTGACTCAGTTAAATTTGAGAACATATTATCTTCTGTAGAAAGAAATTCATTAATTCCAAAATATAATGCGGAGAAAGCATTGGGTTGATAGGTCAACATTGGTTCAATAAACCAATTATTAGAAAAATCACTATACTGTATCTTGGTTCTTAAAGACAGTTTTGATGTGAAAGAATGTGTATACCATGAATTAAGTAGAAAACCATCATAATAGTTCTTTGCATCCTCATATTGTATCCCAATACCGGTACTCGCTTGATCTGAAATTTTATATTCAACATAGCTCCAGATTCCATAGGAATCGGTTTGTTCTGGAGTATCTAAATATCGGATAATTGTATCACCACCAGCAATTCCTCCATGAATTTTTGTCTTGGCATTTAGTTTACCAGTAACACTAATATTCATATCAAACATATTATCAAATTGCACTCCACGAAAGAGCTCATTCTCAATCTCAGTCCCAATTTGTAACACATATCCATTTAAAAAATTAAACTCATTGTTGAATTCAAATTCTTGTTTTTTAATATCGCCATCATAATTTGTTTTATGAACCATACTAACTCTATGTCCTGATGCCAACAATCGTGGATGGTTATCATAGAAAATACCTTTTCCTTTAGACAGCTTTATCCACTTTGTGGAATTATTTTTCTCAAATCCATTACTGGTTCGAAATCCTGGAGAACGAAGACGTATGGTTAAACCTGTAGTATCTGTTCTATCCATTTTTGATAAACTAAACCCTAATGCATTTCCTGTAATCTCTTCTCCGTCAAATTTGGCAGTATGGTTATCAAATGTATAAGGATTATCATCAAATATTGTTGATAGAGAATCAGGTTCATTATGAATTGATGCAGTAGCATGAAGAGTTAAATGTAAATTTTTTCCGGGATGATAATGAAAGTCTATTCCTCCTGTAGTCATATCCCCACCTTCATCAAAGGTACGATTGGTAATAATTGCCCCAATGGAGCTTGCATTTTTTAACATACGTTTCACACGTACAATATTGGACATGCTTTCACCCATTTGTACAATAGTGCTTGATTCTTCAAAAGGTAAAAGCAATGGAGACGATTCATCTATAGCGCTAATCACCCCATACGATGTTTTTCCAACTTTGCCTGTGTATTTTACTGCTACAGATGGATCATTAATAGTTCTTGAATAGAATAAATTAATATATCCACGTTCTGACTGAAATTTAAATAATTCAGCTCCTTCGCTAAAAAAAGGTCTTCTTTCTCTGAAGTACAATGCATTTACTGTATTGATATCATTTTTAATATCATCTGATTCGATCTGACTAAAATCTGGATTGATTGCAATCTCAAGTAAATCCACAGAAGAAACAGGATATTTAACAAATAAGGATGGTTCAACATTATCGCTAGTTGAATCGTTGTTAAAATCCTCAGAATATCCAGCAACCAATGAAGGAATATATTCAATATTCCCAGCCTCTTGTTCTGGAGGTTCAAGACCATTTAAAAAAGCCATTTGACAGGTCTGGCATTCAATTCCTTGAATCTGTGATGCCCAAACAACGTGATGTACTAATTCATCATCCGTTGTATACTCACGCCTAAAATTAACTCTCCAATCTTGATTTTTTCCAACTGAATATCTCAAGCTTGAAAACGGAATAGCAAACTCTACAATATAACCATAGTCCGTAATGCTTGTTTTAACATCAAAAATTAAATCTAAAGAAGGATCAAAACGATATCCACTACGCCCATCTATTTGCACCCCAGATGGATTTGCTCCAATTCCATAAACAAGAGATTCGTCACCAAACAGATCTAAGTCAATTGCAACCCAATTGTCGTCGTCATTTAGATTATCTCTTTTTGAGAGTGAAGTTCTAATTTTTTCTGGAGGCGTATATGCAATAAATGCTACATATAAATTTGAATCATCATACAATAATTTTGCTTCCGTTTTCAATGCAGCTGGTTCTCCTTGAAAAGCATTAGTACCAGTAAACCCTGTAGCAATTTGAGCAGATTGCCAAACCGACTCATTTAACTGTCCATCAAGCGTAATTGGAGTATTAATTTTATTGATATTGTATAATGGACGCGGAGTTAAGTCTAAAAAACTTTGAGAGTATAAAAATCCGAAAAATAAGATATATATGAGCCTATTATGCACCCGTGATAATAATACTTTTTTTTAATAAATACAGCTTAAAAAGTATATGAAAGTCCAAGAGATACTGTTCTAGGCATAGTTGGACGAACTCCATATGGTCTTCTTGCAACAACCCCATTATCATCAAGCAAATTTTTAATATGTAGTGAGAGAACTATATTGTTTTTAAGATCATAATTAACAGAAGCATCAACCACAGTAAATGCATCTGTAAAACCTGATTCATCAAAACTACCTGATCCCGCTGTTGTCCTCATTTTTGCGGTGTGTTTTAAAGATACATTCCCTGATACTAAACCAGTATTTACGCCAACATTCAGATACAACATATCACTAGGAACATATGGAAGTTCATCGCCAGACGATACATCTCCCCAGAAATCACCATCAAAAGATTCCTTAAATTCTGTATTTGTATAAGTATATGCAAGTTCAAGAGGAAATTGCATATCTCTAGCCTCTAACATATGTCTAAGATATAATTCAACTCCAGATACATCAACAGCTCCACCATTGTAAAGTTCATCTGTCCCTCCACCAGAAGCTGCAGTATCTGCTCCTAAAAGATTATCATATTGGTTCATAAAATATGTAAGCTCAACTCCAGATAAACCTTCATAATGTCTCATTGTCCACTCATGATTTATGCTTGTTTCTGGTTTTACATCTTGTGTAACACCGCCTACAACCTTAACACCACCAGGACCATGAGGAGCAAATCCTTTATGTAAACCATAAGATAACGTTGTAGTTGGTTTCCATGCATATTCAACAGAAACGCCTGGTACCATTACACTAAAATCTTGCTCTTTCACTAATGGATCTGAAACACGAAATTGATCTGATTTGCCCCAATCTTCTCTTTGAACACTGATTGACTCATACCGTAAACCACCTGTCACTGTCCAGTCTCCTGAAGTATATCTATCTTCTATAAATAAAGCATTAGCTCTTGCAGAATCAATCCGATTCGAATCAGAACCTGGTGTAGCTTTGGTAGTCATGTTTAAATTGCCAGCAACCATCTGATACTTGTCTTCCCACTGAAAACGATCCATTTCATCAGAATGAACACGCATTCCAGCTTGCAAACTATGATTATTAACACTCCAACTTAATACTGCTTGAAGACCGCTTGATAAATATTCACGATTATTTGCTTTAATTCGATACATATCTGGATCACTATTCAATGCATCCATCAGCGCAAAAGTAGTCGCGTCAGAAGATGGATCAGTTACTACACTAAGCTTTGCACCATTGACTTTATTTAGTTTATACCAATTTCTTGTGAATTCATTCTTATAAAGCGATACAGCCATAGACATATTATCTAATAATTTTCCTGCATAAGAAAGCACAACTTGGCTATGCTCTGCATCCATTTCATCTAATTGTGATGCACGATATCTCCTTAATGGATTTGCATCATAATCTTCATCGCTTAAACCAAGATAAGTTTCATCTGAAACTTCATCAGTCATAGAATATTTGAATTCTAATGCATGATTTTTATTCATACTGTAACGCACTTTTGCTAACACATCTGCTTTTGTGTATCCAGTATCACCGCCACCATCTAATTCTTTAAATCCAGTTGTTTGATCATTAAAAACCTGCAACAAATATCCCCACTGACCTTCAGTAGAACCATGTTTAAGATGTAGAACTGTTTTACTAAAACTGCCTGTTGTTAATTCTAGATTACTTGTCATTGTTTCAGGAATACCAGTAGAAACATAATTCAAAGATCCTCCAGTAGTAAATGGACCATATTTAATCTGACTAGACCCTTTACGGACTTCCAATGTTTGCATTCTTCCCATTGTTGGAGAATAATATGCAGCTGGAGAAGCATATGGTGCTGGTGCAATAAGAATACCATCTTCCATTACATTTAGTTTTTCCATACGTGATAAACCAGTACCACGTACTCCAATATTTGGTCGTAATCCAAGCCCATCTTCTTCCTGAACATATACACCAGGAATTCTTGCAATAGCACGATGAATATCTGTATCATCAAATTGTCTCAATTCTAATTCAGATACTACAGCACTTGGATAGACTGATCGTAAAAACATTCCAGAAGTAATACTGGCTGAACTAGCCAAAACATTTACTGCATCTAATAGAATAGGGCTATCGCTTAACTTAAGAGATACATTATTTTCTTTTACCCATACTGTAAGATCATCATACCCTATAACTGATACGGTTAATAAAAAAGGAAGCTCATCCACATTAAGTACAAAGCTTCCATCCTCTCCACTAATCAATCCCATTCCATTTTCTAATATAATATTTGCATCAGCTATTGGATTATTATTAGAGTCAGTAACTGAACCTGTTATTTGATTTTGTCCAACAATTAATGTTAAAAACAATAAGAATAATACTACTCTTTTCATATGTCCCTATTTTTATTGAGAAGTTATCTCAATTATATGACTAGAAATAAATAGAAGCAAATCATTAATGAGAGCAAATCTCAATAGAGGAGTTTTTTAGTCTAAAATTCCAATAAAAATATTGGTTTGACGTGGATTCTCAGCATTTCTATTAGAAGAAAAAATAAGTTTTCTATCTTTAGAAATAACTGGAAATGAATCAAAGGTATCATTATGTGTAAGACGTGTAAGTTTTAAAGTATAGATATTAATAATATAAAGCTCAAAGTTACTTCCAAATGCATTATAATCTTCCCTCCAATCATCCATATTAGATGAGAAAATAATATGGCTTCCATCAGGATGCCAAGAAGGAGCCCAATTAGTAGCTCCATTACTAGTTAATCGTTTTTTATTAGATCCATCTCTTTTTGCAACATAAATGTCCAATGGAACAGCGTCGATATAACGGTTTTTTAAATTAAGAGACCATTTTTCTATTTCTTCTTCATTTTGAGGATACCATGCACGCCAAACAATATTCTTTCCATTTGGAGAATAAAATGCACCGCCATCATACCCAAATTCAGTAGTAATACGTTTAACATTATTACCATTATAGTCCATCTCATATAGATCAATGTCTCCATCGCGCATAGAAGTGAAAATCACTTTCTTTTCTGTTGGATGAATTGTGGTCTCGGCATTATACCCTGGAACATTGGTTAGTTGTTTTAGATTGTCTCCATCCCATCGATAAATTTCAAAATTTCTTAATGGCCAAATATATTTACGAGGATTTGGATGTTTATATATTTCTGGACACTCAACCCCATCATCTAAAGTAGAGGAAAAAAAGATAAATTCATCATTAAGCGAATAGTAGGCACAGGTAAATGCTCCATCTTGTATTGGAAATTCTTTAAGGTTGCTTCCGTCAATACTTATTGTATAAAGCTTATCACATTCATTTCCGCTACGTTTTGATTGAAAAATAAGCTGAGTAACGTCGCTGGAGAAATAAGCTTCTCCATTATCTCCATCAAATGTCAATTGTTTTATATCTTTTAAAACAAAATTCTTATTGGCAGAAGTATATTCGTTATTTTTATCGATTTCTTCTAAAAGATTAATTACATCATTCTCCCAGCGTGGAAACGGATCACTGGTAATCATATCTTGTTGACTATATACTACACTAATTAGCATTAAAGCTAACAGAACTTGTTTCATTAGAACTGAACCTGCAATACCATTTCTGAATCATTACGTAATACTTTAACTTCAGCTTTATCACCAGAATTCAGTTGGGATAATATCTTCATATAAGCATATATATCTTTTATAGGAGTACCACCAATATCTACAATAATATCCCCAGCAAGCATTCCTGCTTTTTTCCCTGGCCTATTGTCAATTACTGCATCAATCTTTAACCCATCTCCTTCATGTGCATAATCAGGCATTACACCTAAAGTAACCTTCATTTTAACAGCTGGCATACTCTGTTCTTCTAATTCAACTGGTTGAAAGACTAATTTTTCTGGTGTGTTTGCAAATTCTTCCATAATCGGATGAACTAAATCTGAAATAACCTTCATTCCCCGATAATTAACTTTATTAGAATCATCAGTAGGACCATGGTAATCTTCATGTAATCCGGTGAAAAAGAATAATACCGGTATATCTTTCAAATAAAAACTATAGTGATCTGAACGCTTAAAAATTCCTTTTCCTAATTCTGTGATATTTAAATTATTTTGCCATCTATTTTCTACTTGATTTAAAAAAGGCTCAAGTTTTTTATCAAGATCTATTGCGGTTAACGTCCCTCCTAATTGAAGATTTTTTTCATTATCTAACCTACCAACCATATCTAGATTCACCATCAATTGAACTTGTTGAAGATCAATAGTTGGATTGTTAACAAAATGTTTCGAACCAAGCAATCCTAGTTCTTCCCCTCCAAATGCCATAAAAACTAACGTTCTTTTATGTGTATTGGATGCTGCAAATTTCTCAAACAACTCTAAAACCATAGAGGTTCCAGACGCATTATCATCTGCACCATTATGAATTTTATCTAACTTATTACTAACACTATCATAGTGCCCACCAACGACTACATACTCTTCTTTTAATTTGTCATCAGTTCCAGGAAGAGTTGCAATAATATTATAGGTTAACACCTTATTTTTTTTGTTTCTTCTATCTTTATAAACATAATGTTCTTGAACTTCAACTACTCGTTCAGTTGGCAAGCCAGCAGTCGTAAAATGGTTTACAATATAATCTTTAGCAAGTTCATCCCCTTGAGTACCAGAACTCCTTCCTTCCAATTCATCAGAAGCCAAGTAAGTAATATGGTTGTGAAAATCATCAATACGAATATTATTATTCGTAGATTTAATCTCAGGAATAGTGGTTGAATAACCAATTAATAGAAGCAATACTAGTAATAATATTTTTTTCATATCAATCCTTTTTTTTAATAATATTTAGAAAATGTAGACAATGATGATATAGCTAATAATTGAAATTAACAATAAAAGAATAGCAAGAAGATCAAAATATTTATCAATTATCCTTTTCACTGGTTTACCAAAGTACCACAACACAATTGTAATTCCATAGAAACGCAATCCTCTTCCAAGAATTGATGCTACAACAAAAGTAAAGAAATTGATATCAAATGCTCCTGCGCTAATTGAAAAAACTTTATAAGGAATAGGGGTAAATGCGGCAGTAAAAATTACTACAAAATTGTATGATTCATATTGTGTTTGAATATTATAAAATAATTCTTCAGTAAATCCTGGCATATAAGTAAAGAAAAAAGTGGCAATACTAGAAAATTCCATAGCCTCCGTCCACCATAAAAACGATCCTACAAAATATCCAAATATGCCTCCTAATACGGATCCTGCTGTACAAATGAATGCATAATAAAAAGCACGTTGTCTCAACCCTAATACTAATGCAATCAACAATGGATCAGCCGGAATAGGAAAAAAAGATGATTCTACAAAAGACACCGTGAATAAAGCAGGAACTGCATAAGGGCTATTTGCCCAAGAAAGCGCCCAATCATATAGTCTGCGAAGCCAACTCAACGCAATTTACCTTAATCGTAACATTTTCTTGGTTCGAATAAATTGTCCACCATATGGATTGGCTGGAGTATACATTTGACAGAAATATATTCCGGCACTTACTGAATCCCCATTATTATTAGTTCCATCCCATGTAACAGACTTATAACCCGCTGATTGTTCTTCCTCTACCAATGTCTTTACTAATTGTCCTCTAATGTTAAATATGCGCAGCACAATTTGTTGTGTTTCAGGTACATCATATTCAATCGTAGTCGAACTAGTAAAAGGATTAGGATAATTCTGACGTAAATCAAAGACATCAGGTACCAACGCCCTTGCATCAATCTTTAAATCACCTATACTACCAGTATTTGCTGTCTTAAAGGATTGTCCATCAGTGGCAATTACAGACCACGAACCGTCTGATACATTTACCGTGTCTGTTTGGGCTGCTAAGTCTTTAATTGCCCATGTCATAAATGTATCATCAACCCATGTATTCATTGTTAAAAACTCTAAATCTTCATAACCAAGCATACGATATTGAATATTATCTCCATCGACATCAATAGATGGATTCCACATAAATCGCAATGAATCTTGTTCATTTTCTGGAGTAATAAATAAATATTCTGTTGTTAAAAATGATCCAGAACCATCAAGAATATTGAGTAAATATTCTCCCTGAGCAGTAAAAGAATTTGGAGCATCATTTATTCCTAATACCTCTACATTAAAAGACACCTTAACTGAATCAACGCCTCCATTTTCGACTCCACCATTATCTTTAACTGTAAGATAAATTATAGATGATCCATTTGCATTTGCTTCTGGAATTAAATCAAGCGATCCTGTGGTGGATGGACTATTGTAATCCACAGTTAAATTAGAAAATAAATTTGTATCCGCTGTAGAGGCTAAGATTTCAATATCTTGAGAATTTGTATCTCCACCATAAGAAATTCCTGTAAGAGAAACTGCAGTAGATCCGTCTTCATTCATCTGAACATTTGAGATTGTATCAATGGTTGGTGGAACATTAATGTATGTTAAAGGTTTAATTTTAAACTCTGAAGAAAAATTACTCTCAGTACCTTCTTGATTCACCGCAGATAATTTATAATAATAGACTTTGTTTGTATCGAGGTTTTCATCCGAATAGGTCGCTGTCGGATAAGCTAATTCTGCAATCAAATTTGAAGATGAAGGAGTAAATGCTGGTTCTTCAGCTCGATATACTCTAAAACTGATTGATGAATCAATACCAATATTCCACGAGAAAATAACTGTCCCATCGGTTGGAATAGAATATGAAATACCTGCTGGTACAGAAGGTTGATTAATATTGAAAGTTGGACGCAAGACAAAAAGTCCTTCATCAATGCTAGTAACTACTACATTTTTACTGTTAAAGTAAGGATAATTGCTCCAGGTACCATCGAAAGATGTATTATTATTAGATGGATACACATCAAAAAATGCCACTTCAGATGGATTAGAAATATCATCAATATCTAAAATGCGAAGTCCACTTGTATAATGGGACATATATACATAATCACCAATAATATAATTATTATGATCAATAGAAGATGTCGGACCAAAATATGTTGTCTCAATCTCTGGATTATCTAAATCTTGTAAATCCCATATTAAGGTTCGTGTATTATTAACAGCACCATTGCTTTCATCTAATTCATCATTTTGAATAAAGTATCGATGATCTTCTGTCAACCATCCTTGATGGGTGTAGTAATTATCATACGAACCAAGACCAATGGTCTTGCCTCCGCTAGAGTCATCGCTTTTTGTACTTACATCCGCTACCCAGACATTTGTTTCGTTTGATCCAACACAAATTTCTTTTCCAACATGTTCTGTATCAGGCCCATTATAGACTACGCATTGAACATCATGTACATATCCTGTTCCACTTCTTCCAGTTGCAGGCTCAGAAATACATGCTGCTTTTGCTGGAGCTACTGGATTACTAATATCAACAATATGTAATCCTCCTGGACCACAAGTACTTGTACCTATTGCATAGGCAAAACCAGTATCTTCATTAATAAAAATATTGTGCGCATTCCCAAATTGATTGTAGTGTGCTGTTTCGCTAAATTGTACTGGTGGACTACTTACATTACGGAGTTCAGTTAAGTCGAATACCTGCATTCCATGCCCTCCAGCTTCTGATACAATAAATGCATGATTTTGGTATACTTTAATATCTCTCCATGTTGAATTATTTGTATGAGTTGGTAAACGACCTAGATAGACTGGATTTTCCGCATCAGTTATATCGACAAATGATGTTCCATTGCTTAACCCGACTAAGGCATATTCTCGTTGGCTGGTTGGGTCTGTCCATCCCCAAATATCATTTAAACTAGAATTATTGGTTCCTCCAATTTCTGTTTTATCCATGTATGCCATCAAATCAACTTCATTACATTCATACGATCCAGCAAATCCTCCTGTACATTCAATTTTATTCTTAATTGATAGAATTTCTCCCTTTGTTGAAAGGCTCCGTATAGAATATCGATTTATATTAATATCGCTATATAAAACAAGTTCATCGGCATAATATGCATCGGTTATTAAAGCATTGTCTGTCAGGGTAATACTTCTACCAAAATGATTCTCTTTTTTATAATCATTGTTTGTAATGGTTTCTCCAAGTTCAAATCGATTATTTTTTTGGTTCTTGCCATATAAATAAACCTGAGATTGATTAAAAGTGCTAACTGCTAATTGATTCTCAAATTCACTAATTTGATATCCAAAATGACTGTTTTCTAGTAATCCATCTGGTTGGATAGTATAAAAATTTGTCCAAGGATTTTCATCGGTTCTATTAGATAAACCAATATAAGGATAGGCAAAAACCTTTCCTTTTCCACTGTTTAACCCTAACGCACTGATATAAAGCGTAGAATCTCCTACATGCACGGATTGACCAAAGCGTATTCTAAGAGAATCATATTCATTTTCTGCTGCAGGAGTAGGAATTTCTACTCCTTGTACGATTCCATTTTTAAACTCAGCCAAATACACAAAATCTTTCAATGATCCAATCAAAAGTTTATCATTATTAAATGAAAGCGAAATTCCGAATCCAAATTGATTCGGGCCTACTTCATAACAACCCTCTACATTGCCTAATTCCCGTACATCAATAGTTGCGAATGGAGTATTCTGGTATGCAAAATCTTCGGTATCAGGATTGAAATCATAAATAAAAACATTTCCATCATTATAGAATGGAGAAGCGATTACAACATACTGATCATTTAATGCAACATTATACCCAAATTTTTGAGCATATTTTTGAAAAACGCCTGAATAAGGATTCTCATAAGTCTTCACTAGAACCCAATTTCCTAGATAATTTTTATGGTATAAATATGCTGCACCATATCCATTGTTTGATCCAGGAGCTCCAATAAGTAAATAATCCTTATGGAGTGCTATGCTAAATCCAAAATCATCTCCCATCGTTGGGTTAGGGGCAGTTAATTCTCCAGCTTTTTGTAATGAATTTACTCCGCCATATAAGTCATATATATCTACTACTCTAGGAGTAAGCGTTGAAAAAGTTCTGGCAGTTACTAAAAAATCTTGCGATAAAGCAATTGGAATGGTTCTTCCCCTATTTAATAATTCTGAAGAATGACTTTTCCTTCCGGATGATGGAAAAAGAAATGAGAATAAAAGAACCCCTATAAAAAGATATTTTAATTGTCTTATCATTATAATTATTCTCACAAAGTATAAGAAAAATTATAATCAATTAGAAGCTGTTTAATTCCCCTCTATTACTGTAGTTTCGCCACTTTCTAAATTAACATCTAAAAATAAGGATTTATCAAGCGCTGCAAAGAAACCTTTGAAAAATTCCATCGAATGTGTACTCCCTGCATATTTTACTGCACCGCCCTGCTCTCTTGAAGCTTGGAAATTTATACGAATAGTACTAGAAACTGGATCCTCAGATTCTTGAACAATATTAATGGTTGTTTTTAGGTTGTATACATTAGGTCCATCATTGCTAGAACTACCACCGCCCCAACCACAGAACAAACAATCTCCACCACCATTATCATCACCATCTCCATCTTTATCACCATCTGCTGCCGCTAATAATCCTAAGGTTAATATAACTCCTATTCCAATAGCAGCTTTTCCAATTTTACTCATTTCTTTTGATTCAGCTGAACCGCTCCCTAAAGTTGTTTGTTTGGTAGCAGTAATAAGTCCATAGTTGTCATTGAGTACATCAATAGTATACCCTAAATCTTGTAATACCCCAATTGACCCTTTCATAAGGGTATCAAAATCCACATCATACTGCTTTGTCTCAATGGCACGTTTTACTGCTGTTGTAGGAGGCGGAGCAGAACTACTACAACTAACAACAAATAAATGGCTTAATACAACCAAATGAAGTGCGGTACGCCTAATCATTAGTATTTAGTGCTTTGGTATTTGAAACTATCAACAAGCCCTTCAGGACTAAATTTAATGGTCAATGTCAAATTCTTATTGCTTTTGCTACTACGACTTCCTGAAAATATTCCAAGAAATCTTCCGCTAGGAATAGTCCCTGCACCAGCTGCAGAACCAGATTGTGATTCGCTACTCACTTTATCATATGTCCAGACCTCATATCCGTTATTGGCATTGGTAACAATGTTTGGAGACCCCAACAATTCAACAACACTAGCAGAACTCATACCAACTTCCAATTGGCTTTGAACTTTCCCTAATGTAAAATCATTGTTTGTTGCGGTTGCAGGAACACTGCATGAGAAAATAGAAAAACTTAATAGTAAAATGGTTCCAATATATTTCATTTTATAACCCCTATGTTGTTTCTTAAATAAACGAATCAATCCTAGAATTGTTCCAATTAGGAAATAAACTTACGTATTTCCTCCTGATAAATCTCCATTAATTTTTTAGTTGATTCTCCAACCAATCCATCTCCAATAGTATGATTGGCAACCGAAACGATTGGAACAATATCACGAGTGGAAGACACAATAAATGCTTCTTTACAGCTATACACTTCATCAACTGGCAAATCTCTTTCTTCAAATTTCATCTCTTTTTCTTTCATAACATTCAGTAAAACTAATCTAGTAACGCTTCGTAAAATATTTCCATCGGTCGGTGGCGTTAATACAACTCCATTATCATTGATTGCAAAAAATGAGAACGTAGTACCTTCTAATACCCTTCCATTTGAAGTATATAAAACCTCATCATAATCACCATTTTTTATTATAGTATTTTGTGCTAATAATCCTCCCATATATGTAAAAGGAGCTTTAATCTCCGCATAATGACGTTGAAATTCAAAAAGACCGACAGAGATTCCTTTGGCGTAAGATTCTGCTGGATATATTCTCATTGGAGTTACCAAAACCAAAATATCCATAGGATCATTTGAATATAAATCAGAACCAGTAACGGGTTTCCCTCCTAAAAACACAATCATTACACTAAGTTCATTTGTAGAAGGATTGTTTTCAGCTATGGTATCAAACACCAACTGTTTAATATCATCATGTGATTGTTCTACCTTCATACACATTGCTTCTGTATTTTTTAGTAATCGTTCAATATGATGATCTAAAAAAAGCGGTTTTCCTCCATCTACAGTTTTAAAAAATGTAAAGACTTGATAACCTCGAACAATGCTTAGAAAATTATCAAGAAAATTAAGATTAACTTCATCTGTAGGTATAAACTGATTTTTAAAAAAAGAAATATGACTCATTCTATTTCTTTTAAATTACCTCTAATCACATCGTCTACTGGAATTGATGTTTGTTCTTTAAAATTAAACATCACAAATGTATGAATACTTTGGAAAACAGGAGTATCTTCTCCTTCTAAAAATAAAGCTTCATGCACATCATAGCTCTTTGTGCCCACTCTAGTAATACGGAAACCGATATCAAATTTAGCAGGGTGATGTGATTGTTCTACATACGTAACTTGCATTGAAGCTAATAAACCTGCACTTGTGCTATCAAGTCCAAAGGAGGCTTCTTTTCCATACATGTGTACTATAAAATCTTTATGTGTTGTTTCTAAAATACTTAAGTAAACGGTATGATTAATATGCCCTAATGTGTCTGAATCTCTCCATCTTGTTGACGCAGTCGTAAAAAAATCATAGTCTGATCGTGATAA
>Ga0209752_1000226_pt1 | contig 27836 bp, 30 predicted proteins | sample METZYME_3_250m_FD_187548 | JGI IMG/M metagenome (GOLD analysis project Ga0209752, IMG submission 187548) | Marine microbial communities from oxygen minimum zone in mesopelagic equatorial Pacific - METZYME_3_250m (SPAdes) (version 2) | ecosystem: Environmental > Aquatic > Marine > Oceanic...
CCCCCCGATGTGGATCCGGCCCCGCAGGAACGTCCCGGCGGTCACTACGACAGCTTCCGCGCGGAACTCCCCGCCGTCCGTCCGAACGCCGGTTACCCGACCATCTTGCATGAGCAGGCCTGTAACCATGTCTTCGTGGAGGAACAGGCCGGGCACCTCATCGAGCGCCCTCCGCACCCCGAGGGGGTAGAGTTCCCGGTCGCACTGGGCCCGGGGACTCCAGACCGCAGGCCCCTTCGAGCGGTTCAACATCCGGAACTGAATCCGCGCCGCATCGGTCGCACGGCCCATGATTCCACCGAGAGCATCCACTTCGCGTGCTACCACCCCTTTCGCTATGCCTCCGATCGCAGGGTTGCAGCTCATCTGCCCGACCCGGGCGAGATCGGGGGTAATCAACAGGGTTCGAGCTCCGAGACGGGCCGCCGCAGCCGCGGCCTCCGACCCGGCATGGCCGCCCCCTACGATGATCACGTCGTACGTGCGATCCGGACTCATGATGCTCACCGTCATCCCTCGCTAAATGATCTCGAAACCGTTCGGGAGAATCTCGTCCGACTCGAAGCCATCGACACCCTCAACCCGCGCACTCGGTGGACCGATCTCCAGTTCGGCGGCGAACGCCTCCAGCGCCTCGGGCTCCCCGGCCGCGTGCGCCTCGACCGTGCCGTCCGGCCGGTTCTGGACGGTACCCCGCAAGCCGAGATCCGCGGCCCTGCGGCGCGTCCACCACCTGAAGTAGACTCCCTGCACTCGTCCACGGACCCTAAAGCCCCGCTGGTGCCACTCCGATTCGGAATCGTTCATGCTCTGTCCGTCTGCCTAAAGTCTTCGTACCGGACCTCGAGTCTACTTGCCAATACAAAACTCGCGAAAGACCCGGTCCAGAATCTCGTCGGTCGAAATCAATCCCAGCAACTCCTCCAAAGCCGTCTCCGCTGGCCGAAGCAGCGCCGACGCCACCGCAACCGGTGTCCCCTCATCCAAGGCTTCTATGAACGCCACCACCTGATCGCGGGCCTTTTGGATGGCTTCGGACTGCCGCGCCCGGGTCAAGGCGGGTACAGACGTGCCAGTCCGGACCAGCCCCCCATAAACCAGCTCCGGCAGAATCTCCTTAAGGCGTCCCAGGCCTGTCCCGTCGACCACCGACAGATCCACGCTCTCCCGCACCTCGGCGGCATTCACGCGATGGCTGTCGTCTAGGCCTTCGGACGTCAGAGGCCCGGACACCCGATCCCGCGGTGTCAGGTCGACTTTGGTCCTGAGCAGAACCGTCGGCACGTCTCCCAGCCCGGCAAGGAACTCCAGCTCGGCCGACCCGAGATCCGCCTGGGATTCCACACAAAACAGCACCAGATCCGCGCGATCGAGATACCGGCGCGCCACCTCGACGCCCAACTCCTCCACCTGGTCGTCCGAGTCACGGAGCCCGGCCGTATCTACCAAACGGAACGGGAAACCCCCGATCGAGATCACGGCCTCGAGGGCGTCCCTAGTCGTTCCGGGTATGTCGGTCACGATGGCCCGCTCCTCCCCCAGTAAAGCGTTGTAGAGGCTGGACTTTCCACTGTTCGGTGGCCCGGCTAGCACCGTCACGGCACCCTCCCGAAGGAGCTCTCCCTCCGGTGCCGTCTCCAGGAGTTCCTCGAGAGCGTCCCGTAGCGCATCGGCCGCAGTTGCGACCCGATCCACGGTTACAGGCGCTTCGTCTTCCTCCGGGAAGTCGATGTGATGGGCCAGATAGGCCTCGACGGTGACGAGTTGCTCCCGTAGCTCCCCTATCCTTCGGCTCAAGCCTCGCTCTACCTGGAAGAGAGCCGCATCATGCTGCGCTTTGCTCCGGCCCTCGATCAGATCGAGCACGGCCTCGGCCTGCACCAGGTCCATCTTCCCGTGCAGGACCGCCCTGCGGGTGAACTCACCGGGCTCCGCCAGGCGAGCGCCCGTGGCGACGCACGCGTCCAGGATCATCCGGGGCACAAGCCAGCCGCCGTGGCACGAGATTTCGACCATGTCCTCGCCTGTGTAACTCTCCGGCCGCGGGAAGGAGGTTACAAGCGCCCGGTCCAAGAGGTCTCCGCCCTCCCCTTTCGTTAGCGAACGCAGGGTCGCCGTCCGCGGCGCGGGATCATCTTCACCGGGCGTGAGCGCCCGGAGAACTTCGAAGGCCTCAGGCCCGGACATGCGCACCAGAGCGATCGCGCCCACCCCGGGGGACGTAGCCAACGCCGCGATGGTGTCTACCGCCAACCCGGGAAGCCGGCTGGAGGCTTCGTCAGTCAACTCTGAAGAGCGTATTGCTCTCGTGGGGCTGCACGATGCCCCCCTTGTCCCTGAGCTGCCGACGCTCCTTGGCGATCAAGTACTGCTGCGGGATCGTCGCCAGATTGGCGGTGGCGTAGTATAGGTTGAGGCCCGATGCAAATCTGAAGAAGATGGCGGCCATAAAGATCGGCATGATCCACATCATCATCTTCATCTGCGGGTTGGGCTCAGGCATGGATCGGACGGTGATAAACTGCATCAGGAACATCGACAGGCCTAGCAGAACCGGGAGGATGTAGAGCGGGTCGGCAGCCGCCAGGTTCGGCAGCCACAGAAAGCTCTCCCCCCTCAACTGGATCGTGTTGCGGAACACAAAGAACAGCGTGATCAGCACGGGGAACGGGACAAGCATCGGTAGGCACCCGGCCAGGGGATTGAAGCCGTGTTCCTTGTACAGCTTCATCATCTCCTTCTGGAGCTTCTCGGGCTGGTCCTTGTACTTCGTCTGGATCTCCTTAAGCAGCGGCTGGACCGCCATGTTCCGCATCTGAGCCCGCATCGCCTTCTGGTTCAGCGGGAAGAGCAGGACCCGCATCATGACACCGAATATGATGAGGACCCAGCCGTACCCGACGTTCAGAACGTCATGAAGAAAGTTCAGGATCGACAAGGCAACGGACACTACAGGCCGGACGATCGGCCGCATCCAGCGATACCCGTATGGGTTCGCCTCTTCCAGGTCGTTCTCGAACGCCATCAGGACGTCCCGCTCTTGCGGCCCCAGGTAGACCCGATAGTCCAACACGCCGCTGGCGTCCAAAGACTGCGTGACCGTGATCGCCGCTTGGTCGTCACCTTCAGCAGGGCGTGCGATCACCCCTCCTAGATACTCCTCGCTGCCTTCCCGGCCAGGGATCAACGCAAAGATGAAGTATTTACTCTTGAGCGCCGCCCAGCGATGGGGCCCTTCCTGGATGCGCTCTTCCTCCACCCGGGTGAGCCGCTCGTCGTCGATCCCATCACGAACGTGGTTCCACACGTACCCCATCACAGTCGACTCTTCGCTGCGGCTCCTTTCGTTGTAGCCGAGCCCCGACCCCATCCCCGTGACCAAAAGGTCCACGGCCGGACCAACAACCTCAGTCCGCGCGAGTATATCGTACGACGAGGGATCGAACGTGTAGGCAGTCTGGAAAATGAGGCCGGCTGGATCCCGATACCGGAAGGTCAATGTCCGGGGCCCACCACCTTCGTTGAGTCGTAGCCCGTCCGCCGGTTCCACTTCGAACGACCGCGCTCCGAGATCGAACGTTCGCTCGCCAAGCCGAAGTTGCATGGCCAACACACCACTGGTTCCTGCGCTGATCAGCTCCACGGGCTGCCCTTCTTGCCCTTCGTCGAATGACTCAAAGGCCAGTAACTGCGCCGAAATCAGGCGAGCCCCTAGTGTGCTCCAACTGTATCTGTAGAGAGGTCCTTCGACCACGACGGTATCTTCTGCGGGGGTGGCGACTACCTCCGCGGGCGGGAAAAGCGAAGGCGGTTCGGTCGGCGGCGGGCCCGCAAAGGGATCACTCTGGTCCCCGGAGGCCGCCGCGCCCCTGGCGGCGTCAGTGCCGCCCAGCGGTGCGCTCGGCACACCCGTGACCCCAGTACCATCGAGTTGTCCGGGAGCATCACCCTCCGGGCTGACCACCTCTTCGGGCGGAATGGGCGGAAACAGGATGTTCGTTCCCACGAGAACGAGGATCATCAACGTGATCGCCAGCAGGAACCGTTGTTCTTGCCGCATTTAGCTCATGCCCTCACGTGAATCAAACCGTGTCGCTCATTCTGACCTCGGGCACCGGGTCATAACCTTGTCCGCCAAATGGACGGCAGCGCAGGATTCGTTTGAACGCGAGCCACCCGCCTGAAAGCGCTCCATGCCGGTCGATGGCGCCTACCGCGAACTCGGAGCAGGTTGGCGAGAATCGGCAGGAGGGCCCCGTGAGAGGAGACACAGCCCGCTGGTAGAAGCGAATGGCTCCGGTCAGCCCACGTCTGAACACAGATCCTCCGTCATCGATCCGAACACAGCTCTTCCGTCACCGACTGAAGTTCATCGCTCAGCGTACGAAACCCGACTCGATAAGCTTCCCGGCGAGCCCTCACCAACACGTCCAACGCCATGCCCTGCTCCCTGAGTCGTGGCAACACACGAGTTCGCCCAATCTCGCGTAGACGTCGTTTGACACGGTTCCGCTCCACGATGGAATGCCCGTGTTTGGGGACGATCATGCCCCAACGGTTGCCTGGTCCGGTTGAAGACAAAAAGAAGACGTCCAAGCTGGGCGTCTTCTTCCTCGATCCGTCCCTGAGAAGGGATCGAATGTCTCGCGCCTTACGGATCCGCCCCGAGCGAGGCAAACGGAATCCGCTTCCTCGCTGGCCCGTCCCCGCAGCCGAATGGGCTGCCATCATTCGCCTATTTCGAGCCGATCTTCACCACGAGGCGGGTACGTCCCCGGGCTCGCCGCCTCGCAAGGGCTTTTCTCCCGCCGCGAGTCTTCATGCGTTCCCGAAAACCGTGCTTGTTCACACGCTTCCGATTCCGTGGCCTGTATGTGGGCTTCATAGCGCCTTGTACCTCTTCAACAGCCTTCGGGGTCGTCGTCCCACGGCCACCTCGGACGGGCCGCGCAGCGATATAGCACGGTAAGATATCCGAGTGGGAGAGGACGGGTCAAGGTCAGCTATCCTAGCCGACGCCCCCGTCGTCGACCGGAAAATTGACTTTTCCACAATCGGAATCTAGGGTGCTGAGCCCCCGTTTTCCGACCACGCCAGCGAGCGTCTACGACCACCCTAGGAGCGCATGGAGTTCACGGCCGACGAGCTCTGGTCCCGGGTCCTCGACACGGCCCGCGACAAGCTTCAGGGGCAAACATACCGTACGTGGCTCGCCGCCACGACTGTGGTGGGGGTCACCGACTCGGATATTCTGGTCGAGGTGCCGAGCGAATTCCACGTCGAATGGATCAGCCTTCGCTACGGACCGCTCCTCCAAGACGTGGTTCAGCAGATCCTGGGTCGCCCTCTGACCCTCACGTTCCGTTGCACCGACCCGGCCTCAGCGCCGCCGATTCCCACCATCGAGGTGACGCCACAAGCACCCGGAAGCCCTCCGCGGGCACCCACCGGAGACCGTGCCGGACCTCCTTCGACCTTGAACCAGCGGTACGCATTCGAGCGATTCGTGGTAGGTAACGACAACCAGCTCGCGACCGCTGCGTGCCATGCGGTTGCTGACAAGCCCGCACTCATGTACAACCCGCTTTTCCTCTATGGTGGTGTGGGCCTCGGAAAAACTCACCTCATGCACGCGATCGGGAACGAGGTGCTTCTGGCCGACCCCACCATGCGCGTCGCATACGTCCCCAGCGAACAGTTCACGAACGACCTTGTTACCGCCATCCAGCAGGGAACAACCGCCGACTTCCGCAGACGGTACCGGCAGATGGACCTCCTGCTGGTCGACGACATCCAGTTCTTGAAAGGCAAGGAGCGTACGCAGGAAGAGTTCTTTCATACGTTCAACGCCCTCTATGATGCGCGGAAGCAGATCGTCCTTACCAGCGATCGCCCGCCCAAGGAGATTCCGGGGCTCGAGGAAAGGCTTATTTCAAGATTCGAGTGGGGACTGGTCGCGGACATCAAATCGCCCGACTACGAAACCAGGGTCGCAATCCTCCGTAAGAAGGCCGACGACGATGGGCTCATGGTCTCCCACGAGGTGATGGACCTCATCGCCCAGTCCTGTACTTCCTCCGTCCGCGAATTGGAAGGCGCGATCATCAAATTGTTGGCGTATTCGTCCATCACCAATCAGGACGTCTCGGTAGATCTAGCGCGCAAGGCGCTTCAGGGGAGTTTCGTCAGCGCCCCGGGAAACGGCAGTTCCGTGTTGACACCTGAACGCATCTGCAAATTGGTTGCGGAGCGCTGGCACGTCCGCGAAGAGGCTCTCGGTTCGAAACGGAGGACCAAGGACTTGACGGTCCCTCGCCAGGTCGCCATGTACCTGATCAGAGATCTCTTGGACTATCCTCTTGCTCATATTGGCCGGCTGTTCGGGGACCGGGATCACTCCACGGTTATCCACTCGATTCGCAAAGTCGATGACACGATGAGTACGGACGATGAGTTTCGCCGATCGGTCGAGGGGGTACGTGCCGAGATTGAAAGAGGATTTTGAGGGGGGTCATCCGGGCGTGGAAAAGTGTGTGGGAAATCCGTGGAGTTTCTGCAACTTTCCGACATCGTCAAAACGAAGTGCGCTTATCCCCCATTTTCCACAACCGAAAGAATGACGTGATCTATTGTCACCCATTGATGAAAGGCGACTTCTGAACACTTTTACACTCCCTACTACTACTAAGTTTTCTATATAGGTCAGTCTTTTTTTACTTAGGCACTGTTCATAACCAGGCGTACACCGACGTTGTGGAGGCTCGATGAATTGCTTGATCACTCGGCAGAATCTGCATCGGGGACTTGCTGCCGTTTCTGCGAGCATCCCTACCAAGACTACCCTTCCGGTTCTTTCGAATATCCTTTTCGAGGCCGGGCAGGATGGGATGTCGATGAGTGGTACTGATCTCGATGTGGCGGTTCGTGTGTGGGTCCCTGCCGAGGTGAAAGACCAAGGAAGCATTACAGCTCCAGGAAAGAAGCTCCAGGAAATTGTGAGAGAGTTGGCGGATCAGCCGGTGGAGTTGAGTACGCGGGGTGATCAGATTGAGTTGAGGTGTGGAAAGAGCCACTTCAAACTCAACGGCCTCCCAGTCGACTCATTCCCCGCGTTACCGGAGGTAGACTTCGAGACGGGATGGAGTGTGAAAGGTGCGGACCTCCACGGGTTAATCAAGAACACTTCCTTTGCTGTTTCTTCTGAGGAGAGCCGGCCAATTCTCAATGGTGTACTCTGGGAGTTGAGGGATGGGCATATGAGAATGGTGGCGACCAATGGACACCGACTCGCAAGAAAAGGCGTTGCTGCGGGGTCTTCCAACGCTCCTAGTGCAGATTTTATCGTCCCCCCGACAGCACTTCAGCAAGTTCAGCGACTCTTCGAAGGCGAGGAAGATCTCGAGGTCGCCAGGGGTGGTAACCACCTCGGCTTTCGCGCGGATGGCACCGAGGTCTACACGAGGCTCATCGAGGGGACATATCCCAATTACGAACAGGTGATCCCAAAGGACAACGATAAATTTGCCATTGTCGACAAGAATGCTTTTGCCTCTGCGGTTCGCCGGATGGCGGTGGTTGCGAGTGACCAAACGCACCGGATCCGCATGGCCTTCGAGCCGGACCGTGTTCAGTTGACGGTGCTCACGCCGGACCTCGGCGAGGGAGAGGATGAGTTGGAGTTGACGTACGAAGGCGAAGGAATCGAGATCGGCTTTAACGCGGCTTATCTGCTTGAGGTGCTGAAGTACATGTCTACGGACGAGGTAAGGGTCACCATGAAGGCGCCAGAGCGGGCTGCAACGATCGAGCCTGTTTCACCCGAGGGCGAAGAGGTGGAAGATTACCTTTGCCTGGTGATGCCGCTCCGGTTGCTCGACTGAGTTGGCCGCCGTCCTCCCACCGCTCACTTCGCTGCTTCCTCTGCCGCTGCGAGGAGCTCCGGTCCCGTAAACACGGCTAGAAGAGGTACGCCGAGCTCGTCCAGCCTTGAACGCCCCCCCTCTTCCCGGTCCACCAGGCAGATCACGCCGGCGACGGACGCTCCGTACTTTCGAAGCACTTCGATCGCCCGAATCGCACTCCCACCCGTCGTCACGGCATCCTCGACGACCACCACGCGAGCATCGGTGGGCAGGCCCCCTTCGATCTGTTGTCCGGTTCCGTGGTCCTTCGGTTCTTTGCGTACGGTGAAACCATCGAGCGTCCGACCGCGCCCGGTGCTGTGGTGTGCGATCGCGTACGCAACAGGGTCGGCGCCGAGGGTCAGCCCTCCCACATGCGACACGTCCCAGCCCGCTTCTTCGATCAGGGTGTACGCGATCTTTCCGGTGAGCCTCTGCCCCTCGGCCGTCATGGTCGTTTGTCGCGCGTCGATGTAATACGACGATTTAGCCCCGCTCGAGAGTGTAAAGTCGCCGAGGCGTACGGAGCGCTCCAAAAGTAGGTTCTTCAGGCATTTGCGATCAGACTGTGCGTTCATCCGACTAGGTCCGCCTCAAAAAGGAATTCCATTGTTGTGTCAAAAAGTCAGGGCTCAGGCGCCTCGAGGTTTCCGAACGCGTCGCGGACCTCCCCTGGAGCCCGTGTCGGACGGCCGTTCCCCCCGACCCACACGGCGACCACGTACCACAAGTGTCGAATCGGCCTCTCCTCCCCGGAGGGTCCCGCCTGGCCTCCTGTCGGATCTGCCTCCAAGCTGCTTCCCATTGCTCGCATTCTCGTGTGTACACGCCCCCGCCGACCTCCTTGCCGTTATTCGGGCCGCTGCCTAACCTGGGCCACTGCCAGGGACCAAATACTCTCCTTGCGCGGGCCGGTCGTACTGGCCTCGCCCGGGACCTACGTGTGGGTTGTCGCTTGCCACTCCACCTATCTAAAGAATGGCTCATCTGGGTGGCTGCTGTCCAGTTGTTCATGGGGCAGCCGGCCAGCGCGGACGGGATCTCGACGACCAGCGCTCAGGAAACACCGGAGGCGTTGGTGGTCTTGGCGGCGGCGAGCCTCCAGGACGTGCTACCGGTCGTGGCCAGGGCCTGGCGTGAAGTTACGGGAGTCCCCATTCGCTTCAGCTTCGCCGCGACCTCCGTCTTGGCGCCGCAGATCTTTAGGGGTGCGCCGGCCGACGTCTTCATATCGGCCGACGAAGTATGGATGCAGTGGCTCGAGGAGCGGGGCGGCGTAGACGGATTATCGGTCCGACCTGTGGCAACGAATCAGCTCGTCTTCGTGGTGCCCACGGGCACCGCCGATCCTCCCGGAGACTCCCGCTCGCTGGCCGGTGCGGACCTCGCTCAGATCGCGCTGGCCGCGGAGGACACCCCGGCGGGCCGGTATGCGAGGGCGGCGCTCGAGCGAGTGGGGGCTTGGACGGCGGTTGAGCCGCGGGTCATTCGCGGGGGCAGCGTTCGGGGGACGCTCGAATGGGTGGCGAGGGGCGAGTCGGACGGCGGCATCGTATACCGGACGGACGCGCTGGCCGAGGAACGTGTGACCGTGGCGTTCGCGTTCGGGGACGACGACGACCCTATCCCGACGTATCCGGGAGCCGTAACTGCACGGACCGAGCAGCCCGAGGCTGCGGGGGCCTTCCTCGACTTCGTGAGTGGAGCGGAGGCGATGGCCTTGTTTGCAGCATCGGGTTTTGGACCGGCGGGCGACGGCACAGGGGTGGCGCAGGTCCCGTCGCTCGCGTCGCCGGCGCTGGATCCGTGGTCGGCGGTCCGACTGTCGCTGATCGTCGCGTTCAGCGCGGTTCTCCTGGGGCTGGTTCCCGCGGTCGCCGTGGGATGGTTGCTGGCGCGCCGTGACTTCCCGGGGAAGAGCTTCGTGTCGATGCTCGTCATGGCCCCCCTTGTGGTCCCACCCGTGGTCACGGGGTTCCTGCTTCTGACTGTGTTGGGCCGGGAGTCGGCGCTCGGCGGGTTGCTGGCTGCGATGGGTTTTCCGATTCCGTTCACACTCCTGGGCGCGACCTTGGCGGCACTTGTCGTGGGGTTCCCGCTGTACGTCATGGCGATCCGAGCCGTGTTCGACACCGTCGACCGGCGTTTCGAGGAAGTCTCCTGGACGCTCGGCGTGCCGAAGCTGCCGACGTTCCGGCGCATCGCGCTGCCGTTGGCTCTCCCCGGAATCGCGGCGGGGGCCGTTCTCGCGTTCGCCCGCTCGTTGGGGGAGTTCGGGGCGACGGTCGTGCTCGCCGGAAACATGGAAGGTCAGACCCGTACGATCGCCCTCGCCGTCTATTCGTTGCTGGAGTCGCCCTCGGGCCAGGGTGCTACCTGGACGCTGGTGATCGCCAGCGTGATGCTCTCGCTCGTCGCCCTCCTCGGATTCGAGAGGCTGACGCGGTGGCAGCGTCGCAGAATCGAGGACCACCATGGTGGACGGTAAGGGGGCCCGCGTGGACGCTGGGGGGAGCCCGGTGGGTGCGGTGGCGTGGGGGCTACACGCTCGGGTACGGGTTCCTCTCGATGCCATTGACCTCGACGTCGACTGGCGGCCCGGGAGCGATCACGTCGCGATTCTAGGTCCGTCGGGGTCGGGAAAGAGCACACTGCTGCGGGCGTTGGCGGGACTTGAGCCCCGCGCGGAGGGCCGTGTGAGCTTGGGTGACGAGACCTGGCTCGACTCCGACTCCGGGGTCAACATGCCCACATGGGAGAGGAGGGTTGGGTGGGTGCCGCAGGACACCCTGCTCTTTCCTCACCTCTCACTCAGGGAAAATCTCGCCTACGCCGGGAGCGGCCCGGCCGAGGTGGAGAAGATGGCCGAGTCACTGTTCCTCTCCGACTTACTCGACCGGCGTCCCCGGTTTCTCTCCGGAGGGGAACGCCAGAGGGTGGCGTTGGGCCGGGCGCTTCTTTCGGCTCCAAGGGTGCTGCTTCTGGACGAGCCATTCTCGGCCCTCGATCGGCCGCTTCGTTCGGAGGTAGCCGCCATGGTACGTGCGTTCGCTCGTGATAACGGGACGCCGATCGTTCTCGTGAGTCACGACGAGCATGACGCCGAGCTCCTGGCCGACGAGCGCTGGATGCTCGTCGCGGGCAACCTTACCGCGGACGGTGCCTAGGCGTAGGGTTGGGTGGATTCTGGACGTCAGCCCGGAACCACCATGCGGAGTGCCCGGGGAACCGCTTCGACGATCACCTCGGTACCCTCGGCTTGCCAGAGCTCCCCATCAACTTCGTACTTCGGTGGCGAGGGAAAGCGCACTGAAAAGCGGGCGCTCTGGCGCACCTGAACGTGGTCCGAGACGACGTGCCGCCCCTTGGGCGCTGCGTTGAACAGACGCAACCGCTTGAATGCCGGCGTGTTGCCGATGGCACAGGCGTCCAGCAGTCCGTCGTCGAGTTCAGCTGCTGGAGCGATCAGGTAGCCGCCACCGAAAAACGGCGCGTTCGAGATGGTGAGCATGAGGTGATCAGCGTCCACGGTAGGTCCATCAGACTCGAGCACCAGCGGGACGCCGGAGTAGAAAAAGAGATTCTTCAGAGCAGTCATCTGGTAGAGTAACTCTCCCCGCAGGAATCGTGCGCCAGCGGTGTCTTCGATGACGGCCACGTCGAATCCGAACCCGACCAGATTCAGGAAATGCCGCCCCTTCGAGGTCTCGGTTGGCCCTGCCTCAGGCCTCAGCGGACTCGCACCCGTGAGGATCCGGCCCACGTCGAGGTGGCGAACGAATCCGTTGGCCAGAGCCTGCACGGCACGGTCAGGGTTACGCATCGATATGCCGAAGTTACGGCCGAAATCGTTTCCCGTGCCCGAAGCGAGAATCCCCAGCGCGACGTTCTCCTTGCCCGACGCCACGATCCGGTCGGCGACGTTGCTCCACGTCCCGTCCCCGCCTACAGCGACGATGAGGTCGAACCCCTCGGTGATCGCCTGGTCCGCTAAAAGACTTTCCTCGCCAGGGTGGGACGTGCCGGCGTGCTCGAAGCCCGGCAGGTGTTTCTGGAGCAGCGAGAGGAAACGGTCGATCCTACGCACGGCACGGCCGCGGTCCGACGCCGGATTGAAGACAACAAAGACGCGGCGGCGATCCGAGTCGGAGGACATTTCAGATCGCTTCGAGGGGAGCGAAGACCTCCACTCCCTTCTTCATCCACTGCTCCCGAAAGGGCGTGTCCGCGATCTCGTCTCTGGTCAATCCGTCGGTCATCTCGTGGGGATGGATCACAAGTGAGCCTCGCTCGAATTCGTGTTCACTATAACTCGCGCCACGCATGGTAAGGTCCGCCTTGTAACTCCCTCCGGCGTCACACATGAATGCGTGGAAGAGCAGTTTGGTGGGCTCGAACCGGTGACTCGTAGCTATCAGCTCGAGTATCGGCTCCCCGTCGGCGCTCGCCGCCGCGGAGATCTGACTGTCCCCCTCGGTGAACACGACCTCGACGTCCTGCATGAGGTGCGGGAGCTTCCAGCGATCGACCCCCTCTCTGCGGCCCACCTCCGTACTCGTGGCAACGACGAAGGGGTACAAGCCGGCCTTGGGCAGTGGATCGCCGGGTTTCACGAGCGGCGGCACTAGGACGGAGAGAACCAGCTCCTGGAAGACACCCCCGTCGCCCCCGAAAAAATCGAACGCAGTGACCGAGAGAACACTGCGCTCGTGCTGGACCTCGAGGGGTTGGAGGTGTGATGGAACCAGGCGCCGCGCGACGGACGTCGGCATCTCAAAGAGACAACTCAGCCCGTGGTTGAAGTAATAGTGCCCTCGGTCTCCGGGCATATGCCATACCTCTGCAGTACACTTGTGATGATCCGTGCGCCTTCTTCGAGTTCCTCACGGGAATGAGCGGCGGAGATGGACATACGAAAGCGAGACTTATGCTTCGGTACGGCGGGGTACTGGACCGGGTTCAGGTAGATCCCCTCGCGCAGGAGCGCCTCACCGATTTTGAAGATTCGTGCGTCGTCCCGTACCATGATCGGAATCACCTGTGACTCGGAGTCTCCTACGGACACACCGGCGTCGCGAAGACTAGCCTGCATGAACTCCACGTTGTCCCAGAGTCGCGTCCTCAACTCAGGCTCCTCCAAGAAAATCTCGAGCGCCCGAACAACCCCGGCTGCTACCACGGGAGACAGCCCGCAAGAGAAGAACCGGGACCGGGAGAATCCACGCAGGTAGTTGATCAGCTTCTGAGAGCCGGCCACGAATCCACCCTGGCCCCCGAGGCTCTTGGAGAACGTGCCTACGTGCATGTCGATTTGGTCATCAAACCCGAAGTGCTCCGCCACCCCACGCCCCTTCTCGCCATAGATGAAGGTCGAATGAGCCTCGTCGATCAGGATGCGGGCCCCGTAGCGCTGACAGACCTCCACAATGTCGGGCACGACTGCAATGTCGCCGTCCATTGAGTAGACGCCTTCGATCAGGACCAACTTCTTGCCGTCGTAACGCTTCAACTTGCGCTCGAGGTCATCGACCTTGTTGTGGCGGAAAAAGCGGCTGGTGGCCTTCGAGAGGATCATGCCGTCGACCAAGCTCGCGTGCGCGTACTGGTCGGCCACGACGAGGTCGCCCGAGCGCATGAGTCCAGCGACGACCCCCACGTTGACGCTGTAGCCGGTCGGGAAGAGTAGGACGGCTTCCTTGCCCTTGAACTCAGCAAGGCGGTCGGCGAGTTCGTGGTGTACTTCCAGCGAGCCACTGAGGACCGGGGATCCCGAGGCACCGTTACCGTAACGGCCCACGGCCTCGATCACGGCCTCCTTCACCTCGGGCCGGTACGACAAGCCGAGGTAGTTGTAGGAGGCGAAATTGAGGAGGTCGGAGTGGACCTCGTTCGTCTTGGTGTTACGGACGGCGACTCGCGTGGTGGGCGCACCCTGCATGGGGAGGCCATACAGATAGTAGCCGGACGGTTCGGAGTCCTTCCACCATTCGTCGAAGGGTTCGAGCATGGCGAAAGCATCGTCGCCTGCCCCGAAATAGAAGTTGGTGTAGTCGTACTGCATGGCGAGCGGGAGCTGTTCGCCGGACTTGTCGTTGAACATTGCGCCCTGACCTGTACCCTTCACCTTTTTCTCGCCCATCGAGCCCTCCATGCGACGTGCCTTTTCAGTGCAGCGCCAATTTACGGGTCGCCCAGCCCCAAGGGCGCCATCTCGGGTCGGAGCTGGGTGAGGACGCGCAAGCCCTGAAGCTAAACGAACGGATGTTCAGGTCCAAGCTCGTACGATCGGAGGGCGTGGGGCACAATCGCCTCCGAAGAAACTCCCGCGGCTGGACTCGAACCAGCGACAAGACGGTTAACAGCCGTCTGCTCTACCAACTGAGCTACGCGGGATCGTTGCAGCGAGTGTCGGTCGAACAGAAATACTCTACTTCTGAGCCGGGGGGTGTCAAGGACCCTCGCGGGCCGCGTGGTGGGCCTCGAGGTGACCACTCAGAAGCGCAGTGGGGTTTAGTTCCCGGTGACCAGGACGATAAGGGTTGCGGCTGCGAGGGCCGTGCTGAACAAGGCCTCCAGAAAGCGATGGTCTCTCTCGTTTGGGAGTGCTAGGCTCTCGGGACGTAGAGCCTAGCACCCGACTAGACCAGCAGCCCGAGGACGGGCGAGCCGATTCTGAGCGGACGCATGTCGAGCACCGAGGCCACGCCATCGCGGACGAGACGGATCTGACGGGCGGTGAGCCGGGAGACGAACTGAACGATGAGCTGGAGGCCTTCTCAGTGGGTCGACAGCCGGAGCAGAGATTGGCGGTTCCTCTTCGCCACTTGTCGATCGGCACCAGGTAGGCTTATTTAGAATGTTAATTCTATTTACGTGCGTACTCGAGCACCCGTCTCAAAAGGGGTGCCGCTACAGTAGGATGCCATGGGAGAGGCCGCGCCTCGATCGCCTAAGCAGCACCGAAGTCGTCGGACCCTGCAGCGTATCACGCGCGCTGCGCTGGAGCTGGTCGGGCAAAACGGCGTGGAGGGCACGACGGTTGGGGCCATCACCAGGCGGGCTGGATCGTCGGTGGGCTCTTTCTACGCTCGCTTCGACGGTAAGGGCGACCTCCTTCGCTACCTGGACGAGCGCATCTGGGAAACGGTCGAGCAGCAGTGGTCCGAAACACTCGCTGGGGGGTTGAGCGAGCGTCCGATCAATGAGTTGGTGAGGGGCTTGGCCAGGCTCTATGCCGATTTGGACTTGGTACACAGGGGTGCCAGGGATGCGATCGGTCAGGCCCTACGGGGCCCCCGGGCCGGCCCCTCGGACGCGGCGCTACGTACTCGGGCACTCGTATGGGAAGACTCTCAGCGTCTGCTCCTGGCTAAGCGGGGGGCGATTGTCCACGCCGACCCAGAGTTGGCTGTGGAAACGGTCTGCCGGACGCTGGAGTCCGCGGCGAGCCTTTTCGAATCCGTATTCCTCGAGGATTTGTGCACCGCCCTGGTCGTTCATCTCGTTGGGGATCGAGACTCGTCTCTGCCGTCCGAGGCGAACGTAGAGTTCTTCGACATCTGGAGCTGAGCCAGAAAACCGTTGCGGTGCGGAGGCTTTCTACCCTTATTGGAATTGGAATTCAAATTATTGACACGGGTTTCAAGCGGGACGATCGTCGCGATACGTCGAGTCCTACTGTTCGAATCCGAGTCGGGGTGGAGTGAGCGGTGCAAGGACCGTCCAAGAGAAAGACCCAGCCCGCCGAGAAACGGTCAGCGCCCCCAGGCGCACTAGATCTTCCACTGGGGGTGCGCCTTCCCCGTCAGATGCGGAGCCGCATCTCGTTCGAGCGCATGATTGCCGCCGCTCACGACCTCATCGCGGAGTCGGGGCTTGAGGGTGCCACTGTGCAGGGGATCCTGAAGCGTTCCGGGGTGGGCTCGGGGACGTTCTACGCCCGTTTCGACGGAAGGGACGCCCTACTCGCTTACCTGGCTATCCGATTTTGGGCCGAGGCCGAGGAGGGCTGGACCTCGGTACTCTCCGCTCCTCGATGGGCCGCTGCAGGTCCCAACGAGATTCTGACACAGTTCACGCGAATGGCGGTCGTTTGGACGCGAGCGCACGGGTCTCTGTTGCGTGCCTTCCTGGTTCACGCGATGACACACAAAGCGTACGATCTCTTGGACCAGACGGCGGAGTTGGACAACACGGTCGCCGATCATCTGATTCTGCTACTACTGCCTCGAGCGGAGGAGTTCGCACACGACGAGCCCGAGCAGGCCATCCGACTCGCTACTCTTCAGGTGTTCGCCACCCTCAGGAGCCGGTTCATCTTCGCATGGGGGAACCGCCCCGACGGGATCGAGGACCAGGAGCTAGCGGGGGAGCTCGCCTCTATGTTCCTGCGCTACTTGGGGACCGCCTAACTAGCAAGGTTCGCATCGACCTGACGTGCGCTAGCGGGGTGCCCTGGTGAGGTGCCCCGGCGACTCACCGCCCTACTTACGTGCCCTAGTGGCCAACCCCCTGGCCGGCCACATGACGGGAGTGCATACCCCCCGGCATCAGAGCCTCCATCACGATCTCGTCCCAGACATCGTATCCGGCCGGGGTCATGTGTAGCCCATCCCTGACGAAGAGTTCAGGCCTCGGCAGGCCATCTACCCCGAGCATGGCCGTACCGACGTCCACGAAGTCGACACGAGCGTCCGTCTGGGAGTACGCCTTGATGGCGGCATTCGAAGCTTGAATCTCGGGCCATACGTTCCAACGGGCCAAGCTGGGCTTGATCGAAAGGATGACGACCCGCGTAGACGGCTGAGCGGTGAGGACTGCCTCAACGAACTCCTGATAGTCCTCCAGAAGTTGCTGGCTGCGCTTTCCGGCGCTGGTGTCGTTGTCGCCTTCGTAGACGACGACGGTCCTCGGGGTGTACCTGAGGACGGTCTCCTCTACGTAATGAACCAGGTCCGACATCTGAGAGCCGCCGAACCCGCGGTTGATGAGCGGCATGCCGGGAAAGCGGTCCCCAGTATCCCAGCCCACGATGCTCGAGCTACCTACGAAGACCGTCGCATCGGCGGGAAAGCTGTTCTTGGCGTCGTACCGAGCGAACGTGGCCATCGCATTCTCAAAGCGAGTGGCATCGGGATCTGCGACCTGCCCGGAGACTAAGGCGGGTGCCCCCACGACCAGAAATCCTGCGACCACATAAAGACTGGGATTCCGTGAAAACCTCATTCGACTCTCCTCCAATTCATCCGATGTCCAGCGATGGAGACAGACCCCTACCCCGCCGGCACGCATAGGTCGCCGCCGATATTGATCGAGGTCAACATCGGGCGCGGATGGGCGCCCGTCCAGTACCTACTGTAGTGACGGCTCATCCCTTGACCGCCACTGAGCCGCCCCAATGGCCTTGCTCGGTGACTGGAGCCAGCCCCATTCTTCCATCTATGCAAGACATCCGATTTGCGTTCAGGACACTCCGCAACAACCCCGGCTTCACGCTGGTTGTGATGGCAACCTTGGGACTGGGAATCGGAATCAACACCGCGATCTTCAGCGTGGTGAATGGCGTCCTGCTCCGGCCCCTGCCCTACACCGAACCCGACGACATCATGACGTTGTGGGAGGCCAACCCGCAGTCCGATGTCGCTCAAGATCAGGTTGCGGCGGCGACGTTTATCGACTGGGTGGATCGCTCCCGGTCCTTCGCCGCACTGGGTGCTTACAACTTCCAGTCCTTCGTCCTGGCCGGAGCAGGAAAGGGCGAGGTTCAGCCCGTGACCGGGGCCCAGGTCTCTCCCGCGACCTTTGAGGTCGTAGACGTGCAGCCCTCCCTGGGCCGCGCGTTTCAAGAAGAGGAAGCCACACCAGGCAACGACCTCGTAGTGATTCTGTCCAACGGCTTGTGGGTCCGGCGCTTCGAAGCCGACCCCGATGTGATCGGCACGGTCATCTACTTGGGTAAGACGCCTTACACGGTGGTGGGTGTGATGCCCCCGGATTTCCAGTTCCCACCCGGGGCCCAAGATGTCCAGATCTGGAAACCGTTGGCCATCGACGCGGCGCTTGCCGATCCTCGCGGAATGCGTGTCTACAACGTGGTGGGTCGGCTCAACGACGACGTTTCCGTCGAACAGGCTCGGTCCGAGATGTCGGCGATTGCGGTGGGCATCCAACGGGAGAACCCGGAGAGCAGTCGGGGCTGGGGCGTAAATGTCACGCCGGCGTTGGAGCAACTCGTGGGCGGCTTCAACACGCTCGTGGCGGTCTTGGCGGGGGCGGCGGCCCTCGTGCTCCTGATCGGTTGCGTCAACGTGGCCAATCTCGTGCTCGCCCGGGCATCGACGAACCAACGCGAATTCGCCGTCCGGGCCGCCTTGGGCGCCGGCCGGGGTCAGCTGCTACGGACATCTTTAGCGGAGAGCCTCACGCTCGTCTTTCTGGGCGGTGGACTCGGACTCGTCCTGGCCTTTTCCGGAGTGGCTGTACTCCGACGGATCGTGCCGCCGGATATACCGCGCATCGACCAGATAGGAATAGACGGGGCGGTCCTCGGGTTCACCGTGCTGGCGTCGCTCTTCGCCGGCGTTTTGTTCGGACTCTACCCGGCGCTCCGCGCTGTGCGCCCGCGCGTGACCGACGTCCTTCAAGATGGGGGACATGGCGGCATTGGAGGGCGAATGTCCGGCCGCCTTCTCAACGGGATGGTGGCGGCCCAGGTGGCGCTAGCCCTCCTACTCCTGCTCAGCGCGGGAGTGATGATGAAGAGCTTTTCGGGCCTTCTCCAGGTCGAGCCTGGCTTCCGGACCGAGGACGTCATTGTGGCCACGGTGTCCATTCCGGATTACGGAGCCAACAACCCCCAGCTCCAGGCGGAGATGGGGTTCAAACAGGTGGCGTTCTGGAACCAGCTCGTGGATCGGGTAGGCTCGCTTCCCGGCGTGGAAGCTGCGGGTGCGGTGTCCGCGCTTCCGATGAGCCCGCACGGCGCCGATTTCGATTTGCCTGTCAGTATTCTCAGCCGCGATGCGGCCCCCACGGAGCAGCCGAGGGTGCAGTATCGCGCAACGGTGCCCGGGTATTTCGAGGCCATCGGGATGACGTTGGTCCGCGGCCGTTTGCTCGACCGTTTCGATCGCGAGGAGGGACGTCCGGTGGTGGTGCTTAATGAGAGTGCCGCGCAGTTGCTCTTCGGTGATTCGGATCCGGTGGGCCACCTTCTGGGTGTACCGATGGCCGGTCGCATCGAGGTCGTCGGGGTCGTGGCGGACGTGCGTCACACCGGGCTCGACGCCCCGCCGAGCCCCGAGATGTTCGTGGCCTACGAGAACTTCCCTTCCGCTGACATGCATCTGGTCGTCCACAGCCCTACGGGCCAGGCCGATCTCGCCCGAGCGATCCGAACGGAGATCGATGCGGCGTGGCCGGGTCTTTTCGGGACCCGCTTGGTGACCATGGAGGGGTTGATCTCGGAGTCTCTGGCGCAGCCCCGTTTCAACATGGCGCTCCTCCTGAGCTTCGCACTATGTGCCCTCGTCCTGGCCACCGTGGGGATCTACGGAGTGACCTCGTACTTGGTAGTGAGGCGCACGGGTGAGATCGGCGTTCGCATGGCGCTGGGGTCCGACGCGTCGAGCACCTTCCGGCTGGTTGTGAGTCAAACCCTCACCTATGTGCTCCTTGGAGGCGTTCTCGGCGTCGTGGCGTACGCATTCGCGGCCGGTGTCATCCGCGGACTTCTGTACGAGGTGAGCCCGCTCGATCCGCTCACGCTCGTCAGCGTCGTGGCCCTTCTCATAGTGACCGCCGCTGGTGCGGCGGCCATTCCCGCGCGCAGGGCCACGCGGGTTGACCCGGTCACGGCGCTCGCTTCGGAGTGAGCGCCGTGACCTAGCTGACCGTTCCGGCCCAGCCGTTGTCCGTCGCCAGGGGCCCCCGGTTCAGGTTACAACCCAGGAACGCGAGGGTGGGGCCGTCCAAGCTGCATTCCGAGCCCTCGGCCTGGTAGGAGGATTCGCACGCCGTCACCCAGGCCGTGTTCTGAGCCCCACGGGCCAGAGCGCCTGGACACCACTTGATGGTCAAGGCTGCTCGGGTACTAGCACGACGAGTGCGGTGTCGAACATCTGCTGGAAGGCCTCAAGGGGGAGCGCACCGACGAGCGGCCCAACGCCGCCGACCATCAAGGTGGGTGTCCCGGTGACATCCAGGTCCGCGGCGAAGCTGGTCTGCGCCTGGACACGCCAAAGAAGCTCGTCACTCTCGAAACAGGTCCGATACCTCTCCATGTCGAGCCCGACTTCTTCGGCAAACTCCTCCGCCAGTTCCTCGGGGACGGGCGCGGGTTTCCAGTCTCCTTGGCGCGCGAAGATAACGTCGCTGATCGCCTCGAAGTAGCCACGTCCTTGGTCGCGTGCGCACTCGGCGGCGAGCGTCACAGGCACCGAGGTCGGCCAGTTTCCAGTGATGAACGGGAGGGACTTCCAGTAGATTAGCCCCCTATCCACGTACTGTTCGAGGAGGGGTCCCCGAGTCTCTTGGTGGAATAGTCGGCAATAGCCGCAACCATAGTCGAAGAACTCGACCAAACGCAGGGGCGCCTCGGGCGATCCGAAATCGACCCCCAGGGAGTCGACCGTTATCCGCTCGGGCACCGACCCAGGGGGCGCTGGCCGCCTGAGCTCTTGAAGGCTGGGGCTTCCCGGGTTTGTGGTGCTAAAGCCGTCGGAGGGGCTGTAGCCGTTGGAGAGCAGGTCGCCTGCACCTCTCGATGTCAGGCGCGTGTCGCCCTGTGCGTCCTGGCCCGATTCGTCTGGGGTGCAAGTCGCGACGGCACCGAGCGCGACCAGCAAGACGAGCAGAAGTCTGTATGTTCGGTTCATCACAGTCCCGGGGTGCACTACCTGACTTTGATCATCGAGAGCGGCGGGTCATATACAGCCCAGCGGCCACGCCCAGGAGCACCGATCCCCAAAGGACCCGACTCGACATCCAGTTGCGGCCGCCTGCCACCACCGGTTCAGCGTGGGTCTTGGTGGCAGCAGTCGCGCGGCGAACGATTCGCTTCGCGGGTGTTCGCGCCTTGGAACCCGACTCTGATGCTTCGTCGTATTCACACTCCGGACAGGCCGCAACAGCTTTGTGCTCGGTGGTCCGGTTGAGGAAGACCAGTACCTCGCCGCATTCGGGACAAGCACGTTCGGCGGGTAACGGGCTGATCAACGCGTACAGGCCGCTCTTCGAGAGGTCCATCCCCTCGGCGATCTGATTAACGCTTTGCCCGGACCGCCAGTACAATTCGTTGGCTTGATCTGCGAGCTTCTGGTCGTCGCTTTCTTTGGATGCCATCGGACGATGTGGTGTCCCTCGAAAAATCGGTTCGGGCCCCGCCGGGGCCAAGATAGCCGTAGGAGACACGCTTGAACATTCCCGCCCCTCATGGGCATTTGGAGGCGGTACACCGGGAGCCACCCGGCACGCTCAGAGGTGCCGGGGTCGTAGGCCACCCCCACCCCCTCATGGGCGGGACCATGCATACGAAGGCTGTATTCCGGGCGGCGCAGGCGCTCGCGGATGTGAAGGTCGCTGCCTTGCGTTTCAACTTCCGTGGCGTGGGGACCAGCACCGGCAGCTATGATGGGGGAATTGGCGAGAAGGACGACGTGTTGGTCTCGCTCGATTGGCTCGAGGAAAGGCACCCCGAGCTACCGCTCGTCGTGGGGGGGTTCTCGTTCGGTTCGATGGTCACGCTCTCGGCGGCGGCGGACGATCCAAGGGTCGTCGCCCTGTTCGGCATCGGGCTTCCCATTCGGACCTACGACTACGGATTTCTTGCGGACGTCCAGAAGCCTGTCCTTATTGTTCAGGGTGAGGGTGACGAGTTCGGCTCAGGTCCGGAGGTGGAGCCGGTCATCGCCGCTTTGGGTTCCCACGTGACCCTGGCCATAATCGCGGGAGGGGACCATTACTTCGAGGGACACATCGACGAGATGAAAGCCGTGGTGAGCGAATACTTCCAAAATGGCCCGGGGGGCGAAGCGGTAGGAGGGAACATCGGATGAGAGATCGGCAGCGCATCCTCGACAACCTGGAGAAACTCTATCGCGGCGAGCTGGACCGGAGTGCCGGATCTGAGGGCGTCGATGGAGGCCGCCTGGACTTCGAGTTCCAGCGAGACCAGCTCTACCTGGAGATCCTGCTCGACCTGCGGGACCTATTTGGTGCGGCACCACCCGACAAAGAAGAATCCACGTCGTCTCTCCTGGAAAAGGCCCAGCAACTCCGGAATCTGACTCGGCTGCGTTGATTCTATGGCGATCTACACCAAGACGGGGGATGACGGCGACACCGCGCTCTTCGGCGGTGGACGGGTTTCGAAGAACGACAAGCGGGTCGAAGCCTACGGATCCGTAGACGAACTGAATTCATTTGTTGGTCTCGCTCTCACTTCCCTTGCGGACGACGATGTCCGGAGTGGACTTCTGCTGATCCAGAACGACCTCTTTTCGCTCGGCGCCAACCTCGCGACGCCGGAGGCGGACGGCTCGAGGCCGCGACCTGAGACGCCAGCCGTTCCCGTGGCCAGGGTCGAGGCGATGGAGCGATGGATCGACCAAGCCACCGACGGGCTCCCTGAGCTGCGTCAGTTCGTGCTTCCCGGTGGTACGGAGGCTGCGGCGATGCTACACGTATGCCGATCGGTGTGCCGGCGGGCGGAACGTATGGTGGTCGCCTTGGGCCGAGAGGAGCCTCTGCACGATGGGATCGTCCCCTACCTCAACCGACTATCCGACCTACTCTTCGTATGGGCTCGTCTCGAAAACCACCGGGCAGGACGTGAGGACGTGCCCTGGAGTAAGGAGTGAAGTGAATCGGTGGGAGCTTATGGCGGATCGTGTCGACCGGACTGCGGTTGCGGCCGGCGTGGACCGACCTGGCCGGGATCTCATCGGGGCCGCGATGGAGGTGGCGAGGGCGCCGCGTTTAGGCGTCATCGATGACGACCACCATCCCGACTACCTGCATCCGGGCCGCACCGCGGTGGTCCTCTTCGACGACGTCGGTTTAGCAGACCCCCTGGCCCTCGCGGCCGCTTGCGTTCTGGATACGCGCCGGGGTGATCTGGAGCCGCCTGATCGTGAGGTCACCGCGAATGTGAGCACCGCCGTGACGGACTTCCGCAGTGCCGTCCCTCGCCCCGGGTCCGTCACACTTCTCGAGGACCTGCTGGCGAGTGAGCCTGACGTCATCCTGGTGGCTTTGGCTGAGCGGCTCGATCAGGTAAGGCACGCCCACATGTGGGGCGATCTGGCCGAAGCCCAGGAGGCACACCAGGAGGCGTCCGAGGTTTACCTGAAGATGGCCGAGCGGACCCACGCCCTCCTGGCCACACGTTACGCTCACTGGTGCCGTGCGTTCAGTGAGCGGTACCTCAGTAATACGCGGTAACCTTGACGGCCCCGCTTTTTCCTGCATTAATGAGGGCCTGTCCGTTTTTTCTGGAATTGATCACGCCACGAACCGCATTAGCCCATGACCTATATCATTGCCGAGCCCTGCGTAGATACCAAAGACGGGAGTTGCGTCGAGGTTTGCCCCGTCGACTGCATCTACGAAGGGGAGGACATTTTCTACATCCATCCGGTTGAATGCATCGACTGTGGCGCGTGTGAGCCGGAATGTCCCGTCACGGCGATTTTCCCGGATACGGACGTACCCCCGGAATGGACTAGCTACATCGCGAAGAACGCCGACCACTTCGACGACGTTTGAGGGCTAGGGGTCTATAGGGGCTAGAGCCCCAGCTCCCGCATCCGGTCCAGCGAGATGGTGCCTGAAGCGCTTGACGCTTCAGTGATGGCTTCCTTGGGCTGACTCTGCTTCTGCTGACGCATCAACAGCAGGCCCGCTGCCACTGCCGCGGCACCCACTAAGCCTAACGTAAATTTGCGAATGGTCGCCTCCTGGCTCGTTCGTTGTCCAGTACCCTATACCGCTCCCGAGGCGCATAAGGTCCCCGAGGCAGATGTTTCCACGTAGGCAAAAAGACGAATTAGTCCCGTTCTGGCAAGTGGGTCGGGCTGATTGGTTTTTCCGCGGTCGGCTCGGGGTTGTCCGGACGAGCCTGGACCTCCACCATCTGTAGTGTATGAAGCGTCGGGGAGTGGAGCATGGCAGAGGAAAAGGGCCGGATCTTGAAGGATGCCCGGGCGGGTGACCCGGTGGCCCTCGCTCGTGCCCTGGTCGCCACTCCATCCGTGAATCCCGAGATCGAAGAATCGGGGGCGGGAGAGGCCGAGGTCGCGGAATTGACCGCAGGGTGGCTGCGGGCCTGGGGTCTTTCTGTAGAGATGTCCGAAGTAGCGGCGGGCCGCTGGAACGTCGTGGGTCGCCTCGAGGGCGATGGCGACGGCCCGACACTCCTCCTCAACGGTCATCTCGACACCGTGGGGGTGACCGGAATGACCGTCGAACCGTTCCGAGGCGAACTGCAGGACGGACGGCTCTGGGGGAGAGGGGCGTGCGACATGAAAGGTGGCGTGGCGGCCTTGCTGGCCGCCACGGCCAAGGTCGCTCGGGACCCACTTCCCGGGACACTGGTCGTGGCCCTCACGGCGGACGAGGAGCACGCCAGCCTGGGAATGGAAAGTTTGGTCCGCTCCGGGATGAGCGCAGATGCCGCGGTGATATGTGAGCCCACCGGCCTGGCGGTCATGCCCGCTCACAAAGGTTTCGTGTGGCTCGAGGTCGCCTTCCGGGGAAGGGCCGCCCACGGGTCTCGGCCGGACGCAGGCATCGATGCCATCGAACATGCCGGCCACTACCTCACCGCATTGGGCGCCTTGCGGAGCCGTCTGCGCGCAGGAGAGGCCCATCCGCTTCTGGGTCACGGATCCTTTCACGCGGGTACGATCGACGGCGGGTCGGCACCGTCGGTTTATCCCGACGTGTGCCGGCTCGTGCTGGAGCGCCGGACGCTGCCGGGAGAAGGAGCAGCCGGTGTCGTGGACGAATTCCAAGCGATTCTGGACGACTTGGCTGCCGTGGTGCCGGAGCTCGATGCGAAACTAACTCAGGGGTTAGCACGTCCTGCTACCGAGATACGGAACGACTCCCCGCTGGTGGCAGGGCTCCTGGCTGCTTGTGCGGCTGAGGGCGTCGACCCGATGTTGGCCGGCATGACCGCTTGGGTGGATGCGGCTTTCTTGAACCAGGCGGGTACACCTGCCGTTTGCTTCGGTCCGGGCTCGATCGTTCAGGCGCATTCCGCTGACGAATGGATCGAATGTTCTGAGATCGTGACGTGCGCGGCCGTTCTGGAGCGCTTTTCACATGCTTTCCTTCAGGGAGATCCGGGCGAGATGGTGACCGACGTGTTAGCGGAGGCGGGATGAGCGACGACTATCCGATCTGGCCAGCCAATATGGACGTGCCCCGAGAGCAGGCGGTCGAAGTGCTCACGGAGCACTTTTCCAGGAACGTCATGGACATGGACGAGTTCGAGGGGCTCCTGGACTCGGTGAATCGTTGCTCGACTTTCGGGAAGCAGTACTCGGAGCAGGCGTAACGGATGTCAACGTGCTGGCCGTTTTGGGCAGCGTCGAGATTATCGTCCCGCCCGAGATGGCGGTGGAGGCAGACGGCATGGCCGTGCTCGGCGGCTTCGAGTACCAGACGAACGCGCCGCCCCGCACCAATCCGAATCTTCCGATCCTACGGGTCCGGGGACTCGCGGTCCTGGCTGGCGTGAACGTCGAAGTTCGCCTTCCGGGAGAGACCTCCAGGGACGCCAAGAAACGACGTCGTTTGGAGCGGACGGGGGCGCGGTGGAGAATTCAGGTTCTAGAAGAACCCAACGAATCAGACGGCAGGTAGCTCTGGTGCCTCTGGGCTCATTGAGCAGTGTTCGTCGTATGCTGCCTTCAAGGTATCGGCGATCTCGAGTGGGTGGCGCCCTTCGATTTCGTGACGCTCGAGCATGTAGACGAGTTCGCCATTCTTCATCAACACCACCGCGGGTGACGATGGCGGGTAGCCGGTGAAGTACTCGCGGGCCCTTTCGGTGGCCTCGAGATCCTGTCCAGCGAAAACGGATACCAGAACGTCGGGCTTGGTTTCGTTCCCCAATGAAACCGCTACCCCAGGCCGCATACCTCCGGCTGAACAACCACAGACCGAGTTGATGGCCACGACTGTCGTGCGTTGCTCAGCGCCTAGGACCGCGTCTACCTGGTCGGCGGTTTTGAGCTCCTGGAAGCCCAGTTGCACCAGGTCCTGTCGCATCGGGGCGATCAGCTCCTCTGGATATGGCATCATGTACTCCTTTGGTGGCGGGACTGTCGGTATGTTTGCTGGACGGTCGATCCCGTGAGATCCAAAAAAGTCAATCTCGCGAGACCCAAAATATAAAGATCCTAAAATATAAGGGTTCTTGCAACCGCGGTGACTACCCTTGGGCCCTTGAAAGGTGCATCCGTCGGCCCGCGGGAGCTCGAAGGCCAACCATGGCGTGAGGCATCTGTGGCCGTAAGTGGTAGTCCGACCTATGGTTACGTGACCTACACCGGTGCTTCCATGTACCACGATGACCTGCGCTCGAAGGGCGGAACATCGGTGTGTCCATTCCCGCAGCCATCGATTCGATTTATGATGCAAGTAGGAAGCAAAGAAGCTTTCCGTGCCGGGGGTGAGGAATTCATGGAGGATGGCGCATGCTGACGAGGGCCAAGACAGTCCGGCGCTGGCTCGCGGTTCTGAGCGTGTGTGTCCTCGGCGCGTGTGCTGGAGACTCCGAAGGTTCCTCCGGCAGCGCACTCTCCACAGACACTGGCGCGCCCGATGGCACGGGGGCCGTGGAGGTTGCCATTGCCGACGCCCAGACCGGCCCGACCACCCTGCCCGGAACGGAGGCCGACTGGACCATCGTCCAGGACAAGACCCGCTGGGCAGTCGAACAGGGATATTCCGAGCTGAGCATCGGCGAGCTGGTCGTTCGGATCGGAGAAACGTTCGTCGGAACGCCCTACGCTCCTTATACGCTTGAGGCGCCCGGCGAGGAGGGCCTCGTGATTGAGCTCGAAGAGCTGGACTGCGTGACCTTCGTGGAAAACGTTTTGGCGCTGGCGCGCCTCGTTCAGACAGTACCCGACGAGTTGTTGGTCGCGCGCACCGGGGATGGCCAACGGCCAGTGTTCTCCAGGCAGCTGGAGAACATCCGTTACCGAGGCGGGGTGCTCGAGCAGTACCCGAGCCGCTTGCACTACTTCAGCGAGTGGATCAGCGACAATGATGAGATGGGTCTCGTTCGTGACGTGTCGCAGGAATTGGGCGGTATCGCTGAGGACGAGCCAATCGACTTCATGACGACCCATCCGGACTCCTACCGCCAGATACGCGAAGATCCGGCGTTTCTCGCCGAGCTGAAGGAGGTCGAGGCCAGCCTCAACGCCCAGCCCCGGTACTACATCCCGCAGGATCGAATAGCCCTGGTCGAGGACCGGATCCAGGACGGTGACATCATCGCGGCCACCAGCTCTGTGGCGGGGCTCGATATCGCCCACACGGGAATCGCGCTCTGGAAGGACGGGCGCCTGCACCTACTGCACGCTCCCTTGGCGGGAGGCGTCGTGCAGATCAGCGAAGTCCCTCTGGCCGAGAGGATCCAACGGATCGGCGGGCAGGACGGGGTGATGGTGGCGCGGCCCCTGGAGACGCAGTAGAAGTAAGTCCGATAGCGTATCTCATGGTCCGACTTAAGGTTACCTATATCATGTCGACACCCATACCGGAATTCAGCCGAATCCTCCCCTGACACCTCCCGTTGCTGGCGAGCTCGCTAGCCGGACCGTAGCTTAATCGTAATCATTGCCGATGGCCCCTGGGGGGGGCACATGAAGACGACTGCTCCACCAACGCTCCTGCTCCAGCTGGCCTGGAGGAGCG
>Ga0209752_1000233_pt1 | contig 27521 bp, 21 predicted proteins | sample METZYME_3_250m_FD_187548 | JGI IMG/M metagenome (GOLD analysis project Ga0209752, IMG submission 187548) | Marine microbial communities from oxygen minimum zone in mesopelagic equatorial Pacific - METZYME_3_250m (SPAdes) (version 2) | ecosystem: Environmental > Aquatic > Marine > Oceanic...
TCTGGTGTCAATACCGGCATATGGGTCAACGGCACTGGTAAAGCGACCGGTGACCCCGACTTAGGGTTGCTCAGCCTGGGCGTGGAAGCCCTGGCCGACACGGCGTCCGATGCCCGCGGTATGGCGGCCGGCGCCATCGACGCCACCATCTCGGTGCTTAGGAGCAACAACATCCAAGACCGGGACATGCAGACCAGCCAATTCAGCATCAGTCCCCGTTACAACACCCAGGAGATCACCCGATGTGGCGGGTGCCGGGCGGAGTTCGAACGGGTGCTCATCGGTTACCAGGTGACCAACACCCTTACCATCAAGGTCCGCGAGCTAGACAACATCGGGAACATCATCGATGGCGCGATCGACGCAGCCGATAACTTGGTACGCATCGACCGCGTCAGCTTCACCATCGAAAACATCAAGCCCCTCCAGAATGAGGCCCGGGAAGAGGCCATCGCCGACCTTTTCACCAAGGCCAACGCCATGGCCACTCTGGCGGGAGTTAAACTGGGTAAGCTGGTCTTCCTCACCGAGTCGGGCAGCAGCGTGCCCCAGTCATTCTCCAGGATCGAGTCCGCGGCAGCCTTCGGGTTCGCTGGAGACAAGTCCACCAGCATCTTGGCCGGGGAATTGGATGCGAATGTAAACGTGCAGGGAGTCTTCGCCATCGCTGACTAAGGCGAGTTGAAGCAGAGCCAGTCCACAGCACGAGGCGAGATCCCTCATTTAACTTGGGTGACCCAGCCTTCGTCGTTCCGGGGAAGGCTGGGATCCAGGCAACCCGCATTGGTTGTTGTCGGATGACTTGTTTAGAGCCATCGCCCCCATCCCGCCTCTCCCCATACATGAGGGAGGGGATCATTCGTATCAAATGAGTCGATTCTCACTTGCGGGGCATTTCGAGGGTTGTTAGAATCCTGCTATCTGGAACCCCTATCATCCAGACCCGAAACGTGTTTTCTACGGGAGTAACATGGTCTTAAGCGACCGGACCATCAAAGAAGAGCTGGACAAGGGACGCATCGTTATCTCGCCCCTTAACCCGGAAAACATCCAACCGGCCAGTGTTGACCTGCATCTGGACAGTAGTATCTTGGTCTTCGCCAACTCCCGTCGTCCTTATATCGACGTCAAAGAGGGCCTGGAAGACCTAACTCAAATGGTCCAGATACGAGAAGACAGCCCCTTCATCCTCCATCCCGGCGAGTTCGTGCTAGGCAGCACCCTGGAGAACATCGAACTGCCCGACGATTTGGTGGCCCGCCTCGAAGGCAAGAGCAGCTTGGGTCGCATCGGACTGGTAATACACTCCACCGCCGGATTTGTCGACCCCGGTTGGAAGGGGCACCTGACATTGGAACTCAGCAATCTGGCCCGGCTGCCGATCACTCTGTACTGCGGTATGAAGATAGGGCAAATCTCCTATCTACGCCTCACAACGCCGGCAGACCGCCTCTACGGCTCCGAGTCCCTGGGCAGCAAGTACCAGGGCCAGACCGTACCCACAGCCAGCCGGTTCAGCCAAGATTTCGCGCGTGAAAAACCCGATCAGGCGTCTTAACCCAAGCGATGAGCCACATGCAAAGGGCCGTTGAATTGGCCCAAGAGGTCGTGGGGTCCACCAGCCCCAATCCCGCGGTGGGCGCGGTGCTGGTAAAAGACGGCGTGGAGGTCGGGGCCGGCGCCACCCAGCCCCCGGGGCGGGACCATGCCGAGATAGTTGCCCTGAAACAGGCCTCCGACCAGGCCCGCGGCGCCGCCCTCTACACCACCTTAGAACCCTGCTGCACCTGGGGCCGTACCCCGCCGTGCACCAAAGCCATAATCGCCGCAGGCATCGCAGAGGTCCATTTTGCCGTCGTCGACCCCAATCCCGACGTGTCTGGCAACGGGCGAGACGAGCTTGCCGCCGCCGGCATAACGGTAGTGGAGGAAGAGGCTGAGGGCGCCAAAGAGCTGTATGAGTCCTTCGCCAAACACATCGCCACAGGCACGCCTTTCGTCACCGTGAAGTACGCCATGACTCTGGACGGGAAGATCGCCACCCATACCGGCGACTCCAAGTGGGTCACGGGGCCGGACGCCAGAGGGTTCGTCCAGAAGATGCGTCGGGTCTGCGACGCCATCCTGGTAGGCGTGAATACAGCTCTGACCGACGACCCATACCTGACCGCCCGAGATGACAAGGGCACTCCCTTGGTACGCCAACCGCTGCGAGTAGTGGTAGACAGCGTTTGCCACACCCCCGTCAAGGCTGTAATGTTCAGCCAGCCAGGTTCCACGCTCATCGCCACAACGGAAGCCGCGCCCGACTCGCGGGTCTTAGCCCTAGAACAGGCGGGGGCCGAGGTGGTGGTGCTGCCATCGGGAGAAGACCGCCGAGTGGACCTCCGGGCATTGCTCAGCCACCTGGGTTCCCGGGCCGTGGTCAACCTGCTCGTCGAGGGTGGGGGCTCGATCCACGGGGCCTTTTTCGACGCGGGGATGGTTGACAAGGTTTACGCCTTTGTCGCCCCGCTGATCGTAGGCGGAGAAACGTCCCTATCGCCGGTTGAAGGTTCGGGGGTGGTCATGATGGACGACGCCTGGAACCTGACTGGAACCCGTGCTCAGCAGATCGGTCCGGATTGGCTCATAATCGGGTACCCACAGAAAGAGCCAGATATTGGATAGGCGCGCGAGTAAAAGACAACAGTGTTTACCGGAATCGTAGAAGAAGTGGGCGTGGTCGCCAAGATCAGCGACAACGCCATGACCATCCGAGCTTCCAAGGTGCTTGAGGGCGTAAAGCTGGGCGACAGCATTGCCGTCAACGGCGCGTGCCTTACCGCCGTTGAATTCAGCCAAAGTGAGTTTTCGGTGGACCTTTCGCCGGAGACCATGCGGCGGACTTCATTGGGGCAGCTTTCAGTCGGTGGGCCGGTTAACCTGGAACGCGCTCTCCTGGCCAGCGACCGGATGGGCGGCCACATCGTGCAGGGTCATGTTGACGGAACCGGTCGCGTTATGTCTATCAAACCCGACGGTGACTCCATAATCTTTCGAATTAGAGTCCCGAAGCGTCTGGATCACTATATTGTTGAGAAAGGTTTCGTCGCGGTTGACGGTATCAGTTTGACCGTGGTAAAAAGAGGTGCCTCATCGTTCACATTGGCTGTGATACCATATACTCTAGAGAATACTAGTTTGTCTGCAGTATTAGTTGGGGACCAGGTGAACCTGGAGGCCGACATCCTAGCCAAGTATGTAGAGAGTCTCCTGAACCGGTGATTCGGGGCCGAAGACCAGGTGCCTTAAGGACAGAATTATGCCCCTGTGCAGTCTCGAAGAAGGGCTCGAAGAGCTAAAAGCGGGTAGGTTCCTCATCGTAGTGGACGATGAGAGCCGTGAGAACGAAGGGGACCTGGTGATGCCCGCCGAGATGGTGACGCCCGATGCGGTCAATTTCGTGGTCACCCACGCACGGGGCCTGCTCTGTATGCCCATCATCGGTGAACGCCTGGACGAACTCCAGATACCCTTGATGGTCACCGCCAACGGCTCCGAGAAGAGCCAGACCGCCTTCACCGTGTCCGTCGACTACAACGTGGACACCACCACCGGCATCTCGGCCGGAGACAGGGCCGCTACCATACTGGCCATGCTGGACCCAGCGGCCAAACCAGAAGAATTCACCCGTCCTGGCCACATCTTCCCGTTGCGGTACCATCCCGGCGGAGTGCTGGCTCGGGCCGGCCACACCGAAGCTGCCGTAGACCTGTGCGAGATGACCGGCATGTATCCCGCCGGCATCGTCTGCGAGATCATGGCTGCAGACGGCACGATGTCTCGTCTCCCGGAGCTGGAACGGTTCGCCGAAGAGCATGAACTCAAAATCCTCAGCATCGCCCAGGTAATCGCCCAGCGCCGCCGGACCGAGCGTCTTATCGAGCGCGTTGCTGAGGCCCGTCTCCCGACCCGCTACGGCCAGTTTCAGGCCATAGCCTACAAGAGCCATGTAGATGTTGGCGAGCATATCGCATTGACGCTCGGGGAGTGGTCGCCTGACGAACCGGTCCTGGTGCGCATCCACAGCGAATGCCTCACAGGGGATGTCTTTGGCAGCATGCGTTGCGACTGCGGGGAGCAGATCGATCTAGCGCTTAGACAGTTGGCCGACGAGGGCAGCGGCATCTTCCTCTACATGCGCCAAGAAGGCCGTGGAATCGGCCTCCACAACAAGATCAAAGCCTACTCTTTGCAGGACCAAGGCCTGGACACCGTCGAAGCCAATGAGACCCTGGGATTTGAGCCCGACCTGCGACACTACGGCGTCGGCGCCCAGATCCTCCGTGACCTAGGCGTCCGCAAGTTGAACTTGTTAACCAACAACCCAAAGAAGGTGGCTGGACTATCAGGATTCGACCTGGAAATCGTCGATCGAATACCCGTGGAAGCGGAAGTGACCGACGAGAACCGCACCTACATGAAGACCAAGAAAGCCCGCATGGGCCACATCCTAGGCAACTGCTAGAACCCGGTTCTTTACCAGCCAATAAAAAAGCCCGTCCTTCCGCGGAAGGACGGGCTTTTTTATGCTCAGTCATATGGCGATCGGTGATTGTAGTTGATTTAAGACCGCCGGCGCCCTTTCGTCAGTACGGCTTTCGCCGTACTGACGAAAGGGTTACTCTCCAACCTTAGACATCAGGTAGGCTTCTATGAACTTGTCGATGTCCCCACCCAAGACCGCGTCCGGGTTGGTGCTCTGCAGGTTGGTACGGTGGTCTTTGACTGACTTATACGGGTGGAGCACGTAACTCCGAATCTGACTGCCCCACTCTGCAGCCTTGCGTTGCCCCCTAAGACCCGCTACCGCTTTGGCCTTTTCTTCTTCCTGCCGAGCCAATAACCGGGCCTTCAGAATACGAATGGCATACTCACGGTTCTGGTGCTGAGAGCGCTCATTCTGGCACGAGACCACGATGCCGGTAGGGGTGTGGGTCAGCCGCACCGCCGAGGCCACCTTCTGCACATTCTGACCGCCGGGGCCACTGGAACGAAAGGTGTCCATCTTAACGTCTTCCGAGCGTATCTCCACCTCGGGGTCGTCTTCAGATGTGGGCAGAATCTCCACCTGTGCGAAAGAAGTCTGGCGCAGATTGTTGGGGTCGTAGGGCGAAAGCCGAACCAGACGATGGACTCCCTGCTCAGCGAGCAAGTAGCCAAATGCATGGGAACCACCGATCTCCAGAGTTGCACCCCGCAGACCGGCTTCTTCCCCATATGAAAGGTCCATGACCTCCAATGGCCGCTTCCCTGTCTCAGCCCATTGGCAGTACATCTGCATCAGCATCTCGGCCCAGTCTTGGGCGTCGGTGCCGCCTGCGCCCGCGTGGATGGTCACTATGGCAGAACGGTCGTCGTAGGGTCCGGAGAGAGTGAGATTGATCTCTTCCCGCGCCAAACCATTGGCCAGTTCTTCCAACTCGGCTTCCAACTGCTCTTGAAGGGAGGAATCGCCTTCGGCCAGGGCCAGTTCAGTCAGTTCCACCAAGTTCTGGGAGCGGGATTCCAGGTCACGCCAAAGGTTCACGGTTTCCTTCAGCCGACCCAATTGCCGCATCTTCTGCTGCGCGGTTTGGTGGTCGTCCCAGTAGCCCGGTTCTCCCGCCTCGCGCTCCATGACGCTTATGGCGTCTTCTTTACCGGCCAGGTCAAAGACGCTCCACCACCGACATGATCTTTTGATTGAGGGTCGATAGGTGTTGTCTTAGTTGCTCCATGGTCGGGTGTTCTCCAGTGCTGAATATTGCGGTTCACGCGTCTTCGATTATATCAGCAGGCAACCGTCCAACCTCAGCCGTTCCAGCACATCTAGGAGGCGAAATATCAGCCTAGGCCCAACTTGTCCGACAGCCAAGATTGCTGTATCTGGGCGTGTTCGTGGCCGCCACCCTCGGACGCCCCGTGATAGGCCCGGAAGTCACAATCCGGGATCTGCTCCGCCAACTTCTCTCCAAAGGCCAAGGGGCATAGACCCGTGTCGTTGATGCCAACGCTGAGCAGCACCGGCGCGGTTATCCTGCGGGCTATCTTGAGCGGGTCCAGGTCGGCTGTGTTCTGCTTAACGGCGTCCCTGCGGTCTGGATAGAGCCTCAAGTAGTCGTTCAACTCGGCCAGCGGATAAGCCAGCCCCTTCGCCAGCGACGCCGGGTTGCCCAGCGCCATGGGGGTGTTGGCGGCGACAGCGTGGACCGCTATCCGGCGGGCGGCAACGGCCAGGGCGAGTGCCCCGCCAAGACCGGCGCCGATGACCGCGATGTTCCCGATAATAGCCTGGTCCTGCGCCAGCAGGGCGTCAAACCCCCGCAGGCCATCGGCGAAAACCCGGCGCATGATATACGACTCGGTGTCCTCTATGCCTTCGGTCAACAACCCTGGAAACTCGGCCTGCACGCTGTGGTCGCTCTGGCGTTGGCCTCGGAATGTTGGGTTCATGACCACCGCCCGCTCCCGAAGCGGCGTGTAGACGATGTCATGGACGCTGGCATAATCGGGCATTCGGATGATGGCCGAGAAGGGCCCATTTCCTTTGGGTACCGACAACCATGCGAATAACCGGTAGCCGTCGGCCGAGGCATACCGCATCTGGAAGACTTCCCAGTCCGGTTGGGAGTAGAAATCGTCGCGGTGCAGACGAACGTCCACTGGGACTTCATCCAGCATTGCCTCAGTCTGGCTCCAGAACCGGTTGGCTGCAGTGGTCATGACGCGATCGCCGAAAGGCCAATCTGGCCCTCCAGCCAAGTCCTTTCCTGGCCCGGATAGTCGTGGGCATTGCCGTGTCCTGAATTGGGAAACAGCCACAGTTCTTTGTGGCCGGTCAACGCTCGGTAGGCCGCATAGCTGGTCTCGGGCGGGCAGACTTCGTCGTCCAGGGCGATGCCCACCACCATCGGGCACTTGATCCTGGGAGCGAAGTTCACCGCGTCGAAGTAGCGCAGGGTGTCCAGCATTTGCTCTTCTTCGTCAGGATACGCCCGGACGTAGCAGGCCAACTCATCGTAAGGATAGGACCGGAACATGGTCATCGACTCGGGGTAGCAGCAAAGGAACGGGTACCCGGCAACCCCGCCTTTGATCTCCGGACGCAATGCCGAAGCTATCAGGGTTAGACCGCCACCCTGGCTGCTGCCACAGGCGTAGATACGCTCTGGGTCTATCTCTGGACGGGAGCGCAGAAAATCGACGCCGCGCACGCAGTCGGAGATAACCCCCCTGTAGCCGTAGTTCTCCTTGCTCTCCAGTCCCGATGTGAGCAGACCGGGATAGCCGGGGTTGAACTCGGAGCTGCTCTTCAGCTTGCCCCGCACCGCCACCGACAGCACGGCCACGCCTTTCTTGGCCCAGTCGCGGCGGACTGGGGGCTCCGACTTGTAGCCGGGGAAGTTGATCACGGCCGGGAACGGGCCTTCGCCCTGACTTGGCAGGCTATACCAGGCCGATATCTTCAGGCCGCCGAGGCTCAGGTAAGTGACGCTGAATACGTGGGCGTCTTCGTTGCTGCGAATCGGTTCGGCATTGATCACCGGCTTGAGCGAGATTCCGATGAGCGACTCCAGCGTGCCGCTCCAGAAATCATCAAAGTCATCGGGGCAGGTTACCTGGGTCTCGAATTCTTGAAGGTCTCGTTCGGTGGCCATGCGTTCTCCATTCATTCCATGTATCGTTGGTCGGTGATTATACCTGTGGCCGGGCGATGAGTGTACTCTGGCACACCGCTTTAGTCAGACCAACATCCAATAAACCGGCCAATCCTTATCACCAGAGTGGAATCGACAACGAGCCAGTTACAAACCCTGGTGCTACGGGCATTCATAAGTCTTCTACAAGCTCCATCGATTCCGGCCTTCGCCAGAATGACGAAGGTGCGCAGGAAGTTGAATTGGCGCTCCAATCTGCGGAGGGTTATGCTGGTAATAGAGGACTCAGCACGGATTTAATGATTTGATTCCTGAACTAATCGCGGTAATCTCGTTGGCCCTGGCAGCCCATGTCTTGGGATCCGTTCCCACGGCCTACATCGTGGCGCGCGTGGTCAACGGCGAGGACATCCGGGATGTGGGCAGCCACAACGTGGGAGCCCTGAACGCCTACCGCCGGGTTGGCGCGTGGGCGGGTCTCACGGTACTGCTGGTAGACGCCGCCAAGGGCGTCTTGGCCGTGACCGTGCCCCGTCTGTTGGGCATCGACGACTGGGCATTATTCATCACCACGCCCCTGGTGGTCGCCGGCCACAACTGGCCGGTGTTCTTGAATTTCCGGGGCGGCAAGGGCGCGGCGGCCATCTTTGGCATCTCGTTGGTCATCGTGCCGTGGCTCACAGTCATCATAGCCGGCCTCAGCATCCTGGTGATGCTGCTCCTGCGGAACGTGGTCCTCAGCGCGACGTTCGGGTTCATGCTTCTGAACATTCTGCTTTGGGTCACCGGCCAAGGCGCGGAACAGGTGGGTCTATGCCTGCTGCTGACGCTGTTGGTCACGGGCACCTACGTTCTGAATGTCCGGGACCAAATCCTAAGCAACATCAAGGCCCGACAGTGGCGAGCTCTATTCCTAGAACTAGCTGGCTAGAGCCCTTTGGTCCCTTCGGCCGGGCAGTTACCTCCGGCGGACACAGCAGTTCTTTCCTAGGGAGACGTGGCGCGGCGTAAGATATAATTGCGTTCGCGGCATTTTCTTACGCCGCTACGAACCCCGGTCCATAAACCCAGAGTAGGTGCGATGTTAGAACACGGCTCCCTTGAAACTGAGGGCGTTGACGAGGCCCAAGCCCACCGTAACGCCATGCGCCATTCGGCCGCCCACGTGATGGCCGACGCGGTCCTGAAACTATTTCCCGAAGCCAAGATGGGCATCGGCCCGCCCATCCAAGACGGGTTCTACTACGACTTTGAGGTCTCCCGGCCCTTCACTCCTGAAGACCTGGAAGAGATCGAGAAGTTGATGAGCGAGACCATCAGCGGCGGTTTTCCCTTCCAACGAGAGGACCTCAGCCGCGCCGACGCCGAGAAGATGTTCTCCGACCAACCGTACAAGATCGAATTGATTGAGGACTTGCCCGACGATGCCGTCATCTCCATCTACCGGCATGACGAGTTCGTTGACCTGTGCCAAGGCCCCCACGTTCACGGCACGTCGGACATCCCGGCCATGAAGCTGCTCAGCGTTGCCGGCGCCTACTGGCGGGGCGACGAGAAGCGCCCGATGCTGCAACGCATCTACGGCACGGCCTTCGAGTCGGAACAGGACTTGGCCGACCATCTGGAACGGCTCGAAGAAGCCGAGCGCCGTGACCACCGGAACTTGGGCCGCCAACTTAACCTATTCAGCGTTCACGACGAGATCGGCCCCGGACTGATCGTCTGGCATCCCAAGGGAGGCCGCGTTCGTTCGCTGGTGGAGGATTACTGGAAGGAGCTGCACTACCGGCTGGGCTACGACGTCGTCTACTCTCCCCACATCGGCCGGGCCCAGCTCTGGGAGACCAGCGGGCACCTAGATTTCTATCAGGAAGGCATGTTCGCCCCCCTGGAGATTGACGACAACCAATACTACCTGAAGCCCATGAACTGCCCCTTCCACATCCAGATATTCAGGAACTCGCTGCACAGCTACCGGGAGCTGCCGCTGCGATTTGCCGAGCTGGGCACCGTCTATCGCTACGAACGCAGCGGTGTCTTGCACGGGCTGATGCGGGTGCGCGGCTTCACCCAGGACGACGCCCATATCTTCTGCACCCCGGACCAAGTGGAAGACGAGGTCGGCGGGGTACTGGAGCTGACCTTCGAGTTGCTGGACGCCTTTGGGTTCGAGGAATATTCCATCGCGCTATCCACCCGGCCCGAGAAGTACGTGGGCGACCTGGACTTGTGGGAACACGCCACGCAGTCGCTGCGAGGGGCGCTGGAGAAGCGTGGGTTGCCCTTCACCGTGGACGACGGCGGCGGAGCGTTCTACGGCCCCAAGATCGACATCAACATCACCGACGCGCTGGGCCGGGCCTGGCAGTGCACCACCGTGCAATTCGACTTCAACCTGCCCCAGCGGTTCGACCTGACCTACCAGGATGCCGAAGGCGGCCGCAGCCAGCCCTACATGGTCCACCGGGCCATCCTGGGCTCCATGGAGCGGTTCCTGGGGGTGCTGATCGAGCATTACGGCGCCGCGTTCCCGCTGTGGCTGGCCCCAGTGCAGGCCGTGTTGATCCCCATCGCCGACCGGCACATCGAGTACTGTGAATCAGTGATGACCAAGCTGGAAGCAGCCGGGTTCCGGGCCGAGGTGGACACCCGCGGCGAGCGCATGAACCAAAAGATACGCACGGCCCAGATGCAAAAAGTGCCCTACATGCTGGTGGTGGGAGACCGGGAGCAAGAAGCCGACGCCGTAGCCGTCCGCCACCGCGACGGAGAAGACCTGGGCGCCATGCCCCTAGACGACTTCATGAGCCGCCTAGGCGAAGAATCGCAAATTCCCAAGGGGTCGGCGGCTTAGGCCATCTACTCAACTTTCCCGCAAACGGCAGCCCATTTCTATCGGTCGCCATGCGCGGTTTACATATAGGTGCATCATGCCCAACCGGTTAAGCAGCGAGACCAGCCCCTACCTCTTGCAGCACGCCAACAACCCTGTGGACTGGTATCCGTGGGGCGACGAGGCGCTGCAGCGGGCCAAAGACGAAGACAAGCCCATACTGCTCAGCATCGGCTACTCGGCCTGCCACTGGTGCCACGTCATGGAGCGCGAGTCCTTCGAGAACGAAGGCATCGCTGGATTGATGAACGAGCACTTCGTCAGCATCAAGGTCGACCGTGAAGAACGCCCCGACCTGGACGCCGTGTACATGGAGGCGGTGCAGATGCTGACCGGCAGCGGCGGTTGGCCCATGACCGTGTTTCTCACTCCCGACGGCCGGCCCTTCTACGGCGGCACCTATTTCCCTCCGGTGGACCGCCACGGCATGCCCGGCTTCCCTCGATTGCTGGCGTCGGTGGCCGGTTTGTACCGCGACAACCGGAGCGAGATCGAGCGGGTGACTTCGCAGATCACCGAGCAGATGGGCCGCACCGGCCAGATGCCCCGGGGCGACGCCCCCCTGACCGTGGAGACCCTGCATCAGGCGTACACGACGCTGGCCACCAACTTTGACTATCAGAACGGCGGCACCGGCACTGCGCCCAAGTTCCCCCAGGCCATGAACCTGGAGGTGCTGCTCCGTTACTACCGCCACGGCTACAACGACCGCGCGCTAGAGATGGTGGACCTGACCCTAGAGAAAATGGCCATGGGCGGCATCTACGACCAGATTGCCGGCGGGTTCGCCCGCTACTCCACCGACGCCTACTGGCTGGTCCCCCACTTCGAAAAGATGCTCTACGACAACGCACTGCTGGCCCGGCTCTACCTCCACGCCCACCAAGCCACTGGCCGGGGCATGTACCGCCGCATCGCCGAGGAAACCCTTGACTACATCCTGCGGGAGATGACCGGCCCTGAAGGGGGATTCTTCTCGGCGACCGACGCCGACAGCGAAGGCGAAGAGGGCAAATTCTTCGTCTGGACGCCGGCTGAGATCGAGGCCGTGTTGGGTGATGAGGCCGGTATCTTCAGCGGCTTCTTCGGCGTCACTGAACGGGGTAATTTCGAGGGCAAAAACATCCTGAATATCTCCAAGAAAGCTTCGGAGTATGCCCAGCATCAAGGGATTTCGCTGGAACGGTTGGTGGACGTGGTCCAACGCGGGAAGAAGGCGTTGTGGGCAGAACGGGAGAAGCGGATACACCCGCTATTGGACGACAAGGTTTTGGCGTCGTGGAACGGTATGATGCTCCGCAGTTTTGCTGAAGCCGGAGCGGCGTTGGAGCGCCAGGACTACCTCGATGCAGCCATCAAGAACGCCAATTTCCTGATGGGTACCATGCGCTCAGAGGGAAGGCTGCTCCGCACCTACCGGGAGGGTCAGGCAAAACTGCCCGGATACCTGGAAGATTACTCGTTCGTGTCCGACGGCCTCCTCGCCCTGTGCGAAGCCACCTTGGACAGCAAGTGGCTGACGGAGGCAACCAGCCTGGCAGACCGGATGATCGAACTGTTCTGGGACGACGGCGTGGGCGGCTTCTATGACACGAGCGCCGAACACGACCAGCTTGTAGTTCGGCCCCGGGACGTATTAGACAACGCTCAGCCCTGCGGCGGCTCGGTGGCCACCGACGTGCTCCTCAGACTGGGCGTGATCACAGGGAACGAAGACTACCGCGTGAAGGCCGCCACCCCACTGAGAACCCTCAGGGAGTTGATGGGCCGCGCCCCGGCGGGCACCGGGCATTGGATCGCCGCCTTGGACTTCTACGTGTCCTCGCCCAAGGAGGTGGTCATCATCGGCCCCAAAGACAACCCGGCCACCGCCGCCCTGTTGCAGACGGTCTACGGTGGCTTCCGCCCCAACAAGGTCTTGGTGGGCGCCGACAACGCCGATGCCGCCGAAAAACACGGCCTCCCTCTGCTGGAAGCCCGCGGCATGATCGACGGCAAACCCACGGCCTACGTCTGCCAGAACTACGCTTGCCAACTGCCCGTGACCACCCCCGGGGATTTGGCGGTGCAGTTGGAGGGTTAGGGACAAGCAGCATTTGGCTAACCAGTCCGTTGGTTTAACTTCCACACCCTGGTAAAATCGGGCCAGTGTTTACATCTAGGCCCGTAGGCCATAACCCGGCAGGAGACCTCAAGTTGACCTCTACTAATAAAGACCCCATCTTGGTCGTGGTCCAGTTGACCGGCGGCAACGACTACATCAATACGGTCATCCCATACCAAGACCCACTGTATTACGACAGCCGGAAGACAGTCGGCGTTGCCCAGGATGAAGGTCTGCCGATTAATGATGAGCTGGCGTTCAACCCAGCCTTGGCGGCGGTGAAAGACCTCTACAACCAGGGTAAAGTGGCCGTCATCAACGGAATCGGTTACCCCGGACCCAACCGGTCCCACTTCCGCTCTATGGACATCTGGCACACCTGCGAACCAGCGAAGGTCGGCACCGAAGGCTGGCTGGGCCGCGCCATCCGCGACCTGGACCCCAAGGCCGAGAACGTACTGACGGGAGTGAATTTCGGCCGTGGCCTACCCCGGGCCATGGCGCTGACCGGCGTACCGGTGGCCTCGGTGGCGGTGCTGGAGACCTACGGCGTCCTGACCGGGATCTCCGGCGAGCAGGAACGCACTCAAGCTCTGGACCTATTCTCCCGGATGTACTCGCCGATCGTCGGCACCGGCCATGTGATGGACTACCTGGGCTCCACCGGCCTGGACGCCCTGAAGGGCGCGGATATCTTGAAAACCGTCCCAGCCCAGTACCAATCCACCGTGGAATACTCGGATTCGGTCATCGGCCGAAACCTGCAAGGAATCGCCAAGGTGCTGACGGCAAACCTGGGCACCCGCGTGTTCTACACCCAGCAGCCGGGCTACGACACCCACGCCAACCAGGGCCCGGTGCACGGCGTTCTGTTGGAGCACCTGTCCCAGGCTATCGACGATTTCTACGCCGACCTAAGAGAGCACAACACTTCCGAAAACGTCCTGATCTACCTCTTCACTGAGTTTGGGCGGCGGGTCAAGGACAACGGCTCGGGCACCGACCACGGCGCCGGCGGGCTGGCCATGGCCATCGGCGACCCGGTTAAAGGCGGCATCTACAGCGAGTTCCCATCCATGCGCCCGGAAGACCTCGAAGAAGGCGACCTAAAGTACAACATCGACTTCCGGGGCGTCTACGGGTCGGTGGCCGAAAAGTGGCTGGGGCTGGACGCCACTTCGATCGTGGGTGGGCAATTCGAGCAACTGGATTTCGTTTAGATAAAGCGATTCCCAGATTCTGAGTTTCATTCACCGGCATCCGTTCGTGGTGAGCTCTGTCGATCCATGAGTATGCCGAGCCAGGGCCCTTCGACAGGCTCAGGATGAGCGGAATGAAATGCAGAACATAGGTTGAAAGTGATCGTAATCGCACAGGAGACTCAGACCATGCCAAGGATTGACAAACCCCTGCTGGCGCACCTCTTGCGCCGCGCCGGTTTCGGGGCTACATTCCGAGAGCTGGACCGATATTCCGAACTTGGCTATGAGGCCACGGTGGACGAGCTGCTCCATCCCGAGCGGCAACCGGCCATCGAAGAGGACGTGTTGGAGCGGTACTACATCGACTGGAAGGAAAGCCGCAACATAGAAGGCGCGCTCACCGAGTCGGTGTACCGGATGAACGCCTACGCCGGCGGCCGTCCCCTGCAAGAGAAGATCGCCCTGTTCTGGCATCAGGTGTTTGCCACCGGCCTGGCCAAGGTCTTGCACGAAAAAACCATGCTCAACCAGATCGACCTGTTCCGGGAGCAGGGACTGGGTAATTTCCGGGATTTGCTGCTGGGTCTGGCCAAGGACCCGGCCATGATCTTCTGGCTGGACAACAACTTCAACCACAAGGACGCTCCCAACGAGAACTGGGGCCGGGAGCTGCTGGAGTTGTTCTCTATGGGTGTGGGTATGGATGGCCAGGAGAATTACACCGAAGAGGATGTCCAAAGCGCCGCCCGCGCCTTCACCGGCTGGACCATCGACGACGACAATGTGGCGTCCATCCCCTTCGGCAAGACGCCCTGGCTCTTCCGGTACCTGCCTGAAGACCATGACGAGGACGATAAGACCTTCATGGGCGAGACCGGCAATTTCAACGGCGAAGACATCATCGACATCGTCGTGCGGCAACCCGCCGCCGCCCGGTTCATCTCACGGCATCTCTACAACTTCTTCGTGGCCGACGAGCCCCAAGTGCCCGCCTGGCAGCACACGCCGCCGGGCGACCCGGAAGCTATCAAGATATTGGAAGAAGAATACTTCCGGTCGAACTACGACATTCGCTCCATGCTTAAAGTCCTGTTCAACTCGGACTTCTTCAAGTCGGACCGGGCCCGCTTCGCCAAGGTGAAAAGCCCGGCCGAGGTAGTCGTGGGCACCCTCCACCTGCTGGGCGATTTCAAGTTCCCCAAGCGGGGCATCTACGACGTGGCCCTGGGGTGCCGCTACATGGGCCAGGACCTGCTCAACCCGCCGTCAGTGGAGGGCTGGCACACAGGCGAGGAGTGGATCGACAGCGGAAGCCTAGTTGAACGCGTCAATTTCGTGGCCGACCAAGTCAGCGACATCCAGCAACCAGGAGTCAAGGCCATAGTCGACACCTTACTGGACGGCACATTAGAATTGGACCCGATATCTGTCATCGACGGCTGCCTGGAACTGCTGGGACACGTGCGGCTGCATGAAAAGAATAAAAACCACCTCGCCGGAGAGGTCCGGTCGATGCTGGAGAAGCGCAGCGGACTCGTAGCCGGAAGCCCAGAAGACCGTCAGGCGACGGAAAACACCGTGCTCCACACCATGAAAATGATCGGCTCCAGCCGCGAATACCAGTTCGCCTAGCCATGACAACCAAGATCGAACAGCCTCTTTCCCAAAAGCGGTTGTACCGCTATCACGATGTGATTGGACTGTTGTCCGCGGCCGGCCCTGGTTTCAGTGGGCCGGTGTCCGTTATCACTGGGCCGGTCGACGAACTCTATGTCGCCAACCGAGCCAGCCCCAAGCAGCCCGAGGCGGTGCGAATCACCCGCTGCACCAAGGAAGGCGATTTCCTGGAACATTTCGGTGAGTGGGGCGAAGAGCCGGGCCAATTCATCTGGGTTACGAGCATCGCTTTCAGCCCCCAAGGCGAGCTATACCTGGCTGACGAAAGCTCCAACCAAATCAGCGTTTTCAACGCCAATAACAGCTTCGTCCGGAGATTCGGCGAACCAGGGAGCGGACCCTCACAGTTCGACCGGCCATCTGGTATGGCGTTCGGGCCAGGCGGAAACCTCTACGTCGTAGACACGTTGAATCACCGCATCCAAATCCTGACTACCGAAGGCGATTTCGTCTCCCAATGGGGAAGCCTGGGCGCCGGGGACGGTCAGCTAAACATGCCTTGGGGAATAGCCATCGACAACGCCGGAGGTGTCTACATCGCCGACTGGCGCAACGACCGGGTGCAGAAGTTCGATGCCGACGGAAAGTTCATGATGTCTTTCGGCAGTTCTGGCGACGGCGAAGGCCAGTTCAACCGTCCCAACGGGATCGCCGTGGATAACGACGGCGACATCTACGTCTGCGATTGGTTGAACGACCGCGTTCAAGTATTCGACCAGGCAGGCAGCTTCAAAGATGTGCTCATCGGCCACAGCGGCATGTCCAAATGGGGCCGAACATTCCTGGACGCCAACCCGGACATCGAGCAAAAGCTGGAACTGGCGACCCAGAACATCGAGATGAAACAGCGGTTCTACCGTCCGGTCTCAGTCCATATCGACGCTGCTGGCAAGGTCTTCGTCGCCGACTGCTACCGCCACCGGGTCCAGATTTACCAGAAGCTCTGAGCCTACCTGAGCCGGGACTCGAAGTAGTCGTCCACGCGCTCCACGTATTCGTCAGGATGGGTCAAGAAGGCGTCCACGTGGTCCACACCCGGCAACAGCCATAGGGAACTGCCCTCCTCAGCCGCGGCTGCGACCCGCTGGCCATGCTCCCACGGTATACGGTCGTCGGCTAGTCCGTGTATCACGAAGATGGGGTAGCCGAGTTCTGCGACTGACTTCTCTGGGACCAGCGAACCGATATTTATCCCGTAGATCGTCCTGGCCATCAGCTTAGTTGTCGGGATGAATATGGGCATCATCCACTCGGGGAAGGGCGTCTTCCGGGCCGATTCGCGGGCGATGAGGTCCGACACATCGGCAAATGGGCTGTCCGCGACCACGGCGGTGATCCGAGGCTCTTCAGTCGCCGCCATTATTAGCGTCGCCGCCCCCATGGAAAACCCCATCAACCCCATGCGACTTGGGTCGACGCCTCGTTCGACAAGGTAGTCGAGGGCGCCCAATACGTCCCACCGCTCAAAAAAACCGCCCGAGACTTTGTCCCCCTCGGACGAGCCGTGTCCCCGCAGGTCAAAAAGCAGCACGTTGTAACCCAAATCGACCATGCGGGTCGCCAACTCTACGGCGTTGTCCCCGGAACGCACGCTTCCTATGCCGTGGACGAATATCAAGTGAGGGCTCGAATCCTCCCCCGGCAGATACCAGCCTCTCAGCGCGACATCCCCGCGGCGGGAGGCAAACTCAACATCTTCAAACACGAGGTTGTAATCTGATGGGTGCTCTTCCTGGGGATGGCGGTCGGCCTTGGTGACGCCCTGGACGATCAGGAATGAGATCAGGCCATAGATGACTACGAGCAGCACCCATAACGCCAGCATTCCCAGCCGGGTCTTTGGATTTCCCAAAATGTTCTGCAATCGTGCCCCTTCTGAAGGCTCGAATCGCCAAGGTGAAATTCCACCAATGGTACCAGTTTCCCGCCGGGCTTTGATGCGGGACTAGGCATGGCAATTCACCTAACATATAATCGGTGTTGATTCATCAGGCCGGGATTATAGTTAAACTTGCCATGGCAACTGGTAGCGGCCCGTGAAACTTATCTACTAAGGGGAAGAACATGCCAGAATCGTCCCAGATTATCTACACCAAGATCGATGAGGCCCCGGCGCTGGCAACCCACTCGTTGCTGCCGATCCTCCAGGCGTTTACCAAGGGGTCCGGTATTGAACTCGAGACCTGGGATATCTCCCTGACCGGCCGCATCATCGCCAATTTTCCAGACAAACTGACCGATGAACAAAAGGTCCCGGATTATCTGGCCATGTCTGGTCAGCTCTGCCTGGAACCGTCAGCGAACATCATTAAGCTCCCGAATATCAGCGCCTCAATTCCCCAATTGAAGGCAGCGATCCAAGAGTTGCAGGAAAAGGGATACGACATTCCCGATTATCCCGATGACCCTGCCAACGACGCGCAACGCCAACTGTTTCAGCGTTATGGCAAGGTGTTGGGTAGCGCGGTCAACCCGGTCCTACGTGAGGGGAACTCCGATCGCCGGTCAGCCATCTCGGTCAAAGAGCACGGCAAACGCAACCCCCACCGGATGATGCAGGACTGGCCGGAGGTGTCCAAGGCCCGGGTGGCCCACATGACCAGCGGGGATTTCTACGGAAGCGAACAAGCCGTTACGATCGCGGCGCCGGGTTCCGCCAAGATCGAGTATGCAGCCCGCGATGGGCGTACCACAGTCCTGAAAGCCGACATCCCATTGGTAGCCGACGAGATCATCGATTGTGCGGTGATGAACGTAAGGGAACTGCGCGAGTTTTACGCCGAAGAGATGAGAAGGGCTAAAGCCGATGGCGTGCTGCTTTCTCTGCATGTGAAGACCACAATGATGCGCATTTCCGATCCAATAATCTTCGGCCACTGCGTGTCGGTTTACTACGAGGACGTGCTGGATAAGCACTCGGCTGAACTGGGTGAGCTTGCGGTGAACCCCGACAATGGGATCGCCGAGCTCTACACCAAGATTCAATCTCTGACAGATGACAAACGAGAGGAGATCGAGGCCGATATTCAGGCTGTCTATGGCGTTCGCCCGGAGCTGATGATGGTGAACTCCAGCCGGGGCATCACCAACCTGCACGTGCCGAGCGATGTGATCATCGACGCCACTATGCCCGTGATGGTCCGGGACGGCGGCCGCACATGGGGTCCCGACAACGAACTCCATGACACCGTCGCCATGATCCCAGACCGGTCTTATGCGACCCTGTATCAGGCAGTGATCGACGACTGCCAAGAGAAAGGATCGTTTGACCCCGCTACCATGGGTAGCGTCGCCAATGTCGGGCTGATGGCCCAACAAGCCGAGGAATATGGGTCTCACGATAAGACCTTCAAAGCCCCCGGTAACGGGTCGATCCGGGTGATCGACGCATCTGGCGCGGTCTTGATGGACCAGCTCGTCGAGGAAAACGATATCTTCCGCATGTGCCAGACCAAGGACACGGCCATCGAGGACTGGGTCAAACTTGGAGTAACTAGGGCTAGAATCACCGACTCACCCGCCATTTTCTGGCTGGACCCGAACAGGGCCCATGACGCTGAATTGATCAAGAAAGTGGACAAATATCTGCCCGACCATGACACCACCGGGTTGGACGTTCGCACCATGGCTACCGTAGACGCGGTGAAGTTGACCATGGAGCGTAGCCGGGCTGGCCAGGACTCCATCTCCATCACCGGCAACGTGCTGCGTGACTATCTGACCGACCTCTTCCCCATCCTCGAACTGGGCACCAGCGCCAAGATGCTGTCGGTTGTCCCTCTACTTCAGGGTGGCGGCATGTTTGAGACCGGGGCCGGCGGGTCAGCTCCCAGGCATGTACAACAATTCCTTGAGGAGGGCCATTTGCGGTGGGACTCTCTGGGTGAATTCTGCGCCCTGGTCGCTTCCTTTGAACATCTAGCTCAGGTTTACAAGAACGACAAGGCTCAGCTGCTAGCTGACACTCTAGATCAAGCGATCTCGAAGCATTTGGACAACAACCGGTCGCCGTCCCGCCGGGTAAACGAACTGGACACCCGGGGCAGTCACTTCTACCTCGCCCTTTACTGGGCGGAAGCGCTGGCCAACCAGACCAAAGACTCCGAGTTACAGTCTCGCTTTACTGAGGTGGCCAAGCAGATGTCTGCCAACGAAGACAAGATCGTACAGGAGCTGGTTGACGCTCAGGGACAGGCGGTCGATATTGGTGGTTATTACCATCCCAACGATGAAATGGCCGCCAATGCTATGCGCCCTAGCGCCACTCTAAACGCCATCGTGGACGCGATCTAACCGACGTCCGTATGATCGGATGGCTGAGGTATGGTTCTCGGCCGGCCGGGCTACCGAAAGCGCCGGATTCTCATATATAATGGGCCGGTTAGCGTAAGCAATCAAAAATCCCCCCGGAACCCTCTTTTCGTAAAGGTGGGTTGGGGGGATTTCTCCCGACAGGCAAGTTTCTAAACAGAGGAGCAAACACACGATGCGAAGCAAGGTAACAGTTGTCGGTGCAGGCAACGTGGGCGCCACCACCGCACAGCGGATCCACGCACTGGGCTACACCGATGTGGTGTTGGTCGACGTGGTGGAAGACCTGCCCCAAGGCAAGTCCCTAGACATGCTGGAGTCAGCCCCAGTGATGGGCACCGACGCCAAGATCACCGGCAGCAACGGCTATGAAGAGACTGCCGGGTCCGAAGTGGTGGTCATCACCGCCGGCATCGCCCGCCGTCCCGGGATGAGCCGCGACGACCTGCTGTTGACCAACATGCGAATCACATCGTCGGTGACGGAACAGGTGGTCAAGTACTCCCCTGCATGCATCATCATGCCGGTTACCAATCCCCTGGATGCCATGGTCCAGAACGTCTACGAAGCCAGCGGGTTCCCCAGGAGTCGGGTGTTCGGCATGGCAGGCGTTCTAGACACCGCCCGTTTCCGCACCTTCATCGCCGAGGAACTTGACGTTTCGGTTGAAGATATTCAGGCCTTCGTGCTGGGCGGCCACGGCGACGACATGGTTCCGCTGGTCCGGTTCACCAACGTGGGCGGTATCCCCATCAGCGAACTCATGACCGAAGAGAAAATCGACCAACTGGTGAAGCGCACCCGCGGCGGAGGCGGCGAGATCGTCCAACTGCTGAAAGAGGGCAGCGCCTACTACGCTCCGTCAGCCGCCATCACCCAGATGGTGGAGGCGGTCCTTCTGGACAAGAAGCGCGTGCTCCCCGCCTGCGCCTACCTGGAGGGAGAGTTCGGCATCAACGGCCTCTGTGTCGGCGTCCCCGTGAAGCTAGGGGCGGGCGGCATGGAACAGGTCATGGAGATCAACCTCACCCCTGAAGAGAAGACCGCACTCCAAGATTCAGCCGCCAGCGTCCAAGAACTCGTAAATGTCATGAATAAAGCCAAGGCTGAAACTTAACCGGCCCAGGTTTAAAATAACAGCAACATATTGTTTGAGGAGGGTAGCTCATGGCCCGCCAGAGCGACGCTGAGCGACGTTTATTGGAGAAAGCGCGCCGTTATCTGCCGGGAGGCAACGGCGGAAACCTAGCCCTCCCTCAGGAACTGGATTTCCTGGTCTCGCACGGCAAGGGCTCCCACGTCTTCGACGTCAGCGGCAACGAGTACGTCGACTGGCTTATGGGTTCTGGCCCCATGGTCCTGGGCCACGCCCACCCCGCGGTAACCGAAGCCGTGATCAAAGCGGTGGAGGGCGGCAGCACCTTCTTCGCCACCAACGACAAAGCGGTGGAACTGGCAGAGGTGATGGTCAACGCCATACCCTGCGCCGAACAGGTGCGCTTCACCACCAGCGGCACCGACGCCTGCTTCCAGGCGATGCGCGCCGCCCGGGCCTTCACCGGGAAAGAGAAGATTCTCAAGTTCGAGGGCGGCTTCCACGGCACCAGCGACTACGCCCTGATGAGCCTCACCCCACCGGCCTCGGTCGAGTACCCCCAGGCCCAGGCCAGCAGCGGCGGCATCCCCAAGGCCATCCAAGACTTGATGCTCATCGCCCCTTACAACGACCTGACCACCACCGAAACGATCATCAAAGCCCACCTGGACGACATCGCTGCGGTAATCGTGGAGCCGATACAACGGGTCATATCCCCCAAGCCAGGGTTCCTGCAGGGACTGCGCGACCTATCTAGAAAGTACAATATCCCTCTCATATTCGACGAGGTGGTCACTGGCTTCCGGCTGGCCTACGGCGGAGCCCAGGAGTTTTTTGGCGTCACGCCGGATATGTGCACCGTAGGCAAGATCATGGGCGGCGGCTACCCGCTGGCGGCGGTCTTAGGCCGGGCCGATATCCTCTCGGTCTTCGACCGGGGAGCCTCCGATAACGACACTTATATCAACCAGATCGGCACGCTGAACGGCAACCCGGTAGCCTGCGCCGCCGGGCTGGCCACCCTGGCCGTGATGCGGGAAGAGGGCACCTACCCAACGATGCACGGCGCCGGCGCGGCCGTACGCGAGGCCCTGGTGGAGATCTGCAACGAGAACGGCATTCCCGTTCAGAGCTGCGGCGAGGACGCCATCTTCGATGTCTACTTCTCGGAGCAGCCGGTGTCCAACTACCGCGACACCCTAGCCGCCGACAACGCCATGATGACCCGTTTCAACACCGGCCTGTTGGAACGCGGCATCCTCAAAAGCGCCCAGAAATACTACCCCTCAGCCGTCCACACCGACGAGGATGTCGAGAAGACCATCCAGGCCATGCGGGAAGTGGTGCCGCTGATCGGCTAGGTTGATGCGGGAGGGTGGTACCTAGGGCTCACCACGAGCGGTTGAAAAGCGTAAGGGCATTCCGGTTCTGTCGAAATGCCCTTACGTTCTACTAATGGCCAGAAACATGGCTGCATCAGATCCGCTCATCGTGGGTTGAGCAAACGCCACCTGCATCCATATTGGAGGACAATATCGGTTTCGCCAGTTTTGGCGTTTGTGTATCAGCGCAGGTTCGGATAAGCGCTAGTCCGGTCGTTGAGGCTAAGGAACGATCACGGTCAAGCTGGATGGACTTGGTCGTCACATCAGGTTCAACTCTGCGTATCCGCTCTCAGCAACTTCATTGCAACGCTCACGATAAGAATACTGACTACCTCTATAAATGGCTATGATCCGCTTTTGCCTGTCCTCCAGGTTACTGTTAATGCCAGTCATCCAAGAATCTACTTGATTGGTTAAAAGGCCTTCACCTTGTTCCAATACGTATTCATGCCAGATGGCAACCGCTCCAGGTGTGGCTTCTGCACGTGTCAGATTTCTTTCTTTCATATGCTGCATCAAGTCGGTTATCCATTCGACGTTGAATTCGATACTCCGGGGATTATTCCCTAAAAGTGCATGCGGCCCTAGAATCATAAAAAGATTCGGAAAGTTATGGATCTGAAGGCCTAGAAAGGTCGATAACTCTTGCCTCCATTGCTCTTTTAATCTGCACCCGTTAACACCCATGATATCGATTCTGTCGTAACTGCCAAGTATCGCATTGAATCCTGTCGCATAGATTATGAGATCAAAATCGAACTCTTTATCAGTGGTTAAGATTCCCCTTGGAGTGATCCTCTCAATAGGTGTCTCGTTTATATCTATAAGGTCGACATTTTCTCGATTGTAGGATTCGTAATATCCTGTTTCGAGCGGAACCCGCCTCGTCCCAAACCCATGGTCTTTGGGAATCAATTTCTCTGCCACCTGAGTATCATTCACGCGCCCTCGGATCTTATCCGCCACGAAATCTGACATAGCTTTGTTAGCTTTCGGATCAGTTAGCACATCTATAAAATTACCCTGCCATATACCGAAACCTTTGCTGGCGTAAAGATGCTCCCAAAATTCATATCGTTCCTTTTCTGAAACTTCAAAAGTGCCTCTCGGGTCAGCGGTATGCAAAAATCCTGCCCGTGTTTGGCCGCAAAGCTCAAACATCTCTTTATACCCGGCCCGAATGGCCTTCATCTCATCTGGCTTGATGTTTGAGTTGTGAAGAGGAGCACACCAGTTCGGTCGACGCTGGAATACAGTGAGATGACCAGCGTTCTTACATACTTCTTGGATCGCTTGTACTCCGCTAGCTCCCGTGCCGATAACTGCCACCTTTTTGCCCGCAAAATCTACGGGCGTATGGGGCCATCGGGAGGTGTGAAAAGAATCACCTTTGAAAGATTCAATCCCCTCGATCTTAGGTAAAGTAGGTTCAGAAAGTACACCGATTCCCGCAACGAGAAATCTGCTTCTGTAAATACTCCCATCCTGCAATTGGATCTGCCAACTACGAGTATCATCGCTATAGATAGCCGATCTGACGTCGCTTGAAAATTGGATGTCTTTGGTCAATTCGAATCTATCAGCTACATGTTGAAGATACCTCAGAATCTCAGGCTGTGATGCAAAATGTTCGGACCAATTCCACTCGTCGAGAAGCTCCTGTGAAAAGGAATAGGCATAGGAGTAACTTTCCGAATCAAAACGAGCACCGGGGTAGCGATTCCAATACCATGTACCCCCTACTCCTGTTCCCGCCTCAAACACCCGAACCCTCATACCTATCGTTCGTAGTTTATATAACTGGTAGAGCCCAGAGATACCTGCCCCTATGACAATAGCGTCATAATCAAGGTCGATATCGAAGGGAGGGTGATTTGAGGTAGCGGCTGGTTGCGTCATTCCACTTCCTAGTTGATATTGATTTTTATAAATATAACCTCGCATCTATCATTTCTCAATTCTTGAGAACGGGCCCAGAAATCGCCGGGGAATTAATTTCCAACAACAAGCCCCCGTCTCAAGAGACAGGGGCTTTCCTTGCTTAACATGTGGCGGAACCTGGACGTTGACGGCTGGTCGATTCACCGTCATCTTGGGGGAGCACCAGCTATCCGAGTGAGGCAAGGACAAGCTGATATCCAACCCAAATATGATTCAGCAGGTGGTTAGCTCAGTAGGTGCAAGAAACGAATTACCGTCCGTAATAGCTAATCACGTTCATGATTTCAACGCCTGCCAGTACCTCTTGCCGCTCTCCCTGACCACGCGCCCGAAACCGCTGTGGTGGCAGATGGCGATGGCCGCGTTGTCATGCTCCGCGCGGTCCAGCATGCTGTTGCGGGTCTTGCCGGCTGTGTCCGGATCCATGTCGTAGTGGAATACCCAGTCAGTCTCGGTGACTTGGGCCGGGCCGTGGAACACATCTCCCATCATGTACGCCTTCTCGCCACCAGAGTTCACGATCAGGCTCATGGAGCCGGGGGTGTGGCCCGGAGTGGGGGTAATAGACAATTCTCCGGTGAGTTCAGTCTCGCCGGTGATCAGGTCTAGAACTCCCAATCGCCGCAGGGGAGCCACGGTTTGGGCCCACCAGTCGTAGCCGAAAATCTCGGAGTCTCGCGGTGTCTCGAAAGCCGCCCAGTCAGCCTCGTGAGCCACGTAACGAGCGTTGGGAAAGGTTGGCGACTCAAAGGCGCTATCTGCCGCGGGGCGGTTCACGTTCCAGCCCACATGGTCTGGGTGCAAGTGGGTCAAGAACACGGTGTCGACATCTGCGGCCTTAAACCCAGCTTTTTCAAGTTCAGACAAAAGCACGCCGTCAATCCCGCCTCCGATCTGGGCCACGACGTTGGGGTTAGAGTTGGCGTTGCCCAGTCCGGTGTCCACCAGCAGCGTCCGGCCTTGGGAGCGCACCAGATAACACTCGAAGTGGACCCGTAGGCTGTCGTCGCCAGTGGCGGTCTTGGTGTAGGCATCGGGGTACCGTACTATATAGGGGGACCAGGCTTCCTTAGGGACGTCGGGGAAAGTCCTGATGAAAGGTAAAGCGACCTTCGAATCATGGAGGACCGTGATTTCAACCTGGCCAACAGTCAACGTGCTGTGTGGCATATCTGTCTCCTTGGCCATGAGGCAGGTGATGATACGAGTAATGGCGGGTCAAAAATCCGCGCCTACGTCTGTAGGTCCTTGATTCAATCTCGTTCGCGCACCCCCTACACCGCTTTCCAATACCTCTTGCCTTCCTCTGTGACCACCCGGCCGAATCCGCTGTGGTGGCAGATGGCGATAAAGGCATTTTCACGCTCCGCCCGATCCAGAATCTCCCGGCGGGTCCGGCCGGCTTGGGCCGAGTCCATGTCGAAGCGAAACACCCAGTCCGTCTCAGTCACTTGAGCTGGGCCGTGGAACACGTCTCCCATCAGGAACGCCGTTTCGCCGCCGGAGTTGACCACCAGACTCATGGAGCCGGGGGTGTGGCCCGGAGTTGGTGTGATGGTCAGTTCGCTGTTAAGTTTGGTCTCCTCCGTAACCAGGTCGAGGACACCGGCCTTCTTCAGCGGCGCAACCGTGTCGGCCCACCATGAGAAACCGAATATCTCCGAGTCCCTCGGGGTATCGAAGGCGGCCCAGTCGTCCTCATTGCCGATGTAGCGGGCGTTAGGGAAGGTTGGCGTTCCCAGGCCTCCGCTTTGGGTCATGTTCCAGCCCACGTGGTCCAAGTGAAGGTGGGTCAAGAACACGGTGTCGATGTCGCCGGGTTGAACACCAGCCGATTGAAGCTCATCCAACAGGGCACCTTGTGTCCCGCCGAACATCTGGTCCACGGTGCCCGGGTTAGTTCGACTAGTTCCCAACCCCGTATCCACCAGTACCGTGCGGCCTTGGGAACAGACCAGGTAGCACTCGAAGTGGGTGCGTCTGCTGTCCCCGTTTATGAAGGCCTCTGGATATCTTTTGAGATATGGCTCCCACGCCTCCGCCGGAACGTCCGGGAAAGACTGGCTGAAGGGTGACGCTACTTCCGCGTCGTGGAGGACCGTGATCTCGACTTTGCCAACGGCCAAAGTGCTATGTGGCATATGCTAACTCCCAATCGACGTAAAGTCAGAAATGGGCCGCTGTCTGGCAGCGGCCCACTGGCGGATCAGTTTCAACCGCGACTGAGCCTGTTAGCGCGCCGGAATTCCCAGCGCAACTTCCAGGGGTGTGGTATTCACGATGTGACGCCGCAGCCCCATGTCGTGAGGGCTCAGTCCCATGGCCAGTCCGATGGCCTGGGGCATATGCAGGATTGGCATGCCGATGGACCGTCCAGCTTGGGCCGCCGCCTTAGGCTGGAAGCTGTCCAGGTTCAGATGGCAGAGCGGGCACGGCGTGATCATAGCGTCGGCTCCCAGATCCTTGGCCTCTGACGTGTGTTTCCCCACCATGGCCATGGAGTTGCGCTCATTGATGGTCAGGATGGGGAACCCGCAACAGCGAGTCTTGCCCTCGAAGTCTACCACCGTCGCGCCGATGGTTTCGATGATCTGTTCCAGAGCGGTCTGCCGCTCCGGGTTGTCTTCAAATTCCAGGGCGTCGGTGGGCCGGACGATGTAACAGCCGTAGAAAGGCGCCAAGCGCAAACCGGCCAGAGGTCGGGTAATCAGGCCCAATAATTTTTCCAGCCCGATGTCTTCGATCAATACCCACAGCAGGTGCTTTGGGTTGGCCTGGCCTTTGTACTCGAGGCCTTCTTCGGCCAGGAAGCCATTGATCTTGGCTAGGTACTCCGGGTTCTTCAACCTGTGGTTGGCCTGACTCATGACCCCCTGGCAGGTGCTGCAGATAGTCAAGATGGGCAAATCCAGCGCCTCGGCCATGGCGAAGGTGCGGGCGTTAAGAGTATCGCCCAGCAACTCGTTCTTCTCTTGTAGCACGCCGGCGCCGGTGCAGGACGCGGCGGGCATCTCTTGAAGCTCTATATCCAGCCTCTCGCAGATGAGTTTGGTCGCCGGATAGAGCTCCGGGCAACCGCCTCGGGACACACAACCAGGGAAAAAAGCGTACTTCAACGCAGGACTCCAATGTTTTCCGGATAGGACTGCCTAGCGGTTACCGCCGGCGTGTCTATGGTTATTGCCGGCGTTTCTTCGGCGTTTCCACTTTGTCGAATATCTTTTTGACGT
>Ga0209752_1000237_pt1 | contig 27095 bp, 19 predicted proteins | sample METZYME_3_250m_FD_187548 | JGI IMG/M metagenome (GOLD analysis project Ga0209752, IMG submission 187548) | Marine microbial communities from oxygen minimum zone in mesopelagic equatorial Pacific - METZYME_3_250m (SPAdes) (version 2) | ecosystem: Environmental > Aquatic > Marine > Oceanic...
GGAAAGGTCCACTGGAAGCGGTATCGGAGATCACCCGCGGCCCACCCCTCGGGATTGGCCGGCCACACGCTCACGCTGCGGGCCAGCCCCAACCGGTGATCGTAGCGCGTGAGGCTCCCGTCGTAACATCCGGCCCACACGATGTTGGGCTCCACTGGGTCGGGCACAGAGAACCCGGTCTCGCAGCCTCCCACGGACTGCCACTCGCCGATGGAAATTCCCCCTGATGTGAGCGAATTGCTGGGGCCCATCTGTGTACCGCCGTCCTGGAGGTTTCCGTAGACGGAATACGGGATTCGTGTGTCCGTGTTCACGTGGTACATCTGTGCGATGGGGAGCCGGGGGCGCCACCAACTCATTCCCCGATCGGTGGAGATACTCACCCCTGAGTCGTGGCCGACGATCATGCGATTGGGCAGAAGGGGATCGATCCACATGTCGTGACTGTCGCCGCCGGGGTTGCCGACCGAGAAGTCTTCGCCGGCGTTCAGAGAGCGCGTGTAGCGCGTCGAAAGAAAGTGAACTTCGTCGGGGTCGTCCGGAGCTGCGACGGCACGGGTGTAATAGAGAGGTCGCTGCGCGAGGGTGTGGTCGGCGTTGACCATCGCCCAGTTGCGGCCCCCGTCGTCCGAGCGCCACAGGACTCCTTCATGCTCATCCAGCAGCTCGTAGTCACGATTCGTATTGGTTTCGATGAGGGCGTAGATGCGGTCCGGGTCCGAGGGAGCTATAGCGAGCCCGATCTTGCCCATGGTGCCAGTCGGAAGCCCACGCCCCTCCAATCGCTCCCAGGTGTCGCCCGCGTCACGGGACATGTAGATCCCACTGCCCGGGCCTCCGCTCCAGCGTCCCCACGGCTGTATGAACATTTGCCAAGTAGCCGCGAAGAGGACCCTGGGGTCACCGGGGTCCATGACCACGTCGACGCCTCCAGTGCTCTCGTCAACGAAGAGGACACGATCCCAGGAGTTGCCACCGTCGGTCGTGCGAAAGATGCCTCTCTCCTCCTGGGGGCCATATAGGTGGCCGAGAGCCGCTGCGTAGACGATGTCGGGGTCGGTGGGGTGTACGACCATCCGCCCGATCCGGCCAGTCGCTGAGAGACCCTTGTGCTCCCAGGTATCGCCGCCATCCGTCGATCTGTAGACTCCGTCGCCGATCGAGACATTGCTACGGATGAACGGCTCTCCGGTGCCGACCCAGATCACACTGTCTGCGGAGGGCGCGATCGCGATCGCGCCGATCGAGGCGGCGTCCTGTGCATCGAAGATCGGCGTCCAGCTGTGACCTCCATCCCTGGAACGGAAGATCCCCCCGGAAGCTGCACCGAAGTAGTACGTGTTGGGATCTCCGGGCACACCGGTCACGGCGGCCACGCGGTTGCCTACGGGTCCGATGTGCCGGTAGCGCAGGGCTGATAACACATCCTCTGCTACGACCTGTGACGTGGCCGGTGATGTGGTCCAACTGAAAAGAACGGTGCACGCACCGAGCACTCTGATCGTCCCCGTGAGTCGGGAACGACAGAGACCGTTCGAGCGACACCGCATATGAGCCTCGTCGGGAAAGGTTCTGGTCGGAAAAGAGAGTTAGCCCGTGGGCCATCCCAACTCGAGCGACCCGTACGGAAAGATTCTAGCGGTGTGGCCGGACATTCGACAACGCCGGTCGGGCCGTTCAGGGGGTCCGGGGGCGTTCGCCGTCTTTTCTCCAGTCCGCCGACCGGAGTGCGCACCGCTGGCCTCTTCGGACTCGCTTCCATAGGCACGCCCCACGCCTGGCCGAGAAGGCGAAATCCGATAAGGATCCCGAGGTCAGTTCGGTCGCTGGACAGCTTCTCGCGGGGAGATGAGACTCAGAAGGCTGTGAAGGTCTACGAGTAAACAGTTCCCAGTAGACGTCCGAGCGTTCGGAGCAACTTCACACCCTCGCTGATCTCCTTACCTATGTTGGCCAGCCGGCCCCCCTGCTCCGAGTGATCCATAAGCGCTGTGATCGTCGTGTCGATGCTCTTTCCTTCGGGGAACGCCGCCTCCAAGCGGAGCGTCTCAGTATATGGAATCAGGCGATCGTTTCGTCCATGAATGAGTTGGACGGGGGGCTCTAGGTGGTCCAGGAAGGGGAGCGGGTCCAAGAGCGGAGCGCTCTTCATGGCCGCGTGGGTCAGCAGCGGCGCGATCCGTTCTGCTTCGGTCTCAGCCGGCTCGCGGTCAGACGGAGGCGCAAACAGATCGAAGATCTCCCTGTGATCCTCCGACACCTGTCCTTTAAGGTGCTCCTTGAGCGTGTCGTAAGAAGGATCCCACGCCAGGATCCGCCGCTCGCCGGCTTCGACGGCGAGGCGCCGTAAGGCATCGGCGACGTCCTGGGCGTTCTGGTATTCAGGGATCGAGGTGAGGTGGTTCCATCCCATGATCCATCGCCCGTACGGGTCGGGTCGGAGGCGATGGGTGGCATCTCCCAAGTCGAACCGACCCGTCATCTGAAAGCGGACCATGCTCGCGACGTCAAAGTAACTGCCGAACCCGACGACCCCCGCCAACTGCTCCGACACATCCTGGTGAGCGGCGGCGATCATCGCTTGTGGCGCGCCGAAGGAAAAGCCGATCAGCCCATAGGGCCCATCCGACGTGCCTGGAAGAGACCGGAGGCCGTCTAGTGCGGCCCTAACTGTTGGAAGGGTCCGTTCGGGCTCCAGACTCAGGTCCACCCACTCGGGAATCTGGGGCACGAGGACAGCGGCCTTGGAAGACGCCAGGGCGCGAACGAAGCGCAGCAGGGTCGGGTGGAACCGCCCGGGTCGGGTAACCCCATGTAGAACGACCCATCCCGGCAGGTTCCGGCGTCCCCCGGCCGGGAGGATGACGGAAGCCGGAACCTCACGATCCCCTCTGGACAGAACGGTCTCGTATTCCTCTACGGCCGGCCTGCCGGTGATCCAGCTCGTGAGGGCTCTGGTGGTTCTCAACACCGTCGTCATGGGGGAGAAGGTATGATTGGCGTGGTCGGGACCGCCAGGCGCCACCCGCGACACCCGCGGGATCAAACGCGTCGACGCCCTGACCCTTCAGGGGTAGTTTATGGAATGACCGAATATCGACCACCGTACCGGGAAGGGGCACTGCTCGGGCTGGCCATCTTCGGCCTCTACGTTCTGACCCTATCGCCCACCACAGCTTGGTGGGACGCCAGCGAGTACATCACTACGGGGCATCTCCTGGGCATTCCTCATCCCCCGGGCAATCCTCTGTTTGTCTCACTCGCACGGGTATGGAGCCTCTTGCTGGCTCCGTTGGGCCTGCCGGTGGCGGTGCGAATCAACCTCCTGGCCGCCGCTACGAGCTCGGCTGCCACGTTCTTTTTCTTCCTGGTCGGGCATCGGGTGCTGGCCACCGTGATCGAAGAGCGGTGGATGCTCACGATCGGAGCTGCGTGCGGCGCAGTGATGGGAGCGACCGCCTACACGGTGTGGAACCAATCCACGGCGAACGAAAAGGTTTACACGGTGAGTGTGGCCGTGATCGCTGCGGTCTCGTGGCTTGCGATCAGATGGTACGATCAGCGCGGGGAGCCGGCGGGAGTCAGGGCCCTCCTTGCCGCCCTTTACCTGATGGTGTTGGGGGCGAGCAATCACCTCATGTCCGTCCTTCCTGCACCAGCTCTGGCCTTGTTCGTATTGCTGGCCGGCCCAGCGGTGTTGTTGAGCTCGCGCTTTTGGATCCGAGCTATTCCTCTGGTGATTCTGGGAATCTCGTTCAATTTCTTCCTACCGATCCGCGCAGCTCAGGACCCCATCATCAATGAAGGAAACCCGGTCTGCGAATCGGTGCCAAGTGCCGTTGTCGCGGTATATACCAACGGTGGGGGCGGGTGCCCAGCACTGGCCAGCAATCTCTCGCGAGCGCAGTACGCGAAGCCTCCGCTCAGCGAACGGCAGGCCCCGCTCAGATACCAGTTTCTTAACTATTTTCAGTACTTCGATTGGCAGTGGGCCCGCGGAGCCGAGTTGAGCGTAGTGCCCAGCGGCGTTGGATACCTGGGAGCCCGACTCGCTCCCACCATACTGTTCATGGCGATGGGTTTCATGGGCTTACTCGTGTTGTGGCGTGCCGACCGCATGATCTTCAGCTACATAGCGGCGTTGACGGCGACGCTCACGGTCGGTCTGGTCGTGTACCTGAATTTCAAACTAGGGTTTTCGCTGGCGCCGGACGTTGCCGACCGGACCCTCCACGAGGTTCGCGAGAGGGACTATTTCTTCGTGGCGAGCTTCATCGTCTGGGGGAATCTGGCCGGGATCGGTCTGGCTGGATTCTGGGCGGCCCTTGCAAATCAATGGGGCGAGGCTGCCGCCTACCGCAAGTGGATGCCGATCCTGTTGATCACTTTCATCCCCCTCGCCTACAACTGGGGATGGGCGAGCCGGTCGGGTGATTATGCCGCGTTCGACTGGGCGTACGACCTGCTCATGAGTGTCGAGCCGTATGGGGTCCTGTTCACCAATGGGGACAACGACACCTTCCCGCTCTGGTATGCTCAAGAGATTGAAGGGGTGCGCAAGGATGTGACGGTCATCGTCCTCCAGTATCTCTACACCGACTGGTACCCGCGCCAAATCAGAGACCGGACGGCGCCGGGCCGGCAGAGGCCCTTCGACGAGCAATTCGCTGCGGGCATCTATTCGACCGGTGCACCCCCGGATCAGGCGGTCTCTCTGGCTACGGATGAGGTCTTGAATGCCGTAACGGCGGGTACACTCCCAGAAGATCTCAGCTTGTTGCTCGATAGTGTTTTGGTCACATATCCGTCGGGGACCTACATGGATCGGGCGGTCCGGATCGCCCTCAGCATGATTCAGAACTCGGCCGAGCTGCGACCGATCTACTTTGCCAGTTCCGCCGGACTCCTGCAGTCACTCGGTTTGGAGCGGTTCGGAGTCCGGCATGGCCTTGCGACCAAGCTGGTAATGCGAGACCTGGGGGCGGACCCACCGGAAGGTTGGATCCAAGGGACCGCCCAGATGGGGGCCGAGTGGTTCGATCTCGAACGGAATCTGACTTTGGTCCAAGACGTGTATCGGTACCGAGGAATCAAAGACCGCGAGATCTGGCAGGATCGCAGCACGCTCAGTATCCCGACCCAGTTTCAATTCTTGTTCATCCTGTTGGCGGATGCCGCCGTCGTCGGGCTCCGGCCGGTCGAGGAGATCTCCCAGCTTGCCGAGGACGCAGCCTCGACACGTATCACTGCACTGGGGGGCCGCCGGTACGTCGAGGCGCCGTGACGGAGGGCCAGGTGTAACCTGGGTTGGGCAAGGGGGGAACTCCGGGTCTAGCCCGGGGGTGCAACTCGGTCGAGAACGCAAGCCCGTCTTCCGAGAGAGAACCGAGTTGGTCGAGCGCAAAAAACCCGAGCTGGATTCCTCTGAACTCAGTAGGTACGCCAGGCATCTATCTTTGCCCGAGGTCGGCAAGGAGGGGCAGCTGCGCCTCAAGGCTGCGCGGGTGCTCGTGGTGGGTGCCGGAGGGCTCGGCTCACCCCTCGCGCTCTACCTCGCCGCTGCCGGGATCGGCACACTCGGCCTCGTCGATTTCGATGAGGTCGATGCCACCAACCTCCAACGGCAGATCCTTCACGGCACCAAGGACGTAGGGCGCAGCAAGCTGGATTCGGCGGTGGAACAACTGGCCGACGTGAACCCCAACGTGTCAGTGGTAACACACCACGTCCGGCTCGACTCTGGCAACGCGCTGGAAATCCTAGGGTCGTACGACATCGTGGCCGACGGGACCGACAACTTCCCGACCCGGTACCTCGTCAACGACGCCTGTGTGCTCCTGGGAAAGCCGAACGTCTACGGATCTGTCTTCCGTTGGGAGGGCCAGGCCTCGGTGTTTGCGACCGACGGCGGACCGTGTTACCGATGCCTCTTTAGGGAGCCTCCTCCTCCGGGTCTGATCCCGAATTGTGCGGAGGCAGGTGTACTGGGGGTTTTGCCAGGGATCATAGGATCGATTCAGGCCCTCGAGGTGATCAAGCTGGTGCTGGGGCGGGGAAACACGCTCAGTGGTCGGTTGCTGCTCTTTGACTCGATGGAGATGAATTGGAGAGAGATAGCAGTCACCAGGAACACGAGTTGCCCGGTTTGTGGCGATGAGCCGACACAAACCGGACTCATCGACTATGAAGATTTCTGCGGGCTGAATGCACCCGCTGAGAGAAAGGAGCAGGGGATGGAAGATCCAATTGGTGAGGTCGGTGCTGTCGAGCTCACGGAGCGCTTGTCGTCTACGGAGCCGCCGTTTCTGTTGGACGTGCGCCAACCGCATGAGTGGGAGATCGTGAATTTGGAGACGGATGGGGCGGTGCTGATTCCCCTCGCTGAACTTCAGGACCGTCTGGACGAGCTCCCCACGGACCGGGAGATCGTCGTGTACTGCCGTACGGGAGCCCGTAGCCACAGTGCTGCTCTGATGTTGGCTGACCAGGGCTTTTCCAGCGTGTCCAACTTCGTGGGTGGGATTCACGCATGGGTGGACGAGATCGACCCGAGCCTGCCGAAATACTGACCCGTCCTGAGGTGCCGCGGATCGTCGTCATCTACCGGCGGACGGTGCGCCTGATTCTGCCGGATGCAACCGGACGATCCACCAACCTTTCTAGAAATTGACCAGATCGAGGATGGCCGTGAGCACGTCGGAGGGCTGGGGGAGGATTTTATTTTCCAAGCTCGGCGCATAGGCAACCCAAGTGTCGAGGGACGCCACTCGACGCACGGGCCCGTCCAGCCAGGGGAAGAGCTCATCCGCGATGCGGGCGGCGATCTCGGAGCCTAGCCCCCAGGACAGCGAATCCTCATGTGTGATCAGGACCTTGTTCGTCTTCTTCACTGAGTGTGCGATGGTGTCCATGTCGAGGGGCGAAAGCGTCCTGAGGTCGATCACGTCGCACTCGATCCCATGCTCTTCCGAGGCGATTTTTGCGGCGTCCATCGAGCGTTTGACAAGGGCCCCACAGGTCACGACGGTGAGGTCGGATCCTTCCCGCACCGTCTTCGCTTTTCCAAAGGGGATCATGAAGTCCTTCCCCGGATACCGGCCCTTGTTGTGAACCTGCCGGTAGAGGTGCTTGTGCTCGAGGAAGATGACAGGGTCGTCACAGCGGATGGCGGTCCTCAAGAGCCCATTGGCGTCAGACGCGTTCGACGGAAGCACCACTCGAAGGCCCGGTGTATGAGTGAACAGCGTCTCGCCGGTCTGAGAGTGGTACGGTCCTCCGCCGGTTAGGTAACCACCGTACGGGACCCTGATCACGACCGGAGCGGAAAACTGTCCATGGGAGCGAAATCGGATCGTGGCCAACTCGTCCCGAATTTGCATGAACGCGGGCCAGATGTAATCGAAGAACTGGATTTCGACTACCGGACGGAGTCCTCGCTGCGCCATACCGATGGCTCGTCCGACGATGTTGGCTTCGGCCAGAGGCGAGTTGAACACGCGGTGCCCACCGAAGCGTCTCTGAAGCCCGTGCGTGACCTTGAACACTCCCCCTTTGCCCTTTGCCTCCTCAAGCACCTGCTCTCGGGAGGCGTCGGCAATGTCTTGCCCGAAGAGCACGATGCGGTGATCCCGCTCCAATTCATCCCCGAGACAGAGGTTGAGCAGATCGACCGTCGTGAGGGGGAGTTCGCTTTCGAATTCGGGGGAGTCTTCGGTGTCGAAGGACTTTGAAGTCGGGTCCACTTCTTCGGAATAGAGGTGGAGCAGCACCGTCTCAGGTTCAGGCTGTGGGTGGTTGCCCGCCTCGTTGGCAGCGGCCTCGACCTCGTTCTCGACATCCTCCTCCAGGCCGTCGAGCTCCTCGGGGGTTACCACGCCCCGATCGATCAGGAGGGCCCGGGCCTGCGGGAGCGGGTCTCTGGCCAGCTCTTCCTCGCGCTCGGCGGCCGCCCGATAGGCCTTGGCGTCATCGGACAACGAATGCGAGTGGAGGCGTACCGTGTGAGCGTGTACCAGGGCAGGACCCCGTCTCATTCGGCAGTGACGTACTGCCTTGCCGGCTGCCCGGTGGCTGTCCGTAAGGTCGGTGCCGTCGCACTCCACGATGAAGAGATCCGGAAACCCGGATACGAGCTTCGAGATACTTCCACCCGCAGTGTTGACCTCCACCGGCACCGAGATCGCGTATCCGTTGTCCTCGATGAGAAAAACCACGGGAAGCTTGAGGTTGCACGCCGTATTGAGGGCTTCCCAGAACTCACCTTCCGAGGTGGCTCCCTCGCCCGAACATACGAGGACGACCTCATCCTCCTCGAAGTCTTCCATCGTGGCTCGTAGCTCAGGGATGAGCATCGCCCGATATCCTGCCTCCGCCGCGCCGACTGCTTGCAAGAACTGCGTGCCCGTGGGGGACGACATGGTCGCGAGGTGAAGTCCCGGGTCCGTGAAGTGGGAGGGCATCTGCCGGCCAGCACTGTTCGGATCGGTGCTGGCCCCGACCGCCCCGAGTAGATGGTCCAGGGGCGTCTGCCCGACCGCGAGCGCCAGCGCTCGATCTCGGTAGTACCCGTAGAACCAATCGTGTCCGCTCTTCAAGTGAGCGGCCATCGCCACCTGCACCGCTTCGTGCCCGGCACAGGAGACCTGAAAGAAAGTCTTGTTCTGACGCTTGAGACTGATTTCCCGGTCATCCACCCGCCGGGAGGTGAACATCGTTAGGTACGCCTCAAGGAGCCACTCGGAGGACAGGCCCTCCAAGTCCCGAGTTCGGGAGATCTCTTGCTCCTTAGTCGCCATTTGTTCCCGGTGAAGTTGGGGTCCGTTGAGGCGGACTGGTAAGATAGCAAATCTTTCCTTGGAGCACTAAGCCTAGGAGGGTTTCCGGTCGCCCACCTCACTTAGTTGGGCTGCCAGGGCGGCGGCGTCCGAGACCGGCGCCTTACATGCGTAACGTTCGCAGACATAGGCCACGGGCTCGGGACCCGGCTCCGTTCCAGGATCACGACCCTCGAGAACGGGAAGCTTGTGGGGAAGGTCCTCACCCGGAGCAGTGCCCGCGATGGTCCGGTTCGGCATGTATGGGGTCAATGCGGCCCGGAGCAGGTCGATGGTGCGCGCATCGTCACGCGCGCCAACGATGGCGATCTCCACGGGGTCGGCGACTGTCTGGTCGAGGACTGCGAGCAAGCGGCCAAACGCGGCCGGGAAGCGGGCCATGAATCCCGCCTCCCTGTCGAGCACTCTTTGGGCGATGCCCCCTTGGCGCTCGTCTCCGCAAAGGTGCGCACTGCGAATCAGAAGCTCGACGGCCAACGAATTTCCGGATGGCGTGGCATTGTCCATCAGGTCCCGGGCCCGGACGGCCAGCGCCTCGCCATCCTTTGGTGCGTCGTGGAAAAGGCCCGATGAGTCGTCCCAGAAGAGGTCGACAACCCGCTCCGTAATCCACGCTGCCTCGTCCAGCCAACGAGGTTCGAGGGTCGCTTCATACACGGTGAGAATAGCGTTGCCCACGGCGGCGTAGTCCTCCAGGAAGGCATCGATCCGCGCAGTGCCGTCCTTGTACGAGTGGCGAAGCCGGCCATCCTCCCGCATGCTCCCGAGCAGAAAGTCGAGCCCGTTCACGGCCGCTTCGAGAAAACGGGGCTGACCCAGCGCTCCACCTGCCTCGGCCAGCGCTCGGATCGCCATTCCGTTCCAGTTCGCGAGGATTTTCTCGTCGCGGAAAGGCGGCTCCCGGAGTTTGCGGGCCTCTAGCAGGACCTGCTTCGCGTCCTGGAGCACCTCTCGCAGATGCTCGACGTCCATCCCCTCGCGTTGGGCGACCGCAACGAGGTCGTGGGCCAGATGGAGGATATTGGCCTTCTCGAAGTTGCCGGCCTCACTGACGTCGTAGCAGCGCACGAAGAGATCGGCCGCTTCCTTGTCGAGCAGTTCGTGTACTTGTGAGGGCGTCCAGACGTAGAACGTCCCCTCTTCTCCTTCTGAATCAGCGTCCAACGCGGAGTAGAAGCCTCCTGTGGGTGCACACATGTCCGTGAGAAGGTGGTCTAACGTGTCTTCGGCAACCTGTCGAAGCTCCGGGTCGCCTGTGGCCTGGTAGGCGTTCAGGTACAACCGTCCGAGCAGGGCGTTGTCGTACAGCATTTTTTCGAAGTGGGGAACCAGCCAGCGGGCATCGACTGAGTATCGGTGGAAGCCGCCGGCCAGGTGATCGTGGATCCCGCCTCGGGCCATGGCGTGCAGTGTTCGAGTGACCATTTCCAACGCCTCGGGGTCACCGGTACGCTTGTGCACCCGGAGCGCGAACTCGAGCGTGACCGGCTGTGGGAACTTGGGGGCTCCTCCGAAACCGCCATGTGTGGGGTCGAAACGCGAAGCGAGGAAGCGAAACGAATGATCGAGCAGCTCCGGACCGGAGAGTGCTTCCCCGTCCTGCGTTACCGGCCCTTCGGTGCGCTCCGCCGAACTCTTCTCGAGCAGCTCCTTCAACTCTCCTGCGTTGCGGACGATTTCCTCCCTCCGCTCCTCGTAGGCGCCCCGGATCGACTGTAGGACTTGCCGAAAAGAGGGCATGTTTGGCCGGGGTTCGGGCGGAAAGTACGTCCCGCCAAAAAAGGGCTCCCCATCCGCCGTCAGGAACGCTGTGAGTGGCCACCCCCCTTGCCCGGTCATAGCCTGGACGGCCTTCATGTAGACAGAATCGACGTCGGGACGCTCCTCACGGTCCACTTTGATATTGACGAAGGACTCGTTCATGACCTCGGCCGTTGTCGGATCCTCGAAGGATTCCCGCTCCATGACGTGGCACCAATGGCAGGCGGAGTAACCGATCGAGAGCAGGACCGGGACGTTCCTACGCCGGGCCTCGTCGAACGCTTCGGCTCCCCAGGGGCGCCAGTCGACAGGGTTTTCGGCATGCTGAAGAAGGTATGGACTGGATTCTTCGGCGAGTCGGTTGGACACTCAAGTTCTCCCGTATGATCGGCTTCGAGTATCATAGCGGGGGCCGATCGGGGGAACCATTGAGTAACGAATTTCATTGAATTGACAATGGGCGTGGACTAACTTCACGCCTATGGAAATGTTTTCTGGGCCAGTGCGCCTGGGAACGAACTATGAGAAGCGGTATGGGATCGTTTTACGTAGGGCTGGCGAAGGTTGCTGTCCGGCGGCCCTGGCTCATTCCCGCCATGTTGGCGGCGGCGTGGGCGTTCAGGGCGAACCGGTGGTACCGGCAACCGCCTTTTCTCCCCATGCCCTCGAGGGCTTATATGAGATGGCGCATGGAGACCGCATACGGAGATGGAAACACGGTCGTCCCATCCGTGGATCTGGAGCGTTACCTGCGCTGGGGATCCGACATGCGTAGGCGTATGAAGGGGAGCGGGAAGTGGTAACCAGGCTCATCCTGCTCATCATCCCCGGCTTCGTGGCAGCGCGTGAGACGTACGAGCTTCCTGAGACCCGCTCGTGGTAATCTTGGATGACGGTCAACTTTTCGGCCAATGCCACTAGCGATCCGTGGGGCAAGTAGTATTACTATCGGGCGTGGCCCGACTCCTCTTGGATTCGATCGGATGGCCCGGATCGTATGCACGGGAGCGAGGACGACATCGGCGTTACCCAGCACAGCCCCTCCTAGGACACACTAGCCGGAAACCGACGCGCCATCATGATCGAGTGGATCGGTGCGAATATCGCCACGTACGGCCCCTGGCTCGTGGGCGGTATGGCCATGATGGAAACAGCTCTGATCATAGGGCTGATCCTCCCCACCGAGCCCACCCTGATCGTCGCGACTGCTTTCGCCCTCCAAGGACACTTCAGCTTCGCTTCGGTTGTTGGAGCAGCCCTCTTGGGTGCGGCCCTAGGTGATTCCGCCGGATTCGTGATTGGGCGCTGGGGAGGTCACCGCGTGCTCAGTGGTCGTGGCCGAGTTGGGCGGATGGCTCGCAGGCACCAGGACCGAGCGTTCGACCTTTTCGAGAGGCACGCCGGACTATCAGTGAGTTTGGCTCGAATGGTTCCGTTCGTACGTACCCTCATGCCGCTCGTTGCCGGGTCCACAGGGGTCAAGTACCGGCACTTCCTGGTCTTCGACTTCCTCGGGATCGCAGGGTGGGGCTTCATCGGATTGGGAATCGCCTACGCCGGTGCCCGCAGCTGGGAAATCGGAGTTGGTTCGGTGGGACTGTGGTGGGCGACGCTCGGGGGCGCTGTCCTCATCGCGGTGTTTCTGGTGGTCAAGGGGCTTGTCCTGAATACCTCCGCAGTCGGCAACGTCGTGTCGGTGGGACTGACCGGGAACATCGCTGCCGGTAAGTCGACCGTGGCTTCTCTTTGGAGAGATATCGGTGTCCCGGTAGCAGGTGCCGATGAGATGGCGCGCGGCGTGGTCGAGCCGGGCTCCTCCGGTCTCGCAGCAGTGGTAGAGGCCTTTGGCGAAGACATTCTCGAATCGGACGGTTCTTTGAACCGAGAGGCGCTTTCTTCTGTCGTCTTTCAGGACGAAAAGGCTCGCCGTCGGCTGGAGGCCATTGTCCACCCTCGTATTTGGGTCCTCCGGGACCGGTGGATGCGCGAGCGTATGGCGGGCCACGATAAGATCTGTGTATCGGAGATTCCGCTACTTTTTGAGGTGGGACTGGAAAACGAATTCGACGCCACGGTCGTTGTCGATGCGTCCCAGCAGATTCGGCTCGACCGGCTTCGTGAAGAACGGAACTTCAGTCCCGAGCAGGCCCAAGCGATTATGAGAGCGCAGATGGACACCGAACTCAAGCGAGAGCGGGCGACACACGTGCTGGTCAATGACGGAGACATCGAGGGGCTAGAGGACCAGGCCCTGGAGGTGCTCGCCCAGCTACGGAGAAATGCTGTGGACCGGTCTAAGCCCAAGGAGGGTCGCCTCCGGATCGACATGCACATGCATACACAGACGTCGTTCGACTGTCTTTCCGACCCCCGGAAAGTGCTGGCTGCCGCATCCGCCAGAGGGGTCCAGCGCATTGCGATCACGGACCACAACAGGGTCACAACTGCATTGGATATGGCGGAGGCGTTTCCCGACTCAGTGATCCCCGGAGAGGAGGTCAAGACGAAAGAGGGCATCGACGTCATCGGCCTCTACATCCAGGAGGAGATCCCCAAGGGAACGCCCGCCGCGGAAGTATGCCGCCGGGTCAAGGACCAGGGGGGTCTCGTTTACCTGCCGCATCCCTATGCACGAGGGAAGGGAGGGTCCGGCCGCTATGCTGAGGAACTCGCGCCGCAGGTGGACATCATCGAAGTCTTCAACGGCAGGTTACATCCAGGTCACCTCAATGTTCATGGAGAGGAGTTGGCGGAGCGCTGGTCCAAGCCGAGGGGCGCGGGCTCCGATGCCCACATGTTGGGTGAAGTGGCTGGCGCCTGGGTGGAGGTTGCCCAACACCCCAACGAACCTGCGGCTCTCCTCGCCGCGCTTGAACATGCGGAGGTCCGTGGGGTCACAACGCCTTGGGCGGTACATCTCGCGTCGACGTGGGCGAAGGTCCGTAAGCGTTTACCGCGTGCACCGAACTGAGAAAAGGCTGTTGAACTCCTTCACCGCTTTCAGGCTGTTGAAGAAAGGGATTCATGACGTATCAAACCGGTGAGGGCAGGATCAAGGCGATCGACTCTGTCCTGACGGCAATACGCGGCAAGGAAACGGCGGTTCTGACCACCCATACCAACTCCGACGGCGACGGGGTCGGATCCGAGATCGCGTTGGCGGCGTGGCTCCGGGCGGTGGGTACGGAGGCGTTCATAGTGAATCCGACGCCGGTGCCGCAGTCTTTCCAGTTCCTCATTCCCGACGAATCGTGGGTCGTGGACTCGACGTCGGCGGAGGCCCAGGAACTCTGTGATGGCGCCGATGTCGCGGTCGTTTTGGACACCGGAGTGATCCCTCGTATTGGAAGGGTCAGGCGTCTGATCGACGGTCTTCCGACCGTCGTGATCGACCATCATCCGCCAGGGGATCGGCCGATCGAGGGGGTGTCGTTCCGTGACGCCAGTGCCAGCGCAACCGGTGAACTCGTATTCGACGTCATCCATCGGGCCGGGGGGCCCTGGCCCGAGATCGGCGATCTTGCGATGTACGTGGCCATCTTGACCGACACAGGGTCGTTTCGCTTCAGTAACACGACCGCCACCAGCCTCCGGATCGTTGCGGAGTTGGTCAGCCGGGGTGTCAGTCCTGATGAAGTCTACCGACGGATCTACGGCACGGTTCCGCGTCGCCGGTTTCACCTGCTCGAGAGTTCACTGGCCCTCCTGGAAGTGGACGAAGAAGCGGGGATCGCGTGGATGACCGTTCCGGCGGACCAGTACGACGCCCTCGGCGCGATTCCGGACGATCTCGAGGGGATGGTCGACTACCCCCGCTCGGTTGAAGGTGTGGAGGTCGGACTCCTCTTTCGCCAGATCCCGCGGAAGGGGATCAAGGTTTCCTTCCGGTCCAACGGCGCGGTCAACGTAAATGCGCTGGCGCGGCGGTTCGGTGGTGGTGGACACGTTCGGGCGGCGGGGGCCCTCATCGAGGGCCCCATGGATCAAGTTCGCCACGATGTGACCCACGCGACCCGAGAGGCTGTGGAGCTATCACGGTCGGGGCATTAGAATGTCTCCGCGTGATTGGAGACGCTGCAACATGGAGGCGTGATCGTGAAGGATGGAGGAGACCCCGGAGTGCCGGAGGCTATTCCCAGAACGCTTCAGATGATGGCCCGCCGTCTCGGTGAGAGTGAGATTGATCGGCTGTGGGTGTTTCCGCCTCTGATCGTCGGACGTAGGGAGTGGGGCTTGGTGGCAGCGAGCTGCTTCACGGAAGATGGTGCTCGACGGTTGTACACCGCACCCTATGCCGCCGAGCGAACGGGGACGAGCCTTTCGGTCGAGAACGGTATCGCGGAGGAAGGTCAGGCTCCTCCGGACCGTCTTGCTCAAGTGATGCAGGGGGTCGTTCGGAGGAGCGAGATCGACCTCGGGGAGCCCCGGGTGGTGGAGATCGCCGGGGACTCGGAGAAACTCGGGGCATTGTTGGACGAATTCGATGCCGACTTGTTGGAGCCCGTAGTGACGTGAAGGCAAGCCCGGACTCGGCCCCCTTCGTCCGACTCTTCGGACGCTACCTGCGAGAGCAGGGGCTGCCAGTAACCCGTCAGCGGGAGGCGGTGGCGGAGGTCGTGTTTGGATCGGGCGAGCACCTTTCGGTGGACGAGATCGAGCGCGTGCTCAGATCTGACGGTCACCGAATTGGCAAGGCGACGATCTATCGGGCCCTGGATCTTCTCGTACGAAGTAAGCTCGTGGCTGAGCTCGACTTCGGAGAGGGCTTCAAGCGGTATGAACACCGCCTCTCTGCGGAGCCGATCCATGAGCATCTCATCTGCCTGAACTGTGGTATGGTCATCGAGTTCCAGAGTGCGGAGGTGCACCGCATCGAGGCCAACGTGTCGGCACGACACGGATTTCGGCCCACGCATCACAAGCTCGAGATCTACGGGCTCTGCGGGGAGTGCATCGCCGCCGGTGTAACGGTTACCCTGCAAGGACTCACCTGCCCAATCGAGACCGTATAGAGGCAGGATGAGTTCCGCCGAAAAGCAATCGGTCTCATCGGGGAGGGGAGGCTTGCGGGCGGAGTCTTCCGGCGACGTCCTTAGGTCCGCCGCGGGCGCTCTTGGCGGCTTGACGAAGGAAGCGCTCGAGCGAGCGACCGGCTCCCCGGAAATCAAGGGCAACTCGATTCGTCTCCAGTTCGACGGACCCGTCACGTTCGACGCCTGGATGGAAGCGATCGCGGGGGCCAAGCGGTACGTCCATTTCGAGAACTATATCCTTCGAAACGATCCCGTAGGGCGCGCGTTCAGGGAGGTCCTTCTGGAGAAGGCTCGCCAGGGGGTCGAGGTACGGGTCCTGTATGACTGGGTCGGGTGCTGGGCGACACCGCGGCGGTACTGGCGGCCGTTTCGTCGGGCCGGAGTCGAGGTGCGTGCCTTCAACCGCCCCTCCATCCGCGACCCATACGGCGTGTTCCAAAGGGATCACCGGAAGCTCGTGGTCGTGGACGGAGAGGTCGCCTTCGCCGGAGGGTTCTGCATCGGCCAGGAGTGGGCTGGCACGAGCGACACCCCCCCATGGCGGGACACCGGCATCGAGATTCGGGGACCGGCCGTGTCGGCGGCCAGTAGGGCTTTCGGCCGGATCTGGGACGTGATGGGTGAACCCCTCCCGGGAAGCTTTTCGGAGGAGCAGGCGGGTCCGGTGGGAGATACGTCGGTCTGGCTCATCGAGGGCGAACCGCGACGGAGTCGTGTCCTGCGGACCCTGGCGCTGGTGGCGGCCATGGCCCAGGAGCGGCTGTGGATCACCGATCCTTATTTCGTCGCACCCGGGGCCGTCGCCGAGGCCATCGCCGAGGCCGCCCAGTCCGGGGTCGACGTCCGGGTGCTGGTACCCGCCAACAACAACTGGCCCTTGGTTGGGACGCTTTCACGAGCGGGATACCGTTACCTCCTCGAACAGGGCGTGCGACTTTTCGAGTGGCAGGGCAAGATGATTCACGCGAAAAGCTCGGTCGCGGACGGACTCTGGTGCCGAGTGGGCTCGAGCAACCTCAATGCCTGGAGTCTTCTAGGGAACTGGGAGATCGACGTGGGCGTTTTGGATGCGTCGTTGGCGGGACAGCTCGAGGGGATCTTTCTGGCCGACCTCGCGTCTTCTTCAGAAATCGTGCTTCCGGGACGCCACCCTCCGCACAGGGTGGTAGAGCTGGAGCCGCTCCCCACACTTCAAGGACTCCCGGCGACGCCGTTGGAACCGGAGGGCAAGCTTGCGGAGCGCTTAGAGGCGATGATGGATCGAGAAACCGTGTTGAGACCGTGGCGGCTCGCCCAGTTGGTGAGGGCGGGTGTATCGTTCAGCGACGCATTGGCGGGTCACCGCACACTCGGCCCAGAGGATCGGACGATCCTCGGTGTCGTCGCGATCATCGCGATCTCATCTGCGGTGTTGGTGGGCTTCTTTCCGTACGTGTTCGGCTGGGCGTTAGCTTTGGTGCTTGCCTGGCTTGGGAGCGTGATGGGGTTCAGGGCGGTGTGGCACCGTTACCGGGCTCAGGATCCGAACCCACCTGCCTCAGAGGATCAAAAGGATTAAGAGGATTAATATAGAAGATGAACGAATCAGTAGGTCTTTGGGTCGCCTTGACGGGAGGTGTGGTGTCGTTCCTGTCGCCGTGCGTCCTACCGCTTGTGCCCAGCTATTTGTCGTTCGTCACGGGCATGAGCCTGGAGGATCTCCAGGGGGGCGTCGACCGCAGGGCGACGTTCATGCACTCACTTCTCTTCGTGTTGGGTTTCAGCATCATTTTTATCGCGCTGGGCGCTTCGGCGTCTTTCTTGGGCTCGTTCCTGCGGTACTACGAAGTTTGGATCGCCCGGGTCGGGGGGGCTGTCATCATCGTGCTCGGCTTACACCTCACGGGGGTCTTCAAAATCGTGCCGTTGTTGAGGGAACGGCGGGTACACGTGAACGACAAGCCCGCCGGGTATTTGGGAACGATAGGGGTGGGGGCCGCTTTTGGGGCCGGCTGGACGCCCTGCATCGGCCCCGTCCTCGGAGCGATCCTGACCCTGGCCTCGACCCAGGACACCGTCTGGGCGGGTGTGAGCCTGTTGAGCGTCTACTCCCTGGGGCTGGCCATCCCGTTCTTGATTTCAGCGCTGGCCTTGGATTTGTTCCTGAGCGCTTTCTCCCGCTTTCGCCGATTTCTGCCGGCAATTGAGAAGGGAGCCGGAGTCATGCTCATCATCTTGGGGTTGCTCCTGGTGACGGGGACCTTCACGCTTCTGAATACCTACCTCCTTCCGCTCACTCCGGACTGGATTCTAGAAAGGATCTAGAAGGTTTTCCCAAGGTTGGGCTTCTGGTGTTTGAGCATCTAGGTTGCGCATCCAATGGATGAGCTTCTACCGGGCGAGCGTGTGCGGAGGAGCGTCGACGGGTGAGCATCTGCCGGAGGTCGAGATGTTACGTACCAATCGGGTCGAGTGGGTGACGGTGGCAGTAAAGGTGGTTTGCCTCGCCGTTGTGGTGCCGATGTGGGGCGGAGAGGCTCGGGGCCAGTCTGTCGCCAACGATCCCTATCACGCCGTTCACGGCTGGGAGCGGATGCCCAACGGGTGGAAGATCGGCGTGGTCAGCGGGGTGTTTCCCGATCCAGACGGGCAACACATCTGGATGCTGTCGCGGTGTGGCGCGAACCACTGCGCTCTCTCCAACCAGGACCCGATCCTCAAGTTCGATCTCGATGGCAACGTGGTGAAGAGCTTTGGCGCGGGCATGTTCTCCTTCCCTCACGGCTTCTTCCTGGACCATGAGGGGTTCCTTTGGGTGACCGAGGGCGCGCCGGCCGGAGATGCTCGAGAAGTGGAGGGATTGCGGCGGGGCCTGGGACATCAGGTCTTCAAGCTCGACCAGGAGGGCGGAGTCGTAATGACCCTGGGCGAGGCGGGGGTGTCCGGGTATGGTCCGAACCGTTTCAACGGGCCGTCGGGCGTCGTGGTCGCTCCCAATGGGGAGATCTGGATTTCGGACGGACATCGCGGTGGGAACAACCGAATCGTCAAGTTCTCCAAGGACGGCGAGTTCCTGCTGGAGGTGGGGGGTGGTGTGGCATCGTTGAGCGGTGATCCGGGCAAGTTCAACGATCCGCACGACATCACCATGGATGCCCGTGGCCGTGTAATTGTGGCGGACCGGGGCAACAATCGAGTCCAGATTTTCGACCAGCAGGGAAACCGTCTAGCCGTATGGACGCAGTTTGGGCGCCCGAGTGTTGTGTTCGTGGACGACAAAGACGTCATCTACGTGGGTGATGGGATGTCCGACGCACGCTGGAACCCGGGGTGGGAGCGAGGCATCAGGATCGGAGATGCCGAAACCGGCTGGGTGACCGCCTTCATCCCTGATTCGGAGAATCCGACCGGAACGGGCGTCGAGTTCCTGGGCGTCGATCTCCAGGGCAACATCTACGCCGGTGAGGTCGGTCGGCAGCGGCTGGTAAAGTACGTGCGGTTCAGGCCCTAGCGGGGGTACACCCGCAGACTCGAGGCGGATTCCAAACCTGGCATACCCGTCGGGGCGTGTGTGAGTCGGATGGTGCTCAACGGTGCGCCAACAGCCCTCTAGGGGGATCCAGGACCGAAGTGTCAACCAAGGAATGCGCTTGGTGGACTTCAAGTTCCTCAGCCCTTCGGATCCGCCATTCGCGTGCAGGTGGGCTCTACTTCACCCCCACGGTCCTCGACTCGATATCCTGTTCGAGCATTTGCCGGTGTAGCAGCTGGGCGTAGGTCCCACCTAGGGCCATCAGCTCTGTGTGGCGGCCTCGCTCGACCATTCGGCCTCCATCCAGTACGAGAATGAGATCGGCGTTCATCACGGCGGACACTCGGTGGCTGATAATAAAAGAAGTGCGCCCTTCCATCACGTGTGCGAGGTCGTCGAGAATGCGCGCCTCGGTGTGGGTGTCCACAGCGCTCAAGGCGTCATCGAGGACGAGAATCCGCGGGTCGCGTGCCACGGCACGGGCCAGTGTGGTGCGTTGCTTCTGCCCGCCCGAGAGGTTGACCCCGCGCTCGCCCAGAAGTGTCCCCCAGCCCTTTGGGAAGCCCTCGATCGCCATGTGGAGTTGGGCGACGCGGGCTGCTTCGAGCACAACTTCGTCCGGGTCCTCATCCTCTGCGCCCGGTTCCTCGGCACCGAGGTCGAGACCAATTCCGAGCCCGAGCCCGATGTTCTCCTCGATGGTCGCCGAAAAGAGGAACGGGTCCTGGGGCACCATGCCGATGAGCGAGCGTAGCTCACCCGAATCCAAATCGCGTACATCGACCCCGTCGACCAGCACGCGCCCGCTCGTGACGTCGTAGATCCTGGGGATCAACGTCACAAGCGTGGATTTGCCCGAGCCGGTGGGGCCGACGACCGCCACGGTCTGGCCTGGATCGGCCGAGAAAGAGACGTCCTCGAGGACCAACCGCTCCGTGCCTGGATACCGAAACGAGACGTTCCGGAACTCGACGGCGCCGCGAGGCTCGGCCAGCGGTACGGGGTTCTCGGGGGGCCGCACGGCCGGTTCGGTCTCGAAGATCTTGTTGAGGCGGCCCATACTGGCCGAGCCCCTCTGAAACAGATTGACCACCCAGCCCAGGGCGATGAGCGGCCAGATGAGGTACGCGACGTAGATTCCGAACGCGACGTAGTCTCCAGTTGTGATCCGTCCGGCGATGACTTCGAGACCGCCTACCCACAGCACAATGACCATCGCCGCTCCCGAGAAGAGCGCGAGGATGGGATGGAACAGGCCCGCCACCTTCACGAGGTCCATGTTTCTGTCCATGTACTCGCGGTTGAGTTCGTCGAACTGGTGCGCCTGGCTGTCCTCCTGCACATAAGCCCGCACGATGCGCATGCCCGTCAGGTTTTCCTGCACCATGGTCGAGAGTGTGGAGAACTGCTCCTGGATTTTCTCGAAGCGCCGGTGGATCACCCTTGCGAACATGAAAACGACTGGTGGGAGGACCACCATGGGGACCAGCGCGTAGACCGTGAGCCTCGGGCTGATCCATACCATGAGTCCCAGAGTGAGCAGGAAGCTCACGAACGTGTTCACCGCGTACATGATAGCGGGCCCGGTTGCCATACGTACGGCCTGGGTGTCGTTGGTGGCGCGGGCCATGAGATCACCGGTCCGCGTGCGGCCATAGAAGCCCGCGTCCAGCCGAAGGAGGTGCGCAAAGTAGTCGTTCCGCAGGTCGCACTCGATGCGGCGACTGAGACCGTTGAGAAGCTCGCGCATGCCATACTTGGCGGCCCCTCCGAGAAATGCGGCCACTACGAGGAGGAGGGCATAGGTCGAAATGCGACCCATCGTCACATCCGGATCGCCCAAGCCGTCGATGGACAGCTTGATCAGATATGGCCCGGCCACCGTGAAGAGGTTGGTGACGACAACCAACGCCAGACCCGCCACGGCCCCTGTTCGGTAGGGCCGAAAGTAGGGGAGGATGGTGCGGAGTTCGTTCATCCCCGCGATCCGTCTCGGGTCACTAGCAGGTCACGCGCCGGTCGCCCACCGGTCACCACCCTACGGCCGCGCCACGGCCGCGCGGATCGGACGCCGCTTGGAGCGTTCCGTCCGGCATGACCATGATGGCCTGAACACTTCCGGATAGTCCTCCGTCTTCAACCCGTTCAATCACCACATGGCCGCGGGCCTCCAACTCCGCCAGGACCGTCGCAGTCAGGGCGCCGCCCTCGTACACGATCTGGTCGGGCAGGTGCTGGTGGTGGACCCGGGGCGCATGCACGGCCTGAGCGACGTTCATCCCGTAATCCACGACGTTGACGATGGTCTGAAAGACTGTCGTGATGATCCTTGGTCCCCCGGGGGAGCCCGTGACGAAGAAGGGTGTGCCGTCGGGACGGCTGACGATCGTGGGGGTCATGGCCGACAGCATCCTCTTGCCGGGCTCCACGGCGTTGTTCTCTCCCTGGACCAGACCGAAAAAATTTGCTGTGCCCGGCTTCGCAGAGAAGTCGTCCATCTCGTTGTTCAGCAGGAACCCGGCCCCCGCCACCGTCACCTTACTGCCGAACGACAAGTTGAGCGTCGTTGTCACGGCCACGGCGTTCCCAGAGGCGTCCACGACGGAGAGGTGCGTAGTGTTGTTCCCCTCCTGCGGAGGTTCCAGGCCGGGCCCGACTTCCGCCGAGGGTGTGGCCCGGTCAGTGATTGATGCGGCCCGTGCGGCGGCGTACGACTTCGCCGTCAAACGCTCCAGCGGGAGCTCGATGAAATCCGGGTCCGCCAGATACTGGTTCCGATCCGAGAACGACCGTCGCGAAGACTCCGCTAGAAGGTGAATCATCTGGGTCGAGTGCCAGGGCAGCTCCGCGAGGTCGTAGATCTCCAGAATGTTGGCCATTTCCGCCATCGTGGTGCCCCCTGAGGAGGAGGGCGGCATCGAGAGAACCGTGTAACCCCGATACGTGAACTCGATCGGGTCCCGCCAAGCGGCGGTGTAGGTTTCCAGGTCCCGATGGGAGATGAGTCCGTCGCCACGTGCCATCTCCGCGACGATCAGATCGGCGGTCTCTCCCCGGTAGAATCCGTCGGCGCCTCGGTCTCGGATCCGGCGCAGCGTGGCCGCGAGCTCGGGCTGAACAAAGGTCTCGCCCAGGTCCACGATCCGGCCCCCTGGGAGGAAGGTCGCCGCCGTTGCTTCGTAGAGCCGGAGGTCCGTCTCCTTGGTGACGATGCTGCGGCGGAAGCCTTCGCCGACCTCGAAGCCGTCAGCCAGCTCGGCTGCCGGCTCCACCAGTGCAGCCCAGGCCATGGTGCCGAACCGTTGGTGGGCTTCCCACAGGCCCATCACGGAGCCCGGCACGCCCACAGCCAGATGCCCAAGCTCCGACTTGCCGGTCAACTCCCCGCGGTCGTCGACGAACATGTCGCGGTTGGCCTCGAGCGGTGCTTTTTCTCTGTAGTCGAGCGCTGCGATGGTCCCATCGGCCATCCTCACGACCATGAAGCCACCGCCACCGATATTCCCTGCACGCGGTACGACCACGGCCAAAGCGAAGGATACGGCGATGGCCGCGTCCACCGCGTTCCCGCCCTCCTGCATGATGCGAGCACCGATTTCGCTGGCGTATGTATCCGCGCTCACGACCACGGCGTGTTCAGCGGTTACGGGTGCAGCGTCGGCCGAGAATCGCCAGGTGTCCGGAAAGACGACGGGAGGTCGGGATTTGGCCGTCTCGTCGGAGGGGGCCTGGCGTGGTTCGGCCGGCGTACAACCGGCCAGCAGAAGCGCCAGACCAAGCATCGCCCGTGCTGCACGTTTCGGGCGTGGCACGAGTACCGCGCGTTTCGGGCAGATCGGCCTTGTTGCGGTTCGTCCCAGGAGACTTACCCCATCTCTTGGAGAAGGCTGATGGCGCCGACCGACAACGTGGCGGCCCCCAATGGGAGCGCCGCTTCGTCGATATCGAAGTCGGACTCATGGTGCATCCGAGGCTTGGGGAGGGCTGCCCCGACCCAAAAAAATGTGCCTGGCGTCTCCTTCGCGAGAAAGGAAAAATCCTCTGCGAGTGTCATGGGCTCGATGGGAAGCACGTCGTCCTCTCCCACCAGATCGATGGCCGCGGCGCGCACGCATGTGGTCACTCGGTCGTCGTTGATGACAGGAAGAATACCGGTCTCGACGTCGATCGTGACCTTAGCGCCCGATTCTTCCAGAACGCCGAACGCCTCGTCCAACCGGCGGTTGAGGCGTTCTCGGGTCTCCTCCGAGAAGAAACGCATGGTCCCGTCGATCGCCACGCGGTCCGCCAGGACGTTGGTGGCGGTGCCCCCCGAAATCTGCCCGAACGAAATGAGCCCGTCTTCCACGGGCGAACGGTCCTTGGCTGCCGAGTCCTGGGCTGCGACCACACCCCGAGCCGCCAATACGAGCGCATCCACGCCGGCCTCGGGCATTCCCGCGTGACTGCTCTTGCCGAGCACCTCGATGTGTATCTCCGCGGCGCCGGCCATGATGGGTCCGGCCGCGAAGAAGATCTTCCCAGCTGGGAGCGGACCTCCCAGATGTAGTCCCACGACGGCGTCGACCCCCTCCATCACACCTTCGTCCACCATCCGCATCGCTCCACTCTTGCCCTCGTCGTCGGTCGCCTCTTCGGAGGGTTGAAAGATGAATCGAATGGTGCCAGAGGGCAGGAGCCCCGAATCTCTCTTCTCCGCCAGAATTCGGGCCGCTCCGATCAACCCGGCCACATGTCCATCGTGCCCGCAGGCGTGCATGACACCCGGGTTCTGGGAGACGAAATCGTGCGTATTCGCCTCCTGAATGGGGAGGGCGTCCATGTCCGCACGAAGTGCAATGACCGGACCTTCGCCGTTGTGGAGTTCAGCGATCACGCCGGTCCGACCGATCCCGGTGCGGACGGAGAACCCGAGCACCTCCATTTCCCTCGCTGCGATTCCCGCGGTCCGGACCTCCTGGAACGAGAGTTCCGGATGCTGATGAAGATCTCTACGTATCGCAGTGAGGTCTGCGGCGAGAGATTGGGCCTCTTCGAGAAGATTCACGGAGCCTCGGGTGTGCAAAGTTCTTGGTTGTCTATAAAAAGAAACCAAGATTAGCTTGTCCAAGCGAAGTATCGCCGCAAGCCGGGGGGAGTTCCAGGTCCTCGAACACCAAGGGACGAATCGTTCGCATGCTCGACGACCGACTGACGGAGCAGAGAAATCCGCGTTCTTCGGCGATGGACGTGTTGTCACCGCTCGAGTTGGTCGATCTCATCAATTCCGAGGACCGAGGGGTAGCGGAGGCCGTCGGATCCCAGCGGCTCGCCATTGCCGATGCGATCGAGTTGGTGGTGGAGGCCTTCCGTAGCGGGGGACGTATGATCTATGTGGGTGCGGGTACCTCGGGACGGTTGGGTGTTCTGGATGCAGCGGAGATGCCGCCGACATTCGGAACCGACCCTGAAATGGTGCAGGGTATCATCGCGGGCGGAAGCGCAGCGCTGGTCCGTTCCCAGGAGGGCGCGGAAGACCACCCGGAGGACGGCGCTGCCGAGATCGACCGCCTCGGAGTCGGCACGAAAGACTTCGTGATGGGGATCGCCACCTCGGGGACGACCCCCTTCGTGCATGGTGCCTTGGCGCGGGCCCGCGAATGTGGTGCGCACACGGGTTTTCTCCTGTGCACGTCCCCGACGCCCGAACTCCTGAAGACCCACGATGTGGTCATCGCACCCCTCGTTGGTCCGGAGGTTGTGACGGGCTCCACCCGCATGAAGGCGGGCACCGCCACCAAGATGGTTCTTAATACGATCACCACCGCTGCCATGGTCATGACCGGGAAGGTGTTCGGGAACCTCATGGTGGATCTCCAGGCGACCTGTGAGAAGCTTGAGGATCGGAGTGAACGGATTCTGATGACGATCCTTGAGGTGGATCGTCCCGGCGCCACGGCACTCCTCGAGGCGGCGGGGGGCCGCGTGAAGATCGCGCTCGTCATGGAACGTCGTCGTGTCGGAGTGGCAGAAGCGGAGGGGCTGCTCGAAGAGGTGGGGGGCGTGCTTGCCCGTGTGATCGGGAGTCTGGCCGAGGACCCGCCGGCGTGACCTCCGGTGATCTTTTCGTGGGCCTCATGTCGGGGACGTCTATCGACGGGATCGACGCCGTGCTCGTACGGATCGATGGCGACTCCAGCGCGACTTTGGACTGGAGCCTGCTCGCTTTCAGCACAACCGCGTACGACGAGGACCGCCGGAAAACGATCCTCCAGGCTCTTGAGGAGGGCACGCCGGACACATTGTGCCGACTTCACGCATCGCTCGGCGAGTGGTTCGCTCATGCGGTCCGCGACGTGTGTGCGGCCGCGGGCGTCGAGAGCCAGGAGCTCGCGGCCATCGGTTCACACGGACAGACCGTGTGGCACACTCCACCGAACGATGTTCTGAGGGGAGCCACGCTCCAACTGGGAGACGCTGCTACCCTTGCCGAGCGTACTGGAGCGCCCGTTGTGAGCGATTTCCGGAGTCGCGATGTGGCGGCCGGCGGGCAGGGTGCTCCGCTTGTTCCCTGGCTCGATCAACTCTTGTTCACCGCTGTGGATCGCCAGCGCGCAATCCAGAACCTGGGGGGAATGGCAAACGTGACTTGGTTGCCGCCAACGGGTTCTTCTGATCCGGTGATCGCTTTCGACACGGGGCCGGGTGTGGCGTTGATCGACGGGGCAGTGTGGCGCGCCAGCGGTGGTGCGGTGCCGTACGATGAGGATGGGGCGATGGCGCTGCGGGGTAAAGTGGACGAGTCGCTCCTCGCAGGGCTCCTCGACGATGCCTACTTTCGGGCTCCACCGCCCAAGTCGACGGGCCGGGAGCATTTCGGGCGGGTGCTGCTTGATCGGGTGGCGGAGGGCTTGAACCTGAATCCCGGCGAGGACGAGGAGGCCTGGTGTGATCTTGTCGCTACGCTCACGGCGTTCACCGCCCGCTCGATCGCGGAGGCTTACGGATCCTGGGTGCTTCCCCGAGGTCTCGATGAAGTCTTCCTCGTTGGGGGCGGTGCAAACAACCCAGCGTTGGTCCAGGTCATCACGCGGGAGCTAGCTCCCGTGCCCATGAGGAACGGTGCGGACCTTGGGGTCGATCCCGACGCGCGCGAGGCGCTCGCGTTCGCGTTCCTGGCGTGGGCACATCTCCATCAGATCACCGGCAACATTCCGTCGGTTACGGGTGCCGGGGCCCCCCGAGTATTGGGATCCATGACGCCCAGCAGCGCTGGTACACCCGGAGTGGGGACATGATGCCCCGGGCCGAAATATGACACGCCGTGGCCGAGGCAAGGTCCCGAAAGCGGAGCAGGACGGGATCAAGCGCCCGGTTCACCCAGCGGTGATTCTCGCCGTCGTGGCCTTGGTCCATCTGGCCATCGCGCTCCCGGCCCTGAATCCAGCCCCCCATAACGGTGGCGACAATGCCGGCTACCTGTCTCTCGCCTATTCGCTGACCACAGGTGCAGGGTACGTCGAGGCATGGGATCCTGCCTTGGCGCCGCACACGAAGTACCCGCCGCTCTATCCGGCACTGCTCGCGGGGGCCATGGGGCTCGGCGCAGAGGCTTGGATCACCTTCAAGATCCTGTCTTTGCTTCTGGTGACGGTCGGCCTGACGGTTTGTTTCGCCTGGGTGCGCGACCGACACGGCGTGGGCTTGGCGGCCGGTGTATCGCTGGTCCTCGCGTTCTCACCGGCTCTGCTCTGGTCCACCAATTGGATTCTGTCGGATCCACTCTTCTTGGCGCTGACTCTCGCATGTCTCTGGAGCTTTCACAAATCGGAGCACGTGGCGGTGCCCTCACGGTGGATTTTGGCGGGCTGCGTCCTGGCGATCCTCTCCACCTTCACTCGGACAGCGGGACTGCCACTGGTTCTGGCGGTGGGGGCGTGGCTAGGTCTCGCACGGCATTGGCGAGCGCTGGCTGGG
>Ga0209752_1000239_pt1 | contig 27080 bp, 26 predicted proteins | sample METZYME_3_250m_FD_187548 | JGI IMG/M metagenome (GOLD analysis project Ga0209752, IMG submission 187548) | Marine microbial communities from oxygen minimum zone in mesopelagic equatorial Pacific - METZYME_3_250m (SPAdes) (version 2) | ecosystem: Environmental > Aquatic > Marine > Oceanic...
AACCAGCTCCGGCTCCTGCCACAGCCGTCGCTACTGAACCAGCCCCCGCGCTAGAACCGGTTCCCGCCCCGCCCCCTGCGCCCCCGGTTCGAGAACATCTCACCATGAAAGCCCTTCTCGAGGCGGGCGTCCACTTCGGGCATCAGACCCGGCGGTGGAACCCCACCATGAAGAAATACATCTTCACCCAGAGAAACGGCATCCACATCATTGACCTGCAGCAGACCTTGGGTATGATCAACAATGTCTATCAAGAGATGGTGGACCTTGTGTCCCAGGGCGGCAAAGTCCTGTTCGTAGGGACCAAGCGCCAGGCCCAAGAAGTTATCCAGAGTGAAGCCGAACGTTGCGGCATGCTGTACGTGAACCAGCGTTGGCTGGGCGGCACTATGACCAACTTCCAGACCATCCGCACACGTATCAGCTACATGCTTGAACTCCAGCAGAAGCGGGACCAAGGCTATTTTCGGCTCTTGCCCAAGAAAGAAGGAGTAAAGCTCCGGGACACTCTGAACCGCTTGGAGAAGTATTTCACCGGCGTACGGGACATGACTGAAGTCCCTAAAGCCATATTTGTTATTGACATTGGTCGGGAAGACATCTGCATTGCAGAGGCCCAGCGCATGGGCGTTGAGATTTTCGCCATCGTCGACTCAGACTGCGACCCCAACAAAGTTGACCACATTATCCCCGGAAACGACGACGCCGTTCGTTCCATCCGATTGATCACCAACCGCATGGCTTCCGCCGTCCTGGAAGGTCTCGCCCAGCGCGAGGCGTTGGAGCAGGCGCGGATCGAAGAGATGGCCGAAGTGGACGAGTCTCAGTTCATGACCGCCTATGTATCCCCTGATGACGAAGAAGAAGGTCTCCCGGAAATGGAGGGCCTGGATACAACCACCGTCGCTGAAGTGGCGCCTGTGGCCGCCGCTGCCATAACACCGGTGCCCGAGCCTGAAGTTGAAGAGCTGGACGCAAAGGCCGCCGCGCTTGAGGCTGCGGTAGCAGAAGCAGTAGCTGCTGAAGAGCCGGTGGTCGAAGTGGCAGAGCCGGAAGCAACGGCTGAGCCAGAACCCGAGCCCCAAGCAACTGAAGAACCCTCGGAAGAGTAATCTTCCGGAGTCCCCAATCTATGGTCAGACTTTGGCTGGCTATTTAGGAGCAATCAATTGGCGGTGGATGTTCAACTGGTCCGGGCGCTGCGCGATCAAACAGGCGCCGGAATCATGGATTGTAAAGAAGCCCTGGAAAAATCCGATGGCGACATGGAAAAGGCTACCCAAGCCCTTCGTGAGAAAGGGGTAGCCAGTGCAGGCAAACGCGTGGGCAAAGACACCAATGAAGGTGTCATAGAGACCTACTTGCACACCGGAGGGCGGGTCGGAGCTATGGTTGAGCTTGGGTGCGAAACCGACTTCGTTGCACGGACGGAGGAATTTCAAAAGTTGGCCCATGACATTGCCATGCAGATTGCGGCCATGGGTCCGGTCTACATCGACAAAGACGAGATCGAAGACGGGGACACTCGCCCGCCGGCCCAGATCAGCCTGATGCAACAACCGTTCATCAAGAACGCCTCCTCATCCGTTGGCGAGATGGTTACGGAATTGGCTGGAAAGGTCGGAGAGAATATCCGGGTAGTCCGTTTCACTCGACTAGCAGTCGGCGAATAGTTTACTGACAGGGTATGCCTGAACCAATATACCGTCGAGTAATGCTGAAGATCAGTGGCGAGTCTCTCAAAGGAGAGACTCAGTTTGGCATTGACCCATTGGCAGTCAATTACCTCTCAGAACAGATTGGCGAAATCGCTGCCTTGGGCGTAGAGGTTGCCGTAGTGATGGGAGGGGGCAACATCTGGAGAGGGGAGGCGGCTGAATCCAGGGGGATGGACCGGGCGACCGCCGACTACGCAGGTATGCTAGCCACCATAATAAATGCCCTGGCCTTACAGGATGGCTTGGAACAACGGGGCATTGACGTCCGCACGCAGAGCGCCTTGCAGATGCAGGCCGTGGCTGAACCTTACATTCGCCGCCGAGCCATACGCCACTTGGAGAAAGGCCGGGTTGTGCTTTTTGCCGCCGGTACCGGGAACCCCTATATGACTACCGATACCGCGTCCGCGCTGCGAGCGTTGGAGATTAACGCCGACGTCCTGTTGATGGCCAAGAACAACGTTGACGGTGTCTACGACTCAGACCCTAATGAGAACGCCAACGCCGTAAGGTTTGGTAACCTTGATTACATGGACGCCCTGAACATGCGGCTGGCGGTGATGGACTCTACCGCCCTGACACTCTGCATGGACAACCATCTGCCCATCGTAGTCTTCAACGTGTTTGAGCCGGGCACCATGGGCAGTATCCTTGCCGGCGAGACCGTGGGCACACTAATCAAAGAGAGGGACTGATTATGGCTCCGAAAGGCGATAAATCCGACTTAACCCCTGAGTCTGTCCTGTCCGAAGTTTCCACCAAAATGGATCGCGCCGTGGATGCTTTCAAGCGTGACCTGACCCAACTCCGCACGGGCCGGGCCACTCCGGCGTTGGTGGAGAATATCGATGTCGACTACTATGGCTCCATGACCCCGCTCAAGCAGATCGCCTCGATCTCCGCACCCGATGCCCGGGCAATCATGATTCAGCCCTGGGATACCGCGGCGATGCGGGAGATCGAAAAGAGCCTACAGACCTCAGACATGGGCTTCAACCCCTCCAACGACGGCACCACCATCACTGTGCCTATTCCCCCACTCACCCAAGAGCGCCGTCAAGAGATGGTCAAGCTCCTCAAGGGCAAGGTGGAAGACGGTAAGATCTCCGTTAGGAACGTGCGCCGGGACGGCCTGGAATCTTTGCGGAGGCTTGAGAAAGACAAGTCGATCTCTCAGGATGACGGCCGCCGTGCCCAAGACCAACTGCAGAAGACAACGGATGGTCATACCAAGCTGATTGACGAGACGGGTTCCGCCAAAGAGGCGGAGATTCTGCAGGTCTAGAGCGGTGCAGGTTGAGCCCAGTTCATCAGACGCGCCGGCTTTAGAGGGCCCAAACATTCCGGTCCACGTCGCTTTTATCATGGATGGCAACGGCCGTTGGGCACAGAAACAAGGTCTGCCGCGCATCGTCGGTCATGAGTACGGCGTACAGTGCATCCAGAACGTACTAGAAACCCTAGAGCCCATGGGCGTGAAGTTCGTCACTCTTTATGCCTTTTCAACAGAGAACTGGGGCCGCCCGCAGGAAGAGGTCGATGGAATCATGGATGTCTTCTCCGAGGCCGTGGCCGGTCAGACTGCCGCTCTTCATGAGAAGAACGTGCGCATCGTCCACGTGGGCAAAACTGAGAACCTCCACCCTGATCTTAAGAATGCCGTGGCGGAAGCCCAGCGTCTAACCGCTGATAATACCGGCATCACGATGAACGTGGCCTTCGACTACGGTGGCCGTGCCGAGATTCTGGAAGCCGTCCGGCGCATAATCAAAGACGGAGTCGACCCAGACACCATCGACGAAGAGCTGTTTAGCCGTTATCTATTCACCTCCCATTGCCCGGACCCGGACCTAATCATCCGGACCGGAGGGGAGCAGCGCATCAGCAACTTTCTGCTGTGGCAGTCGGCTTACAGCGAGTTGTACCACACGCCAACCCTATGGCCCGACCTGGACGCAACCGAGCTGAAGCAGGTGGTGGAGACTTTTGGCAGCCGCCGTCGCCGCTATGGCGCTCTAAATCCAGAAGACCAAAACCCGGAAGACCGATCCTCAGAACCCCAGACGTAGGTACGGGGAACAGCTATTGCTCCAACGATCGCTGACGGCTCTGGTAGGAATACCGGTCTTGGTGGGGGCCATCTGGCTTGGCGCCCCGTGGTTGACTGTGCTGGTGATCGCAGCCGGGCTGGCCGCGATCCGGGAACTCTACCGAATTACACCAATGGGCGTAGGCCCATTGCCCTTTGTATTGGGAGCTGCCTGGGTGGTAGCCCTGCTTTCAGGCGCCCAAGCCGCCTCTGGCCGAGATAATTTCCTGATTATTTCCGGAGGCATTATGGCCGCCGGATCGTTCGCCGCGCTGCTTTGGTTTATCGCCTTTTACCGTGGTGAGGAGTCATTTGGGCGAAAAAGATTCCCCATCAGTTTCTCGTACCTGGTCTTTGGGCCGATCTACGTGGGATTTCTTTTGGCTCACGCACTGATGCTTCGGGAGATAACCGGCTCTTACGCTGCTATCAGCGAGACGGACGCCGTCTCTCATTTGGGTCGTAGCTGGCTGTTGTTCGCCCTATTAACCACCTTCGCGGTGGACACGGGCGCCTATCTGGTGGGACGAACTGTGGGACGCCGGCCGATGGTTCCCAGTATCAGTCCCAACAAGACGTGGGAAGGAAGTATCGGTGGGTTCGCATCTGCGGTGGGCGCCGCGCTGGCGTTGGGACTGGTGTTTGACCTGGGCGTGCCGGTGTGGCAACAAGCGGTCGTTGGGGCCGTGATAGGCGTGGTTGCCCAATGGGGCGACTTGATCGGGTCCAAGCTAAAACGCATTGCAGACGTGGAGGACGCAGGTAGTATAATTCCGGGACACGGCGGTATTTTGGACCGGTTGGATAGCATCTTGTTGACTATACCCGCTGTTTATTATTTGCTGGTTGCGGTGGTTACACCTTGATTCGCCAGCGTCCATAGTCGAGTTAACTGACAATGAAGAGAATCGTGGTACTTGGTTCTACTGGGTCCATCGGCCGCCAAACCTTGGACATCGTCCGGGCGTTTCCGGATGAGTTCGAGGTGATCGGTCTGGCCGCGGGAAACAACCTAGAACTCTTTGAAGAGCAGGTCAAAGAGTTCAGGCCCAAGCATGTCTATTGTATCAACCCTCCAATCCAGGGATTCCCGGGCATGGAATTTACGCCCATGGAAGACATGGTGTCCCTGTATAACGTTGACCAAGTGATGGTGGCGCTGATGGGCAGTGTGGGGCTGGTGCCGACTCTAAACGCGCTTAAAGCAGGAAAGTCCGTTGCTCTCTCCAACAAGGAGCCAATCGTCATGGCCGGCGGACTGATCAAAGAATATGCAGCGCTCTACGGCGGCGAAGTCCTCCCGGTGGACAGCGAGCCCAGCGCCATCTGGCAATGTTTGCGTGGCGAGGACAATGAGATCCTCAGGTTGTTGATCACGGCCTCGGGCGGCCCCTTCCGAACCACGCCCTTGGAAGATATGGAGGCGGTGACACCGGAGCGGGCGCTTCAGCACCCGACCTGGAAGATGGGCAAGAAAATAACGATAGACTCTGCGACGTTGATGAATAAGGCGTTTGAAGTTATTGAAACGCACTGGTTGTTCAGCGTGCCCTGGGAGAGGATCGAAGTGGTGGTCCATCCACAAAGCACCATCCATTCCATGGTTGAGTTCGCGGATGGATCGGTCAAGGCACAGATGGGGCCACCGGACATGCGGTTACCCATCCAGTACGCGCTGTTCTATCCAAAGCGCCTGCCCAACACGATGATACCCAGACTGGACACGACGAATTCCCACATGCTGACCTTTGAGCCGATGGAACCAGGGCGCTTCCCGTGCTTCGAACTGGCGGTCTCCGCTGGCAAGAAGGGCGGCACCTATCCGGCTGCGCTTAGCGCGGCCGATGAGGTGGCGGTCCAGGCGTTCTTGGATTTTAAGATTGGGTTTACCGACATTCACAAGATCATCGACCGGGTCTTGACCGAACACGAGTCATTGCCAGGAGACAAAGGAGAGGATTTCTTGGAAGCAGACCGTTGGGCCACGGGAAGAGCAACCGAGCTTACCGGCGGGTAGAAAACCTTACTGGCCTACAAGCCGTAGTACCTATCGCCATATCTGAATATGAATATGCATATGCATAGTAATTAAGCATGGAAACAGTCCTCATAGCCGTCGGCTCCCTAGTGCCACTGCTCATACTTTTAGTGGTCATTCATGAGTTTGGCCATTTCGCTACCGCCCGCGCCATGGGAGTGAAGGTGCTGGAATTTGGTGTTGGCTTCCCGCCACGCGCTTTTGGTGTCTACACCGGAAACACGCTTGTGCTTGTCGACAGCGCGACCCGGTACGTTGGCCTATCCGGCTCGGAAGACCTGGGCCGAGGCCTGAAGATTAAAGTAAGGTCCGCCGAGAATCACCAGGGGAACCTAGTGGCCCGGGTGATCGAGTCAAGCAAGAAGCTGGCCAAGGGAGAAGCGGAAGAACCGGATGAAGAACGTCCCGGTGAAGAAGACCTCCTGAAGCATGAAGGCAAGATACGCTACGTTGAAAACGGATCTATGGTTCTGGCGGACATGCTTTATTCAGTTAACTGGGCGCCCATCGGAGGTTTTGTCCGCCTGGCCGGTGAGGCTAACCCCAACGTTCCCCGTAGCTTGGCCGGCAAGGGCACCGGCACCCGTTTCCTCGTTTTGGTCGCTGGACCGTTCATGAATGCCATACTGCCGCTGCTGATCTTTACTGTCCTGCTAATGATTCCCCAGGAAGTTGCGGTGGGACGTCTGGTCGTCCAAGAGGTCCGAGAGAACACGGCTGCATCCGAGTCGCAGGTGCAGGCTGGGGACGTCGTTATTAAGGCCAATGGCCGGGATATAGAGAACCGGTTGGATTTCACCCGAGAGATCAATTTGAACGGCGGATCCCAGATGGAGATGTTGGTAGAACGAGACAACCAGGAACTGCTGCTGCACCTTCGTCCCAGATTCGACACTGAGTCAGACCGGTGGCTGGTGGGCGTATTCCCCAGTCTAGAAGACGTCGAGATCGTAAAAAGGTCGGACCCCATCTGGGAGGCCATTCCCAACAGTTTCGTCAACACCTGGGAGATGCTGGTGTTGGTTAAACAAGCCCTGGGCGGGGCAATCGGCGAGGGATCGTCACCTGAATTCTCGGGGCCCATCGGTATAGCCCAGGTCACCGGGGAGATAACCCAGGATGGCGGCTGGTATGGTTGGTTCGGCGTTGGCATCTTGCTCAGCATCAACCTGGCCATCTTGAACATTCTGCCAATACCCATGCTGGACGGTGGCCGGATACTCTTTGTGGTGCTGGAATGGGCGCGCCGCGGCAAAAAGATACCGGCCCACAGAGAAGGCATGCTCCACCTGATTGGGTTCGCGATATTGATGGGCGGTATCGTGCTGGTGAGCGTGAACGACGTGGGACGTTTGCTCGATGGCCGGAGTTTCCTCGGCTAGCTTTTATTGAAGCACGCTCTTTAGGAGCACACCCTTCGGGTAATCCGCGCCTATCGGATCCATCTTACTCTGGAACCTTTTCCCTCATTCGTGTAGTATTAGCGTGCCTCCGCATTGGATAGCGAGGTATGTCCTTTCAGGCGTGATATCAAGCGAATTTAATTTCTTCGATTTATTTGTCGAGGGATGAGAATAATGAGTAAACGTCGAGTAACCAAGCCGGTCTATGTAGGTGGTGTTAAGGTAGGCGGCGGAGCGGACGTTACGGTCCAATCCATGACCAAGACCGATACCAGAGACGTGAAGGCCACGGTCAAACAGATTCATGAGTTGGAAGAAGCGGGCTGTGAATTGATTCGGAGCGCCGTGCCCGACGCCGAAGCGGCGGATGCCATGGCTGAGATCAAGAAACAGATCCACATCCCGCTCATCGCCGATATCCATTTTCATTACAAACTTGCCCTAACCTGCTTGGAAGGCGGTATCGACTGCCTCCGCTTGAATCCCGGGAACCTGCGCAATGAAGACCAGGTGCGTGAAGTGGTCCGAGCGGCCAAGGCACGCAACGTTCCAATCCGAATCGGCGTGAACTTCGGCAGCCTGCCACCGGTTGGCGGTATCGGCCGAACTAGAGGCTTTTCCCGGCACATGGATCTGGTAAATGCCCTTCCCAAGGCGCAGGACGCCAAGGAAGGCGACTACAGTGTGGTCGACCACATGGTGGCGACAGCGCTATGGGAGATCAGCCTTTTGGAAGATCAGGACTTCGACCAGATTAAGATCTCCATGAAGGCCTTCGACGTTCCCACAACCGTGGAAGCGTATACCCGTCTGGCTGGAATGATGCCTTATCCGTTGCACCTGGGCATCACTGAGGCCGGCACTCCGATGGCCGGTTCAATACGCACATCGGTGGGATTGGGCGTGCTTCTTTACAGCGGAATCGGCGACACCATCAGGGTCTCATTGAGCGGAGATTCGACCGAAGAGGTCGCCGCCGGCTATGAGATATTGAAATCACTCAACATGCGCAAGAAGGGCTCGGTATTGGTCGCCTGCCCCAGCTGCGGCCGGGCCGATGTTGACGTGGTTAAGTTGGCCAACGATGTGGACGCGCTGCTCAAAAAAGGAAACAAAGAGATCACCGTCGCCGTCATGGGATGCGAGGTCAATGGGCCCGGCGAGGCAAAGGACGCCGACGTAGGGATTGCCGCTGGAGCGGGTCGTGCAGTTATATTCCGCAAGGGCGAGAAGGTCCGCGTGGTGCCTGAGGCTGAGATGTTGGCCGCCCTCATGGAAGAGGTGGAAAAAACGTCTGTGCCCGCCGACGACTAACCGCTCACGCTCGGTCATTTTGCTTTCGTCCTTCCAGGGTCTCTTTGGCATTCGGAAATGCCTCTATTCGGGTACGCCGTCCCCACTTGTCCTGTGTCAGTAGCTATAATGGTTTGGCTCTGGCGATTCCAATATTTCCAAGGGGGCTTTGCCCAAACATGAGATTCTCCCGGATGGTCTCCAAGACCCTACGGTCCGACCCTCCCGACGCCGAAACGGCCAGCCATAGGCTGATGCTCCGGTCCGGACTGATCCACCAGGTTGCCGCCGGGGTTTATTCATACCTGCCGCTAGCCCTCCGGTCGCTGCGCAAGATAGAAAACATCATCCGGGAAGAGATGGACGCCGCTGGTGGGCAAGAGTTGATGATGCCGGCATTGCAGCCTCAAGAGCTATGGGAGCAGACGGGACGGCGAAAGGCCTTTGGCGACAACATGTTTTCTCTGCAGGACCGGCGGGGTCGCCCCATGGTGCTGGCACCGACCCACGAAGAAGTGATCACCAACGTGGTCAAAGCCAACGTCCAGAGCTACCGAGATTTGCCATTGATCTTGTACCAGATCCAGACCAAGTTCAGGGATGAACCACGCCCTAGGGCCGGCCTGGTTCGCGTTCGTGAGTTCGACATGAAGGACGCCTATAGCTTCAACGCCGACGAGGCAAGCCTAGACGAGAGCTACCAGGCTATGGCCCAGGCCTACCGCAATATCTTCAGGCGCTGCGGCCTGCCCGTGGTGATGGCTGAGGCGGATAGCGGGGCCATCGGTGGCAAAGACTCCCACGAGTTTCTGCTGGCCACCGACACTGGCGAGGACACCGTTATCACCTGTCCTTCTTGTTCCTATACTGCCAACGCTGAGAAGGCCGAATCGACCCACCCCGAAGTGAAGGCAGAACCCGAAGAGGCGTTGGAAGAGGTCGTCACTCCGGGCATCAAGACCATTTTGGGACTGGCCGAGTTCCTTGGTGTGCCCGAGTCCAAAACCTTGAAGGCAGTCTTCTATATGTCCGACGGTGAACCCCTGTTCGTCACCATCAGGGGCGATTTGGACGTGAACGAGGTCAAACTTAAGAACGCCCTTCAGTCGCACGACCTGCGGTTGGCGGAAGACCACGAGGTCAAGGCAGCAGGTCTGGTTGCAGGGTCCGCGTCAGCGATTGGTCTGGAAAACATCAAACGGGTGGCCGATGTATCCATCACCAGTGGCAGCAACTTCGTGGTAGGCGCCAATAAACCGGATACCCATTTCAAGGGAGCCAATTACCCTCGAGACTTCCAGGCAGATATCGTGACTGATATAGCTCTGGCCCAACCTGGACAGCTTTGCCCACGCTGCGGACACGTTTTGGATTCCACCAAAGGGATCGAAGTGGGCCATATCTTCAAGCTGGGGACTTTCTTCAGTGAAGCGCTGGGTGCGGATTTCTTGGACAGCGAAGGGCAGCAGCATCCCATCACGATGGGCTGCTATGGAATCGGCGTGGGGCGGCTGCTGGCGGCGGCGGTGGAGCAGAACAACGACGAGAACGGTATCGTTTTTCCTATCCCAATCGCACCGTATCAGGCGCATCTGGTGGGACTGAATATCGCCACCGGGGAAGTCGCAGAGGCCGCGGAAAAGTTGTACGGCGAATTACAAGATGCGGGCATCGAAGTGCTATTCGACGACCGTGAGGACGCGGCTGCGGGGGTAAAGTTCAACGATGCCGATCTGATGGGCTTGCCCGTTCGATTGGTGGTCAGCCCGCGCAATCTGAAAGCCGGTGTGGTGGAGATCAAAGGCCGGACCGATTCCGAGGCTGGCAATGTGCCATTGGACGGTGTCGTGGCTGCGGTGCGGGAGTGTCTGGCGGCAGACTAAGAGCTGTTGGATCCGGATTCCATGCAGGAAGACAGGTACTTCAGGTTCTCCAACAGGGCCGGCGCGATCTTCCCTTTGTGAGAGCTGGACAGCAGCAACAGCAGGCGTAGTTGTGCGCCGAGGTCCGCAGCCAAAGCCCGTTTGGCTTCAGATACCGTATCTCCCTCCACCGGCACACGGACACCGGCCAGGGGCAGGCGTGTCTTCGATTCCGTTGCCCAGTACTTGTCCAGGCTGTCCAAGATTACGATGGGAATTTCTTTGCTCAGGACGAAATTTGCGTCGTCGGCGCTGTCCGACGGACGAAGCACGTCAATCAAAACCCGGGTGGACTCCGAGTGACTGATATGGAATTCAGCCGCGTTCGGTTGGCTGGTGGAGATGTGTTTCCACCTCCAGTCGTCCGGCGTGGAGTGGTCCACGCCAGGTTGAATCTTGATCGGTGTGGTGATGTCCTCGGCTAAAGGACGGTCCTCATCCTGCGGCATGCCCGTCTTCTCCCTCTTCTGCGCCTTCCAAGTCCCAGGCAGCATATACCTGGTCTGGCAGGGTGATAGGTCCAACGGCGTTTTCGTACTCTTTTACGTGTTTGGTGGTTAGCAGGGCGATTGCCTTGAGCATCTGAGGGCTCACCTTGATGCGGGCCCGAAGTATGGGCTCCCTCTCTTCCATCTGCTCGCCGAAAAACAGCACTGCGGAATATAGGCTGCTGAAGATGTGCATGGAGTCGCTGTAGAACGTGATGGGGTCAAGGGAGCCGCTTTCGGGGGCATTGCCGTCACCGGTGCGCTCACTTTGACTGACACCCGGATTAACGTACGAATTCTCATTGGGAATCTGATCGTCAGGTGGTACATAGGGACGTTGAATGATGGGCATGATGCCTCCGATGGTAACGGGTCTTCGAGGAATTAGTTTCTCGAATCAACCGGTCGATTGTACGCCTGGGCCTACGAGGCTGGGACGGGCTTATTATACACACCTGGCCGGGCAAAAATTTCGAGGTGCATCAAAATCATTGCCGGTGCATCAACAAGTTTATAACAAAGCCCAAGGGAGATAAGAATAGCCAGTGCAACGGGACCCAGAGGCGCAAGACAAAATAATGTCAGAAATTGGTGATTTCAGAAAGAACAATATTTCGGCGGGGGCCAAAATTCGCCATTGACCCAGGCACAGCAAAAGGGATTCTAGGGGTTGGAGTATTTCCCGGAAAACCCGGCCCTGCAGTTAGTGTTGGTCGTGGAAGAGTTCCCCAATGACTCCAGAGACCTGATCCAGATGGCGACGAGTTGAAAGCCCGGTGACCCCGCTTTCAATCACCTCGCCATTCTTGAACACCGCTCAGCCGGTTTCTCTCACGCCCGCGTCTAAGGCCAGCAAAGGTGGAACTTCGGCGGTAACATTTATGACGACACAACCGCGACTACGGCAACCAAGTCCGGTTGACCAGCGCCCAACGACTTCTGCCCGGAATCGTCGGGCGTGGCTGGCCGTGGCGATTCCGGCACTCCCGCTGTTGTGTCTATATGGGCGTAGGCTTGGTACAAACCAGTATAGTAGTAGGTGCCGCATTGCAGGCAAAGCCAATCGCCAAAGTCGGCTGCTAGGTCACCTTGGCATTTGATACAGGTTTTGGGGCGGAACCAATTCAAGATTCATATCAATCAGGTCTGTCCTGTAGATTTGCGGAGTTAGTCGTAGATTTAGTCAGATTTGGACAGCTCATAATCTTTTATTTGGTAAGTGACATATTAACGTGATCAAAATGCGTGTTCGAAAGCGATCTTTGCTTTTCACGGACAGGCTCCGAACGAGCTACGCTAAGCCGGTGAAAAATGGTGCTTGAGCCTGACAGTCTTGACCCTTGAATTGGCGGTTTCTATAATTGCTTGTTGCGTGCGTGATTGGCGCACATTTTCGCATTGACTGCACCAGCCTTCTATACCGCTGGAGGAGCACCCAATTGACCGAGCCCTCAGCCCAACCGCCAACAGCGGAGAGCATCGAAGCGATAACTATCTCTGCCTCTGCGGAGTTGGATCGTCTGGAAAATCTGGAAGCAGTGGACCAGTGGCGCGTCTCATACCTTGGCCGACGCGGCATGCTGACGACCGTTCTGCGTGGTCTGTCGTCCCTTGAAGTAGAAGAACGTAGGACCGTTGGTGCGCTGGCCAACCAGGCGAAGAATACGCTTGAAGAGCGGCTTGAAGAACGCGTCCGCCAGATTAATGAAGCGACGCTGGCCCGCTCAGCTAATCAGGACCGGTTGGATGTTACACTGCCCGGCCGTCCGGCCGTGGAGGGCCGCCTTCACCCGACGACCCAGATCGTCAGGGAGATCTGCAGCGCATTCGTTGCCATGGGGTTTGGCGTCGTAGAGGGGCCGGAGGTCGAATGGGACCATTACAACTTTGAGATGCTGAACATCCCCAAAGGGCACCCTGCGCGGGACATGTGGAACACTCTCTGGGTGGACTATGAGGACCCGACAGGCGCGCAAGCCATGCTGCTGCGGACCCATACCTCACCGATGCAGGCCAGGGTTATGGAAAACCGGGAACCGCCTATAAGAGTGGTTGTGCCTGGCAAGTGCTACCGGTACGAGGCTACCGACGCCACCCACGAATGGCATTTCTACCAGGTGGAAGGCCTGGCCGTTGGCGAAGGCATCACTTTCGCTGACCTCAAAGGCACACTGTATGAATTTGCCCGCCGGATGTTTGGCGAAGAACGTAAGATACGCTTCCGCTGCGACTATTTCCCCTTTGTGGAGCCCGGCGTCGATATGTCCATCGACTGTTTTGCCTGCGAAGGCGACGGCAACGGGTGCCGAATCTGCCGTGACAGCGGATGGATCGAGATCATGGGCGCCGGGATGATTCATCCCAAGGTCTTGGAAGGTGTGGGCTACGACACCGAGAGGTACACCGGCTTCGCCTTTGGCATGGGACCTGAGCGCATCGCCATGCTGAAATACGGGATCGACGACATACGCCATTTCTATTCCAACGACCTTCGGTTCCTGCGTCAATTTTAATGAGAAATAAACCTGGCAGGATGTGGGCTGCCGCTTCGCAGGCCCAGCTAACGCTGGAACCTGCGGTTGATGAGCGATATAGATGAAAGTCCCCCTAAGCTGGCTGAGACAATACGTCGATGTTGACCTGCCCGCACAAGACCTGGCCCACCGGCTGACCATGGCCGGCATAGAGGTCGGCGAAGTCGAGATCATTGGTGGCTGGAGCGAGGTTTTCGTCGGTCAAGTGACCGCAGTCCGTCCTCACCCCAACGCCGACCGGTTACGCCTGTGTGTGGTCAGCACCGGCTCAGAGGAGTTGGAAGTGGTCTGCGGCGCGCCAAACGTGGCTGCCGGCCAGAACATCTGCTTTGCTAAAGTGGGTGCCAACATCTACAACACGCACACCGAGCGGCTTGAAGTCCTGGTAGCAGCCAAGATCAGGGGTGTTGAATCCCGGGGTATGATTTGTTCCGCAGTTGAATTGGGTCTGGGCGACGACCACTCGGGCATCATTGAACTGCCTGAGGACGCACCTGTTGGGGCCTTGCTCGTCGATTATCTGGGCGATACTGTCCTAGACCTGGAACTTACCCCCAACCGCCTCGATTGCCTATCGGTCTTAGGAGTGGCCCACGAAGTGGCTGCCCTGACCGGCAAAACCGTCAAAGAGCCTGAAACGAATTACAAAGAAGCGGGCGCGCCGATTACTGAGCAGATCTATATCAGCGTGGAGAGCCCGGAGTTGTGCCGCCGCTATACAGCTAGCCTGCTGCAGGGCGTCAAGATTGGCCCTTCGCCCCAATGGCTACAGGACCGGCTGACCCGGGCGGGGCTACGGCCCATCAACAACGTGGTGGACGTCACCAATTTCGTGATGTTGGAGTACAACCAGCCCCTGCACTCATTCGACTATGACCTGATCAAGGACGCCACGGTCATAGTTAGGCGGGCGCGTCCAGACGAAATATTGACCACCCTAGACGGGGTCGAACGGAAATTGACAGTTGAGAACCTGGTCATTGCCGACGCCAACGACGCCATCGGCCTAGGCGGAGTCATCGGCGGGGCCAACAGCGAGATCAGTGTCAATACGGTGAACGTGCTTCTGGAATCGGCCACATTCGACGGCGCCAACAACCGGGAGACGGCCCAGACTTTGGAACTGCGCACCGAAGCCACTCTGAGGTTCGAAAAAGGCCTGCGCCCGGAGCTAGCGCCCATCGCTCTGCGCCGGGCTACCGGCTTGATCCAGGAGGTCGCCGGCGGGACAGTAGCGCCTGGCATCGTGGACGTTTTGTCCGACGAAGGAGCTGATGCTCCGGTAGTGCCGCTGACCGGCGAGAAGATCAGGCGGATGCTGGGGATGGAAGTGGACCAAAAGCGGGTCCAAGAGACTCTCGATGCCCTGGGTTTCACCTGGGAGTCTGCCGGGGAATCCGAACTGAAAGTCACTGTCCCCTATTGGCGGAACGACGTAAACATTGAGGAGGACCTGGTTGAAGAAGTAGTGCGGACCATCGGTTACGATTTGGTTCCGACCACCATGCTCTCCAGTCCCATCCCGTTCCAACAGCCGGTGCCGGTCATGGGCCTTCGCGACCAGATCAAAGACCTGTTGGCCTCCGAGGGTATCCAAGAGGTGATTAACTACCCTCTGGTAACCCTGCAGCAGTTGGACCAAGTTGAACAACTGGACCCGGCCAACCTGCCGATGCGGGTGACGAACCCGATGAGCGCCGACCGGGAGTATCTTCGTACCACCCTGCGGGCCAGCCTGCTGGCCACCCTCGCCGCCAACCAGGGCCACGGTTCCGGGCCTTTCCGGTTGTTTGAAGCTGGAAGAGTTTTCTGGCCTAAGGAAGGCGACCTGCCCGATGAACGGGAGACTGTGGCCGGAGTGCTGGCCGGGCTTCGCCATGAGCCTTCTTGGCTGGAAGATGACAGTCTGCTGGATTTCTACGATGCAAAGGGCGTTGTGGAACTCGTCCTCAACCGCCTGGGGGTTTCGGAGACTTACGAACCCTCTGATGACCCGTCATTCCACCCCGGTCGTTGCGCCGTCATTAGAGTTGCGGATGCGGTGATTGGCGTCGTGGGGGAAGTTCATCCAGTGGTCATGGACCGGTTGGGTCTGGAATCGCCGCAAGTAGCCGCATTTGAACTATATTTAGGACCTATCTTGGCAGCTTTACCCGCTGGGCAACAGCAGTTTGAGCCATTGCCAAGATACCCCTCGGCCACCCGTGACCTGGCCTTGGTTATGCCAACCGATGTCGATGCCGGGCAGGTAACTCGATTGATATTGTGCCACCGGGGCGTGGACCGGGCGGACCTCTTCGACATCTATGCCGGTGAGAACATCGCCGAAGGCACCAAGTCACTGGCATTTCACGTATACTTTCAAGCGAGAGACCGTACCTTGACCAACGAAGAGGTCAACCGCTCTCTGGACGGTCTGCTACGGACCCTGGAACGCGAACTAAAAGTAACTCTCCGGGTTTAGACAGCCCAGACCGATAGGCAAATGACTAATCACAACCACGGACATTACGCCAGAAATCACGATAGCGGTCATGAACCCCTTCATTCCCACGGCCATGGCCACGCCACTGAAGATATGCTTAGCGTTGAGCAGGCTTACGAGCGTGTCTTGGCCAGCTTCCAGACCCTAGACGCTGAAGAAAAACCCCTTCTGGAGTGCATGGGTCAGGTGCTGGCCGAAGATATCACTTCGCCTCTGGCGCTTCCGCCGTTGGCCAATTCTGGGATGGACGGATACGCCCTGCGCCACAGCGACATCGCAGGAGCCTCCCAAGAGAAACCCAGCAGCCTTGAAGTCATCGGCATCGTGGCAGCCGGCCAGATGCCTGACAAGGCGGTCGTTCCAGGCACAGCAATCCGGATCATGACCGGTGCCCCGGTGCCAGACGGCGCGGATACGGTGGTGCCCTTCGAAGAGACCGACGAGGTACAGCGAAAGCGTGAGGGAAAGCCCTTAGACCAGGTAGCGATATTCGCCGATATGCCCACCGGCTGCAACGTGCGCCCAGCCGGCGAGGACGTAAGCGCCGGCACCTTGGTATTGGAGAAAGGGACGGTGGTCCGGGCCGCCGAAGTTGGCGTTATTGCGTCTCTGGGAATGGACAAAGTTAAGGTCATACGCCGTCCGGTGGTGGCGGTACTGGCTACTGGGGACGAACTGGAGAATACCGGTACGCCCCTTTCCGGCGGCAAGATCTACGACTCCAACAGCTTCAGCGTGGCGGCATCGATCGCCACAAGCGGCGGAATCCCGAGACTCTTGGGGATAGCCAGGGATAATTTGACGGATTTGAACGCCAAGCTTGAGGCCACGGCCGGTGCGGACCTGGTGGTCACTTCGGCGGGCGTTTCCAAGGGCGATTATGATATCGTGAAGGATGTGCTTAACGAGCGAGGGGAGATGAATTTCTGGTCGGTGCGGATGCGCCCGGCCAAACCCCTGGCGTTTGGGCACTTGACCAGTCCCGGCGGAAAGAACATCCCGCTCCTGGGCCTGCCTGGAAACCCGGTGAGCGCCATGGTGGCCTTTGAGATGTTCGCGAGGCCGGCGATTCGCACTATGTTGGGCAAAGCGAATATCCCGAGGCCGATGGTTGAGGGTGTGCTGAACGGCCCCATCCGGAACGAGGATGGACGCAGGGTATATGCTAGGGTGGAAGTTGAACTGAAAGACGGCGTGTACCAAGCCACTCCTACTGGCCCGCAGGGCTCAAATATCCTGACATCCATGTCCAGAGCCAACGGCCTGGCAATCTGCCCAGAGGACTTGGCTGGCAAGGATGCAGGCGAACAGGTACAGATTATCATGTTGGATTGGAATGAAGAGGTACAAGTATGACCACGCAAGAACCCAATGCCGAAGAAATGGTAAAAGAGTCAGCCGAAGCGTCTATAGAAGAAATAGTATATGAACCGGAAAAAGAGAACCCTCTGTTCCTGATCAGCGTTGACCGGTTGGCCAAACTAGAGCGCTCCCCGGTCCATCTTGTAGCGGGAAGATTGGCCGTCGCTAGTCCTTCAAAGTCGAAACCCATCAGTGAATTGGGCGAGGTGAAAGGCCTCATCCGGGAGATATCCCAGAATTACAAGAACGACACCAGCTTCATCCGGTCGGATATGCCGGTGCAGGAGATCGTATTCCGGACGCTGTTGGCGCGGAACAACCGGCCGATGTCTCTGGCAGACCTCCACTACGAGCTGACGGAAAAGTGGGCTACGCCGGTCCGGCCCATCGTGATCACCGAGGAACGGCTGCTCCGCATCTTGGATAACGACACCTATTATGGGTTCGCCCGAAAGTAGACTTTAGACCACTGGCGTGGGGGTTGGGTTGGGCCAATATGTCGGGCGAAAAAAACCGGCCCTTCCACATATGGAAGGGCCGGTTTTTCTGTGACCTTTCTTGTTGAAGGCTAGGCTGTGGCCATCTGCTCCTTGGAAATTTCAATCAGTTTATTGAAACCGTCGGTATCCCGAACTGCCATATCAGCCAGAATTTTGCGGTCTAGTTCGACCCCGGCCAGCTTCAGACCGTGCATGAACTGGCTGTAGGTGGTTCCTGCCTCGCGGCAGCCTGCGCCTATGCGGATAATCCACAGACGACGGAAGTCACCTTTGCGTTCGCGGCGGTGCCGGTAAGAGTAGGCCCAGGCGTGCATCACTGCTTCATGAGCCCACTTGTAGCTGCGGGACGAAGCCCCGCTATACCCTTTGGCGGCCTTTAGTATCTTTTTGTGTCGGGCGTGCTTAGTAACGCCACGTTTTACTCTCGACAAGGGATGATCTCCGGTCTGGATTACTTAGACGATATTACTAGCTTACCCGTAGGGTAGCATTCTGTGCAGACGCTTGAAGTCCGCGCTGTCTACCGCCAACTTATCGGCGTACTTTCTGGTAACCTTGGTGGGCTTTTTCCGCCGAAGGTGGCTGCTCATGCGTTTGCGGCGCATCAGCTTGCCGGTTGCGGTGATGTGTATGCGGGCCTTGGCACCTTTGTGTGTCTTAAGTTTTGGCATCTACCAGTTCTTCTACCTGGTCCTGGTTATCGTTTTCTGGTGCATCTTCGGCGCCCTTTTCCGTCTTGGCCAGGGCCGGTATCAGCACCATGGACAACGCCCGTCCTTCCATGGCCGGTGGGCGCTCCAATCGCACTTCATCTTTTAATTCGTCGGCCACCCGCTTGAGGACCGAAAGTCCCAACTGCTGGTGGGCGGCTTCCCGGCCACGGAAACGGACGGTCAACTTGACCTTGGAACCATCGCCGATAAACTCGCGGATCTTGCGGGTCTTGGCGTCCAAGTCGTGCGTACCAATATTCGGCCGGAAACGCACCTCTTTTTGATCAGTGCTTTTCTGTCCCTTCTTGGATTCGCGTTCCTTCTTAGAGGTTAGGTATAGGAGTTTACCGTAATCCAGCAGCCTGCAGACAGGAGGTTCGGAATTGGGAGCCACTTCAACCAGGTCCACTTCGGCGTCGCGCGCCAATTGGAGCGCACGCGCGAGGTCCATCACACCGAGCTGGGCCCCATCGTCGCCGATGACTCTTACTTGGGGGCTGTTGATCCGCTCGTTGACCCGATATTGTCTAGCTATGCTCTGGTACCTCCGATAAAATCCTCATCAAATACGTGAATGATAGGTGAATTCACTCTAGCATACCCCCCATACAACGTCAAACGGATTCAGGCATGCCCCAGGCTAGCCTAGGGGGTGCATTCGCACCGTTGCAGCCAGTTGATCGCGCCCGCTCCGAAGTTAATGGCTGCCACCGGCACACGCTTAACGGGACCATGGGCCGATTTGACGAAATCCAGAGTACTAGGCAGTAATTGGGGTATTAATCGTAAGTATGGGTCCCAAGGCGAACAAACCTGCCATCAGTTGCGGCGGGCATAAGCACGGGTACAGGGATGCCCTGTGGATAGCTCTCTTCCAACACGCAACTCGAGGTATCGAAAGCCCCATGTCGGGTTGTTGAGTCAACGCGACGGGTTCGAGGCAATCGGAGTTGGTGGAGGAGGGGGTGGACACGGTTAATCCGACCAACGGCGCCCTGGGCAGCCCGTTGCTATTCGTCGATCGGGTCGTCGTCGAAGTCCAGGTCTATATCAAGGTCCAGATCGACGTTTGAACCCAGGCCCTGCAGGAATTCTTCAACCATGGGCGAGAGCGGGCTGGAAGATGAGTCGCCTTCCCTGTTTTCCCGGTCATAGCGCTCTTCCAGCCGCTCCAAGAGACCGGCGACCTCCGATGTATCGGAGACGATATTCTGCAGGGATGCGTATTGCTGGCGTCCCCGTTCCGGGTCGGCCAGGCGGCTGGGCAGACCGTAGAGGGTGCACAGGACCTCCATCAACCTTGCCGTTCCTGTGAAGTCCTCTTCAACCTGGAAGTATTGGGGCAGATGGACCACGAAAATTCGGGTCTCGACGTCCATCTCCTCCAGCGTGTTGGATATCAGATAGGTGATGGTGGTCGGCCCTTCGTAATCGCTGGGGCGCACGCCAACCAACTTGTATTCGTCTTCGTTATCAGCGTTGACCGTGCCACCCGAGACAAGAAGTTGGCGGGTATGGGGCACCATGTCGTACATCGCGCCGATCATGGAATAACGCTTGACCCCAAAGTACTTCAGGACCTCGATCACGGAATCGGTGTAGTCCTCGCCGTAGAGATGCGGCTCCAACAGGTGGAGGGTGATGAGGTCCGGACCGTGTTCCCGCACGCAAGCGCTGATGGTGGAGGAAGGGATGCTGTATTCCCTGACGCCCTGTTTCAGGACCGATTTGGGACGGTAGCGGGTGAAGTCATAGTAGCGACCGGGTTTGACCAATCGCCCGATCTCTTTGGACTCGAGATGCCGCTCCAGTCGCCGCATCGAGAGAGTCCCGACGTTTCCAACGTCAATCCAAGGCCTTAAGACCGCCAATACATGGGGGTCTTTAAGCTCCGGCATAGGGTCTGGGAATTCGAAATCACCAATGCGCATGATTCTAGTCTGACAGTGGAGATTTGGATTTACAAGGGTAAGCTACCCAGCCTGCGAGTATTCTGGACAGGGCAGCCCTAGCTACGACGACGGGCGCGGGAAACCTGAATTTTGGTATCATACGTAGCTAGGGGATAAGGCTGTAATGTACTGTAACTGAGTTGTCTCCAGACGGATGCGGCGGCGGTCCAGCGGATCACCTCCAAGGAGGGCGAATGCTGAGTATATACTCGGTGGTCTTGACCGCCATCGTGGCTACTTTTCTCATCGCTGCCTGTGGCAGCGATACGGCTACGCCCACCGTAGGATCCACTGAACCAGGCCAAGCAGGGGCAACCCAAGAGACGGCCGCTCCGCCCCTGTGGCGTTACGTGAACAGCGGCTGGGTTTCTCCGTCGAACCAGCAATCCGCCAATGCATTCTCCAGAGAATTGAGAGTGGACGTCATAACCAGTACTGAGGAGCTTGAGGAATTCAACCGCACGGTCGTCAGCAAACGGACCGTCGGCACCGGAGCCACTTTGAGCAGGGCGGAGTTCCCTGGCTCGGTGCTGCTGGTGGCCTATCTGCTGTGGCTGCCGGTCCAGGGCGACCCTCTTTCTGTGGTGGGCCTCAAGCTTGATGGAAACCGGGCTGTGGTGGACCTAGAGCTGGACGAAGATTCCCAGGGCCGAGAGTACCCCTATCTATTTGCTCCCATGACCATGGTGACCGTGGACCGCGACGAGTTCCCAGTTGAAGGGCCGGTGTCGTTCGAATTCAGGTTGGACGGCGAGCTCCAAGTTACGCTCACGGACACGTTGCAATAGAGCGGTTTAACATAAGTTCGGACTATGGAAGAAAGGGTGCCTTGATTCGATCAGGGCACCCTTTCTTTTAGCTAACTGACTGCTGGCGGCTAATAGCTGACAGCTTTAACCCTCGGGTATCTCCGCGACCATTCCCTCGCCCAGTTCCACATCTACTGTGGCAAGGACCTGGGCCACCAGCATATAGTGGCCGACCAGCACGGCTAAGTGCAGGGTGTCCTGTTCGCCGAACCGGTCCACCAGGGCTTTATACATGGCGTTGCTGACTTTGTGTTCTTGCAGCATCTCCTTAACGTATCCCACGAGCAGCGCTTCGTCTCCTGAAAGGCCAGCTGGGGCGGTGCCGTCGGCGATCGCCTTGATGGTCGCATCAGAGACGCCGGCGGCCCGGGCCAGCTTGGCGTGAGCTGAGAACTCGTACTGGGAACGCATTTCCCTGGCGGTTGCGATAATGACAGTCTCTTTTAGATTCTCAGGGATGGTGAACTCGTAGCGGACAAAGGCCCCGGTGTCGGCCACACGGGCGGCCAGCTTGGGGCTGTGGAGCAATACTCCGTAGGGGCCGCGAATGCTGCCACGGGTGCCTACTATGGAGTCAAAATACGCGTGGTCTTCTGCGGCCAGTTGGTCGCGGGTTACGGCTGGTAGTCTAGCCATCGGGGTTTCTCCTTTTGGTCGGTAGATGACAAGTTGGGGGTGGCCCCACCCTAACGTTCCCCCTTTCAAAGGGGACCGACTTTGTCTATTTCTTTACGGCTGGGACGGGGTTACCTGGGATGTTTACTCTTACGGAGCCCAGTTGGTTACGGCTGGTGAAGTAGAGGGTCTTCCAGTCGTCGCCGCCAAAGGCAAGGTTGGTGGTTGCGGTATATCCGTGCCTGATGATTCCCAGCTTCTTGCCAGTGGGATCGAAGATGTACAGACCGCCGGAGCCGCCGGTGTAGATGTTTCCTTCAATGTCGACTTTCATGCCGTCGGGCACGCCTGGCTCGTCGCCGGTGACGTCGATTAATATTTTGTCGGTCTGCTTGGCCGGGGTGCCGTTGGGCATGACCTCGAAGGAACGGATGTGGCCCCTGCGGGAGTCGTTGATGTAGAGGATGCTCTCATCGGGAGAGAACATCAAGCCGTTGGGAACTACGAAATCGCCGATCAATAATGTCATGGTTCCCAGGTCGGCGCTGACCCGGTAGACGCCCGAGAAGGTCAAGTCCCACTGCTCTGCAGGGAGAGGACTGGTCCAGGGGTCGGTGAAGTAGATGCTGCCGTCCGACTTCACGATGACATCGTTGGGGCGGTTCAGCGGGCGTCCCTGGAAGCTGTTGGCAATGACCGTTACGCTTCCGTCGGCCTCCTGGCGGGCGACGCGTCGGCTGTCGTGTTCCGCGGACACTAAGCGGCCCTGTAGGTCGCGGGTCAGCCCATTGGCCCGGTTAGTGGGCTCCTGGAAGACCACCGTGTCTCCGCCTGGGGTGTGCTTCATCCGCCTGTTGTTGTGGATGTCGCTGAATAGTAGGTAACCGCCGTCTTTCCACCAGAGCGGCCCTTCGGCCGGACCTTGGTCTCCGCCGAAGCCATCGGCCAGCTCCAGTATTGGTTCGTCGGTGGATATGATCTTGGACAGCTCCGGGGCAAACTGCTCTATTGGCATGTTCCCCTCCTTTCGAATCGTTATTCTGTGGCGCCGTTGCTGTATTGTGGTCTGAAATTACTGGAGAATTATAGTACGAAATCCCCGCATGCGCGCCGGACTCGAGCCTCTCCCGTCTGAGCCAGCTTGACTAGGCACGCTGGGTGGACTATTCTGCCCCTAAAATGGCGAAAGCCACACTCGACCTTAAACAACAAACAATGGAGGCGCATCATGGCACTGAGCCTAAACCACGTCCATCTGAAGACCCCGGACCCTCAGAAGACGGCGCAGTTCTACGTCGATACCCTGGGCGCGACCAAAGTTGCCGACGTCGGCGACATCGGCGTGCGCCTGGACCTTCACGGTCTGACCTTGAACGTGACCAAACACATCGAAACCCAGACTAGGGACCAGAAATACGGTATTGAGCACATCGCAATCGACGCAGACGACATCCAAGGTATGATCGACAGCCTGAAGGCCAACGGTGCAAAGATTTTGGAGGAGACCTCAGTGTCTGGAGACCGCCGGGTGGTGTTCTTCGAAGGCCCAGACGGTGTGCAACTCGAATTCATCGAAAAGAAGTAACAGCGGCAGCCAATACTTAGACGCACCAGGAGCAATGACATGATCTACGAGTCGCGGATATATAAAGCCGTGCCTGGAAAACTGCCGGCGATAAACGCCCGGTTCGCCAATCACACCATCGGCTTCTTCGAAGAGTTCGGAATTGGAATGGTTGGTTTCTGGAACGATGAGATCGGCGCCAGCAACCAGTTGACCTATATCCTCAGTTTCGACAGCATGGCCGACCGGGAGCAGAAGTGGGCGGCGTTCGGCGCTCACAAGCCGTGGCAAGAAGTGCGGGCCGAGACTGAGAAAGGCGGGCCGTTGGTGTCCCAGGTGATCAACTCATTCATGAGCCTGACGCCCTACTCACCTCAGCCGTCTTTAACCTCCACGTTGCATGAGAAGAGGATTTATGAGGCAATGCCGGGCAAGCTGCCCGATTTGCACAACCGGTTCTCCAACCACACCATGGGCCTGTTTGAGAAGCACGGCATCGAGAACGTGGCCTACTGGACCGAGGATGTGGGGACTAGCAATCGTCTGGTGTACATGCTGGGTTACCCAGACTTGGCCGCTAGGGAAGAAGGCTGGACCGGCTTCCAATCGGACCCGGCCTGGCAGAAAGCCAGGGCCGCGTCTGAGGAGAACGGAGCGTTGGTGCGGGTGTCCAAGCACTCCATCCTGCGCCTGACAGACTATTCGCCTAGATAACTCGCCGCCCAAAGTAAGGTTTGACGCGTCGGCCTGGGCCTTTTGTAGGTCCGGGCCGATGTGGATTTTAAGAACCGTCTTTGTAAAATCGCTGACTTAGGAATATTTGAAGTGGACATAGAGAACATACGCAGCCAGATACCCGTGCTGGTCCACACGGCGTACATGAACACCGGGTGGTCTGGCCCGTCACCCCGTAAGGTGGCCCAGGCCATGAAGGACCGCATTGACCTGGAGCTGGAACAGGGGTCGACCACGGCCGGAGTCTATGAAGCGGGCAAGGAGATTCAGGCCCAGGCGCGGGAGGCTGCGGCGCGTATTTTCAACGCCTCGGTAGATGAAGTGCTGGTCACCCGTAACACCACTGAAGGCATCAACATAGTCCTTAGCGGATTGGACTGGAACCAGGGCGACGAGATCGTCACCTGCAACCTGGAGCACGGCTCGGTTGTTGTGCCCAGTCAATATCTCGGTGAGCGCCACGGGGTGGTGGTCAAGGTGGTGGACCTCGATCCCCACGACCCCAGGGAGACAATTCTGGCCAAGATCGAAGCCGCGTTCACCCCAAAGACGCGCATGGTCTTCATCAGTCACGTTGAGTACTCCACGGGGCTGCGGATGCCCGCCGAGGAAATCAGACAACTGACCGCGGAACGGGGAATCCTATTCATGCTAGACGGCGCCCAGAGCGGTGGCCATATTGCCCTGGATATGGCCCGCTCGGGGTTCGATTTTTACTCCATACCAGGCCAGAAATGGCTGCTGGGCTACGAGGGCACGGGGGCCCTGTTTATCCGAAAGGAACACCAAGAGCGAATCCACCCGGCCCACACCGGAGGCCGGGGCGTAGTCTCACCCATGGACGTGCACAACTTCCAACCGGTCTCAGGTACCATGGAGAAGTTCTTAGGGGGCTCTTCCAGCGTGCCGTTGCAGGCCGCTTTCCTGGAAGCCGTCAAGTTCGTTGAAGAGGCCGGTATCAAGAACATTGAAGAACGGAACCTGGACCTGGCGGACTCGGCTAAAGCCAAGCTATCAGAGATTCCGGGCGTGACGGTGATTTCGCCATCGGAACGGCGAGACTCTTCGGGACTAGTCAGCTTCTCAGTGGGGGACCAGACTCCGGTGTCGGTGGTCAGCAAACTGTGGGAGAACCACCAGATAGTTGTGCGGCAGGTCAATTACCCCGCAGCAGTCCGCGTTTCCCTTCATTTCTTCAACACCGAGCAGGAGGTGGAACTCCTGGCAGGCGCCGTCCGCGAACTGGTCTAACAAGACCTAATTTCCTCTCAATTTAATCGCGCGTCAGACCCAAACTACCCCTGCGTCAGCTCCCAACACCGGTTGAATTGCAGGTGCCCGCTCGAAGCAGGGCTAGCTTATGGGCTTTCACAATCCGGGTTCGAAGACTTGGAGGTCGTCTGGTGCGGGGAGACCTACCGGGATGCCCCGCAACGGTCGGATACGAAGAACTTCGGAGTCATGGGAATACCATACCGGGCACGAAGGCGGAAACAATCTAAAGGCACGGCTAAATCAGGCCTAAAGGGCGCCGGGCGGGTAGTGTTCTAGCCACCAGCGGGCGATCTCGTCTCGGCGGGCGAACCATACGCTGGAGAAGTCTTTGGTGTAGTTCAGGAAGCGCTCAACGGCCCTGGAGCGGGCAGGGCGGCCGGCGATGCGGCAGTGGAGTCCCACCGACATCATCTTGGGCCGGGTTTCTCCCTCTTCGTAGAGGCAATCAAAGGTTTCTTTCAGGTACTCGTAGAAATCGTTGATACTGACCAGCCCGCCGCGCCAGAACCGGGCGTCGTTGGTCTCCATGCTGTAGGGCACCACCAGCCAAGGTTTCTCCCGCGCCTCCACATAATAGGGCAGGTCGTCGTTCAAACCGGCGCTGTCATAGATGAATCCCCCTTCATCGACCACCAGGTCCCTGGTGTTCAGACTGGGGCCGTAGCGGGTGAACCAGCCCACGGGGCGCTCACCGGTGGTTTGTTCCAGCGATGCGACAGTCTTGGCGATGGCCTCCCTTTCGGTATCGATGTCTTTCAGGTGATATTCCTCCCACCGGTACCCATGCCCGCAGACCTCGTGTCCTTGAGCGGTGATCTCTTTGGCAACCTCCGGGTTGCGCTCCAGGGCCAGGGCGCACGAGAAGAAAGTGGAACTGATCCGGTGGCGTTTGAACATGTCCAGAAGACGCCAGACGCCCACGCGGCTACCGTACTCGAAGAACGATTCGTTGTTCAGGTCCCGGTCCTGAGGCGGCACTGGCGAGGGGACCTCCCCATTGGTCTCGTGGTGGGCGTCACCGTCCAGTGTCGAATACTCGGCCCCTTCTTCGTAGTTGACTACCAGAGAAACGGCGATGCGGGCGCCGCCGGGCCACTCTATCTGGGGGATGTTCTTCCCATAACCAATGAGATCACGCTGCATGGAGATCCTCCTATCTCGCCTCCCCGTTGGTTCTCGGGGTCCAAAAACAGGGCCATTATATATCCGGCCCGCGTCTGTGCTCTATGCTAGAATCGGACACGACTTCAGACCAGCCTACCAAAGGGTTAGAGATGTCAGATCCCATCGCACCAGACCTGGTTTACTATCTCAAAACTATCGCGGACCCGACCTTGTCCCCAGATGGAGCATTGCTTGCCTACACGCTGGGCTGGGTTGACGGCGAGAGTCTGAGCACTCGATCCCAGATAATCGTCTTGGACTTGAGGAGTGGTTCCTCCAAAGAGTTGACCCAAGGGGAGAAGGACTCTGCTCCGAAATTCTCTCCGGACGGCCTTAAGCTGGCGTTCTTGCATTCAGCCGAGGGCAGCCATCCCCAAATCTGGGTCATGGGAGCGGACGGCGGAGAATCCAGGCAGTTGAG